>Ga0164294_10006040_pt1 | contig 10359 bp, 10 predicted proteins | sample GEODES005metaG_FD_111479 | JGI IMG/M metagenome (GOLD analysis project Ga0164294, IMG submission 111479) | Oligotrophic lake water microbial communities from Sparkling Lake, Wisconsin, USA - GEODES005 metaG | ecosystem: Environmental > Aquatic > Freshwater > Lake | place: USA: Sparkling Lake...
AGCTGCCGTGCCTTTGGTGTTCCACACGGAGTTGGTGGTCAGATCGGGTTCATCAGTGGCGTCGAACAACGAGATACCGGCGAAACGTGTTCCGAAGCGGGCAGTCGCGTCGCCGAACACCTCGCCCCATCGAGAGATCGGAACCTGCAAGTGGCTGTCAAGATCAAGAATCCGACCATGGACAGAGGGAAGCACTGTGCTCATGCGCAGAACTTACCGCTCACCCCGAAGGTCGGCTTATTCGACACCGACAGCTTCCGCTTCGTTTCAGACCACCCACGAAACCGGTGGGCACTAAGTTTTCGCCGAGCATGATCCGAAAGGCACAGGACAATGACGATCCGTTATTCGAAGCCGCCAGTGCTGATGCACGATGTGATTAGCGATCTTGACGAAGTCGTTCGCCTTCTTGAATCACAGGCTCCGTACACGCCGCTAGGTGGTTGGTACAGCCCCGGAGCAGACCCGACAAAGAAGACGCGGCCAATGTGGTTCCAGAATGATTGGGTTCACGATGATTTCGCCGCCGAAGGTTCTGATCTGTTTCTTCGACATCCGGGATATATCGAAGCAGCGAAGCAGTATTACGACGCCGAGATTGTTGAACCAATGAGTGTGTACGTGAATCTCATGGTGGCGATCGACGGCGGTGGTCCTGCCCACACTGACAACCCCCGCTTCCACGGTCGCGACAGAACGAACACACCGATGTGGTTGTTGCGGGCCATGTTGTGGTCGGGGTTGTTTGACGAGTTCGAGATTCTTCAAGCAACTGCAATCTGGTGGCGCAACGATGTTGAGGGTGGCGCGTTGTATTACTGGCCGAACGGTGCGGCCAACCCACCCGAGGTGCATTCCGAGAACATGGCCAATACCGCGTTGATCGGCGACAACCACGGGATGTTCCATCAAGTGGGCCCGATCGGACCTTTCTCCGGTCAGTCGCCGCTGCTCACTCCGACTGCCACACTTGCGCCAGTCAACGATGGCACCGGCGATTGGGCCATCACCGATCTCGGCGACGTGGTCTTCCGTGCTTCCCTGGACACCTACAGACTCAGCGTGTTGTGGAAGGCCGACGTCTACAGAACAGCGACTGAGCGTGATCGAAAGAAGCGGAACACTCTCACGATGCAAGATGTTGCCGACCGATTCAACGATGATCTCGCGCAACGGGGCTCGCAGACCCGATTCGACGTTGCTCGAGTCGACGATCTCGCTCTCAGTGCTGAACTGAGAACCGTCTACCCGGAAGACAAACCAATTGGTGCGCTGCGATCGGTTTTTGATGCGACCTAGATCAACAGCAACAAGTTTCGACCGGCCTAGAACCCCCGAACTGCCCTCACTCCATGGCTTCCGGGCCACTGATCGGCTGCGGTCGGAAATGCAGCTGGACTCTCAGCGGATCGACATGCCTCCGTCGACGCTGATCACCTGGCCGGTCACATAGGTCGCCGCAGCCACATCGAGGATCACCCGGGCCACCTCGATCGACTCCCCGGACCGCTGGAGCGGGGCGGAGTTGGCCACCTGTTCGTGCAGCTCGTCCCATCCGGCGGTCCATGGGGTGCGGATGAGGCCGGGGGCCACTGCATTCACGCGGATCGCCGGGGCGTACGTGTCGGCAAGCACGACAGTGAGATGGTTGAGCGCGGCCTTCGACACTGCGTACGGGATCGACGCACCGGCGGAACGGAGCCCGGCGAGCGAGGTCACATTGACGACGCTGCCATCGCCCGCGGCTCGCAGATGAACAGCGGCGAGCTCAGTGAGGCGGTGGGTACCGATGACGATCACGTCGAAGATATGGGCGAAGACCTCGTCGGTAAGCGGGGTGCTGCCGATGTCATGGGCTCCCCCGTTGTTCACCAGCACATCAAGACGACCGAAGTTCTCGATCGTGGTGTCGATGAGTCGGGTGCAGTCAGCCGGATCGCTGATGTCGGCCTGCACGTAGATCGCCCCGGGCAGTGACGCGGCGACCGCCTCGCCGGCGGCGACCGAGGTGGCGGAGTTCACCACGACCCGTGCGCCCTCGGCGGCGAACAGTCGGGCCGTGTCCTCACCGATCCCCGAGGAAGATCCCGTCACCAGTGCGACCTTGTTCTCGAACCTCATCACTCCGTCCTTTCGTCGCCGAACAAATCCGTAGTCTGCCGTGGCCGTCGCCACCTCTCGCAACTCTTCTGACGCACGGACGAACGTCAGTAAAATCTCCGACATGCTCCTCCGCTCCTGGGAATCCGAAGACGCCGAACTGCTGGCCCGCACCGCCATGACCGCCTGCGGTTCGGTCGGTTGGGCCGATCCGCTCCAGCCCCGCCTGCTGTCGGCGGTGCTCGTGCATGTGTTCGGCTTCGAGACCGACCTCGACACCCTCGAGCCCATCACCGTGGCCGAGGTGGCCGCTGCGGTTCCCGATCACCGGCGCCGCCGGCAACTGATCGACCTACTGGTCTCGCTGGAGGTCATCTGCAACCCGATCCCGCAGGCACTGTCGGATTCGGTGGATGCTTGGGCGGCCGGTCTCGGTGTCGATGACGACGATGCCCTGCTCGTGGCCCGCGAGTTCGCCGCCGGTGAGGTGGCTCGGGCCACCGCGGATTTCGTGCGTTCCACCCATTCGGATATCGATGACGCCCAGCGCGCCGAGCTCGATCGTCGGCTCGAACTGTTCGGCGACCGGGCCTACTACTTCACCGTGGAGGAGGATCCGGCGATCGCCGGTCGGTACCTCGCCCTCGAGCACTGCGAGCCCGGAACACTTGGTCGGGCGCTGTGGGACTTCTACATCGAACGGGGGTTCCTGTTCCCCGGTCAGGTGGGGGCGGCCAATCTCGAACTGGCCCTGCACGACTGGGGTCATGTGCTCTACGGCTACGGCACCACCGGCATCGGTGAGGTCCAGGCCGCGGCGTTCAAGGCGGCATCCTCGGAGTTCCATGGTGTCGACCTGCAGTTTTTCGGCACCTTGGTGATCTACCAGAGCGCACTGCTCACCAGTTATGTGACCGGCACCCATCCCCATAGCGAGATGGAGGTCCCCGATGCCGAGTGCCGGGTGGCCGATGCCATCCGACGGGGTCGGGTATGCACGCTCGACCCGTTCACCCCCGATCTCGACTTCTTCGACCATGTCGACGAGGACATCGACGAACTCCGGGAACGCTGGAACATCGTGCCCGCAGCCGTCGGTGTCGACTGCCCCTGTGCGGTGTGCACCCGCTGACCCGCTCATCACGCTCATCACGCTCCAGCCAGTACACGAAGGAGCTTCCGGTCCTCCTGAAACTGGTCGCCGTATCAACGTCCTGCCGAACCGCCGAATCGTTCGTGGAGTTGTCGGAGTGCTCGCTCGGAAAGTTCCTCTTCCGGGTAGTAGCGCTCGAACAAGGAAACAGCAGCTTCGGCATCTCGTATCGCACATGCGTCAAGTAATCGATCGATATCTTGAGAATCACGTCGTCCGCGTGCAGCAAACAGCTTCATCGCGAGCAGCAACTGCGCGCCTGCAACTCGGATGGCAACGCCATCGCGGACATCGAGATTGGTCCAGTCATCGGGTGTGTCGAAGTGGGACGCGAACTGCTTGACGTTGTCGTTCAACCAGTTCTCCGGCCACCCATGGCGGTACGCGATTGTACGCGCTGCACTCTCGACATCAGGGTTCGCTCCGTACATCGCGTCGACGTCAGTGGTCGTGGTTTCTCGATCAAATGCCACCGAGATCGCGGCGCCGCCCACCACCCTGATCTGAATCTTCATTCCGGAGCGAACCAATTCATCGGCAAGTTCGGTGAGGGCGGCGATGATTGCCTCTCGGTCGAAGATGACATCCATCAGACGCTTCCGAGTTCGCGATGCGCGAGGAACACTCCGCGACGTCGAAATGCTGGCGGCGTTTCGTCGGCGATGGTCGCGCTCGCATATGGATCGGGGATCCACGGTTCGTCAAGCACGCGCTCGGTTGCATTCAGCCACTCCGGTAGCAACCCGCGATCTTCGAGGAAGTGCTCGACGATCGCAGCGATAGCAGCGTCGATGCGCTCGTCTCCTGTCAGTGGAGGAGTTGCGAGGCAGAGAACGACGCGGGTCGATGCATCGGAGGCAGAGAGGCCATCGGCGAGCGACATCAGCGCCCGGAACGCAGAGTCGGTGTCACTTGCGGCGATCCCCGGCACCGTCGAGTCGCGAATTGCCAGCGCCACCGCAGCTGCCGTGGGGTAGCGAGTGGGAACTGCAGTCAGCTGCCAGCCAAGCGCGCCCAATGAATGCTCGAGCGTGGATACCCCCGGGTCATGAACCTCCCGCTCGATCTCCGAGATGCGCGAGGGAACGGTTTCGGCCCGGCGGGCCAGGCCACGGCAGGAAACACCTTCGGCCAGGCGGGCCTGTCTGAGCAGTGTTCCTGCAACACTCACCTGATCTCCCTTGCGTTCCGGTATTCCGTTACATTTTACGTGATTGTCGGGAATCCCACAAGGGCCGATCGCCCTTGAGGTCACGCAGGGAATCGGATAGTCATTCGGTCGACTGTTCGGGCTTCGCGATGACCCCGAATCGATGAGTCACCACCTCCAGATGATGTTGCACCGGGGTCGCTCTCGAAGCCTCGGACGTCATCGGCAGTTGTTCGAGTTCCACAGGTACCGGGCCAACGTCGTCATCACAGCGCCGGCGCAACTGCGTAGGACGTTATGGCTGCTGGAGCGCTCGTCGAAGACTCTCGACAGGGATGAACCGGTCGATCAGGCAGTCCTGACGGAACCACTGCATCGTGCGCTGCGCGTCGGCCCGCGTTCCGTCGGGATCGGCGAGTCGCGCCATTACTGCGTCGACTACATCGTCGAGGTCGTAGAACGGAACCCGGTCGAGGAACTCGCTCTCGAACGGTGAAGGATCGATCAATCGTTCATGCAGCACCGGCACCGCATTGGCGAGCGCGATGTCGAACCGGAACAGATCCACCATGTGTGCCTCTGGTTCCTCATAGCGATGAATGCCGAGCAGGAGTCTCGAGCGAGCCAGCAGACGATGCAGATCGGCGCCGACGACGACGTGCCCGTAACTCACGACCTCGACTCTCAGACCGCAGGCGCGCAACTGCTCGATCGCATGCTCACGACGGGGCAACATCCCACCGACGAACAGCACGTCGATGTCGGGTTCAGCGATGTCTGCGGCAGCGGCGCGGTACCAGGTGTCATGCAGTGGGCTGAAGCCGCAGGGCACGTGATGGAACGGTCGACCCAGTCCCTCGATGATCGACTCGTTGGACTCCTGGTAGTCCCAGACGTCCACTGCGCCACGGAGCATCGGAATCCAGTCCTCCTGCTCGGTCCACCATGCGCCCGCCACCCGCATCGGTTCGGTCTGCATCGCGATGTAGCGCGGCGGGAGTGACCGGAGAGGCACGTTGTCCCAGTAACCGATCCAGAGATCCTCCCGTCTCGGGTCCACGGAATTCCACCGGTCCGGCAACGAGAGATCGATCTCCGAGGACGAATCTCGCAACGGATCACTGCCCGTGAGGATGGAGTCCATGGGCCCTCCAACTATGGACCCGACAATGTTTTCAGCACGGAGCTTTCGACCGCCCGAGAGACCCCGAACCACCCTTTCCCCATGGCTTCCGGGCCGTTGCGACCAGAAGTGAAACGCGCTCGACCATTTCTTCACTCCATCGCTACGCCATACGTCGGGGTCGGTTGACGAGTTCGCCGCCGCAGTTGGGGCACCGATGATCCATCGACCCACTGCACGCCATACAGAACGTGCATTCGAAACTACAGATCACGGCAACGCCGTCGGCCGGAAGCGGTGCCTCACACCGTTCGCACGACTCACGCATCTCGAGCATCAAGCCTTCCCTTCAGATCCGAGGACTCTGCATCACACTTCGATCGAATGGTTCAACAGTAGACAGAGGTTTGACCTCTGTCTACTGTTCTGCCCATGACATCGACCGATTCCCATGAAGCGCGGCTCAGAGCAACAGGAATCGAACTGCCAACTCCCCTGCCTGCATTCGGCCAGTACGTGCCTACCGTGTTGGCACGAGATGTCCTCTGGGTCGGTGGACACTTCGGCACCAGACCAAACGGAACACTTCACACAGGGCGATGCGGAGAGGACATCACCGCCGACGAAGCACGAGCAGCGGCGCGTTCCGCCGCGATCAACATGCTGGCCACGATTCGCGATGTGCTCGGATCGCTCGACGGCGTCGAACAGGTGGTCCGGCTCTACGGCGTGGTGAACGCAACGCCCGAGTTCATCGAACACACTTCGGTGATCGACGCTGCGTCTGACGTTCTTGTCGAGATCTTCGGCGAGGCCGGCCGCCACACCCGCCTCGCAGTGGGCGTCTCATCACTTCCAGCCAATCTCACCCTCGAGATCGAAGCGCAGATACTTGTGAAGAGAAGCTGATCGATGAGCATTCCCAACGACTCGCTTCGATCCAGCCGACTCTCGATCGACCTGACCTGGACACTGCGCTACCGCAACGTGAGTCCGACTGAACTCTTGAACACGCCGAGTGATCTGCGCCGTTGGGCTTCCTCGCATGGACTGAAGATCTCCGACCAACTTCGCAATGAGGATCTTCCCCGTTTCAGAGAACTCCGCGAGGCGATCTTCGGTGCACTTTCCCAGACCATCGACGGGCAACGAATCTCGCGAGCACAACGACAAGTGATCAACGAATCCGCTACGAATCCGCCGTACCGTCCGGTTCTTTCGTCGAGCGGATCAGTCACTCTCGAACACGACGGAACCGGAGCCGATGAGGCGTTGAGCGCCATCGCACGAGATGCCATTGAACTCCTGGCACTCGACGATGGCCGCCTGCGTCGGTGCGAAGGACCGGCATGTGCCTTGATCTTCCATGACGAGTCGCGCCCCGGCACCCGGCGTTGGTGTGACACCTCCAGATGCGGGAACCGGGTGAACACCCACTCCTACCGCCAGCGCCGAGCTTCATCGGCAGGCTGAGCGCGCCTCGATCGAGACCATGGGCTCTTTCGACCGGCCTAGAACCCCCGAACTACCCTTCCCCCATGGCTTCCGGGCCGTTGCGCCGAGTTTCGCGCCACGTTTCGCGCCATCCCCGCCCTCGTGGGGATGGCGCGTAATTCAAAACCCGCAGTTCAGCGGGTTTACAGAAATGGGTGGTAAAACGCGTTTCGACCAGAAGTGAAACGCGACCCAGTGGACTTGTTTCGCATTCCGGATGCTGTCGCGATCTCGACCCGCTACATCAGGTGCGACTGGTCCTCTTGTGAAGCGTCCACTAGGCGCGACCTGCGACACATCGAAATCCGATGTGGCTCATCCCCGTGTCGATGGCCTGGGGTCGACGGGCTGCCGGTCGATACCGACGGCAGTATGAATCTGCGCAAAGAAACGAACCTCCCTTGATGACTTTCCGCGGGATCGCGAACTGGGACTGCCCGGAGTCATAACTCTCGCTGATCGGTGCGCCGCGCGGATTTCGCGGAACACAACACGTCGCCGCGACTTCCTCATGTCGTCGAGATGAGTACCAATCGTCGGTCCACTCCCAGACGTTTCCTGCCATGTCAAAGCACTCGAAGCCATTTGATGGGAACGTCCCCACCGGCGTGGTCGAACCCCAACCGGGCAGCGGATTCCAAGGGAAGTCGCCTCGGTAATAGTTCGCCATTGGTTCGCCAACCGAGTCTTCAACATCGCCCCAGGTGAAGGCCATGCCGTCGAGGCCACCGCGTGCGGCAACCTCCCATTGCCCCTCGGTCGGCAGTTGCTTCTTTGCCCACGCTGCGTAGGCCTGCGCATCGGTATGCGCGACGTGAACCACCGGGTGGTCTGAGCGGTCGGCAATAGACGAGCCGGGGCCCTCGGGATAGCGCCATGACGCGCCTGGGGTCCACGCCCACCACTGGGAGAGGTGGCGAAGGTCAACAGGCCCTTCAGTGGGAACGAACACCATCGACCCCGGGACGAGATTCTCAACCGGTGCTCCGGGAAAATCCGCCGGATCAAGCGGTCGTTCCGCAATCGTGGAGTAGCCGGTTGCGTCAACGAATTCGGCGTACTCCTTGTTGGTCACAGGGTGGACATCAATGAGGAATGCATCGACGTACACCGAATGCGCCGGACCTTCCTCGTTGTAGTGCGCGTCAGATCCGAGCCGACTGGTACCGCCAGGAATTTCGATCATGCCGGGCATGACGTCTCCCCCGACATCGTCAGGTTGACGGGAAACCGGACTGGAGTTTCGCCATCAACTGGGTGATGGTGAAACTCGCAGACTTCTGAGATGGCGGAAACTCCCTGAGTGTCTCGATCATCTGGGCCACCATCGCCTGCGCAGGGATCACGAGCCACGCTCGGTCAATGACCCAATCGAAATAGGTGTTCGAGGTTTGATCGGCGCGCTCGTAAGGATCAGTCCGAAGGTTGAAGATCTTCGGCACACGAAGTTCGGTGTAGGGCTCCAGCCAGACCTGCAAGGTTCCGACCGCACGCTGTTCGAGGAACACGAATTTCCAGTTGTCGTAACGAAGCGCAGTGAGATCTCCGTCATCAGACACATAGAAGAAATGGCTACGCGGACTTTGATCCACGGCCCCGGTGATGTGATCGAGTTGATTGAACCCATCAAGGTGAACCTTGTAGTCCTTCCCATTGAGTTCGACGCCCGCCCGAAGTTCCTCGGCGATGGTCGGGCGACCCGCCGCAGCAAGAAAGGTCACGAACCAGTCGTTGTGACTCACGATTCCGTTGAGGACGCTTCCTGCCTCGATCCGACCGGGCCAACGCACCACCGCAGGAACCCGGTAGGCGCCTTCCCAACACGAGTTCTTTTCGTTGCGAAACGGGGTCATGCCTGCGTCGGGCCAGGTGTTCATATGCGGACCGTTATCGGTGCTGTACATGACGATGGTGTCTTCAGACAGTCCCAGTTCATCAAGATGATCAAGCAACTGGCCGACCACCTGATCGTGATCGATCATCGTGTCGTGATACTCGCTCTGCCACCTACCCGCTTGTCCGCGGCTTTCAGGTTTGGTGTGCGTGCGGAAATGCATATGCGTCGTATTCACCCAGACAAAGAAGGGTGAATCCGCAGTGGCGGCATCGCCGATGAAACGCTTCGTATGGGCGACGACCTCGTCGTCGATGGTCTCCATGCGCTTCTTCGTGAGCGGACCGGTGTCCTCGATGCGGCCGTCGGCCCAACTGTGAATGACTCCGCGAGGACCGAAGCGGGATCGGAAGTTCGGGAACTCGGACTCGCTCGGATAGTCGGGATGCTCCGGCTCCTCCTCGGCATTGAGGTGATAGAGGTTCCCGAAGAATTCATCGAAACCGTGATTGGTCGGCAAGTGCTCGTCGCGGTCACCGAGATGGTTCTTCCCGAACTGACCCGTGACATAACCAACGTCTTTGAGCGCGGTGGCGATCGTCGGGTCCTTGTCCTGGAGGCCGAGGTCCGCACCGGGCATTCCCACTTTCGTAAGACCGGTCCGGTAGGGGTTCTGACCGCAGATGAACGCAGCCCGACCAGCGGTACAGCTCTGCTCGCCGTAATAGTCGGTGAACCGCGCTCCCTCGTTCGCAATGCGATCAATGTTGGGAGTTCGGTATCCCATCAGTCCATCGCTGTAGCAACTCAGATTCGAGATGCCGATGTCGTCACCCCAGATCACAAGGATGTTGGGCTTCTTCTCTGCCATGGAGTTCTCCTGAACACGCTGCGAACTTAGAAAGGGACTGAATCCTAACGGTCGGCTCTGGCACCCGACGTCCCCGATTCACGGCAGTCGCAGCAGTCGCGGCACGACCGTGAGAGTTTCGGCGTGTCTGAACTTTCGACCGCCCTAGAACCCCCGAACTAACCTTCCCCCATGGCTTCCGGGCTGTTGCGCCGAGTTTCGTGCCGCGTTCCGGTCCATCCCCGCCCTCGTGGGGATGGCGCGTAATTCAAAACCCGCAGGTCAACGGATTTACTGAAATTGCCGGTGGAACGCGTTTTGTCGAAATGTGGAACGCGGTTCTGGAGTCCAGTTCGACCGGTGACTCACACCCCACAGAGACCAATTCCGGCACCGTCGTCTACATGCCTACCGACTTTGATTCTGGTGACTCTGTGTCAAGTATCTAGAGCAAGTCCGGCTTGATCAGCCATTTCGGAATGACACGGCAAGACCGCGACCAGCCAAGACTTCAGTGGATTCGTTCACTACATTTCCGGCGAAATCGCTTCCGTAGAACCAGGTCAACTTGAACGTTCCCGACCTCGTATAACGCGGCACAACAAGCTTCATCTCATAGACACCATCCGCAGCTGAACCAGAAATACGACAACCC
>Ga0164294_10006041_pt1 | contig 10357 bp, 11 predicted proteins | sample GEODES005metaG_FD_111479 | JGI IMG/M metagenome (GOLD analysis project Ga0164294, IMG submission 111479) | Oligotrophic lake water microbial communities from Sparkling Lake, Wisconsin, USA - GEODES005 metaG | ecosystem: Environmental > Aquatic > Freshwater > Lake | place: USA: Sparkling Lake...
AATAACATTGATATTTTGCCTAAGTTCAATACAATTAATTTAGTAAGTCCATTTGTTACAAAAGCTAGTGATGATGATTTAACTGATGCAGTTTATTATCAATTAAAAGGATTAATAAAATATGAACAAGCAAAATTAGGGCAAGGTCGTGGCAAAAAAACATTGCGTAAAAAATATAAAAAACTAAAAAAAACTAAACACACTAGAAAATTTACATATAAAGTTAAGAGCAAAAAACAGAGAAAGAAGTAGTATAAAAATAAAAATAATAAAATATAAAATATAAAATATTTTATTATTGTAACATGGAACAATCTCCAAGAAGTACGGAAAAACAAGAAGCCACATATTATATTGGAGCACATGGAGTTATACTTACAACTAATTATGCTGATGTTGATTCAGGAACAGTAACAAAAAAATATCATGCTATTGACATACCACAAAATATTGAACTATATACATATACAGATCTGGGAAAATGCTTAAGAAGTTCTGGTACAGAATTAGATGTCACTTGTAAACACAATTCTAGTAAAAATAAATATAAAGTATTAAATGTAATTTCAGCAACTTATAAATTTATACATGAAGATGGAAAAAAAAACAAATTTCCTAATTTATTTTTTACACCAGATCATAACGAAAAGGCACAATTTTATAGTGGATTAATTCATTGTATTCCAAATAAAAATAGTTTAAGAGCAAAAGAGGTTATTTATAGTATTGATGCAAGAAGCACAAAAAATTGTGAGTGCAGTTCAATAGTGCCTATGAGTAAATCTGAACCTTATGATTGTGCTAAAAATTATAGTGACTATTATAAAGCACAATTATGTGATAAAGATTATAGTAAAACACAATTAGAAGAACCAAAAATAGCAATTAATAAATGCGGACCTATTTTGCTGAGCGAAGCATTAGTATTAATTCAAAGGCACAATATAAAATACTATGGACCCAATTGTGCTATTAAAATTTATATAAGTTCGTGCTTAGGGGAAGGTGATTTAGTAAATGCGCGTAAGCATTATAGAAGCGCATTTTTAACAAGATGGAATAAAAAAAAGGAACACGAACCAACATTGAGCATCAAAGAAAAACCTTATGTCATCTATAATGATGGTTATGAAGGAGAAAAACAACGAGAACCATTACTAATTGATGGTAATTATTTTAATGTAGAAGATGAAGTTGCTTCTTTGGCTGAATCTTTGGCTAACGCACTTACTAAGAAAAAAGAAATTTCACTTGAACAAAATAATATAGATTATGATTATTATAATGATTGTATAAAGCATAATACAAGTTCTAAAATTGACTATCAAAATGTTGTTTCAAGTTTGGATGAGTTTAAAGGTATTATATTAACAACATCTACATTCAGTTATTATACATATACATATAATAATAAAATATTTAAAATAAAAACTTTTAAGGACGCATATACAAAATTTTATGAAAATGATAGTATTAAAATTGATGAATTACAAAAAAAACATAGAACATTATCTCAAAACAATTTAGAAAAGCATCTAAAAGATGCTTTAGATAAATTTACTGACGATGATGATTTATATTCAGATAAAAATGAGACAGATTTTTTGCCTGGAATCGTTGAAATTAACTTAGCAATGCCATTTAATATTACAAAAACAAGTGATGGTAGTCCATTTGATTTAACTGATGTAATATTTAAACAATTAGAAGAATTAATAAAACTTGAAAAAGCAAAAAAATTAGGACAAGGAAAAAAAACATTGCGTAAAAAATACAAAAAGCCAAAAAAACATGCTACAAATAAGTTAAAGTATACTAAAATAGCAAAATTAAAACACACAAAAAAACGAAGAAAAAAATAAACATACAACAACAAAATAAACATACAACAAGCAAATATGACTTAATACATTATAAAGGCTCTGCCCATCGGTCAAACATTCTTACTTGTTGAAAGTTACTAGTATTATTACTAGTCGCATATGTAGTACTATTCGCATTAGTATTTACATTAGTATTTACATTAGTATTTACATTAGTATTCGCATTAGTACTTACATTAGTACTAGTATTAACATTGGCATTAGTAGAACTCATAATTTATAACTTATAACTTATAACTTATAACTTATAACTTATAAATTATAAAAAAACTATTTCAATTTCAATTTTAATTTGTAATAAAATTATTTTAATTTTTAGTTTTCATCAACATATACTTTTTGACACCTTGGAAGTTTCACTTTAAGAGTTTTCTCAAGTAATGCAATTTGAGAATTGTTAGGTAAATCCTTATTTGCTTCCCATCGAGATAAAATTTGTTGAGATATTCCAATCATAGATGCTAGTTCTTTTTGATTTTTTCCATTAATTACTCGCGCTTGAGCAATAATTTTTCCAAGAGGTTCTTTCATAATCATTTTTTCTACTTTAGCTACTTTATTTGTGCTAATATGCGGTTTTTTTATAGTATCTTTATTTTTAACTGCTTGCGTATTAAGTTTAATAGAGTTCCAATCTTGATGTTCCATATTTAGTTAATTATATATTAAAAATAAATTTAATAAAAATATTTATCAATTTTATTTAAATTATAAAGTTAATACATATATAAATGCCAAAAAATTTGGTGCCTGCTATTATTTTTATATTAATAATAATAATAATAAGCATATTATTATTGAATTATTATCAAATTAATATAAAAACTACAAATTATGATGATTTAAAATTAAATAGAGCAATAATATTTGAAACTATTTAAGCAATTATTTAAGCAATTATTATTAAAATTGAAAAATAAAATATATAAATATTTTATACATTATATTATAATATGATTATACCCGTAAAATGTTTTACTTGCGGAAAAGTATTAGCAAATAAATATAGATATTATCAGCGTGAAGTTCAAAAACAAAAAATAGATAAGTCAATGGAAGTTAATAAAGTAGTATATTTAACCAAAGAGTTTATGGATAAAACACCAGAAGGGGAGGTATTAGATATTTTACAATTAAAAAAAAGTTGCTGTAGAAGACATATGATTACACATGTTGATATTGAATAATACTAGTTATATAAATATTACAATACTATTTAATGTTTGTCATATTATAATATTTTTTATATATATAATGAATAGTTATAGAAGAAAAACTAGAAGAAAAAATAAGAGAAAAAATAAATCAAAAAAAATAAAATTATATAATAAATTTAGAAAAAGATATCAAATAGGTTGCTCTAAGAAAAATAATATGAAAGGTGGTGGAGTATCTCCAATGCAAGCAGTTTTAGATGTTATGAATAATACATCAAATTATGCTAGTAATTTTTTAAATACATATAGTGGTGAACCACAAGTGCCTAGCGCTGATCCCACAAAACACTAATAATTTATAATAAAAGTTTTTTATATTTATTATAAATTTTTTATTATAAATTTTTTATTATAAATTTTTTATTATAAATTTTTTATTATAAATTTTTTATTATAAATTTTTTATATTTATAATTTATAATATGGCTTATATTAATAAATATATAGTTGATTTTAAAAATTTGTGCTCCCCAGCTTTTGTTTATTTATTTTTATCAGTACTAATATTTATTATTATTGCTATACAAAATTTTGGCAATACAACAAGATATTGTTTAGGAGCATTTGAGTGTGAAATTCCAAATACATTTTTAATGTTTGTATTTAAAGCGTTATATACTATTTTGGACTTTCATATTAAATTCACTATGTAAAGCAGGATATAAAGAAGTATCTTGGTTTTTAGTAATATTACCATTATTATTATTATTTGTTATTTTAGGATTAATTATTATAACATATTCTGTAACTCCTGTAATGATTTAATTAATGTTAATAAAATATTAACATATAAAATATTAACATATTAACATATAATATATTAACATATAAAATATTAGTATTAATTAATACTAATATTTACTATGACTAGTAAAAGTAAAGTACCATCAGTAGATATATTAACAGAAGAAAATGTTTCTAGTTTCATAAATCATGAAGAACTAGCTTGGTTAATTATAGATAAATATTTTACTAATGATCCAAATATATTAGTAAAACATCATTTGGAATCATTTAATGATTTTTTTAACAACAAAATTTATAATATTTTTAAAGAAAAAAATCCAATATTGATAATAAAAGAACAAGACGAAACAACAAAAGAATATAATTACAGAGCAGAAATATATATAGGTGGAATTGATGGTAAGCGACTTTATTTTGGAAAACCAATAATATATGATACAAATCGAGAACACTATATGTTTCCAAATGAAGCCCGCTTAAGAAATATGACTTATGCTATAACTCTTCATGTTGATGTAGAAGTAGTTTATAAAATTATGAATAGTGATGGACAATATAGTGAAACAAAATCACTATTAGAGAAAATTTATTTAGGAAAATTTCCAATAATGTTAAATTCAGATTTATGTATTTTAAACAATTTGGATCCGCTAGTAAAATTTAATATGGGAGAATGTAGAAATGATCATGGCGGATATTTTATTATTGATGGAAAAGAAAAAGTTCTTGTGTGTCAAGAAAAATTTGCCGATAATATGCTTTATGTTAAATCTGATTTTAATGAGTTATATAGTCATTCAGCAGAAATACGCTCTGTATCAGAAGATGCTTCTAAACCAATACGAACTCTTAGTATAAGAATATTGCGTCCAGATAGTAAATATAGCAACAATCAAATTTTAGTAAATGTTCCAAATGTTCGTAAACCAGTACCACTATTTATATTAATGAGAGCACTTGGTATAACAAGCGATAAAGAAATTATAAAAACATGTTTATTAGATTTAGAAAAATATGAAAATTATATGCCATTATTTATTCCATCTATTCATGATGCCGGTAATATTTTTAATCAAGAAGTAGCACTAAAATATATGGCAACATTAACAAAAGGCAAAACATTAGCACACATTTTAGAAATATTAATGGATTATTTATTACCACATATTGGAGAAAATAAATTTATTGAAAAAGCATTCTTTTTAGGACATATGGTAAAAGAGTTGCTACAAGTTTACAAAAACGATAAAAAATCAACAGATCGTGATAGTTTTAAATTTAAAAGAGTTGAATTGACTGGAACACTTATTTATGATTTATTTAAAGAATATTACACTTTACAACAAAAGCATATTTTTCAAAAAATAGATAAAGAATATTACTACAAAAAAGGAATTTATCAAAACGATTTTATTAGTTTAATAGAAAATAACTATTTAGAATATTTCAAAGAACGTATTTTAGAAAATGGATTTAGAAAAGCATTTAAAGGTAATTGGGGCGCAGAAGAACATACAAAACGACCTGAAATAGTTCAAGATTTAAATCGCCTATCTTATAATTCTTTTATGTCTCATTTACGTAAATTAAATTTACCTTTAGATTCAAGTGCTAAAATTATTGGACCTCGACTTTTACATTCTTCACAATGGGGTATTATTGACCCAGTTGATACGCCCGATGGTGGAAATGTGGGTTTACATAAACATATGTCTCTTGGATGCTTAATAACAAGTGGTTATTCTGGAAAACCAATAATCGAACTATTGCGCACAGTATTTTTTATGGAATTATTAAGTGAATGTACTATTAACTATATTGCTCATAGTACAAAAGTTTTTGTAAATGGAGCATGGGTTGGAATAGTAACTAAACCTGTTGAAGTAGTTGATTTATTAAAAAAATATAGGCGAATTGGTTTAATACCAATATACACAAGTATTAATTGGTCAATAAAAGAAGATATTATTTATATTTATAGCGATTCAGGTAGATTAACAAGACCTGTTCTTTATTTACAAAATAGTAAATTATGTTATGAAAACGATTTTATTTATAATAAAATTATTTCAAAAGATTTTCAATATGCAGAATTATTAATAGGGTTCAATAAATTCAAAATATTAAATAAAGAAAAAAAAGAAGTTTCAGTTGATCTAAATTCTTTTATCAAATCTAATAAAGTATTTTTCAATTTTAGTGATTTATATGATAAATCAGAATCAATGAATCCTGTAAATGCGATTGATGAATTAATTACAAAAGGAGGAATAATAGATTATTTAGATACATCAGAAACCGAATCATCATTAATAGCAATATATAGTGAGCAAATTACTAAGTTTACTAGTCATTGTGAAATTCATCCATCATTATTATTGGGTGTTATGGGTAACCAAATTGTATTTCCAGAAAGTAATCAATTGCCAAGAGACCTTTTTCTTGCGGACAAAGTAAGCAAGCTGTCAGTTTATATAATTCAAATTATCAAAATCGTATTGATAAAATGGGAGTTGTATTAAATAATGGACAAATACCGCTTGTAAAAAGTCGCTATTTAAAATATATTTACAATGAAGAGCACACTTGTGGAGTAAATGCGATTGTTGCTATTGGATCTTATGGCGGATACAACGTTGAAGATTCTATATTATTTAATGAAGCATCGCTAAGACGAGGTATGTTTAATACTACTTATTTTAATATGTATGAGGCACGTGAAGAAAGCACTAAAGTTGCCGGAACAAATATAGATTCTAAATTTGTAAATATTGAATCCAAAGTAGTATTTGGTAAAAAACCTGGTTATGATTATTCATATTTAGATGAGCATGGATTAATTAGAGAAAATACACCATTAGATGATAAAAAAGTAGTTATAGGAAAAGTAACAAGCAATATAAATAATACTGACATATTTTCAGATGCTTCTGTAACACCAAAAAAAGGACAATTAGGTTATGTTGACAAAGCATTTATTACAGAAGGCGAAGAAGGATTTAGAATTGCTAAAGTCAGAATAAGAGAAGAAAGAATACCAGCACAAGGTGATAAATTTTGTAGTAGATGCGGTCAAAAAGGAACAGTTGGATTAATAATTCCAGAAGAAAATATGCCATTTACTGCTGAAGGAATAAGACCAGATTTAATAATAAATCCTCACGCACTTCCAAGTCGTATGACTATTGGTCAATTAGTAGAAACATTAATGGGCAAAGCTTGCGCACATTATGGCGGATTTGGAGATTGTACAGCATTTGTAAATAAAGGTCCAAAACATACATTATTTGGAACATTATTAAGAAATATAGGATACAGCTCTACAGGAAATGAAATAATGTATAGTGGAGAATCAGGAGAACAATTAAATATGGAATTTTTTATTGGACCTTGTTATTATATGCGTCTTAAACATATGGTTAAAGATAAAATAAATTATAGGGCACAAGGGCCTAGAACAGCATTAACACGACAAACTGTTCAAGGACGTGCCAATGATGGTGGATTGCGTATAGGTGAAATGGAACGCGATGGAATTATAGCTCATGGAGCAACAGCATTTTTAAAAGAGTCTATGTTAACTCGTGGTGATGATTATTATATAGCAATATGTAATACTACTGGAACTATTGCTATTTATAATGAATCTAAAAATATTTTTATAAGTCCTTTTGCTGATGGACCATTAAAATTTTCTGAAAATTTTGAAAATTCTATGAACTTAGAGGTTATTTCAAAATATGGAAAATCATTTAGTATTGTTCGTGTTCCTTATTGTTTTAAATTATTAATACACGAACTACAAGTTATGAATATTCAAATGCGTATTATTACTGAAGATAATATAGAACAATTAACTTCTATGAATTATGCAAAAACAATAGAAAATTTGAAATTAACAAAATTAACAGAAAAAGAACAGCTAGAATTTTCTAAGAAATATACTAAACAATTAACAAATGTAGAAATACAAGAAAAAACAACAGAGCAAATTATAAAAGAAGATGAAGAAAAAGCTAAAGACTTAGAAGCTAAAGAATTAGAAGCTAAAGACTTAGAAGCTAAAGAATTAGAAGCTAAAGAATTAGATGAAGAAAGTGACGATGAGGGACTTAGTCAAGTAACAATAGATTCTATTAAACGCGCCGAAGAAGAATTTGAAAAATATAAAGATCTTGAAGATTTTGAAAATGAAGAAAACTCACCTATTAATATTGGAGATGAAGTAAATAATGATGAATTAGAAATAGAAAATTTAACTACTTCAAAAGATGAATCGAGTCCAAAAGATGAGTCTGGTTTAAAAAGTGTAAAAATAAATGAATCAAATAATGAAGATATTTTAGAAATAGAAGAATTACCAAGCGAAGAGCAAGATAAAAGTAAAGAAATATCTTTATTAAAATTATCAACAACTCCAATTAATGAAACTATTAATGAAACTATTAAAGAAGAATCTGATTCAAAAGGTAGCATACAAAAGAAAACAATAAAAATAAATCAACAATAAAAATAAATCAACAATAAAAATATTTTATATTATAATTGATATAAATTAAAAATAATAAAACTATTATATTATTATAACTTAATTATGACTAATAGTAATAGTTTTATTATTAGTGTTTATAATTCGCGCAAAAATTTATTAGAAATTTTAAATGAGCGTGGATTTAATATTGAAAAATACTCTGATTTTGGTATTACAGAAATTGGAATTTTAATGGAAAATAATCAATTAGATATGTTATTAGAAAACGAAACAACAAAAAAAAAAATTTATGTAAAGTATTATGTTTCTAAAGTTATTAAACCTCAAAATATTTATGATATTGTAGAAGATTTATTTCATTTAGAATCCATTTTAGAAAAAAAAGATGATTTAATGGTAATTATAAAAGACGAACCAAACGAAACAATGTTAGAAAATATTAAAGATATTTGGGTTTCTGAAAATATTTATATAAGTTTAATAAATATTAAGCGACTTCAATTTAATATTTTAAAGCACGTATTAGTTCCTAAGCATACTATTTTAACACATAGTGAAAAAGAATTATTTATGAAAAAATATAATATTTTTGATAAATCACAAATTCCTGATATTTCATATTTTAGTCCGGTATCGCTAGTAATGGGAATTAGACCCGACGATATTGTAAAAATTGAACGTGCTAGTCGCACATCAATTAAAGATGATTATTATAGAATTTGTAAGTTATATTAAAAATAAAAAAATTAAAAATTAAAAATTAAAAATTAAAAAAATTAAAAGTAAAAATAATATAAAATAAAAAACAAATGTATTATAATTTATAATTTTTTTATAAATTATATAGTAATATAGTAGTATATTAGTTTATGATGAATAGTAATAATTATTTTATTTATGATGGATGTTATAAAAAACCACCGCCAACTACAATTTCTGATATAAGTTTTCTAACACATTTAACAAATAATTTTTATAAATCAAGTGTGAAAAGTGTAAAAGAATGTGAAACTCAATCTTTAAGAAATAATAGCGATTTTTTTTTAATTAATGATATAAATAGTACATTAAATAATACTACTACAAATTGCTATATTCCAAAAATAGATAATACAAACCAATCTTTATTTGGTAGTAACTCATTAATTGTCAAAACACAACAATTATTTGATGATTTATTTAATACAAAAATTACAGGTGCTCCTTATATTACACAAACTGGAACAACAGATATATGTAATACTTTAATGTATAACAAAAATAGAACTCTGGCTAATCCTAGCACTAGCGAAAGATGTTTTAAATATACACTTGATAATCAATATTATACACCAAGTAGCTATTACGCATATTACAAAAAACCAATATTAAATGAAAAAAACATTAAAATGGCTAGAGATTTAGGTCGTCCTGAAGATTATAGAATAATATTAACAGATAGAACAAAAGAAACAGGTTTAAAATACTATGAAGACTTACTTAAAATTGATAATATTAGGTTTGAAACTAATGGTGCTTTAGTAAATAGTTTTAAAACTTTTATATGTAATCCTTTTACTAATAATAATGAAAATGCTTTAGATATACAAATTAATAATTTGAAGTTAGAATATGAAAAATTTTATAATAATTTAGATGCTATACAAAGAGATTTATCATCAATTAGTTACTTAAATAGTTTTGATGATGACACAATAAAAGCATTAAACTTAAATATTGCTACTAAAACACAAGAGTTAAATAGTATGTTAGGTTCTGGTGGAGCAAATAATGGAAGATTAGATGATACAACTTTGTTAACACAATTTAAAATAGTAGAAAATAGTATATTATTATTACTTATTATAAGTGCTATTTTTTATTTTAGTAAAAATAAAAAATCTAGTGTAGCAAATGGAACTTTAGTTTAAGACTTATGTTATTATGTTAATATTATAATCAAATAAAATATATTATAATATTAAGAATAATTAATATTATGGCAAGTGAAAATAAAGTTATATTTTATTCTGAAGAAT
>Ga0164294_10006043_pt1 | contig 10356 bp, 6 predicted proteins | sample GEODES005metaG_FD_111479 | JGI IMG/M metagenome (GOLD analysis project Ga0164294, IMG submission 111479) | Oligotrophic lake water microbial communities from Sparkling Lake, Wisconsin, USA - GEODES005 metaG | ecosystem: Environmental > Aquatic > Freshwater > Lake | place: USA: Sparkling Lake...
CCTCCCCAAGGCGGCCCCTGTGGGCCCACCGTCGTGCGTCGATCTCACGGTTGCGAGCTCTGAGCTAGTGCAGCTGCAGGCGAGCTCAGCTGTGCAGGTTCTAGAGCAGGTTAAGAGCAGATAGTACACAATCAAGCACATATCGATGTGACATGAGAGCGTTCCGATTGTTACTTGTTTCGTTTACGCACTGATTATATATCAGTCATCTCACGACCAAACCGGTACCGCAAACCGGCGGCGGCCGCGACGTGCCGCGGACAGCGCTCAGCGGACGCACACGCGCGCACGTCGCACACCCGTCCGATCGAGCGAGAGTGACAGTCCGCGAGAGAGACGCACACGCGGATCAGTGGGTCCACGAGCCCCTGCGGATAGTGTCCCAGGCGCCACCGCCAGGGACGTAGGTACTACCATCGAGTACTACCACAACCGTTACAGCGTACCACGTTACCGGCGGTTTCAGCTCGGCTGCCGCAGCGTAGCCAGTACACACACGACAAAACTTACCCAATCGTTGCTAGAAGAGTCTTGGCTCGCTTCGAAGCCTCGCTCTCCAGGCTAATGATGGTGAGCATCTTCGAACCCGAGGAGCCAGATGCCCCGCCCATCGCCCCTGCCGAGCCGGGGGGCGCTGCAGCCCGCGGCTCTCGTTGCGGCGCTCGCGGAGCCGGTGCAAAGACAGCGCGCGACCCCATCGGTGTATGAACTTGCTTTGATGGCAAGGAGCCCTGTAAAGAGCCCAGGACGGGAGCCGGTTTGAAGCAGGGAGCAAAGCAGGGGCTTGGGAGCGGTGTGACACGGCCCAGAGTTGCTCCTCCCTTCCCTCCACCTCCCTGGCATGCCGCAGGCTCAGTACTCGCGCTGTGAGACGAGAGCGGCGCTTGTGAAGGTGCTCGGGCGAGTGCGTCGCCTTCGACGTGAGGATGAGCTGCGCCCTCCTCCACTGGAATGGCGTTCTTCAGACGAGCGACCTTCACCATACGCGTCAGCAGCGGCTCACCCCCCTGATTGAGCAGCTCCAAGAACGGCTCACGAGTGGCACCGGCCACCGCCTGCACTGGTACCAGTGTTGAAGGTGCTTGGTGCTGCAATGAGCCTGCATCGACGGTCCGGGCCGCGGCAGAAAAAGGACGTGCGCCTCTCCCTTTCGCCGGGCCCTTGAGGAGCTCCTCGATGCTTGAGAAGCTAAATCTCGGCGAGCTACAGTCTGCACAGACTCCGAGGTCCTTATTAGGTTCGGACGGCCGTGCATCGCGCCGGTGCGCCGGTGCGGTCGATGGCCGATGTGCCATTGATCGAGTTCGTTGGGATATCATTCGCGGGTTGGATGGCATGAGCGAGATTTCAATTCTGGTGGTGGGCATGGCTGGTGGCGAATGGGGCAGCGCGTGCATCGTGTGCTGGGCATGAGCGGCCATCGGGGCGCTGACTGCAGTGGACCTGCCATCTTCTTGCTGCTGCTGCTGCTGCTGCTGCTGCTGCTGCTGCTGCCGAGTGCTCTGCACAGCGCGCTTGCTCGCTGCTTCGGTGGCGGCAGCGCCCCTTGTCGCCCCAATACCGCGCGGCTGGAAGGGGGCAAGTATGGCCAAAGCGGGTTGATAGCCCGGACGGTTGTCCAAGTACAAGACTGCCCCGGCTGGCTTACCGATCCCGCCCGGACGTCGTGCCAAGAGGTGCGCAGCCTGTGGGGCCTGCCTGGCACGGTCGGCAATCATCTCGGGGTAGGAACGAAGTGGGATCCTGCTCTCAAAAGAGGGTGATGACGCCATACGATGCAGTCCATCCTTCCCCAGGGGTAGCGTTGTCAAGCCCGGGCGCTCAGCGGCGTGATCGTAGCGCTGTGGCACGCCATGCGGATTCACTTCGGCCACGAGTAGGGAAGGTGTGCTCACAGCGTAGCGTTGCCACGAAGGTACTCGGAGCACGTCATCGGGGCATGGCAAGCTCGACACGCTCTTGACGTTGGAACCCGCTGCAATGCGTCCCATCAGCTGATAGGGCTCTGTGGCAGTGGCAGAGGCGGACGAGGCAGTGGCTGCACCAGTGGCCATGTGGTGTCTGAGCGCTTGCTCAATGGCCTGCTGCTGTGGCGACCACCCATCTCCCATGGACACCTCAGATGCCGATGCACCAGCTATGGCGCGCGCGGCCCCGTGCACAGCGCCCATCCCCCCCGCCTTCCCTAGAAGGTAGCCCGGGTACAAGATTGAGCTGGGTAACCCTGCAAAGTACGAGCTCGAGCACGGCGGTGAGCTGGGTAGCCCTGAATAATTCGAGCTCGAGCACGGCGGGCGCAAGACGTGGGCGCCGCCGTGGGCGCGCTGGTAGCTCGGCCGGCGCAGAGGCGACATGCCAGTGTACTCTGGATGAGCCTCTGGAGCCATCGGCGTGCTGAACGTAGGGTACATTCCATTCTGAGCCATCGAGGTCCCACGCACGTGCAGGAGCACGTCCGTGGGCTGATTGCAAAGCTCATTGCAAAGCTCATGGCTCTTCGCGTGAGTCTCGCTGGCACCGTCCTCGCCCGATTCGACGCCGATGGGACCCTCATGAATGTCTTCGCGAGACGTGTAATACACCGTCTCGCAGAGGAAGCGCTTGGCGCTCGCATTGTGATGTTCGAGGCGTGCCTCCTCGGCCTGGCGCCGTGCGAGCTCCCCTCGTGCCCTTGCTTGGAGGATCACAGCCGCCCCCTCGGCGCCCGCTACGGCGGTCGCTTCTCTGAAGGCGTCCTCGTGAGCGTCCTCGCGGCGCCTGAAGGTGCCCGGTGAGTCGAAGCGCCGAGGTGTTCCGTGCGGCGGCGGCGGCGACGTTGCGCCCATCCGGGGGCGCCGTGCCTCGAGCCACATCAGAAACCGGCGTTGAATCAGCCGCACGGCCGCGAGCCTTAGGCTGGCCGCCTGCTTGGCGTGCCGGCGACGCATCCCCGCCTGCACCGACAGCACCGCCTGTTTACGAAGGGCCTCGGCTTGTATGTGGCGGCCCGCTCGCGTCAGCTCGGCTCCGCCTGCCAGCGCGGGGGGCGCGGGCGGCTTCCACAACGGCCGGGCGGCATTGGCCTCCACGACTGACGCGGCGATCACGCCGCCCTCAAGCCAGACACGTGGAGACGAATCTGTGGCGATGCGATCGAGCAGATTCAGTAGGAAGTGGGCATACTCCGCGGCCGCGACGCCGACGCCGGCGGAGGCTTGAGCCGGACGGAGCGCGTGGCACCAGAGATCCGCAACCTCGAAGAGCCCGTCACCGAGCTGGACACGGCTCAGAGTCTCCGCGCCCTGCGCATCATATTCCCACTCGGCCTCAAGCGTCATCTTGGCCATAGCGATGTCCCAGTCATGGATGAGCACCATGTAGATCTTGCCGTAGCAACGTGCATGCTCAATGCGGTCCATGGTTGGGGGCACCGAGTCCCCAGCCTTACCCGCAGCGAGTGGCCAGCTTGTAGGTACATGTACAGTGGTGGCGCCACTGTTCTGGAATGTCTCCCAAAAGGCGTGGAGCGCATCAACGACCTGTGGGTTAAAACGCAGCACGCATCGACGCTGTATCATGAGTTGAGCCGCACGCGTGCCCTCCCATTTCACGGCGGTATTCGCACAGTGCCAAAAGTGCTCGGAGTCTTCCGCCTCCAACTCCAAATGAGGATTCTGCGAGGAGTCGGAGGACTGATGCCACCTGGCACGGCGAGCATCCTCAGCCTCACGTTGACTGCGCTTGCGGCACATTATGGCGAAGTCTGCGTCGAGCACTGCGGCTGCCTTACGCCAAGCAGGCTCAGGCAGGGCCGCAAGAAGACGTGCTGCCATTCTTGACAACGCAACTGATTCGATCGGTTTTTTGCATGCACAGACGTAGGCGTGCCTCATTTGGAGTGCGCACATCCGCGACCTCTTGAAATCTAATTTGACTGTAACATGCAAATGATTCGATTTTCGAAGCAAATTGGGCCTTCAGCACTGCGCTCGCTCCGGTCTCGAACGACAGGCAGTGTCTGTTCTGGCGGAAGGCACAACCGGCTCGGCCGAAAGCTTCGTATCACATGGCGTCATCGGGGATCCAACTCGCGCAGGCCGACGCACCACCACTCTTTCGAGGGCAGCCAACCAAGCCAGCCCTGTGCAAGGTGACGGGTGCTTGCCTGAGCGAGGGAGCCATAGCGAGGGAGCTCGCCACCTTCACCATCGAGGCGTACGATGAGACGGGCAAGCGGCAGACTCATGGCGGCGACAACTTCTTGGTCGCCATCCGTGGCCGTGGCGCTGGCGAGAAGGTGCGTGCCAAAATCATCGACAACCAGGACGGACAGTACGCGGTAGGCTTCAAGCCGATAACTTCGGGCAAGTACCTCATCAGCGTCTCTCTGTTGGGGGAGCCATTGGCGGACAGCCCGTTCCTATGCCTCGTGAGCACGCGCACCGCCTCGGCACCTCACTGCGTCCTTCGCGGGAAGTCGCTCCTGCGCGCGACAGCACGCAAGGAGGAGATGTTCGAGCTCGAGTTCCGGGACGCTCAGGGGCGGTCGGCGCACGCCGAAGAGATCGACGTCTTCGTCGAGATCTGTGACTCGGAGACTGCCGCCGCGGTCGCCGCATACGAAGAGCAAGCGGCCATCGCCGCGAAAAGCAATCCCCGACTCCCCGAGACCTCCCCGAGCAAGCAAGCGTCGGTCGCCAAATCGATGACCAAATCGATGGCCAGCAGTCCGAAACCAGGGCCCGAGCGAGGAATGCAAGCAAGTCGGCCTAGGGGCATGAGCACTGATGTTCTGGGCGCACCCGGTGTCGGGACCGCCGGCACCACCGCCGCCACCACCACCGCCGCCACCACCATCGCCGCCACCACCATCGCCGCCACCACCATCGGCGCCACCGCCAAGCCAAGCACTGCAAGTGCCAAGACTGCCATCACGACCGCCATTGCGAGTGATAAGCCTGCCATCACGACCACCATTGCGAGTGCCAAGCCTGCCATCACGACCGCCACCGCAAATGCCAAGCCTGCCATCACGACCGCCATCGCGAGTGCGAAGCCTCCCAAGAAGGGTGCGGGCGCCGCCGCTGTGCAGGCCATCTCGCAGGAAATCAGCAGCGTCGTCGCGCCGCCGACCTCGCGCCCACCGGGACTGGCGGGCTTCGTGCCGCTGCTGCACACCTTTGAGTGCCTGGTGACCTCGCGCAAGCCGCTCGTGGTGCGCTCGGGCCTCGAGCTCGAGAGCGAAAAGCTTGGGCAGCTCTACCCGGGTCAACGGCTGACCTTATTGGAGTGCGTGCACACCGTCGAGGATGGTCAACCCGCGGTGCGAGCGTCGGTCGCGCTCGCGGATGAGAACGATGGGCCAGAGCTCGACCTCCCGGGACGCTATGACTGGCGGGACGCGCACGTCGTACGCCCGCAATGGCTTGAGAGCGTGCCCACCCCCCGCGCCAAATCTCCCAAATCTCCTGGACGCACGCCGCGCAGCCCGGGCGGTGGCACGCGTCCGGTGGAGCCGCCGCTGCCGCTGCCGAGCCACGAGAATGGGTCGCCGTTCCGGGCAGGCACGTTTGCGCCATTCGGGCACTACACGGCCACCGCCGGCCCCAGCTCGAGTGGCAGCAGCAGCGGCCGCCGCCGATCATCGGCAACCCCACGCACGCCCAGGACGCCAACCAAGCCCTCCTCAGCCCAGGCCATCGCCGCCGCCTCTGCGCCTCCCTCATCGTCCTTCCACGCTTCGACCACCTTCCACGCTTCGACCAGCCAACCCTCGACCACCTTCCACGCTTCGACGAGCCAAACTGCAACCGACATGCCTAAGCCCGTCCCCGCTGCCCCCGCCCCACGTTCGTCGCCCCGAGGGAGGGGGGCAGCGACTCCCCGGCAGGCCATCGGGTGGGTGACTGTGCACAAGGGTGGGCGAGAGCTGGTCACACCACGCGGCGTGTTGCCGGCGGGCGAGCGGCAGCAGCATCAGATCATGTGGGCGCGACGGATCGCCGTCGACCGCCGCTTTGGCGGCGAGGCTATGCTGGCGATGCAGATATCGAAGGCTGTCGGCGCTGCTCGCCTTGGCAAGCTCGCGACGGCCGTGGCGCTGCCCACGGTTGACACGCACAAGCGGATCAAGAGCACGATAGACGCGGCCTCGTACCAGTCCGTGTACGCCAACGAGCTCGCTTCCGACCCGAAGCGCATCGGCTTCGCGTTTGGCGGAGTCGACCCGGGTCGTTTGCATGCCCACGGCCAGATCGTCGAGGTGCACAACGTGCATTACTCGATCGCCATGTGCGGCACCTACCGTCTGCACGTGGCCCTCCGGCACGAAGGCGTCCAGCTGCCTGGGTCACCGTTCGTGCTCAAGGTGTCGGCTGGGCCCGCCTCTGCGCTCACTACGGCAGTGCTCGCGCACATGCTGCCTATGCGCGGTGTGGTGGGCAACTCGAGTGAGTCGGGCTGCCGCGTGGTGCTCAAGGCGTCTGATATGATGGGCAACGCGTGCGAGGCGGGCGGTGCGACTATCGTGTGCTCTGGCGGCGACAAGAGGATCGAGTCGCGTGTGGTCGACAACAACGATGGCACTTACCTGCTCGTATGGCGCTCGAAGGTGGCGGGCGTCTTCGACGCGCACGTGAGCGTGGACGGCGTTCCCATTCTCGGGTCCCCCATGCCACTCACGCTCACGAGCGAGCCGCCCGATCTGAAGCAGTCGGAGCTCATCGGAAGCGGGTTGACCAAGGCGGTGGCCGGCAAGCCCGCGGATTTCCGCATTAAGTGCAAGGACCGCTTCGGCAACGCGGCGCAGCCGTCGGCCAATCTCAAGTTCGAGATGGCCATGCTTCCTCCCGTCGAAGGCGTCGAAAAGAAAGACCGTGCTGAGAAGACGATCATAGCCGATCGGTGGAAGAGTGCCGTCGCACATCCGATCGAGGGCACGTGGCACGGCGCGGAGTTTGAGGTGAAGTACGTGGCTGATGTGGCGGGTGACCTCGAGCTGCACGTGTGGTGCTGCGCCGACGACGACGACAAGCGCGTCGCGCTACCGCTCTCGCCCTTTGAGATGCACTGCGCGGCGGGCCGCGCTCACGCGCGCGGAAGCAGCGTCGAGGGTTTCACGCGGCTCGACCCGAACGCGGAGGGGCGCGGGAAGGGCGCCGGGCTCAAGCAGCAGGTAACAGCCCAGAAGCGGAGCCAGATGCGCGAGCTGAGGAGCACCTACGAGGACTCGAATGAGATCCTCGCAGGTGAGCCTATCGTGGTGCGCCCTCGAATCCGCGACAAGCTGGGCAACAACACCGCGGCGGCCGAAGGTGCGCTGAGCGTGACACTCACGACCCCCGAGGGCACCGAGCTCGAGCTGATGCCGAACATCTCCATCCGGTCGGGCCTCACCAACTACGACGTTCGCTACGAGCCGCAGCTCGCGGGGCGGTACGCAATGCACGTGCGGCTCGCGGGCGCGCCCATTGCGGGCTCACCAGTCGACTTTGAGTGCATCCCCAACCTGCCCGACATTGGACGCTCGAGCTACGAGCTGCCGACAGACCCAGAGTGTCCGGTGTCGAATGCCCTCTTCTCGCAGCGCAAGTATTCGATCCTGTTGACGGTCAAGGACCGGTGCGGCAACCGGGTTGATCACGGCGGCGCGGCCGTCGCAGGCCGGCTGCAGTCGGCCAACCTGCCGCCGCAGCAGGAGGCGCTCCTCGAGGTCGAGGACCACGAAGATGGCACGTATGACATCTCCCTGTTCCTCAAGGGTGCCTGCGACCCCAAGGTGATCATCTCCCTCGACAAGGACCGTCAGGGCGAGGGCGGTGGCGAGTTCGCTCCGATCGCCATGTCCTTCGTCTCAGAGGAGGCGCTCAAGACGCGCCAGGCGAAGGAGGCCCAGAAGCTATGGCAGCTGACCGGCGCGGGAGGAGCACTGGCGGCGGGGGACAAGCCGCGGCAGCACACGGCCGACGAGATCGTCGAGATGGCTTTGGACGAGTTCCAGACGAAGGGCACCGAGCGCGCCGCGCGTCGAGGCCAGCCCGGCGAACGGCGCATCACGGACGGCAGTTTCGCCACCCCGACCTTCTCGCTCACCTCGAGTCTCGAGGCGAGCGAGAAGGTCGGCAGTCCCAAGCCGGGGGACACCAAGCCCAAGCGAGCCTCGCTCAAGGTAGTACTACTAGCCTAGTTCGGGTGGTCGTACTACAAGATAGCCAAGCGCCTAGTGTCGGTGCCAAACCAAAGTGAATTGCCGGTTTCACTTAGCGAGCACCGGCGTGCGGCGAGGCGGCTTGCTCGTCAATGTGGAATTGTCGCGTCAGAACGGCAAATAACTGAGGAGATTGGTGGAAAGGTGTCTGTTGGTGAAGCAAGGTTGAATGGTTGATTCCTTTTTCCTCGAGCTTGTTCACAGCCAATGTTTAGAATTCGACACCCAAGACACCGGACCGGCGTACATACGGAAAATCACAGGGAACGGTGCCGGGAACGTCAACGTGTCGAAGGGATATGCTCGAGGAACTCGGCTTCGCAACCGCGAGCCCGTTTGCGAGCCCGTCCCAGGGTGATCTGTGTGAACCCGTCTCCGCGTCCGCCGCCAGTGCGCTGGAAACCAAGCGGAGAGCCATCATCGCAGCCATCGTGGCCGCCCGGCTCGCGCACGCGGAAGCTGTGTTGTCATCGTGCGATGAACAGAGGCAGCAGCGCAAAGTCACGGCCGAGGATCTCTTCGGCTCCTGCATCGAGGGTGGTTCGCGCGAGGAGATCCGCCAAGATGTTAAGGTCAAGGAGTACCGCATGCAGGGCGAGTTCGGCGCGAAAAAGTTTATCAAGCCCTGACGCACGGGGGTCAAGAGCCAGCAGCAACCCCCGTCCCATGGTACCAAAGGTGGAGGTCGCCGCGGCGCTCCGCCGGGCTAAGTGACAGGCTCTCGCATCCCCTCTTTACCTTCTTCTAGTTAGGCACCGACTACCCACCCTCGCGAACGACACCGCTCATGAAGGTCTACGCTGAAACCCACGCCACTGGGACGCAAAGACTTGAGGCAAGCGCGGCGTTCACATTGCAGAGAAGCACCGGAAACAGGGACGAGGAAGCCCACTATCCGATTAACAGCGGCTGTATCAGTGTGACAATTTATCAGCTTCTTCAAATATCAGAACAAATCGACGCAATACACCGCGATTACAAAAAATTAGGATGAGCGGCGAGCGCAGCATACGGTGGGCGGACCTCGGGAGACGCGACGACCCGGTTCGGTCGTGGGCGGCGTCGGGTCGTGGGTTCATCGTTACCCGCCGCCCGGATGCGACTCCCCGCTCTCCCCCCAGTCCCGGCCCTTCTCCGCCCGCCTTCAGCGGTCCTGCCGATCCGGTCCAGACACAGGCTTACCACGCCAAGCACATGACACGGCAGCCCCCCCAGCAGGCTTCAGTCTAGCACAGCTGCACGTCGCCATTGGCAAGCAGCGGGCGGAGTGGCGCATACGGTAGCATGGCTACCTCGCCTCTGGCGAGCTGATCGACTACTCTACCACTGCTCAGCACGATCGGGTCACACGCGCGCGTGGCGACGCAGAAGACGTGCGTCTGGATGTTGGGCGGCTTCGCAAGAAGCTCAGCCGCCGAGGCGATGTCCTTGACACGGGGCGGCAATGCCTGTGCGCTTGCGTGCCCCCATGCCTCCAGCATCACATGCTCTTTGTACAGCTCCACGTACTTATTGTGGAAGGTTTGCTCCTGCACACAGGGTGGCGCGGTGGTTAAGGCGTCGGCGGGGGCGTGGTCGGGTTCGAGCTCGGTGGCCACTCGCAGCACCGCCGGGGGGCTTGACAGCGTAGCAGCACACGCGCCTCGCACGTACCTTATCGGTCATGTGTGAGCGTGCATCGGCACCCTCGGGGGAGGCGAGGTACAGCGCGAGACGTTTGATCTTACAGATGCGCGCCTTCAAATACGAGGATAGTCGATACATGACGCGCTCCTTCTCCAGCTCATAGATCAGGCGCGACTGCGACTGGTCTGCTCTGAGCTCGGAAATCCGTTTCTCCTGTGCGAGCAGGATCGCCGGTGAGGCGCGAGCAATATCCACTTGCTGCAGGGTGACATGTGCGCACACTCACCTGCTCCTCGACCATGTCCTGCAAGCGCTTGATGAGCTCCGCCTCGTGTGGCAGTAGCTCGGGCGCAAAGCGCTCGTTGACGCACACAATACGCAGCCGCTCAATGTCGTCCGAGGTACTGCTCGAGGGTGCTGCGCGCACGGTACGAGGGTGCGATGATACGGGCATTCAGAGTTGGCGAGCGATATGGGCGTGGTGGGAGTTGAATCGAGCGTGAGCCACACCATCGTCGAAGTCGGCCATGGGCGCCAAAAGGCGC
>Ga0164294_10006049_pt1 | contig 10350 bp, 8 predicted proteins | sample GEODES005metaG_FD_111479 | JGI IMG/M metagenome (GOLD analysis project Ga0164294, IMG submission 111479) | Oligotrophic lake water microbial communities from Sparkling Lake, Wisconsin, USA - GEODES005 metaG | ecosystem: Environmental > Aquatic > Freshwater > Lake | place: USA: Sparkling Lake...
CGGGTCACCGTCATGGCCTCGACCTCGTGCGGGAGGCCGGCGTCGAGGACGATCTCGCGACCCACATTGGGCGCCGTACCGGGCAGGATCACGCCGCCCCAGACGAGGGCGTCGAGCTCGGCGCGCGGCACGGGGAAGCGCTCCAGCAGCGCGCGCACGGCGGTCACGCCCAAGGCGATGGTGTCCATGCGCGTGAACTCGGCGAACGCCTTGACGAAGGGGGTGCGGACGCCGCCGACGAGGACGGCCCGACGCGAGGGGGCAGGGGAGAGCTTGGACATGAAGGGACTCCTGTTCAGGCGCCGATGAACATGCCGCCGCACGCGCGCAGGCTGCGGCCGGTCAGGCCCGACGCGCCCGGGCTGGCGAGAAAGCAGACGAGGTCGGCGATGTCGCGGGGCTCTCCGCCCTGTCCGAGCGCGGACAGGCGGCGGGCGACCTCGCGGGTGGCGATGGGCATGGCCGCGGTCAGGCGTGTCTCGATGAAGCCGGGCGCGATGGCGTTGACCGTGATCCCGCGGGCGGCGACGCGGGGCGCGAGCGCGCGGACGTAGCCCACGACGCCCGCCTTGCTCGCCGAGTAGTTGGTCTGGCCGACGTTGCCCGCGAGCCCCGATACGCTCGAGAGGCAAACCACGCGGGCATGGTCGGCGAGGCCGCCGTCGAGCAGCGCGTCCGTGAGCGTGACGACGGCGCCCAAGTTCACGGCCACTGCTTGGTCCCAGGCCTCGTGAGACATGCGCGCGAGCGTCTTGTCGCGGGTAATGCCGGCGTTGTGCACGAGGATGTCGAGGGGGCGACCATGCCGACGGAGCGCAGTCGTGAGCGCCTGCGCGGCGTCGCCTGCGGTGATGTCGAGCGTGACCGGCTCGCCACCGACGGCTTGTGCGACGCGGGCCAGCGGCGTCTCCTCGCCGGGGCGATCCAGGCAGAGGACGTGTGCGCCTTCGGCGGCCAGGCTGTGCGCGATGGCCTCGCCAATCCCGCGCGCCGCTCCCGTGACGAGCGCGAGCCGACGCTCGAGGGGCTGCACGAGGGGCACGTCGCTCGGCGCGGGCACCTGCGCGGTGAGGGCCCAGGGCTGCCCGGTGAGGAACGAGGCGCGGTCGGAGAGCAAGAAGCGCACGAGCGGGCCGAGGCGGCTCTCCGCGCCGCGCTGTATCGTGATGGCGTGCGCCGTGGCGCCGCGACGCCCGACCTCTTTCGCCAGGGACCGCACGAAGCCCTCGAGCGCGGTCGCCGTCGCGGCTTGCATGGGCGTCAGCTCAGGGTCGCTGGGGTCGCGCCCGAGCACGAGCACACGGCCGCCTCGACTCAGCGTCGGCAGCCAGGGATGAAAGGCGTCGAACAGGCCGCGGAGCGAGGTCGGAGAGTCGAGCGCTGTGCCGTCGTAGACGAGCGCGTGGGCGCGTTGGCCATCGGGCGGGCTCTCGGTCGCGCCAAACACGCGCGGCGGCCTCGCCCAAGCCTCGCCGGCTTGTCGCCATGCGGCGTGCGGCTCGCTCGGCGTCACGACGATGGGCGCTGCACCCGCGCTCGTGAGCGCATCGGCGAGCGCCGCGTCCAGGTGTCCGCCCGCAAAGACGACGACGGGCGCGTCTGCAAGCGGCTGCGCTGCCCAGGGCCCTTGACCGCGGCGGAGACGCTCCGGCATCGGGAGCGGCACGCCGAGTTGACGAATCGCCTGCTGGAAGATGGGGCTCTGACTCAGTTCGAGGAGGAGGTCGCTCATGGGGTCTGACTCCGTGCGGTCCAAGTGCCGACGAGGTGGGCGGGCGCGCCGGGGGCCTCGCCCACCCACAGCTCCCCCGGCGCATACCAGACACCGAGCCGCGCGGGGAGTCGAACCGGTCGGGTGAAGCGCACGTCGATGACGCTGAGCGCATGGGCGTCCCCGGCGAAGACGTTGCGGTTCAAGCGCTCCACCGCCCGCGCGAGCGTGCCGAAGCCGTGCAGGATGGGACCACCGAAGCCCGCCGCGCGCGCCCACGGGGCGACCCAGTGCACGGGGTTGAAGTCGCCGGTCAGGCACGCGAACTCCAAGCCCGCGTCCGCGCCGATCTTCATGTAGCCAATCTCTTGGGCGTCGGTCGGCACCATATGCTTCGTGTCCGATGCGCGGCGCCGCTGACCAACCTGAGCACCGCCCCCCTTGGACACCAAGACGCTCAGCTCGCAGCGCAGCGCGTCCGGTGCAGAGGCGGTGCTGGTGCGGAGCTCCAGGGTCGCCACAGCACGTCGCTCGTCTTCATCCACGCGCAGCAGTCGCGCCTGGAGTGTCATTGGCTCGCCCGCGGGCAGCGGCCGATTCACTTCGATGCGGCAGCCCGCGTTGACCGCGTGCGCGAGCGGCCATGGGGCGTCCGCGAGCGCCCGCATCATCACCGGAAAGCCCCACTGCGGGAAGAGGTGGGCGGGCACCGTGCCGCGCGCGCTCGACGCATCGCTGCGGCACCATCGCGCGTAGCTCCGCAGCAGCTCGGGGTCGCGCGGCGGCACGATCTCCGTCAGCGCGGGCCCGGGGAGTGCCAGCGCCGGGCGGCGCGTGAGCGCGTCGGGGAGCGCGCCCGCCAGCGCCTGCCGAAGGGCGAGGCGGCCCATCGCAGAGACAGTGGGGCCTTGTCGAAGCGCGTGGCTCCAGAGCTCGAGTGGGGTCGTCATGCGGCCTGCTTACGGCAGGGCGCGCGCTCAGAAAAGCGAAAATGCCGCACCGCGTCACGTTGCCGTCGCGTGGGCGTCACTTGGGCGTCACGTCGCTGGGTCGAGCAGCGCGGCGTCGTCGTTGCGGACTGAGTTGACGCGCGGCCCGACCCGCCGCGCGTGGATCCACGCATCGGGCGGGGTGTGGACGAGCGGCGCGAGGGCCTCGACGCGGCGCTCGCCGGGATCGAGCCAGTGGGACCACGTGCCGGCCGCGAGCAGCAACGGCATGCGGGCGTGCGCGACCGCCGCGACGGCGTTCGCGTCGACGGTCAGGACCGTGAACGTCTCGACGACCTCGCCCCCAGCGCGCGGCCGCCACTGCGACCAGAGCCCCGCGAACGCGAAGACGCCCGCGGACGTGAAGGCGGTCGTCGGCTCAAAGGTGAACGCCCGCTTCGGGGTGCCATCGGGTTGGACCTGCCACTCGTACCAGCCCGTGGCGGGCACAAGGCACCGCCGCTGGCGCACGGGCTCGCGAAACGTGGGCTTGTCGGGAGCGGTCTCGGCGCGGGCGTTGATGCAGCGCGCGCCGCCACTCAGGTCGAGCGCCCACGGGGGCACGAGCCCCCAGCGCATCATCGAGAGCGTGCGACGACCGTCTGGGCGCGCCCGAACGACCGGCGCGTGCTGCGTCGGCGCGATGTTCCAGCGGGGCGTGAACGACGCGGCCTCATCGAGCGCCTCGCCGACCTCGAACATGAGCGCGAGGGCGTCGATGGGCTTGTGTTGGTGGTAGCGGCCGCACACGCGCTGAGTATGCCGGACACCGCCCCTTGCCGCACGCCGCGCGAGCGTGCTCAATCACTGCCCATGCAGCGCATCATCTTCCGGCTCGCGGTTGCGCAGGCCCTCGCGCTCGGCGCATGTGGCGGCGGTGCGCCCCGTCCCGATGCGCCGTTGCGTGTCGAGGCCACCCACGTCACGCCCGGCGTCTACTTGGAGGCCTGTGTGCGCCCCGATGCCCTGCGGGCCCGCTCACCGTGGAGCGAGGCGCAGTGGGCTCTAGGCGGCGCCGCCGCAGGCGAGCCTGCGGGGCGAGTCGGGCCGCTCGGCCCTGCGAGGTTCACCGTAGGCACGCCCTGTCAGGGGTCCGAGGTCACGCTCGCGCCGGGCAGCGCGCTCACCGCCGGCGCGCGTCGCATCACGCTCACGGCGACGTCGCTCAGGGTCGAGGACGCGGCGACAGGCGGGCTGCTCGCGGAACGCTCGCTCAGCGGCGCAGTGCACGGTCTCACGTGGTCGTCGGGCTGGCTCATCGCGGCGACGGACGAAGGCCTCTATCGAGGGCGATTGGGCGAGGCGCTCCGCCGCGTGGGCGGCGACGGCATCGCGACCGGGCCGCTCCTCGGGGTCTTTCGCGACGGCGACGCCCTCTGGGTCCGCTCGGCCTCGGGTCAGGCACAGCCCATCGCCATCGGCGCATTTGGCGCTGAGCCGCTCGCGCCCGCGGGAGTTCTCCCGGCGTTGGACGCGCGTGTCCGCGCACCGGTGGCGTCGGGGCGCGTCGAAGGTCTCCTCGGCGCGGAGGGACTCCGCATGGTCGACGCGGACGGCCTGCTTGCCACGGCCTTGCCCACGCCGCCGCTTGAGGTGCTGCTGCCGCTGGACGCCGGTGAGCGACTCATCACGGTCGCTGGCAGGGAGCTCATGGTCTGGCGTGTGCGTGGGCTGGCCCTCGAGCGAGAGGTCATGCTGCCGTTGCCCGGCGTGACGCGGGCTGCGCTGGTCATCGACGACGCGACGTGGGTCGTGGCGGGTGACTACGGCGTCGTGACGTTGCGCCGCTTCTGAGGCCGCTGTCGCCTCGGCTTGGCTGCCTTGGTCGGCTTGCTCGGCGCGGGGGGTACGACAAGCTGTGCCGTGTCCCAAGAGGGCGCTGCTGCTGCGTCGTGGGGGGCGAATCGGCAGTCCCCGGGCGCTGCGCCTTGGACCTCACAGAATCGACGCGCGCCTTCGCGGCAGGTCTCGACGAGCGCCGTCTCATCTGCGGCGGGACCACGTGGCGTCCACGCCTGCACCGCGACCTCCGTCGTCTCGGTCGTGCGCGCGACCAAGCGCGCCTCGCGCCACGCCATGTCGCGCTCCACCGTCGCGGTCCGCGTCAGGGCGGCGAAAGCCGTACACCGCGGCGGGGGCGCCGCGTTCGCGGGAGGACCCGTGAGCGCGAAGGCCACCCATGCATGGAGGGACGTCACCACGCCTCAGACCGACCAGTTCTCGTCTTCGTAGGTCAGCGCTGGCACCTCAAACGTGAGCGGGCGGCCAGCGGGATGGCGCTCCAACTCAAGGCCATCGCGCAGCAGGGCGACTGAGACAACAAGCTGCGCGCCCGCCTCGACCTCGAGTGCTCCAAACGTGACGCCGACCTCCACGCCGGACGGTCGAACCTTGACCTGCGGCGTGCCCGTCAGACGGACCGAGTGACCGCGAGCGTCCGCGCGCGTGACGCACGCGCTCTCAGGCGCCGCGAGATGCACCTCGACGAAGTGGTGCTGCGCAGCGGTCGCGTCGTCTCGGCTGATGTCGACGCGCAGCATCAGCGTGCTTGTGTCCACGGTCTCGCCGTCACTCGGCTCGAGGCGCAAGTAAAGCGAGCCGGCGTCGAACCCCCAGCGGAGCCGGCGAAACACGGCGCCCGTGCGGTGCATGCTGCCCTGCACTGACAAGTCGAGCACGCCCGCGTCGGCCCAGTCAAAGAACGTCGTTTCCTTGGCGAAGTTGGGGGAGACGAACGCGCGCGGCGTGCGGCCGCGGTCGGGGCTCGCCGTGCTCGTTGGGTAGAGGCTGCGGCCGAGCGCGGGGGGGCAGGGGACCCCGAGCGCGACGCAGGCGGCGCGCAGGTGACCACGGAACAGGTGGTCAAACTCCGCGTCGTTGTCGCTCACAAAGCGGTCGCCGTACCACCAGAACCAGTCGCTGCCTTCGGCGCGCAGCAGGTGCTCGCGGGCGTGCGCGACCGACTCCGGCGACGCCACGCCCGATGCCTCGGCGGACGCCAGCAGGCTGCGCACCTCGCCGAGGAGGCGCCAAGCGCTGTTCTCGACGGGTTTTCCAATCCACACACCGAAGTTGCCGTCGATCCACGATCCCGATGCGAGGCCATGGAGCGGCGCTCGCGCCGAGCTGTTCAGCACCTCGGTTGGTGTCCGCGTGCGCACTGCTTCATCCGCTGCGAGCAGCGCGTAGAGGGCGTCTAGGAAGGGGGCCCCGCTCTGTGCGTAAGCCTCCCAAGGGTTCTCGCCGTCGAGCGCGATCACGACGACGGGCGTGCCCTCGCCGCGCCACTGCGTGCCGATCTCATGCAGGCGCGCCATCAGATCGCGGGCGGACACTTCGGGGGCGTTATGTGCGTAGCTGAAGCCGAGGAGGTCACTGAGCGTGCGGTCTCGAAAGAACGCGTCGATCTGAGCGCCGTTCACGTCCACATGTCGCGCGCGGTAGAGCGCGTCCGCGCGGTCGACGCCTGAGGGCAGCGTGTGGAAGAGCTGCGCCTCGTCCGTCGCCATCCAGCGCAAGCCGGCGTCGTTGAAGAGGCGGACGGCATCCGGGCTGACCGAGCCCTCCGCGGGCCAGACGCCCACGGGTGCCTGTCCAAAGACCTGCGTGTGACGCTCTACGGCCCGCGTGACTTGTGTTCGGGCGTCTGCAGGCCAGGCGAAGCGTGGGGGGAGTGGCGCGCCAGGAAGGCCCTCGGCCGCGATGTCCGAGTCGATGAGCAGCGGCAGGATCGGGTGAAAATAGGGCGTCGTCGAGGCCTCAACCTGGCCGCGCGCAATCAGCCGACGCCACGCGGGGAGAACGCGCCGCGCGCACGCCACCTGCACGCGGAGGAGTCGTCGCTTCTCGTCCTCGGTGAAGCCCGCGCCCTTCGCCTCGAGCTGCGCGATGAGCGGATACTCACGGCGCGCGGTCGCGCCGAACCACGTCAAGTTGAAGAGCACCTGCAGGTCGCGCAGGTCACGCTCGTCAAAGTCCCGCGCGCTGCGGGGCGCGTCTGCGGAGCCGCGCTTGCGCCACAGAGCCTCGTAGCGGGGGCGCGCGCGGATGCCGGTCTCGGCGTGGGAGGAGAAGAACTGTCGCAGCAAGAACGTCGCGTCGTCCTCTGTGAGTAAGCGCGCGGGCTTGTACGAGAGCGTTAGGTAGAGGTCGGTCGTCCCCGCCACGAGCGCCTCGAGCTGGTCAATCAAGACCGGCACGAAGTTCACGGCCGCCTTGACCGCGGGGTGCCGCTCGAGCGCGTCCGCCATGTCCAAGTAGGCGCGCGTCGCGTGCAGGCGAACCCAGGGCAGAAGTGGGATCTCGGACACCGGATCGCGATAGTCCGGCTGGTGCATGTGCCACAGGAAGACGACGTCGACTTTGCGCATGGGGCTCGTGCTCTTCAGGGGGTCACCACCGTGCCTTTGGCGACGGCGATGATGCCGGCATCGGACACGGTGAAGCGCGCGCGGTCGCGCTCAAGATCATAGCCGATCGTTGCGCCGGGCTCGACGCGCACGAACTTGTCGAGCACCGCGCGACGGACGCGCGCGTCGCGGCCAATGTCACACCCCTCGCCCAGAACGGACTCTTCGACGCGCGCGTAGCTGTGCACGCGGACCCCAGGGCCGAGCACGGAGCGGTGAACGTGCGCGCCGGAGACGATGCACCCCGGGCTCACGAGCGAGTCCGTCGCGATGCCGATACGGTCGGTGGCGACGCCGTCGAACACGAACTTTGCTGCGGGCAGGTGCTGGTAGTACGTCCGAATCGGCCACTCTCGGTTGTACAGGTTGAAGATCGGCGTGACCGCGACGAGGTCCATGTGGGCGTCCCAGTAAGCGTCCAGCGTCCCGACGTCTCGCCAGTAGCCGCGCTCCTTCGCCTCGATGCCGGGGTGCGTGTTCTGCTGGAAGTCGTAGACGTACATCGCGCGGCGCCCGACCATCGAGGTCAGGATGCTGCGGCCGAAGTCGTGCACGCTCTCCTGCTTCTCAGCGTCGCGTGTAATTTCGTCGACGAGCACCTGCGCGTCGAAGACATAGTTGCCCATGCTCGCGAGGCACATGTCGGGACGCCCCGGCATCGGCGGCGGGTCCTTCGGCTTCTCCAAGAATCGAACGACGCGGCCCTCGGCATCGCACTCGATGATGCCGAACTGCGAGCCCTCAGCGATCGGCACGGGGATCGCGGCGACGGTGAGCTCCGCGCGCTTGTCCAAGTGGAACTGTACCATCTGCGACACGTCCATCTTATAGACGTGGTCGGCGCCGAACACCGCGACGACGTGCGGCTGCACGTCGGAGACGAGGTTCAGGTTCTGGAACACAGCGTCCGCGCTGCCGCGAAACCAATCGCGACCGACCCGCTGCTGCGCGGGGACCGGCTCCACGAACTGGCCCAAGATGGGCGAGAGCTGCCACCCGCGTACCAAGTGGGTGATGAGGCTGGAGGCCTTGTACTGTGTGAGGACTTTGACCTGAAAGTAGCCGGAGTTGACGAAGTTGCTGAGCACGAAGTCGATGAGGCGATAGCGCCCACCGAACGGCACTGCGGGCTTGGCGCGGTCCCGGGTGAGGGGCTGCAGGCGGGTGCCCTCGCCGCCGGCCAGAATTAGAGCGAGCAGGCGGACGTCACGAGCTCTCATGCGGGCCTCCGGTCAGAGATGTAAAGCGCAGCGGCGCTCAGCGCGCGAAGAAGAACAGGGCTCCGCCGATGCCTGCGACGACCGCAGCCGCGACGACGCCCACGAGCCACCCGGGCACGCCGGACTTCTCGGGCTGCGAGGGGCCTTGTGCGCGCCGCACCGCGGCCTCGGCCTGCGCGCGGATCTCCTCGCGCGTGGCGTTCGCCGGCAGATTTGCGGGCCGCGTATTCAGCGTCGGGACGCTGCGCGCGTTCGCCGCGGGCGAGCTTGGCGGCGGATTGAGGAGCGCCGCCGTCCGTCGCTCGCCCGTGGTCGGGCCGACGGCGTCGGGGGGCGGGGGAGGCGGCAGAGAGCGGCGGTTTTGGACCGCTGCCGGCGGCTGCGCCAAGTCCACCGAACCGCTGACGTCTTCTGACTGTTGCGCGGTGATCTCGACCGACTCGCCCGGCCCCTCAAGCATCTGGGCGAGTGAGCGGTCCTCGCTGAAGCCGAGCGAGTCCTTCTCGAAGGGGCTCAGGTCCATTCGAGTGGCCTCGTGCCCGTCCTCATCCATGTCCAGCTCGCTCGCCCAGTCGCGCGGGTCCTCGCCCCCGAAGGTCGGGCTCTTGTCGAGCGGCTCACTCTCGGCAACCGGCTTGAAGGCCATCTTGGAGAGGTCTTCGAGCGACGTGAACTGCATGATCTCGTCTTGGATCATGCGTTCGATGGCTTGGGCTTGGCTCGTCGCGGCGCGCTGCGGCTTGGACTCGGACCGACGCGTGCGCTCCTGCTGGATGCGCTTGACGAGCACGCCGATGTCGTAGGACGTGACCATCAGACGGTGCTCGAACAGGAACTTTGCGAGATCGTGCGCGAGCTCAGCGGCGTTTTCGTGTCGCTTGCGCGGATCGGCCGAAAGCGCGCGGCGAATCACAGCCTCGAGGGCAGGGTGGACGTCGGGGTTGAAGTCCCGCAACGGCGGGACCTGCGCTTGCCGCACGAGCTGCACGGTCTCAAGGTCGGTGGCGCCCTCGAAAAGGCGTCGCCCCGCCAAGCACTCCCACATCACGATGCCCGTTGCGAACACATCCGTGAGGTGGCTGACCCGCTCGCCCCGCGCGGCCTCGGGGCTCAGGTAGCTGAACTTGCCCTTCACCACGCCGGGGTCGGTCAGCGAGAGCTGGCTCGCGGCCTTGGCGAGGCCGAAGTCGACGAGCTTCACCTCGCCCTCGCGGCTCAACAGGATGTTCGGCGGGCTAATGTCGCGGTGCACGATACCGAGCGGGCGACCCTGCGGATCCTTGCGGCTGTGCGCGTGGCTCAGCCCTTTGCAGACCTCAATGCCGATGTAAGCCGCCTGCTCCTGCGGAATCCGAACGCCCTTGTCCTGCGCGATATCGAGGATCGACTTCAGGTTCGAGCCGTCCACGAACTCCATCACGATGAAGTACGTCTCGCCCGACACGCCGATATCGAACGTCTGAACGACGTTCGCGTGGTTCAAGTAGAGCGAGAGGCGCGCCTCATCGAGGAACATCGCGATGAACTTTTTGTTCTTCGCGAGGTTCGGCAGCACGCGCTTGATGGCGACGAGCTTGTCGAAGCCGAGGCTGCTGCTCTTGCCCTTCCAGACTTCGGCCATGCCGCCGGCGTCGAGCTTCTCGACGATGGAGTATTTTTGTTCGGACATGGGTTCGTCGGGATTAGAACCGATAATCGGTCGGGCCGCAATTCGCGGCACTGTGAGGGGTCTGGGGCATGGGGGATTCCGAGGCGAAGCTCACGGTGCTTCGAGATTGGGTGCGCGGCGACGCCGCAGCGCTCGCCGCCCGGCTCGAGCGGCGCGATGTCCCCCGCGCTGAACGCAGTCAGGCCCGGGCGCTGCTCTCGGCGGCGTTCACCGCTTTGAACGACCCTGATGACGCAGCGCTCCAGGCCGTTTCGGTCGCGCTCGATCGGGCCGCCTGGGCGGGCACTGGGCACGGCTGTCGCGGTCTCGCAGCGCGTATTGGCCTGCGTCGCTTTCGGGGCGCCGCGCGGCC
>Ga0164294_10006051_pt1 | contig 10349 bp, 4 predicted proteins | sample GEODES005metaG_FD_111479 | JGI IMG/M metagenome (GOLD analysis project Ga0164294, IMG submission 111479) | Oligotrophic lake water microbial communities from Sparkling Lake, Wisconsin, USA - GEODES005 metaG | ecosystem: Environmental > Aquatic > Freshwater > Lake | place: USA: Sparkling Lake...
AGTCGAATCCGACAATAGAGTGTGCGCGTGGGCCCGTCGTGCTTAGTGGGGTAAGTAAGTAAGTGAGTAAGTAAGTGAAATTCGCCTACAGGCACAGGAGCGTACACGTGGCGATGGAGCACCCCCAGGCATACCGTAAGCGTTACCGCTCCAGGTCACATCTGTGCTATTTCAGTGGCGGCGTGTGGTGCGTTGTTCGTTGTTAGCGTGTGCGGGAACGACCGGACCGTGTGCGAGAAGTGTTCCGTGTTTATGTGCCGTGCGCAGCGTCGTCCTCGTCGCCAGCGCGGCAGCGTAGAGCGTACAGACGGCGGACATCCACGGCGCGGGAGCGGCGTCACTACGTACAACGTAGTCTACGCGACACGGTGTGTCTCAGATATTATGCAGTATCGCGTAGAGGTGTATCGAGTTCGTCCACCGCAGTAATGTACAGTTGAACGCGCACAGTACAGCTCGTACTCGAGTCGACGGACCACGCGATCGGATTGCGGGCCAACGAAGTGCTCGAAGGCCCATGCCCCTACTCGCTACTGACGAAGCCTTCAAGGCCGTTATCATGGCCACCACCCGTGCGCTGCTTGATGTAGATCGGCACCAAGGGCTTGATGTACTCGATGCCGGCGGACTGCATGTAGGCATGAATGAAGAGGAAGAGCGCGGAGCGAGCCTTGGCCATTGAGAAGACTTCTTGGGCGGGGAAGGTGGAGGTGGCCCAGATCTCCATGACCAGGTGGCCTGCCTCGAGGTCTGTCGAGGCGATGAGGATGTCGACAGACGCCCACTCGGTGGACGTATCCTGGATGTACTTGCGGATGGAGTGGATGAGCTCCGTAATCTTGGCCGCTGGGGTCGCATGTGGAAGTTTCATCTTCATGCACATGCAAGTGGGCGGCGAGCGGGTAAGGTTAATGATCGACTTGTCGAGCAACGCGTGGTTTTCGATGAACCCCATCTTGGCTTCGGTGGTGTGGAAGGTGGTGCGAAACAGGCTAATGTCTTTTACGACGAGCGAGCCGAGATCGGAGGGCGGCTTGGCGGGGTCGCAGACGAGGATGCGGTCGCCTATGTCAAAAGGGCGTGCGATCAAGACGTAGAAGGCGCCGGACATGAAGGCGCCGGGCGCGCGGCCCAGCAGGTAAACCAGAGAGAGGACCAAGGACACAGCCGGTACTAGCAGATCGTTGAACCCGACACCGATGGCGATGAAGTACAAGAAGCCGAGCGCCAAGTACCAGCCCGCGGCTGCTGCTCGGACGAGCATCACGTTGATCCGATCAAAGTTGTCGACGGACGCGGTGAGCAGCCGTTGCTCGTGGTAGCAGCGCTCGACGCTCACTAGGAAGGACTCGCGGCTGATGGTCTCCACATCTGCTCCGAAGAGGGCGTCCGCTCCGATCGTGTCAACGTACGTCTTACCTAGGAGAGTGTACGCCCACCGAAGCAGCTTGGCACGGCTCAGCTTCGGGCTCAAGGTGGTTGCGCCTGCGCCCGCAGCGGTGGAGCCCGCGGCTTTCGTGGTGGCGCCCGAGGTGGTTACGCCTGCGCTCTGGATGTTTTCGGAATCCACACGCAGTTCCAGCTGTTGGCTCAGGATGTCGAAGACCTTCTCCGCCTCCCCCCGTGCCATATCGAGTCTATCGGCTTCCTTGAAAGTGTCGCCGAACGACAAAGGGCCAGCGACATACCCGAGCAACTGCTTCATGGGAAGATCCCTTTTCCAAGCCTGCACCTCGATGGCCGGTGCTTCTCCCTTGGCGATGGCCGGTGCTTCTCCCTTGGCGATGGCCGGTGCTTCTCCCTTGGACAAGGTGCGAAGGATCGGAGGTGCGGCTGGCACCGGCGGCGGCACGGGCGAGGGTGGCATGGCCGGCGGCATGGGCGAGGGCGGGACGGGCGAGGGCGGCATGGGCGAGGGCGGCACCGAAGGTCCAACTGCCGCACCGTTGGGGCCGACTCCATCTCCGCGAGGCCGCAGGGCAGCGTCCTTCTCGATTCCTTCAGAACTGCTACTCTGGAGAGCCGTTGCTGTGATTGCCGCGTCGGCATTCGGATTGCCGGCACGACCGCCGCAGAGAGGGTCGGACGGGGACAGTCCCTCAGACAGTGTCCTCCGGTGGCCGCGGAGGTCGGGCCATCTTTGTGAAAGCGATTGCCCACCGTCGAACGTGGAGGAAGACTTGATCGGCTTGCGTGGTCGCTCACTCACAACCTTCTGTGCCATTCGTCTTACACCCTTCTGTGCCATTCGTCGGGCCACCGCCTCTTGTATTCGAGCCGCCGCCTTTTTGCGCTTGGCTTCCTCGAGTTCCGCCTTTCGTGCTTGTATGGCCGCTGCGTCAGCAAGTTTGCGCAGCACCTTCTGAGCCTTGTATGCACTCTTGGCGCGCTCCTCATAGTGGTGCAAGGTAAGGAGCGAGATGTAGTATCTGGTCATGCCAACGATAAGCGGGTATCCGGCTCCGAGGGCAACCCACCATCCAAGGACCAGCCAGAAGCGAGGTATGCTCTGAATCATCAGCCACTCGTCGCGCTCAGAACCTAGAAACGGTCCGATCGCCATCAGCAGTGCGCTCCCGAGCAAGCCGAGTGGCCAGCCGGTACCTGAGCTCCACACAAGGGATACCGAGAGTGGGGGTAGCCAATACACGCCCAGCTGAGATCGGCCGACCCGATTGGAAATCAGGTGAGCGAGGGAAGCAAAACCGCGGCCGGCGGCCCAAGTGTAAACTGGGCGTATGAGGAGCCAGCCGTAGGCATCGCCGATCTCTTCCCACTGGAACACGATCCAGAAGAATATCGGAGCGAAGGCGACTGAGCAGAGCGCCTCGTACCACAGCATGCGAAAGGCATACTTGGGCACCTCGATGGCAAACTTGCGCACGGCGGCCTTCTTGCGCCACTCAAGGGCATACTTGCGCACCACATCTTCACCAGCTGTACCGTCCGCGCTCTTTTTGACTGCAGCGTTCATTTGGTCCACCACAACGCCCAACTTGTCCTCAGCGTTCAATTGGTCTCCTGGGGCTGCGATGCCGCCTTTGGCCGATTCTTGGGAAGGAATTTGCACGTCGACGTGATCGAGCAGAATGGCATCGAGTCGATCATGGTTGCTCCTCCTGATATTGGCTGTGCCAAACGAGGCGAGCGCTTTCAAATCGTCGGCAGCTTGACGAGCTTCAGCGAAGGTGGCTTCGTTCCGTCCCGACGAAGCCATACTCTCAGAGGCACGGTTGCTTCCGGGAACGGAAAGCTGGCGGATAAAACGTGGCGCTGTCGTGTGTGCATCGGGCGGTGTGTCGGGAGGTGTGCCGATGAGTGAATCGGCTGGCACGTTGATGAGCGCGGCGGCTGGAGCGTCAGCTGCTGGTTGGTCCCACCCACGAGGTATGACGAAGTCCATCACCATGACTCCGGAGCCTCTCGTGGTGATGATTGTAAGCCTAATCTGGAATGTTTAGTACCGGTAAAAAGTCCGTGTGCCCGTGCGCGCCCGTGTGTCCCGTGTGTGTCCCGCTCCCCCCGGTGTCTTTTTACACGGTCTCTTTTCCCCCGGTGTCTTTTTACCGATCTCTTTTTGTACATGTACTCTGCCGAAGGCGATGACGATCGCTCGGGGTCTCGGCCTTCTCCGATTGCCCGCAACGCGGCGTTGGTGCGCCACCGTAGCCGCTGCAGGCGGCTACGCCGCCCTCACCGAAGCGCAACAGCCCTATTCGATATGCGAGGCGCACGCGCGTATTGTGCCTGCGGCGCCCGCTGAGGCTACCAGCCCTTCGCTCACCTCCCGCTGCATCGCGGAGGCCATCGGCACGGCGATCATTGTCTGTGGCGGCTGTGGCTCGGTGGCGGCTGCCAAGTACGGGGGCAGCGGAGCGAACGTCTTTGCCCACGCCATTACCTGGGGCATTTCGGTCACTCTTGCCGTGTATGCCACTCGTGCTGTCTCCGGTGCTCACCTGAATCCCGCGGTCACGGCCGCACTCGTGGCTACAGGCAAGTCGCCTGCGGACGAGGCGCCGGCGTATATCGCCGCACAGTGTCTTGGAGCCTTCGCGGCGGGAGTCGTCACGTACGCCGTCTGGGGCAACGCCATTGCGGCGACTGAAGCCGCCGCCGGCATCGTGCGCGGCACAGCCGCATCGGCCGCCATCTTCGCCGGAGCCTTTGGTATGATTCCGAACACCGCGGTGCTCGGTGCGGCGGGCGCGCTGGTGGCCGAAATTTGGATGACGGGGGTGCTCATGTTCATGATCTGCGCCATCGGCGATAGCGCCTCTGGGTCGGTGCCCGCTGGCTCTGAGCCAGCTCTAGTCGGGGCAACGGTTGCCATGATCATCGGCACTTATGGGCCTGTCAACGGTGCCGGCATGAACCCCGCGCGCGACCTCGGCCCGCGCCTCGTCACCCTGCTCACTGGCTGGGGCCCCGCCGCCCTGACGGGATGGTGGATCTACACAGTGGGACCGGTGATCGGCGCGGTACTCGGGGCGATGGCTTACGATGAGCTGATCGCGCCACAGACTGCCATGAAGGCTCAGAAGAAGGTGCTGTGAGAGGCGCAGGCGGGGCGCACATTGTCGAGAGCAGCGAGGCGTCCAGAGCATGTGCATGCGAGCGCCCAAGCCATTCAGTGCCAGGAGCCCTGGCACTAATGGCACTAGCCGAGGGCGGGGCAGCCTCCGTAGCACGAACGGCTCACTGTCACTCGAGCTTGGAGGGTAGCTGTGGGACATGCCTGTTTGCCTGAACAGTGAACACACAGGGCGGCGGTGCGTGGCGCCGAATAGAGGCGGCCTCAACTCGGCAGCCGAAAGTTTGAACACGTGTACCGGTTGGAGATCCGTGTGTCCCGGCTCCCCCCGTGTTTAACCAGTGTTTTTGATCCGGTGTTTGTGATCCGGTGAAACCGTTACGGTTACAGAACTGTGCCAGAGAAGTCCAAGTTTTTCGCCTCCGCACTACACACAAAGAGGCACGACCTTTGACCTCAAACCTCGCACAGTGCTCAGGGGCACCGTGTGCCCAGCGCCGACCTCCCATGTCCTCAAGGGGCACTGGTCACCCAGCGCCGATCCACGCGATCCCTGCAAAGAAGATGAGCTCGTCCATCGAGTTTGCGCTACGGGGCGGGCTGAACCCGAAGACGGGGCTCTTCATCAAGGCGACGACCATGAAGCTCAAGTGGCAAGAATCGGCCGAGGCGATGGCCAAAAAGGGGTCAGCGCCCGCATCCGCCGCCGCACAGCCGGCACCGGCGGCCCACCCTATTAAGTCCATGACCTCAAAGTTGAAGGCTCTTGCGAAAGAGAAGAAGCAGCTCTTCGCCGACCTACACCTGTCGCGTCTTCAGAAGCTCGTTCGCGCGACCGACACGGCCAATAACATGGCCAAGCAATTCACGAAGGGCAAGAATGCGAGGGATATCAATACTGCGATCGAGTTGGCGACAACGGCGGCTGAGGCGGAGAAGGCTCTGAAGAGCTATCTGCTCCTTCTCAGCCCTGCGGAGATCCCGCACGTGCAGGCAGTGTTTGACAGCATGGACCTCAACCACGACAGCGTGTACTCAGTGTTCGAGATCCACACTGGGCTGACACGACTCGGAATACAGGTAGATGTGAACAAGATGGCAGGGGTCTTTGCCATAGCTGCCGAGAAAGGCAACTTCGACGTCGACGACATTGACGAGAAAGGCGACTTCCGCATGGACGCGAAGGGGTTCTTCGACATTTATTGGGCGGCACTCGAGCTCGAGCTGCGCAGTCTCAACGAGCTCGCCGATCTGCGTGCAGCTCTCAACTTCTTTTTGCGCACACTGCGCAACAAGGACAACTTCTTTGCTTCAGCCATCAACGAGGACGAACGTGTCAGCTGTGCGAATGTGCTAGCAGTCTTCCTACGCGTGCACCAGGAGTCGTTTGCTGGCACCCCGGAGCTGATGCCCGTGCTGCAAGAGTTGGGGTTTTCGACGGAATCGGCGAGTGAAGCGGCGGCTGAAATGGAGCGTCTTGCACGGATGGAGGCGGAGCGGCTGGCGGCTGAGCACGCGGAGCGGCGGGCCGAGGAGGAGCGACGGGCAGCGGAGATGGCGGAGCGGCTGACAGCTGAGGCAGCCGCAAAGGCGGCGGCGGACCGGCGGGCAGCGGAAAAGGCGGAGGCGGACCGGCTGGCAGCGGAGAATGCGGAGGCGGCGCGGCTGGAAGGGGAGAAGATGGTGGCGGCGCGGTTCAGGTTGGCACAGGAGGCGAAGAGGAAGGCGACGCTTGAGAATGCACGCAAAGAGATGGCGACCGCCGGGGGCCGCGATCTTGGGCCACCAACACAGGGCACCATCATGGTCGGCGAGTACACAGGCTCGGCAGCACTGTTTGGCTGGCGCCTCGAAATTACGGTTGGCTGGTTTCTCCCAACACCTGCGTTCATGGCGTCCAAGGCGTCCAAGGCGTCCAATTGGCTGTCCACCGGAGCGCACAAGGTACCGTACGACAACGACCACGCGCAAGAGCAGGTCAAGCACGGCACAAAACTGGCGCCTCTGCAGAAGCTAATACTCGAGGCCGACGTGGCCAACAAGAAGGCCGCTGCCGCCCTCTCGGAAGCCGTAAGGAAGCCAAAGGTGGTGGCGGGGGCTGCGGCGGCTGCGGCGCAGGCGGACGAGGCTGTGATGAGCCACCTGCTCAGCCTCAGCAAATCGGCACTCGAGCTCGAGCTGCGCGGCTTGATCCGGGCCGACGGGCTGAACGAGAGACTCGCCGAGTTGCGCATCTTTCTCGGTTTTTGTGGGCGCGCACTCTCCACTCATCGTGAGTACGACAAGATGCAGGCGTTGCTAGGCGTCTTTCTTCGCCTGCACAAGGAGGCCTTCAAGCAGGCACCGGAGCTGCTGATAGACCTGCAGGAGCTGCGTGAGACCCAGCGCAAGCACACGCTCGTGCACAAGTCGCTGATGCGCATGAAGTCCGCAGCGATTGCGTCAGCCTTCGATAAGTGGCGCGAGAATCACCTCGAGGACAAGGCGGTCCAGTCCCTATAGTCCGAGTTTCGTGAGCCTCTCGTAGATCTCGGACACCGAGCTCGCGCCGGAATCGGGAATGGTCGTGTCCGCGCTACAATGGGAAAGTCGTACGAAAAGATCGAGGAGGTCAGCACTGTTCTCGCTTGACCGGCCGCGACGACCGGCTGACGTCGTGAGACCGCCTCCATCACCCCACGCCCCATCGCAACACGCAAGTCATGTCGCAAGTGCTACTCAAATCAGATATAGTGTATTGTGTTCCCCTTACTTACCGGTATCGGTACTGCTGTACATAAACCGACGGCGACGACCCGAAAGTAAGAGCTACGAGACGCGAGACCTCGTCATTCTAGATTCTTCTGAAATCAATGATTCGGATGTTCACTCAATTTCCGACGACGACTACCTCAACGAAAAAAAACTATTCAAATTGGGGCCAACGCCCCTCCTCAACTCCTGCGTGCCTGTTCACAGCCTGTTCACACGGCACTGCGCGAAAAGGGAGGCGCTTTGTAGATGCCCGGCCCAACACCGCAGTCCCTCGAGGAGATCGAGGCCGCGGCACATGACTATGGCATCGCGCCGGGCGGCCGGGCGATGATTCTTGCAGAATTGGATGCCGCCGAGTTTTCGATCAACACGGGTATCTACATAGTGTGGCGCACGTTGAAGACGGGCGAGGGCTCCGCGGGCGTACGCCGTGACGGCCAGTGCTGCCGTCTTGGGCCAAAGTCTCGCTGCTTCTGCGGCCACACACTCGCCGAGCACAAACAGCTTAAGGCCGGAAACCCGCAGGCTCCCGCATGCGCCGCATGCGGTTGCAAACACTTCTCGTACGTGCCGATGCGGCCTGAGGAGGTGGGCATGTGGCACCTCCCGCGACGCAAGGGCTTCAATGTGCATCTTTGGCGCGCGCCGTGCCGCTGCGGCCACGGGCACGACGCGCACGACCCGGTCACATTCAAGTGCAAAGAGTGCGCGAATTGCCGCGTCTTTACGCCCAACTATGCATGCCTCGGCTGCGACGGCCGTGGCGACCAGCACGAAACTGTCTTCGAGACGGAGAGTGAGCGCGTGCTCGCCGGCCTGCCGGTTGGCGAGGCGTACCGGCCGCTTGGTGAATCGCCCTACCTGTTGCAGCAGGTTCTCGAGGGCGCCAAGCGCACCGAGTTTAAGGGCGCCAAGGGCGCCAAGGGTGGGGGCGCATTGCCCGCGCCGGGGACAAAGACGCCCGAACAGCTTCTCGAGTCGGGCAAGATCAGCATCACCGAGTACCATCGGCTGATCGCGCTGCCTCCCAGCCCGCCCGGCTCCGATCGCCGCGTGTCCTCGAACCCTTTCGATACGCGGTTGGGCTCTGGCAGAGGCCCTACGGGACGTGAGTACGCGCAGGCTGGAGCGACTGTGCGTCAGATTAGCCTCGACGTGGGTGGCGGCCAGACCGTCGAGATCGCGACCAACCTGGGGCGGCCGATGCCTCAGCCAGGCAAGGACTTTTCGCGCCCGTGGGAGCCCGCACCGCCGTGTCGACCTCCGCCCGGGAGCTCCTCACGCAAGCAGCCAGCGTCGCGGCCGCTCATCGAAGAGATCACCGATCAGGTGGCCGCGGCGACTCTGGCAGAGGAGTCGGCGATGAGTATGCGCGGCGGCGGCGGCGGCGGCGGCGGCGGCAGTGGCGGCAGTGGCGGCGGCGGCGGCATCGTCGCGGGCTATTCTCGGCGAGGCGGCGGTGGTCTGAGCACTGCTGATCGACTTCGCGACCTCGAGGGCCTGCGCAAAGACGGCTTCGTGAGCGAGACGGAGTATCAACAAAAGCGCGCCGAGATCCTCGCCGCGCTTTAGCGTGTCTCACTTTGGATGGCAACCTACATCGTGTGGAAGACATGGTGGAAGGCACAGGAGCCGTATCGATGTCACTCTCGAGGTATCAATACGGGATATGGCACGAGAAGGCAAGCCCCGCGGAGCTCTTTTTTGAGTATCATCATGCAGCGCGTCGTATACCGAGCGGCCAGGAGCGCGCAAGCCGGCGGCCGCGGCGCCCCGCCGCGGACCGCGCGCTGTGCGGTCCGGCACACGGGCACACCTTTTGACACGCCGCTCGCGTGTACGGTGCGTGGACGTGGGTCACCTGAGCTCCTGGAGAGTGAAAAGGTTTCTGACTCAAGAAGTAATGGACGTGTACGGTTAACCGGAAACGCCACCTGATCCCGCGGGAGGTTAGCGCAGAATGCGCTTCATTCCCCATTCGCCCGTAGATAGATACGCCGAACGGGCCGCAGCGTACGTATAACTGGACGGGAGAGACACACACAGGAGGATCGAATCAGGAGTTGTACCATCGCCCATCGAAGCTTAGCTACGTAGTACAAGGTCAATGAGTGCTGCGAGAGGAGAGACTCTGCCCAAAGTTGGCCGTATTGCCTGATCTGAAGATACGTGCTCTTGCGACTCGCAGCTCAGGCGCCCATGGGTCAGCAAGAAGGCCCCTCGGCTTTCGGCAAGATTTATGGCGCGTTGCGGTCGAGGCGCTTGCTGCGGTCGGAGGACACCTGATTAGGTCACCAGTCACGCCTAATTAGGTACTTCGAGGAGCTTTGCTGCGCTCGGTGCGCTCGGTGCGCGCCCAAGACGACGCTTCGAGCCACAGACAGGCGCGCTAGAGGGTGCAGAGCCCGAGGGGACCGCCGCACGGGTCGCGCGTTACTGGTACGTGCCCGATGAGTAATAGTAGTTGCTGTAGTTCGCGTAGTCGGCGGCCGTATAGCCTTGCGCGCCGCCAGTGGCCGCGGCCGCTTGCGGGGGGTAGTACTGGGACGAGTTGCCCGCGGCGGAGGCGTAGCCCGCCGGTGCGGGCGCGTGCGTGCCATAGCCGGCGCCGCCGCTGCCCGCGGTGGGTCCGTAGCCGCCGGCCACCTGCCCATAGCCGCCCGAGCCCTGCGCGTAGCCGCCAGTGCTCTGCCCATATCCGCCCGCCGTGCCAGAGTAGACGTCTGCGCCGCTGCCGTAGCCAGCAGCGTACGAGCCATTACCGTTGGCCGCCGAGAGAGCGCCGTTGGCGACCGCGTACTCGGCGCCGTGATAGCCACCGCCGGAAGCGTACCCGCCCTGCTGCGTGTAGCCGCTATGATGCTGGCGCATCGCGAGGGTCTGGAGAGCAGCCTGGTACGCAGCGTAGGCGCTCTCTGAGGGGTGAGCGCGCCCGCCGCCGCCGCCGCGCTGGCCGGCGGGCGGAGCGCCGCCATGACCACGCGGGGAGGGCATCACGGTGAGCGCGTGCATGCGCGCCTGCTCCATCTCGGCGCGCGTGCACCGGAAGATTTCGACGTAC
>Ga0164294_10006054_pt1 | contig 10348 bp, 9 predicted proteins | sample GEODES005metaG_FD_111479 | JGI IMG/M metagenome (GOLD analysis project Ga0164294, IMG submission 111479) | Oligotrophic lake water microbial communities from Sparkling Lake, Wisconsin, USA - GEODES005 metaG | ecosystem: Environmental > Aquatic > Freshwater > Lake | place: USA: Sparkling Lake...
AGGCCCGATCCCTTGCGGCCGGTCTGCGGATGCTTCAGCGAGTAGAAGCGCTCGAACAAGCGCGGCAGCGCGTAGTCGGGAATGCCGGGTCCTTGATCCAGGATTCGCAACTGATGGTGTCCGTCGAGAGTTGATAAAAACATCCTGACTTCGCCTCCTGCCGGGGAGAAGTCGATGGCGTTCTCCAGCAGGTTGATCAGCGCGTGTTTCAGCAGCACTGCGTCGCCGTTCACCCGGCAGGGTTCGCCCGGCGTGTCCAGCTCGCAGCGCACCTGGCGTGCGGCAGCCGCGCCAGAAAGCTCAGCGCACACCTGCCGAGCCAGCTGGCCAAGATCGACCTCGGCTTTGCTGGGCAGCGCCTTCAGCCGTTCGACCTCGGCCAGCCGCACCAGCTGCCGCAGCAGATGCTCCGCGCGGCCGCATTCGTGGCGCAGATTGTCGGCGAAGCGTTGGCGCTGCGGCTCGTCCATCTGGCCCTCGGCCAGCAGCTCAGACGTCGCTTGAATAGCGGCGAGCGGGCTCTTCAACTCATGGGTCAAGGTTTGCACATAGGTCGCCGCGTAATCACGGCCCTCCAGCTCCTCGCGCATGTCTTCCAGAGCGTTCGCCAGGGTGTTGACATCGGCGCTGGCACGCAGGTTCGGCATGGCCGGGCGCTCGCCGCGTTTGATGGCCTGCACATAGGCGGTCAGGCGGCGCAGAGGTTGCAGATACCAAAACAAGACCGCACCGACGAACAGGGCAATGCCGCTGCCGATGAGCGCGGTGGACAGCACGATCTTCGAACGCCGCTGCTGGATGAAGGGCCATTGATCCAGCTTCGGCTTGCGCACGGTGAGCACGCCAATGATGTCCTTGCCATGGTAGACGGGCGCGGCCACGTGCAGCACACTGGTGCTGGAATCTTCCTTCACGAAGCGCGAGGAGCGCGCGCCGTAGCCGCCGGCCAGCGTTTGGCGCACGTCATTGAAGGCGATCAAACTGCGGCCGGTGTGCAGGTCGTTGTCGGAGTCGTAGATCACCACGCCCTCGGTATCGGCCAGATAGACATGGGTGGTGACATGGGTCTTGCTCAGGTCGAAGATCGCCGCCTCGAACTCGCGCTCCAGCGCGTGCGGCCAGGCTTCGCGCAGGGCATCGGCGTTCAGCTTGCCGTCCTTCGTCTGGCTCTGGACGATCGCGGCAAGCACGTTGGCCATGTCCACCATGACTTCCTCGGTCGCCTGGAAGTTCTCGTGCTCGATGCCGCGCAGCTGCGAGTCAGCCAGCAAGCCAAAGCCAAGCGCCACGATGATGACCACCGCGAGAAGAGCCAGCTGGGTCGCCCTCATGCGTCTTCCTTCAAGGCATAGCCCAGGCCGCGGCGCGTCTCGATGGGATCGAAGCCTGGGGCCACCGTTTGAATCTTGGCCCGCACGCTTTTCACATGCGCATCCACCGTGCGATCCGTCACCGCGCCGGGATCCGGCCACGCAATCTCCAGCAGCTGCTCGCGTGTGAAGACCCGCCCTGGATGCTGCAACAGCGCGAGCAGCAGGTGATACTCATTGCGTGCCAGGTCCAGTGCATGGCCGTGGCACAGGATCACCTTGCGGCGGTCGTCGTGTGCCAGCGCTGCAGGCTTGCTGGCAGGTGTTTCATTGGTCAATGCGATGCCGTTGGGCTGCGCACGACGCAAGATGGCGCGGACGCGGGCGACCAGCTCGCGCGGGCTGAAGGGCTTGGCCACATAGTCATCGCCACCGAGTTCCAGGCCGAGCACACGGTCGATCTCGCCATCCCGCGCGGTGAGGAAAAGAACCGGCACCTGCGAGTGCTGGCGCACCTGGCGGCACACATCGAAGCCGCTGATGTCCGGCAGGCCGACATCGAGGATGAGGCAGTCAAAGCCGCCCCGCTGCACCGCCTGCAAGGCATCGCTGCCAGTGCCGCAGTGCGTTACGTCGAAGTGTTCGGTCTGGAGCGCATAGACAAGGGTGTCTGCGATGGAGGGCTCGTCTTCGACAACCAGGACGCGGCGTTGCATGGCCGGATGTTCGGCGGGGCGCGTGGAAGCGCAAACAAATCGAATCGCCCCGGGGAAGATGCACTTCCTTTCTTGCCCCGCTCGCCGGGCTGCGCCAGAATCGCCGCCTTCTCGAAACCAACCTCTTCCCCACTCACATGAGCCGAAAAATTCGTTATGGCATGATTGGCGGCGGGCGCGGCGCTTTCATTGGCGGCGTCCATCGCATCGCAGCATCCATCGACCAGCAGATCGAGCTGGTCTGCGGTGCCTTCTCGTCGGACCCGGAACGCTCGAAGGCCAGCGGCGCAGACTTCTTCCTGCCGTCGGAGCGCTGCTACGGCAACTTCGAGGAAATGCTGCGCACGGAGGCCGCGCTGCCCGAGGACAAGCGCATCGATTTTGTGAGCATTGTGACGCCGAACCACATGCACTTCCCGGCGGCCAAGCTCGCCTTGGAAAGCGGTTTCCATGTGCTTTCCGACAAGCCTGCCACCTTCAATCTGGCGCAGGCCAAGGAGCTGGCGCAGATCGTGAAGAGCACCGGCAAGCTCTACGGCGTGACCTACAACTACACCGGCTACCCGATGATCCGCCAGGCGCGGCAGATGATCGAGGAAGGCAAGCTGGGCGCGATCCGCAAGGTGGTCGCCGAGTATCCGCAGGGCTGGCTGGCGACGATGCTGGAGAACACCGGGCAGAAGCAGGCCTCCTGGCGCGTCGACCCTGCCATCTGCGGGGCCGCTGGTTGCATGGGCGACATCGGCACGCACGCGATCAACCTCGCCGAATACGTCACCGGTTTGCACATCAAGGAACTGGCCGCCGATTTGACCCACTTCCTGGGCGACCAGGGCCGCAAGCTGGAAGACGATGGCAATGTGCTGCTGCGCTTCACCAACGGCGCGAAGGGCGTGCTGCACTCCAGCCAGGTCAGCGTCGGCTGTGAGAACAACCTGAGCCTGCGCGTGTATGGTGAACTTGGCGGCATCGAATGGAACCAGCTGGATCCGAACACGATGATCGTCACCTGGCTCGACCAGCCCAAGCAAGTCTACCGCACCAGCATGGGCTACCTAGGCAGCGCCGCTGCCGCCGCCACCCGCACGCCCGCCGGTCATCCCGAAGGTTACCTGGAAGGCTTCGCCAACATCTACAAGAACTTCGCCAATCATGTGCGCGCCGTGAACTCCGGCACCACGCCGAACCCGCTCGACATGGATTACCCGTCCATCGAAGAAGGCGTCGCCGGCATGGCCTTCATCGAAGCCGTGGTGGCTTCGTCAGCCAACAACGCCGCCTGGACACCGCTGGACTACACGCCCACGACCCGTGCCAAGTATGGTGCCGCCTCGCTGAGCAGTGATCGCGGCGGGTTGAGCTAAGGCACGATTCAAAAAACAAAAAGGGGAGGACGAGCACCCGCTCATCCTCCCCTTTTCTTTGGTGAACGTCGGTTTAGATCGACACAGGCTTGCCGCTCTGCGCGGAGGCGTAGATTGCGTCGATCACCTGCATCAGGCGCAGGGCCTGCTCGGGTGTGTTCAGCGCGGAAGCCTTGCCTTCGATGGTCTCGATAAAGTTCGCGGCGGAGCCGATGCGGCCCATGTCTTCACACGCTGGCGTGACGATGCTGCGGTTCACGCTGTTGCCATTTTCCTGCACGTAGAGTTCGCAGGTGTCGATGGCAGTGTTGTCGATGCCGTCGATGCCGAAGAGGCGCTCCACCTTGCCGCCTGCCTTGGTGCCTTGGAAGACCACGGAGACTTCCTCGCGCTTCACCATCTCAGCCCACGAAACTTGGAGGCTGAGCACCTGGCCGGTCTTGAAGGTGACGAAGCCATGCGCGGCGTTTTCCACGTCGGTGGTGCCGCCCACGCGGTCAGGGATGCCCCAGGGGCCTTTGAATTGCTTGTCCTGGATGAAGTCGGAGAAGGTCTGGCCGAGCACGTGCGCGGGCTCAGGATAGCCCATGAAATACATGGCCAGATCGACCATGTGCAGCAGGTCAATGAGCGGGCCGCCGCCGGAGAGTTCTTTCGTGGTGAACCAGCCGCCGAAGCCGGGGATGCCGGTGCGGCGAATCCACTTGGCCTGGGCGGAGTTGATCTTGCCCACGACGCCCTGGTTGATGTAGGTGATCATCGCCTGCGATTCGGGGCGGGCGCGGTTGTTAAAGTTGAAGAGCACCTTTTTGCCCGCCTTTTGCGCAGCGGCGATGATCTCCTGCACTTCGCCCGCGTTCAGCGCCGGGGGCTTTTCGGAGAAGACGTGTTTGCCCGCTTCCAAGCACTGAATGGTCAGCGGCTTGTGGAACTTGTTCGGCACGATGACGCTCACGGCCTCGATTTCCGGGCTGCCCGCGAGCATGGCTTCAACCGATTCATACGATTTGGCGATGCCATATTTCTCGGCGGCCTTGGCGGCGGCTCCTGGGGCGGCGTCTGCCACGGCCACGATCTCGGCACCGGCTTGGCGGAAACCCGCCGCGTGATACTGCAACATGCCGCCTGCTCCGATGACTCCTACTTTGATGGACATAAAGGTGATAAATGATGAGGTTAGATGGACGAGAAAATCCGGGCGCGAGATTGTCGGGCGGGAGCGGGGGAGTCAAGGCTGGAAAGCGCCGGATGCAGCCTGTGGATCGGTCTCCGCCAGGATGGCCTGGGTGCGCTCCCGGATCAGATCCACCAGCTCAGGGTCCATGAAGGCGTAGTCATCGGGGATGTCGAGAACATGGATGCTCAGATCAGGGCCAAGGTCCGCAAACTGGCTGAGCAGCCGTCGCTTGTGCTCGGGCTCCATCACCACGATCAGGTCCGCCCATTGTAGAAGCTTCGCGCTCACTCGACGTTTGGCCGAGGGGCTGACGCCTGCGCTGAGTGCCTCGACACGGGGATCGTTGCGATAGATCGCTTCCGCTGTGGGACTGCGCCACTGGTTGCGCGAGCAAATAAAGAGCACGCGTCTCATGCCAGGAAGCGCGCACGAATCTCAGGTGTCGGCACCCAGCACGCTTCCTTTTGCCCGAACCAGCGGTAGCGATTGCGAGCAATCAAGCGATAGGCAGCATCGCGGATGAAGCCTGGCACCAGCCAGAACACCGCGCACAGCGGCCAGGGCTGTGTGAGCTTCGAAGCCACTTTCAACGCCGCTGCGCTGCGCGTATAGATCGCCTTGCCCTCAATAGCGACAAAGGTGTCCATCGTGGGCGGCAGGTTGGCGAAGTCGAGCAGCTTCCTGCCAGTCTCCGACTGTTGGGAAGCAAAGAGGAAGTGACCGCCTGGATCACGCGCGATGATGAACTGCACCGAAGCGCAGCAGAAGTTGCACACACCATCAAAGAGAATGATGGCGTGGTCTTCGGCTGCGGGGGGCGGGTTCATTTTCTCACCAGCAATGACTTCCCGGTCATCTCCGCAGATTTCGCCACGCCGAGCATGTCCAGCAAGGTCGGGGCGATATCGGCGAGTTTGCCGTTGGCGACGGTGTAGTCAGCGGAATCGGCGGCGACGTAGATGCCGTGGACGAGGTTGGTGGTGTGGGCGGTATGCGGAGAGCCGTCGGCATTGCGCATTTGCTCGCAGTTGCCGTGGTCGGCGGTGATGAAGAGCTTGCCGCCGAGTTCGAGCACCTTCTCCACGATCATGCGCACGCCGAGGTCGATGGTCTCACACGCATGGACGCCCGCTTCGACGACGCCAGTATGGCCGACCATGTCGGGGTTGGCGTAGTTCATGATGACGAGGTCGTATTTCTCCAGGCGACGCAGCACTTCAAAGGTGAGGTCGGGGGCGCTCATCTGCGGCTTTTTGTCGTAGGTGGGCACTTCTTTCGGGCTGATGGCGAGGTAGCGATCTTCACCCGCGTTTGGCTCTTCGACGCCGCTGTTGAAGAAGAAGGTGACGTGAGGGTATTTCTCGGTCTCGGCGGCGCGGAGTTGGGTCAAACCGGCGGCGGCGACGACCTGGCCGAGGTTGTTGTTCAGCGTCTCGGTGCCGAAGATGACCTTCGCGCCGAGGTCGGTGTAGGTGGCGTCGTATTCGGTGAGGGTGAAGTAGCCGGTCTTCGGGGTGACCTCGCGGTCGAAGCCGGAGAAGTCTGGCTTCAAGAAGGCCTCGCTGAGCTGACGGGCGCGGTCGGCGCGGAAGTTGAACCAGAGGATGACGTCGCCATCGCGAATGCGCTGTTCGTTGGCGTTGCTGAAGATCATGGGCTGCATGAACTCGTCGCCACGCGGGTCGCTCGGATACGCGGCCTGCACGGCGGCGCTGGGCAGATCGGTGCGGACTTCACCACGACCGAGGACGATGGCATCCCAGGCGAGCTTGTTGCGCTCCCAGCGCTTGTCGCGGTCCATGGCGTAGTAGCGGCCGATCACGGTGGCGATCTTCGCGCTGCTGGGCGCGAGGTCTTTTTCCAGCTTCGCCATGTAAGCGGCACCGCCGGTGGGGGAGGTATCGCGGCCATCGGTGATGGCGTGGACCATGAGGTCTTCGACTCCGGCAGCCTTGGCAGCATCACAAAGCGCGGCGAGGTGGTCCTGATGCGAATGCACGCCGCCATCGCTGATGAGGCCAAGGAAGTGCAAGCGCTTGCCTTGGGCCTGCTGGAAGGCTTCGACGAGCACAGGCATCTTCGCGAGTTCGCCATCGCGGATGCTTTTGTTAATGCGGGTGAGGTCCTGATACACCACGCGGCCGGCGCCGAGATTGAGGTGGCCGACTTCGCTGTTGCCCATCTGACCATCGGGAAGGCCGACGTCTTCACCACTGGCGCTGACGGTGCCGCGTGGGTAGGTGGCGTAGAGGTGATCGTGGAAAGGGGTCTTGGCGAGCAGGGTGGCGTCGCCATTGGCTTGTGCTTGAGCTTTGCCGCCGGGATTGATGCCCCAGCCATCACGGATAATCAGAACAACGGGTTTTTTGGCCATAAGATGTGTGAATGCTCCATGGGCCATGTCGGCCCTGGAATCAAGAGCCTGAAAGCAAAAGACCCGCCAGGAGCACGCTCCAGGCGGGTCGAATCCAGCAAAAGCAGGCGCTTACTTAGCCTTGTGGATGTCGTGGCAGGCTTTGCAGTTCACGGCCAGCTTGTATTTGCCCTTGGAGCTGGCATCGCCCTTTTGCAGACCCTTGACCGCGTCGATCAGAGCCTGGGTCTTGGTAGCCCAGCTGGTCGTGGCACCTTTTGGCGGCGTGGCCTTGGCCATGGCTTCGTAGCCCTTGAGGATGGAGGCAAGCTCCGAGGAGGAGGCTTCGCCAGCGCCAACCTTTTTGCACAGGGCTTCCTCGCCCTTGTGGTAGTTTTTCATGGCGGACTTGATGGCTTCGTCAGCCGTTCCGATGGAGGCGACGCCGAGCACAAGGCTGGCGGCAAGGAGGGTGCGTTTCATGGATGTGGGTATCTGGATGTGGGTGGTTGTTGGCAGGGGCTTCGGAACGGATTCCGAAGGGTTTTCGAGCATGGTCAATGCCACGCCGGAAAGGGATTAGAAGCGCCAGATGACGCCGGTGCGGAAAATGAAGTCAGGAGTGGCGTCTGTCAGACCGAAGCCCGCGCCGACTTTCAGCGTGACGTGATGGACAGGCTCAAAGTAAGCGCCGAGGTCGATTTCGTGCCAGCCATCGGACTCAAAATCGCCCAGGGCTTCCACGCCGAGCGCGACCTGCTCGGTGATTTTGTGGCGCACGCCAGCGGCGTAGCCCCAGGCAGTCTCGTCATCGGTGACCACGCTCAGCAGGTTAAAGATGGCCTTGGTGTCGCCGAAGTCGCCCTCGACAATGAAGCGGCCGACAAAGGCATCCACACCGTGGGCGTGGACACTGCCGCTGTGGCTGTGTTCATGCTCAGCCTCGTCTTCAGCCTCTGCGTGAGCATCGGCTTCGTGCTCGTGATGGCCGGCTTCTTCGTCATGCTCATGCTCGTCCAGCACCGCTTCTTCAGCATGGTGATCGCTGGAGGCCTCGCTGGCATTGCCGAACTGATACCCAGCGCTGATGCCGAATTTGATCGGGAAGGTGGAAGACGGAGGCGTGATCTGGAAATGCGCCATCGGGGTCACGCTGGAGTAATCCCAGTTGGACGTAGCCTCGTCGCGGAAGTCGGCTTCCACGCTGAGGGCGAGCTGCGGCAGGATGCCGAGCATGAAGGCGGGAGTCAGGCCATACTCGTCGGCATCGCCGTTCTCCCACTCGAAGTTGGTGATAATGTGACCGCTGCCCGGGGCGGGCAGATGATAATCTTCCAGGAGCAAAAAGTCCTGGCCGTGATGAGCGTGGGCGGAACTGACCGCGAGGAAGGTGGCAAGGGCGAGAAATGAGAAAGCTTTCATGAAATCAAAATGGGATAAAGAGATGGAAAAAGGGAATGCCGCAAAGCGTGCGGCGGGCGCTGATCGTGGATCAAGCGTTGCCCGTGATATGGGGGCAACGGCAGTCTGCCGGACAGGCTCACACGCCTCTCGGTGGCGGCAGCAATGGCATGTCCTTCTGCCTCCCAATGTCGGGTGACGGGGCGTGAAAGCCCAGGTCAAGCAAGCGATCGGAGAACTGCGAGGTCTCTGTCGGCTCGGTATAGAGCACCATCTTTTTGAGCTTCTCTGGCGCTTCGGAATTCTGGTTCTTCTGCTCCCCATGGCCGCGTTTGACCACTTTGCACAAGGCACAGGGATGCTCGCCATCAAAGGTCTTGCTCAGCGCTTCGACGAGCGATCCCTGCTGCGCATGGCTCACGAACATGCCTGCCCAGGCCGCGGTCTGAAGCAGCGCCCAATGCCCGCCCACGGAAACCAGCAGGGTGAGGACAAGCAGCAGATGAGCGCAGCGAATGAGCATGAAAGCCCATTTCTAGAGAAGCGCCTTGGCGCTGGCAAACTTATTTTCCGCCCTTGCTTTTTCAATCCACGAACAGAAACGCGCTCGCATTGATGAGGGCCAGGCAATAGTCCGCGACGGCTTCGTCCAGCGTGCCGGCCAGTCTTGCCTGGCGCTCAAGGAATGCCTGGCCGAGCGTCTGCTCCTGCGCGGTCGGCGCTCTGGAGTAACACTTCCACGCGGCTGCGTTAATGATCGTGTCCGTTTCGCTGCCTTGCTTGAGCACTTCTTTCGCTAGTGACCGGGCGATGCTGCCGCTGAACGCGGAATTGAACAGCGTCAACGCCTGTGGCGCGGTGGTCGATTCGTTGCGGCGGCCGCAGCTCATGAGCGCGTCGGGCTTGTCGAAGAGTTCGAACAGCGGGTAGCGCAGATTGCGCCGGGCGAAGATGTAAATGCTGCGCCGGTCATGCTCCGATGGGTCCCCAGTTACTTTTTGCTGCTTCTCGAGCAGGTGGCTACTCACTTCGGGTGGCAGGGGCAGACGCACGCTTTCCCCGCCCGATTTCAAATTCAACCGGCCGGAGACCCGCAGCATGGCATCGCGGATCTCTTCGCCCGACAAGCGGCGGCGGGGGAAGGAGGCATAGAGCGAAGGGCTAAGGGCCAAGGGTTGGATGGCTTCGCCCTTTGCCCGGTGCTCGAGGCGCGGTGCCTGCCGATAGGTCGCGCTCATCACGATGAGCTTGTGCATGGCTTTCATGCTCCAGGCGCGTTTCGGCAGCTCGGTTGCGAGCCAGTCGAGCAATTCAGGATGCGTGGGAGCCTCGCCTTGACGGCCGAGATCGTTGGGCTGTCCAGCGATGGGCAGGCCGAAGTGCTGCATCCACACCCGGTTTATGGTCGAGCGCAGGAAGAGGGCGTTGTCGGGTTGCGTCAGCCGTTGGGCGAAGGCGGCGCGGCGGCCCGTGGACTTGTCGGTGAGGGTGGCCGTGAGGGATGGGGTCTTGCTCGCTGCGATGCGCGGAAACGATGCCACCACGGTTGTGGGCGCGGCGCGCGAGTAGTCACCGCGCACACTGACGTGGCTGGTGGGCGTTGCTTGGCCTGCCTCGGTAAAGGCGGGGCCGAGCTGCTTGTCGCGTGCGAGCGGATGCAGGTTGTCGAAGACCGCGCGCAGCCGATAAAAGTCGGCCTGGCTGACTGGATCATACGCATGGTCGTGGCACTGAGCGCAGCCGACGGTGAGCCCGAAGAAGGCCGCGCCCACGGTGCCGGTGATTTCATTGAGCACGTCATGGCGGCGCAAGGCTTGGTTGTTGAGGTCCGGCATGTCGGGACCGGCCAGGAGGAACCCTGTGGCGATGGCATTTTCAGGCGACAGCTCATCCCCGGCGAGCTGCCAGCGCACGAAGTCGTCATAAGGCAGATCGCGGTTCAGAGCGCTGATCACCCAGTCGCGGTATTTCCACGCGTGCTTGCGCTCGATGTCGTGCTCGAAGCCGTCGCTTTCGGCGAAGCGTGC
>Ga0164294_10006055_pt1 | contig 10347 bp, 7 predicted proteins | sample GEODES005metaG_FD_111479 | JGI IMG/M metagenome (GOLD analysis project Ga0164294, IMG submission 111479) | Oligotrophic lake water microbial communities from Sparkling Lake, Wisconsin, USA - GEODES005 metaG | ecosystem: Environmental > Aquatic > Freshwater > Lake | place: USA: Sparkling Lake...
AGGCCAGGCGTGGTGAGTGCCGGCGTGGGCAGGGCGGGGGTGGTCAGGCCGGGCGTGGTGAGAGCCGGGGTGGTCAGGCCGGGGGTGGTCAGGCCAGGCGTGGTGAGAGCCGGCGTGGTCAGGCCGGGGGTGGTCAGGCCGGGGGTGGTCAGGCCGGGGGTGGTCAGGCCGGGGGTGGTCAGGCCGGGCGTGGTCAGACCGGGCGTGGTCAAGCCGGGGGTGGTGAGAGCCGGCGAGGTCAGACCGGGAATGAGGGGACCGCTCTGAACCGGTTGGGCGCCGGCCGGGCTCAGCCCCGTCGGCAATGGCGGCAGGTTGATTCCAAACTGCGACAGCCCCTGCTGCAGCGCGGACAGGATCTCGTTGGGCAGGTCGGTGACGACCGCCGCCCGGGTGAATTCGCGGTGCTCGAGCGCAGTTTTGGGGGACAGCTCAATCACGGCAAGTGCTGCAAAAGGAGTAGCGACGGCCAGGGCACCGACCGCGCTCATGGCTGTCGAGATCTTGCGTCGACGTCGGTTCGGCACGGGAGTCTCCTTCAATCTGAACTATGTAGGTTCAAGTTTTTGAACCTCGGTGTGGAATCTCTTCGCCAGTCCCGGATCCGGCCCGATGCCGACTCCGAAAGCTAACGTTCTGATGGTACGTCTGAGGCTCCTGTGACTGGAGTGACGATGCTGAATCGTGAGCCAATCGCGACATTGAGCCCTTGCGGTCTGCGGGCAATTTCACCCGGAACGCCGCGGTTCGCGATGGGGTTCGGACCGCCGGAGTCCGATAACCTGAGACCCAATGACCTCCAATGACCTCATCGTCGTGGGCTCGGGATTCTTCGGCCTGACGATCGCTGAACGAGTGGCCACCCAACTCGGCAAGCGGGTCTTGGTCATCGACCGGCGGGGGCATATCGGCGGCAACGCCTACTCCGAAGCGGAACCGCAGACCGGCATCGAGATCCACCGCTACGGCGCCCATCTCTTCCACACTTCTAACAAACGGGTGTGGGACTACGCGCGCCAGTTCACCGACTTCACCGACTATCAGCATCGGGTATTCGCCATGCATGGCCGGCAGGCCTATCAATTCCCGATGGGGCTGGGCCTGGTTTCGCAGTTCTTCGGCCGCTACTACAGCCCGGACGAAGCGCGTGCGCTGATCGCTGAGCAGGCTGCGGAGATCGACACCGCGGATGCGAAGAATCTGGAAGAGAAGGCGATCTCACTCATCGGCCGCCCGCTCTACGAGGCCTTCGTGAAGGGCTACACAGCTAAGCAGTGGCAGACCGATCCCAAGGAATTGCCGGCCTCGACCATCAGCCGACTGCCCGTCCGATACACCTTCGACAACCGCTATTTCAACGACACCTACGAGGGTCTGCCGGTCGACGGCTACACCGCCTGGTTGCAGAAGATGGCTGCCGACGACCGGATCGAGGTGCGCACCGACACCGACTGGTTCGACGTTCGCGAGGAACTTCGGTCGGCGTCCCCGGAGGCACCGGTCGTGTACACCGGTCCGCTGGACCGCTACTTCGACTATGTCGACGGACGGCTCGGCTGGCGCACCCTGGACTTCGAGGTCGAGGTACTTGACTGCGCTGATTTCCAGGGCACGCCGGTGATGAACTACAACGACCCGGACGTGCCCTTCACCCGCATCCACGAGTTCCGTCATTTCCACCCCGAACGTGACTACCCGAATGACAAGACAGTGATCATGCGCGAGTACTCCCGATTCGCCGACGCCGACGACGAGCCCTACTATCCGATCAACACGGATGCCGACCGCGAGTTGCTCGCTGCCTATCGAAACCGCGCCAAGGAGGAGACCTCCGCGGCGAACGTCTTGTTCGGTGGCAGGCTGGGGACCTATCAGTACCTGGACATGCATATGGCGATCGCGAGCGCGCTGAGCATGTACGACAACATCCTGGCGCCTCACCTGCGCGATGGAGCGCCGTTGATTGATACCGACGCCGACGGAAGCAGTACAGCATGAGCGAAATCCCCTCCGGGCCGATCGTTGCGGGTGAGTCCCGGGCGGTGAGCCTGCTCGCGCGGGTAATCCTGCCGCGGCCCGGCGAACCACTCGATGTGCGCAAGCTCTACATCGAGGAGTCTGAAACCAACGCGCGCCGCGCTCATGCCGCCAGCCGTACTGAGTTGCAGATCGGCACCGAGTCCGAGGTGTCCTTCGCCACCTACTTCAATGCGTTTCCGGCCAGCTACTGGCGACGCTGGTCGACGTTGGAATCGGTGGTCCTGCGGGTCGAATTGACCGGTGCGGCCCGGGTGGACGTCTACCGCTCAAAGGCCACCGGTGCCCGCATCAGTGTGGGCGGCGGCCAGATCGTCAGCATTGACGGATCTGCTCCTGCTACAACCGAATTCGAGATCGGGCTCGAGCCGTTCGAAGACGGCGGCTGGATCTGGTTCGACATCACCACCGACACCGAGTGCACCATGCACAGCGCCGCCTGGTTCGCATCGGTGCCGGCACCCGGTCGGGCCAATATCGCCGTCGGGATTCCGACCTTCAACCGGCCCGCCGACTGTGTCAACGCATTACATGCGCTGACCTCCGACCCTTTGGTGGATGAGGTGGTCGGCTCGGTCATCGTGGTCGATCAGGGCACTGACAAGGCCGTCGTACACCCTGGCTTCGAGAACGCCGCGGCCGCACTCGGGCGCCGGTTGTCAATCCACAACCAGCCGAATCTCGGCGGTTCCGGCGGTTACAGCCGGGTGATGTACGAGGCACTGAAGAACACCGACTGCGAACAGATCCTGTTCATGGATGACGACATCCGGATCGAACCGGATTCCATCCTTCGTGCGTTGGCGCTCAGCCGATTTGCGAAGGCACCCACGCTCATCGGCGGCCAGATGCTCAACCTGCAGGAGCCATCACACCTGCATGTCATGGGTGAGGTGATCAACCGAGCCAACTTTATGTGGACCAACGCGCCGCACACCGCCTACGACCACGACTTCGCCAAGTACCCCCTCGCCGGTGATGACGAGGAGGGCCGCAGCGCACTGCTGCACCGGCGCATCGATGTCGACTACAACGGCTGGTGGATGTGCATGATTCCGCGCCAGGTCGCCGAAGAACTGGGTCAACCGTTGCCGTTGTTCATTAAGTGGGACGACGCCGATTACGGGCTGCGAGCAGGCGAGCATGGCTACGGCACAGTGACCATGCCCGGCACAGCTATCTGGCATATGGCATGGAGTGACAAGGACGATGCGATCGACTGGCAGGCCTACTTCCACCTGCGGAACCGACTGGTGGTCTCCGCCATGCACTGGGACGCACCGGTGCGTGGTCTGCTGGTCAGTTCGTGGAAGGCAACCGTCAAACACCTGCTGTGCCTCGAGTATTCGACGGTGGCAATCCAGAACAAGGCAATCGCCGATTTCCTCGCCGGCCCAGAGCACATCTTCTCGATTCTGGAGTCAGCACTTCCGGAGGTTCGCGCGATGCGCCAGAATTACCCGGACGCGGTTGTTGTTCCCGGCGCCACTGGACTACCAGCGCCTAGCGGACGAACAAAGGTCCACAAACCTCCGGTAGCGCTGCCCGCCATCGGTCTACGGCTCGCGCGTGGAGTCATTCACCAACTCCGCAAAGCGAACCCGGAGCACCATCGCCGGCCTCAACTCAATGTGCCCACTCAGGATGCCCGCTGGTTTCTGTTGTGCAAGGTAGACGGCGTCACAGTGACCACGGCCGACGGTCGGGGGGTGGTCTACCGACAGCGCGATCGCGCCAAAATGTTCGCCCTTCTGCGGGCGTCATTGCGCCAGCACATCCAGTTGGCTCGCAAGTACGACCACCTGCGCAAGGTCTATCGCGAGGCATTGCCGGTGCTGTCCAGCCAGCAGAAGTGGGAGACGGTGCTGTTGGACGAATCGTCGGTCGGTGGCTGACGTCGCTTGCCCGCCGAGTGGCGAGGTGGCGGTCTTGATCGACGTGCAATCGAAGCTGTCTGCACCGCCTGTCGTAGCAGTGGCGCGGGCGATGTCTCATTTCGGTGAGCACGCGGCCGGCTGGGTCGGCCTCTCCGTGGCAGGTGCCCTACTGGTGCCGGGGCGCCGTCGTGAATGGCTTCTCGTCGGGGTGGGTTCGGTCGCCGCCCACGCCGCGTCGATCGTGATCAAGATGGTTGTTCGACGCAAAAGACCGCATCACCCCGGTATCGCGGTCCAAGTAGGAACGCCAAGTTCCCTGAGCTTCCCGTCGGCACACGCGACTTCCACCACAGCCGCGGCTATGCTGGCGTGCCGTGCCACCGGGTCTCGTCTGCCGCTGGCTCTGGTGCCGTTGATGGCGGTGTCACGGTTGGTGCTTGGCGTGCACTATCCAACGGATGTGCTAGCCGGGGTCATCGTCGGCGCCACCGTGGCGCGGACCGCTACCCATCTCGCCGGCCCCCACAAGGAGACGCCAAGTGAGCGATCATGAGTGAGGCGCGGGTCGCCGGTCCGCCGAGCAATATCTTCGCCGCCATCATTAAAGCCATCCGGCCTCGCCAGTGGGTGAAGAACCTCTTGGTATTGGCCGCACCGCTGGCTGCCCTCGGCGGCGACGTCAGCTATGACTTCGGCGACGTGGCATTCAAGGTGGCGATTGCGTTCGCCGTGTTCTGCATGGCGGCCTCGGCGATCTACCTCGTCAACGACGCACGAGATGTGGAGGCGGACCGGGCTCATCCGACCAAACAGTTCCGCCCGATCGCAGCCGGCGTGCTGCCGGTCGGTCTTGCATACGCGATAGCGAGTGCGCTCGGGATTGCGTGCCTGGCGATCTCGTGGTGGCTGACCCCCCATCTCGCCGCGGTGATGGCGGTCTATCTCGTGGTCCAGCTGGCGTACTGCTTCGGGCTCAAACACCAAGCGGTGCTTGATATCTGCATTGTTTCGTCCGGATTCCTGATCCGCGCGATCGCCGGTGGTGTTGCCGCGGGTATCCCGCTGTCGCAGTGGTTCCTGATGGTGATGGCCTTCGGGTCACTGTTCATGGCGGCCGGCAAGCGCTATGCCGAATTACAACTGTCCGAGCGCACCGGCGCCAAGATCCGCAAGTCGCTGGAGAGTTACACCAGCACCTACCTGACTTTCGTCTGGACCCTGTCGGCCACGGCCGTGGTGCTCTGCTACGGACTGTGGGCATTTGAGCGAGACGGCAAAGCCGGATCGTGGTTCGTTATCTCGATGATCCCGTTCACGATCGCCATCCTGCGTTACGCGGTGGACATCGACGGTGGACTGGCTGGCGAGCCGGAGGAGATCGCCCTGCGCGACCGTGTACTGCAACTGCTCGCACTGACCTGGATCGGAACCGTCATTGCCGCCGTCGTCCTCGGTTAGCCCGCCGGCTGCCAGCCCGGGCGAACTCCACACCGAATCGCTTGCAACCCGGCCGGGCCGTCAGGCCTGGCCGGCGTTTCCCTTCACCGCGTTCACCAGGATCAGTTTGTGGGCCACCGTGGTGGTCGTCTCCGGGTTGTGGGCATGGGGCGCGTGGCAGCGACGCTGGACCGCAGATGACGGACTGATCGTCCTGCGTACCATCCGAAACCTGTTGGCGGGCAACGGTCCGGTGTTCAACCCCGGCGAGCGGATCGAGTCAAACACCTCTACCGCGTGGACCTACCTGACGTACTTCGGCAGCGTGATCGGCGGACCGATGCGCCTGGAGTATGTCGCGCTGGCGCTAGCGCTGGGTTTGAGTGTGGCCGGCGTCGCGATGGTCATGGTGGGCACCGCCCGACTGCACGCACCGAGCCTTTCTGATCGGCGCGCGCTGATCCTGCCGGCCGGCGCACTGGTGTACGTCGCCATCCCGCCGGCGCGTGACTTCGCCACCTCCGGTCTGGAAAACGGTCTGGTGACCGCCTGGCTGGGTCTGCTGTGGTGGATGATGGTGTGCTGGGGGCAGGCCCGCAGGAGTCGGTCGTGGTTCAGTGCCGCGCTGGCATTCGTGGCCGGGTTGAGTGTTCTGGTGCGGCCGGAGCTGGCACTCATCGGCGGACTGGCGCTGGTGATGATGCTCGTTGCCGTGCGGGATTGGCGACACCGGGTGTTGATCCTGGTAGCGGGCGGACTGCTGCCGGTCGGTTACCAGATCTTCCGGATGGGTTATTACGGGCTGTTGGTGCCGCAGACTGCGTTGGCCAAGGACGCCTCGGGCAGTAAGTGGGGCCAAGGACTGATCTACCTGAACAATTTCACTGCGCCCTACGCGCTGTGGATCCCGCTGGTGCTCTTGGTTGCGCTGGGGCTGATTCTGTCGGCCGGGCGGGGTCGTCACGCCGAGGCCACGGTCGACCAGACCCGGTTGGCCTCATGGGTGCAGAGTCCGGTCGCCGTTGTCGTCTTCATGCTTGTCAGCGGCGCGTTGCAAGCCCTGTACTGGATACGGCAGGGCGGCGACTTCATGCACGGTCGGGTTTTGCTGGCGCCGGTGTTCTGCCTGCTGGCTCCGATTTCGGTGATACCGGTTGTGGTGGCCGATGGCACCGTGTTCGACCTGTTCAAACGGGGCAGGGGGCATCTGCTGGGTGGCGCCACCGCGGCGTTGTGGCTGGGGCTGGCGGGTTGGGCACTATGGGCCGCCAACGCACCGGGTATGGGGTCTGACGCCACCCGCGTGACGTACTCCGGGATCGTCGACGAGCGGGAGTTCTATTCCCAGGCCACTGGACACGCGCACCCGCTGACCGCCGCCGACTATCTCGATTACCCCCGCATACGCTCGGTTCTGGTCGCCATCAACAACACCCCGGACGGCGCGCTTCTCCTGCCGTCCGGAAACTACGACGTGTGGGACGTGGTGCCGGCCCTGCCGCCCCCGCCGCCACCTCCGGGCATTCCGATGGACAGCTGGCGGCGCGAAATAGCCCCGCACACAGTCTTTTTCACCAACCTCGGCATGGTGGGCATGAACGTCGGACTCAGCACCAGGGTCATCGACCAGATTGGCCTCGTCAACCCGCTGGCTGCGCACACGGCGCGTCTGGGGGATGCCCGCATCGGCCATGACAAGAACCTCTTCCCGGATTGGGCGGTCGCCGAAGGGCCGTGGCTCAAGGAACGTCCCTATATCCCCGAGTATCTCGATGAGGGTTGGATCCGGGAGGCAGGCATCGCGCTTACCTGTCAGCAAACCGTCGAGAAACTCGAATCGATCCGCGCGCCCATGAGCGTGCCCCGATTCATCGGCAACCTGCACCACGCCCTGGAGTTCACCCGCTACCGGATCGATCGGGTACCCCAGTACGAGCTGGTGCGCTGCGGACTGTCTCAGCCGGCGCCGGAAAGCCCGCCCTACACCGGGCTCCCGGCGACCGGACCCTAATCACCGACGATGATGAACGCAGTCGGGCCACCCGGGCCGGCTGATCCGGTGGCGGCCATCGGCGCCAATACCGGAACCGCCCGGTGGTGGGTGTGATTCACTACGGTTCGACGTCCAGTCGGATAGGCGATCTGGATGAGTCGATGTGAGGTGGGTATGAGCAGTCTGCTGAACCTGTTCCGGATCCTGTGTGTCGCGGTGGTAACCCTGGGCGGATGGGGTGCGATGGCGCCGACCGCCACGGCCGCCGGCGTCGAGTACCTGATGGTCCCGTCCGCGGCCATGGGCCGCGATATCCCCGTCGCTTTCTCCGGCGGTGGCCCACACGCTGTGGTGCTTCTCGATGCGTTCAATGCCGGCCCCGATGTGAGTAACTGGGTGACCTTGGGAAATGCGATGAGCACCCTGGGCGGCAAGGGGCTCTCAGTGGCTGCTCCGGCCGGCGGCGCCTACAGCCTCTACACCAACTGGGAACTCGACGGCAGCAAGCAATGGGAGACTTTTCTGGCCGACGAGCTGCCCGACTGGCTGGCGGCCAATAAGGGTCTTGCGCCATACGGTCACGGCATCGTCGGTGCATCCCAGGGCGGCCTGGGCGCGGTGACCATGGCTGCCTTCCATCCCGATCGATACCGCTATGCCGGCTCAATGTCGGGTTTTCTGACCCCGTCTAACACCCAGCTCAACGGCGCCATCTCCACCGGCATCAACGCCAGCGGCGGGAACGTCGAGGCGATGTGGGGTGCGCCCCAGCTGGGCCGTTGGAAGTTCCGTGATCCCAACGTGCATGCCAACCTGCTGGTGGACAACAACACCCGGCTGTGGGTGTACAGCCCGCAAACAGTGGTCTGCAGTGACCCGGCCGCCATGATCGGCTTCTGCGATCAGGCCCAGGGCAGCAACCGCACCTTCTATGCGCACTACCGGGCCCTCCGCGGACGCAACGGTCACTTCGACTTTCCTGTCTCAGGCAACCACGACTGGGGAAGTTGGTCCGCTGAGCTGGGTGCTTCGGCAAGCGACGTCGCGGCGGCCATTGGGTAGCGAACTGTTTTCGTGGGAATTTGGTGGGAACTGTTAACCATCCGCAACATCGCATTTGTCCGTGCACTTTCGTTGAACCGGTACTCTAGAGCCGTGCAACGCTCGTTTGGCGCGTCACTCAGCAAACTTCCAGCCCGGGGTAGGTGGACCCTCGGGGCGCCTCCGCATTCGCTGTTGGCCGCAGGTGTCATCGTCGGAGTGGCATGGCTGCCCACGGGCTGCGGTTCGGGTGCGGATCTGGTGAGCACCGTTGCATTGCCGTCCCAGCAGTCCACCGGAACCGCTGACGGGGTTGACATGGGCTTGACGACGGAGGCCGGCCCCCAGTCCGGCAAGCTGGTCCTGACTCCGGCCCAACGCGGGTATCTCGAGGACCTCACCGCGGCCGGTGTCCACCCCTCCAGCGAGTTACGCGCCCTCAGTATCGGTTCTTATGTGTGCCAGGCCCGTGGCGCCGGGCAGGGCGACGAGGCGGTCCGGGATTATGTGGCTCCGATGGTTCGCAGTGACGTCGCGGAATCCAATGCCTCAGCACCTCAGTCGGCCTCTGTCATCCAGGCGGATGCCGCCATCGACGACTACATCCGCATAGCCGGCCAGCGACTCTGCTGAGATATGGCCCGCAAGTCCCGAAAGACTGACCGCCGCAGGCGCCACCGGATTCTCGCCCTGATCGCCGCCGCAGCGGTCGCCGTCATGGTGGCGTTGGTGGTGGCGATCATCGTGATAGTGGTGCGTCGGCCCGAACCGGCCACGACGGCTATCCCGCCAACCGCCGTGCCACCCACCGGCCAGCCCGGATACAAGCCGCGCCCGGCATTCCAGGACGCCAGTTGCCCCGATGTGGACATGATCGCAATCCCGGGGACCTGGGAGTCGTCGCCGACCGATGATCCGCTCAACCCGACACAGTTCCCAATCGCGTTGCTGCGCAGCGTAACCGGACCAATCACGGAACAGTTCGGCCGCGACCGGGTCGAGGTCTACACCGTCCCGTACATCGCCCAGTTCCACAATCCGTTGTCAGCGGACAAGCAGACGTCCTATAACGACAGTCGCGCTGAGGGCACCCGGGCCGCTGTTGCGGCAATGACCGCGATGAATGACCGCTGCCCGTTGACCAGTTTCGTGCTGGTCGGTTTCTCCCAGGGCGCGGTGATCGCCGGGGATATGGCCAGCGATATCGGCAACGGACGCGGTCCAGTCGATGAGGACCTCGTCCTGGGTGTCACTCTGATCGCCGACGGTCGCCGATACCCGGGTGAAGGTCTCGACATCGGCCCCAACCCGCCGGGTCAGGGTGCCGAGATCACCCTGGCCGAGGTTCCGACCCTGTCGGCATTGGGTCTGACGATGAGCGGTCCACGACCGGGCGGCTTCGGCGCCCTCAACAACCGGACCAACCAGATCTGCGGGGCCGGCGATCTGATCTGCGCCGCCCCGCAGTCCGCCTTCAACATCACCAACCTGCCGGAGACTCTCGGGGTGCTGGCCGGTGGTGCCGGACAACCGGTGCACGCGATGTACAACACGCCGGAGTTCTGGAACCTCGACGGCCAAACGTCGACGTCGTGGACACTGAATTGGGCGCGTGACCTGATCGAGAACGCTCCTCGGCCGCCGCACGGTTAGTCCGGCGCGCCGACGGCAATGCGATTTGGCTACGGCACACCAGTGGGACTAACATTAAGAAGTAAATAAGACCTGATGAAAGCCCGTCTGACGGGGACCGCCGACGGCGCTCTGCGGGACCGCCGCCTACCGCGGCCCGACACGGAATGTGTTCTGACAGGAGAGTGGTATGCCGTTCCATAACCCGTTTATCAAGGACGGACGGATCACCTTCCCCGAGGGCGCCAGCCTGGTCAAGCATGTCGAGCGGTGGGCCAAGGTGCGCGGCGACAGGCTCGCCTACCGTTTTCTGGACTTCTCTACCGAGCG
>Ga0164294_10006057_pt1 | contig 10344 bp, 10 predicted proteins | sample GEODES005metaG_FD_111479 | JGI IMG/M metagenome (GOLD analysis project Ga0164294, IMG submission 111479) | Oligotrophic lake water microbial communities from Sparkling Lake, Wisconsin, USA - GEODES005 metaG | ecosystem: Environmental > Aquatic > Freshwater > Lake | place: USA: Sparkling Lake...
CGCCTTTACCGAATCTTTCTGGGTGACCGAGACCATCCGTCGTGACGATACGCTTGCGGCTCTGCTAAAGAGACTCAACATTCGAAATGAAGATGCGATCGAGTTCTTACGGACCAATCACGATGCAAACGCTTTAGCCACGCATCTTAAGCCAGGACAAAGCGTTCGTGCTCAAACAAACGAAGCGGGAAAACTAATCGAGCTTCAATACCAAGTCAGCAATAGTAGTCTATTAAATGTAACCACTTCTGATGCTGGCTATATCGCTAAAACACACGAAATTAATTTCAACAAACATACCGTACTCAAATCTGCCACGATAAAAAACTCGCTCTTTGGTGCAACAGATGCAGCCGACATTCCCGACTCAGTTGCCATGCAAATTGTCGACATCTTCTCAACAGACATCGACTTTCAAGCAGACCTTCGTAAAGGTGATCGTTTAGTGGTCGTTTATGAGGCTGAATATAGTGAAGGTCTCCAAGTAAAAGCAGGGCAAGTCCTATCCGCTGAATTCACCAATGATGGAAAAACTTACAGCGCTTTCATCTATAGAGATCCTAGTAGTCACGCTACTTATTACTCAAATGACGGCAAGAGTATGCACAAGTCATTTTTACGCTCACCTTTGGAATTCTCACGCATCAGCTCAGGATTTAGTGCCGGCCGCTTACATCCTGTTTTACAAACCATGCGCGCTCACAAAGGTGTAGATTATGCCGCGCCTATTGGCACTCGAGTGAAAGCTTCTGGTGATGGCATCGTAGAATTCGTTGGTTCGAAAGGTGGATACGGTAACGTCATCGTCTTACAACACAACAACAAAATCAGTACCGTTTATGGTCATTTGTCAGGTTTTGCACCGGGCTTGCACCAAGGTACGAAAGTATCCCAAGGTGAAGTCATTGCATACGTTGGCAAGACAGGCTTAGCCACTGGACCACATTTACATTATGAGTTCTTGCTTAATGGTGAGCACCGGGACCCTGTTACTGTCGCCCTGCCCTCGGCAGAGCCTATTCCTACCAATTACAAAGCAGCCTTCTTAGCACAAAAAGCTGAGTATGCAGCGCAATTGAATTTATTACGCACAAGTAATGTCGCTTCTATTGATTAAAACAAGCGAGCTTCAAAATTAACGTGCAAAGTCTATGGATTGGATTAATGTCAGGCACCAGCCTAGATGGGGTTGACGCAGTGCTTACTGAATTCACCCAGACTTCAGACCAAACGCTTCAGTCGCGCGTCATCAACTGTCACTCACTTTCTTTTAATCAAGATTTACGAGAAGAACTCCTCTCACTTCACGAAAGTGGACCTAACGAAATTGAGCGTACCGCACTCATCGGCAATCAACTGGCAAAACTTTATGCACAAGCTGTGAATGGCCTGCTTGAAAAAGCGAGTATTGACTCCTCCCGGATTGCTGCCATTGGTTGTCACGGACAAACCATTCGACACAGACCTGAGCTTGGCTACACTATCCAAATTGGCAATGCCGCCTTATTAGCCGAATTAACTGGTATCACAGTTGTTTCAGATTTTCGTAGCCGAGATATTGCAGCCAATGGACAAGGTGCTCCTTTAGTTCCAGCATTTCATCAGGCTGTTTTTGGACATCGCAATATCAATCGCACTATTATCAATATTGGCGGCATCGCCAATCTGAGCGTATTAAATACTGGAAAGGAAATTATCGGCTTTGATTCTGGTCCAGGCAATATGCTAATGGATGCCTGGAGTGAGCTTCATACTGGTCAGCGATATGATGCGTCAGGCAATTGGGCGATGACGGGCAATGTAATTGATGAACTGCTTTCAACGCTGTTGGCACATTCGTTTTTCAATCTCACGCCGCCAAAAAGTACAGGCCGTGATCTATTCAACATGGAATGGCTCACGTCCTACCTTAAGCCTGACTATTTACCGCAGAATGTTCAACGCACTTTGTTAGCATTCACCGCTCACTCTATCGCTGATGCCGTAAAAAAATATGCGCCTAATACCGATGAAATCTATCTTTGTGGCGGCGGCGCTTTTAACGACGCACTCATTCTTCACTTGCGACATTTGTTGCATCCTGTGAAAATCGAGTTGACGGATGTTTTAGGCATTAATGTAAGTGATGTGGAAGCCGCTGCCTTTGCTTGGCTAGCACGACAAACCATCCTTAAAGCGCCCGGCAACCTTCCCTGTGTAACAGGAGCAGATGGGTTGCGTATTTTAGGCGCGATTTATGCTAGTTAATTTACTGATATAACCATTGATTGAATTGTTAAATGACAAATAAGCCAACAAAAGTAACGCTCACTTTTGATAACGGAAGTGATCCTATTGAGCTACCAATCCTCTCAGGAAACTTGGGCGTTGATGTGATTGATATTCGCAGCCTTGGCAAGCATGGTATTTTCACCTATGACCCAGGCTTTCTATCAACCGCGTCTTGTAGCTCTGACATTACTTTTATTGATGGCGAAAAAGGTCTTCTATACTACCGTGGTTATCCAATTGAACAGTTAGCTAAACACTGCAGCTTCATGGAAGTGTCTTATTTGTTGATTCACGGTGAACTACCAAGCGAAGAACAAAAAAATACGTTCACCACGACAGTCCATCAACACACGATGTTGCACGATCAGCTAACTAAAGTTTTTACAGGCTTTAGACGTGATGCGCATCCAATGGCGGTCATGGTTGGCGTGGTTGGCTCGATGTCAGCATTTTATGGTGAATCTTCTGATATCCATGATGCCAAAATGCGTGAAATCACCGCTTATCGTTTGCTTGCAAAAGTACCCACCATTGCGGCATGGAGCTACAAGTACAATATTGGCGAGCCATTCATGTACCCACAAAACAAGCTCGATTACGCAGCGAATTTTATGCACATGATGTTTGCAACGCCTTGCGAAGAATACACGCCAAACCCTGTGCTGACTAAGGCCTTCGAACGCATTTTGATTTTGCATGCGGACCATGAGCAGAATGCATCGACATCAACGGTACGTCTTGCAGGCTCAAGCGGGGCAAATCCATTTGCTTGCATCTCAGCAGGGATTGCTTCACTTTGGGGCCCTGCACACGGCGGCGCAAACGAAGCAACGCTCAATATGCGTGAGGAGATTGGTGATGTCAGTCGTATTGGGGAGTTTATTGCACGCGCCAAAGATAAAAATGATCCATTCCGTTTGATGGGCTTTGGCCATCGTATTTACCGCAACATGGATCCACGTGCTTCTATCATGCGAGAAACCTGCCATGAAGTACTTAATGAGCTTGGCTTACATAACGACCCGATGTTTAAGCTTGCCATGGAATTAGAAAAAATTGCGCTTGAAGATGAGTATTTCGTGAGCCGTCGTTTGTACCCGAACGTTGACTTCTATTCAGGCATTGTGATGCGTGCCATGGGCATTCCAAACTCAATGTTTACAGCAATTTTTGCACTTGCACGCACTGCTGGCTGGGTGGCACAGTGGAGCGAAATGATTTCAGATCCCGAAGGGAAAATTGGCCGTCCACGTCAACTTTACACAGGCAGCACAAGACGTGAGTTTGTTCCGATTGATCAGCGCTAGGCTGATTAAAAAAACAAAAGGCGCCTCGGCGCCTTTTGTTTCGTTCAAATAATGTCTACTTAAGCTGAGAATGAAGAACCACAACCACAAGTGGTCGTGGCATTCGGGTTGCGAATCACAAACTGCGAGCCTTGCAGGCTATCAGTATAGTCAATTTCAGCACCCATCAAGTACTGCAAACTCATTGGATCAATAAGAAGCGTCACTGAATCACGTTCAACTTGCGTGTCATCTTCATTGACGGTTTCTTCAAACGTAAAACCGTATTGGAAACCTGAACAGCCACCACCACTCACGAATACACGGAGTTTTAAATCGGGTGAGCCTTCTTCTGCGATTAACTCTTTTACTTTCTTTGCCGCATTATCGGTAAAGACTAACGGGCTTGGCATTTCGGTCACTGCATTCATTTTATACTCCTTAATAATCACTATTCTTTGTTTAGTCGCCCACTTGGCACTAAAGTTGCGCAGATAAACGCACGCTTAATACTTGATTCAATTGCTCTACTATATCAGAAATTGATGCTTCAAGAACTATGGTAACAATGGGACCACATTCAACCCAGCACCTTCAGGCAAATCAAACATGATATTCATGTTCTGAACAGCCTGCCCTGCCGCGCCTTTGACCAAGTTATCAATCACAGACAGAATCACCACCGTTTCGCCACCTTGTGGTTGGTGCACTGCAATTCTACATTGGTTAGAACCTCTCACAGAACGCGTCTCTGGATGGCTCCCTTTAGGGAGCACATCCACAAAAGCTTCACTGCTATATCTAGCTTCATACAATTGTTGCAAATCTACAGATTTCGTCAATTTCGCATATAGGGTTGCATGAATCCCACGGATCATCGGTAACAAGTGAGGCGTAAAAGTTAAGCCCACTTGCTGATTCGCCATCGCCGCTAAGCCTTGGCTAATCTCTGGCAAATGACGATGGCCTGCAACTCCATAGGCTTTAAAATTATCGCCAGCCTCTGCTAGAAGCGCGTGCACTTCTGCTTTACGTCCAGCACCACTCACACCAGATTTTGCGTCTGCTATCAGGTAGGTGGGGTCAATCACGCCAGCTTCAAGTAGCGGCATAAAACCAAGTTGCACAGCCGTTGGATAGCAACCTGGATTAGCGACTAACTTTGCGCTTTTAATCTTTTCCCGATTAATTTCAGGCAAGCCATAAACAGCCTCAGTAATTAACTCCGGGCAAGCATGCGTCATGCCGTACCATTCTTCCCAAGTCGGGACATCTTTAATTCTGAAATCTGCAGCCAAATCAATCACGCGCACATTTTTTGCAAGCAACTCTCTCGTTTGCTGCATCGCGATGCCATTTGGGGTTGCAAAAAAGACTACATCACAGATAGATAAATCCACTTGTGTAGGGTCTGAAAACGTTAAGTCAATATAACCCCGCAAGCTCGGAAACATCTCAGCAACCGGCATTCCTGCTTCACCGCGCGAGGTAATCACTGTCAGTTCAGCATTCGGATGGATCGTTAGCAAACGCAACAGTTCAACACCGGTGTAGCCTGTGCCACCAACAATCCCTATTTTAATTTTATCCATAGTTTGAAACCATTCTTAAAATTCTTTTGGCTATTCCAATAGCCAGTTAACAGCATAGTAACAAAAAGCCACGCCAGAAAACAAAAAAGCCGCAATCACGCGGCTTTTTCTGCTTAACGCTAAAAAATTAACGTTTAGAGAATTGTTTACGACGACGCGCTTTACGGAAACCAACTTTTTTACGCTCAACTTCACGTGCATCACGTGTCACAAAACCAGCTTTAGATAGCGCGCTCTTCAACGCTGCATCGTAGTCGATCAAAGCACGTGTAATGCCATGACGAACTGCGCCGGCTTGGCCAGACTCACCACCACCAATCACGTTTACCATGATGTCGAAGCTTGATTCGTTATCTGTCAAAGCAAGTGGTTGACGTAAAATCATGCGCGAAGTCACGCGTGAGAAATATTCATCAACTGGCTTGTCGTTAACAACGATGTTGCCTTTGCCAGATTTCAAGAAAACACGAGCTACTGAGCTTTTACGACGGCCAGTACCATAATTATATTTACCAATCATATCGATTCCTTAAGCTTGGCTTTGAATGACTAAAGGTTGTGGCTGTTGTGCCACGTGGTCATGCTTAGCACCAGCATAGACTTTCATCTTGCGGAACATGGCATAGCCCAAAGGACCTTTTGGCAACATGCCCTTAACAGCTTTTTCCAAGGCACGGCCTGGGAAACGCTCTTGCATCTTACCGAAGTTAGTTGTTGAAATACCGCCTGGGTAACCAGAGTGACGGTGGTACAACTTATTCAAGTCTTTCGTACCTGTCACTTTGATTTTGTCCGCGTTGATCACGACGATGTAATCGCCTGTATCAACGTGCGGTGTATAAATCGTTTTATGTTTGCCACGTAAACGGTGAGCAATCTCGCTAGCCAAACGGCCTAGCACCAAATCCGTAGCATCAACTACGAACCAGTCGCGCTTTACTTCGTGCGCTTTAGCTGAAAAGGTTTTCATTGGTAAGCCAATAATCACAAAAAAAATCAAGAGGCGGATTTTATGTCAGCGCAGAGCCCTTTGTCAAACGGTATCTGTGATTCTTTTTATCTTTTTTGAATAAAAAACACAATAGACGCATTATCCATTAAAGATAACCATTCATTAAGATACCCGCAAATATTAATGCGCCTAGCCAATTGTTATGTAAAAAAGCCTTAAAGCACTGCGCCTCATCACGGTTTTTAATCAATTGATAATGATATAACACCACGGAAAATGCCGCCAACAAGCCTGCATAATAAGGCCAAGACAGATTTAGTGAGTTTCCAACAAAAGCCAGCAATCCTAGCATCGCTATATAAAAGAACATAATCAGCGCCACATCAAATCGACCAAACGTAATTGCTGAAGAGCGTATTCCGATTTTTAAATCGTCTTTCCTATCGACCATTGCATACTCAGTATCGTAAGCCAAAGACCAACACACATTAGCAAGCAACATGAACCACGCCTCAGTCGGCACCACCCCTTGAATTGCGGCGAATGCCATCGGTATACCAAAACCAAAAGCAATGCCTAAGTACGCCTGTGGCAATGGAAAAAATCGCTTGGTGAGTGGATAGCTTGCCGCCAAGAATAGAGCGGGAATAGAAAGTAAAATAGTGAGTTGATTGAGCGCCAGCACAAAACCGAAGGCAATCAGACCGAGAACGGCTACAAGCACAAGGGCCTCTTTGACGCTCACTTCGCCTAAGACTAGAGGGCGCTGCTTGGTTCTTGCTACATGCCCGTCAAAATTTCTATCCGCCACGTCGTTCATCACACAGCCAGCAGAGCGCATTAAAATGGTTCCTAAGCTAAAAATCCCGACAAACATCCAATGCGGATGACCATCTGCTGCCAGCCACAATGCCCATAAGGTCGGCCAAAGTAATAGCAAAATTCCAATAGGCTTATCCAAACGCATCAAGCGCTCATAAGCATTTATTTTATTAATGATTTCGCTGGGCTTCATTTCAACGCTAGTACCGCTGGCAAGAAAACCTCGGTCACCATAATGGTCTGATGTTGGTAGGCACTCTTTAATTGAAAAATAGAGCGCCTTGCCCAAAGGGACGGCGGTAAACGATCGATGTTTTGAGCGACCTTTTGATATAACACGTGGTGCAGACTAATTTTCTTATATTGCAAAGGCGCCCTCAACACTCGCGGATCAGCGAATAGCGCCGCCCCCAATGGCTTATTACCTAAGCAACTTAAGCCCCGCCAAGACCCGCGCAAACTTTTATGCGGCAACACGCTATGCGCAAAAACCAAGGCCTGCTTATCGTCCATCAATATCACATCACGTAGCAATGCCTTATGATGAGGCGCTAAACCTAACAAAACGCTTTCATCCAAATACGGCAAGCCGTCACAAACAGACAATGGCTTGACCCGGAAACGCTTCGTCTTTGATTGTAATCGCTTGGTCAATGAGCTACGCTCAATGAGCCACTTGCGATAGTGGCCACTGTTCATTGGCTGGGCAAGCCAGCGCGCACGCTGATAAAAAGGTAGTGACAGAATTTTCATGGCTAGACCTTCACCAACTCATCACCACGACTTAGCCATCTGTCCAAATGCTTTTGCGCTTCAACTGGATGGCGTTTAAGCAAATTATCCGCAACGGCTTGGGCTTGCTCCAGCAAATCAGCATCCCGCTCTAAATCAGCAATTTTAAGCATGGGCGTTCCACTTTGGCGAATACCTAAAAACTCACCCGGGCCGCGCAGATGCAAATCTGCTTGCGCAATTTCAAATCCATCGCTGCTTTCATAGATGATTTTGAGTCTTGCGCGCGCGGTTTCAGAAAGTGGGGTTTGATAGATGAGGATACAAGCACTCTTTGCTGCGCCACGACCGACGCGTCCACGTAATTGATGAAGTTGGCTCAATCCCATGCGTTCGGCGTGCTCAATGACCATTAAACTCGAATTGGGCACATCCACACCCACCTCAATGACAGTCGTTGCCACCAGCAACTGAATATCCCCCTGACTAAATCCAGCCATGACAGCTTGTTTTTCTGCGGACTTCATTCGTCCATGGACTAATCCCACCTTTAAATCAGGAAAGGTTTGCTGTAGATGATCAAACGTATCTAAAGCCGTTTGAAGCTGCAATACCTCCGACTCTTCAATCAGTGGGCAAACCCAATAAGCTTGTGCACCTTGACTGCAAGCCGCCCTGACCCGCTCGACGATTTCTTCACGCCTCGCATCTGAGACTAATTTTGTAGCAATCGGTGTCCGGCCTGGAGGCAATTCATCAATGACAGAGACATCTAGATCGGCAAAGTAACTCATCGAAAGTGTCCGCGGGATGGGGGTCGCAGACATCATGAGCTGATGCGGCGCACTCACTTCATCACTCTGCCCTTTTTGCCGCAAGGAGAGTCGCTGCTCCACACCAAAGCGATGTTGCTCATCCACCACCACCAATCCTAATTTATTAAATTGCACTTGTGCTTGAAATAAAGCATGCGTCCCAATCGCTATGCGAGCATCTCCACTCGCAATCGCCTCCAAAGAAGCGACTCTATCTTTCTTACCTTGGCTACCAGAAAGCCAAGCCACTTGGATGTCCAAAGGCGCAAGCCAATACAGCATTTTTTGGTAATGTTGTTCCGCTAAGATTTCCGTTGGCGCCATGATCGCAGCTTGGTAGCCATTTTCTATCGCCTGCAAAGCCGCCAACATGGCGACAATGGTTTTGCCGCTTCCCACATCTCCTTGTAACAAACGCTGCATCGGATATGGGCGACTTAAGTCCTGACTAATTTCCTTGACGACCCTTTGCTGCGCATTGGTCAGACCAAACGGTAATGTGCTCAAAAGTTGCGGAATTAAGATAGTGGAATGTTTTAAAACTGGAGCACCCAGCTCACGCCTTTTGGCGTAATGCTGCCGCATAGAAAGCTGCTGCGAAATCAACTCGTCAAATGCTAACCGACGCCACTCAGGATTCGAGCGATTTTCCATCGCCTGCAGATTAGCTTCTGGTGGTGGATTATGGAGATACTGCAAACTTACCTGAAAACTTGGCGTTTGTTTAGCATAAGTCTGTGTTGGCAATGTTTCACTGACATCACCGTTATTCAATGCCCAAGTCACCCATTTACGAATACTAGGCTGACTTAGGCCAGCGGTTGTCGGATAAACAGGCGTTAGCGTTTGTTTAACTGCTGTCGTTTCCCTCACGGCACGCGTTTGCGGGTGCACCATCTCATAGCCAAAATAGCCATGACGCACCTCACCTAAAGCTCTAATACGCGTGCCCTCTTTAAGCGCAGCAATTTGACTTGGATAAAAATTCAGAAAGCGTAAAAAGATATCGCCCGTGCCATCAGACAAACGAGCGATCAAAGACTTGCGTGGTTTATAACTCACTTCAAGGTGAATGATTTCACCCTCAACTTGCGCTTGCTCTCCAATGCGTAACTCGCGCACTTCACTGATACGCGTTTCATCTACATACCTAAGGGGCATATGGAGCAACAAGCCCTGAACATCGCGAATACCTAGCTTATACAAGCCCGATAGCACTGGCTTGGTAATTCCTTTGATATCCGCGAGTTTGGTCAAACTAGCTTTGCTAAATTAAGCGTTAAGCTCAATCACGCCGTCCGCCTCAACCAAGGCACCACGAGGCAATGAAGCAACACCCACTGCTGCGCGAGCAGGATATGGCTGGGTAAAGTATTCAGCCATAATGGTATTCACCAGCGCAAAATTTGAGAGGTCTATTAAAAAAACATTCAATTTCACCACATCTGCTAGTGAGCCACCCGAAGCTTCAGCTACCGCTTTAAGATTGGTAAACACGCGATGCACTTGTGCTTCGATGCCCTCCACCATCTCCATTGAGGCTGGATCCAATCCAATTTGGCCAGATAGATATACGGTGTTGCCCACTTTAACTGCTTGTGAATAAGTACCAATTGCTTGAGGGGCGCCATCGGTATGAATAATTTGCTTGCTCATTACTTTTTCCTAAATATCAGTGATTAAAAATGACGGTTAATTTCTATTGATGGCAGCCAGCACATCTTGCTCGTTACTTGCCAAATGCGCATCTTTAGGTGGCAATACGTCCGCCACAATTTCCAATTTCTTCCATGGGGCATCTGGGGTTGCGCACTTGGCTTTTGGTACAAAAGCGGATTCTTCAACCAAGGCCATTTTATGAATGTAACGTGGGC
>Ga0164294_10006059_pt1 | contig 10343 bp, 6 predicted proteins | sample GEODES005metaG_FD_111479 | JGI IMG/M metagenome (GOLD analysis project Ga0164294, IMG submission 111479) | Oligotrophic lake water microbial communities from Sparkling Lake, Wisconsin, USA - GEODES005 metaG | ecosystem: Environmental > Aquatic > Freshwater > Lake | place: USA: Sparkling Lake...
AAAACTTCTAAAAATTTTGAAAATTTATGCGCCGATGAAAAATATCAATCGCGCACTTCAGTTTGTTTTACCATTTCGCAAAGCTGGTTTAAAGAGTCGTCGCAAGATCAGCAAAGAATATTCATCGATAAAGTTGCTGCAATTTTACAAGCAGAAAAAGTTGCTTTCGACATTAAAGGCTACAATTTGGCGCCGCCATCATTTCGGGTTTGGTGTGGCTTAACGGTTGAATCTGAAGATATAAAAAATTTATGTAACTGGTTTGAATATGCTTATGAAGCCGCAAGCGCCAACTAAATGCGCTATTTTTGATTTTGATTCAACTTTAGTTTCAATTGAAACTCTTGATTTTTTGATTGGTAAAACTGCGAAAGAAAATCAGCAAGAAGTCGAAAAAATTACCAATATGGCAATGTCGGGAAAGCTTACATTTGCTGATTCGCTGCGTTTACGCTTTGCTCAAATTAAACTTAAAAAATCTGACATTGATGATCTGAAAAATGAAATTTGTAATTACATTACCGACGGTTTTATTTCTGGCATAAGTCAGTTAAAATCTGAATTTGATATTTACATTATTTCCGGTGGTTTTTTAGAAATTATCAATCCGGTCGCAGAAAAATTAGGCATCGCCAAAGAAAATTGTTTTGCCAATAATTTTATTTATGAAGGCTTGAAAATAGTTGGTTTTGATCAATCAAATATTATGTCGCAAAATGGTGGAAAGCCAAAAATTGTTGCGCAAATTCTAACCAAAAAATCCTACGATAAAATTTTCATGATAGGAGACGGTTACACAGATTTAGAAGTTTCTAAAGCCAATCCTGACGTGACTTTCTGCGGTTTTGGAGAACATGCTGCAAGAGAAGCTGTTATCAAAGAAGCGCCAAATTTTTTCTATAATGTTGGTGATTTGATCAAGTTTTTATGCGCATAAATAATTTTCTTTTTGACCTTAAAAATAGTGGTTTTAGCGGTGATATTGCAACTGATGAGTCGGTTGCCATTACTTATGCAACTGACAATAGTATTTACGAATTAAAGCCTGACGGCGTAATTTTTCCTAAAAATCAAAATGATGTGGCGCTGATTTTTAAATTGCTGCGTCTTGAAAAATATCGTCAAATAAAAATCACAGCTCGAGGCGGCGGAACCAGCACCAATGGTCAATCAATCAATCATGGACTCATTGTCGATTATTCGCGCTACATGAATAAAATCATCAAAATTGATGAAAAAAACCTGCGCGCCGAAGTTGAACCGGGTTTGATTTTAGATGTGTTAAACAAAGAACTCGAAAAATTTAATCTTTATTTCCCGCCAAATATATCGCCTAGCAACCGCGCTACAATTGGCGGTATGGTTAATACCGATGCTTGTGGCAAAGGCTCATGTGTTCATGGCAGAACATCAGATAATATTGAAGATTTGACATTGCACTTACTTGGTAATGACGATGTAATTTCGAGTAAGAAAAATAATGATAAAAATCTGGGTGCAATTTTAGCCAAAGCGCAAAATATTTATTCCTCAAAACACTTGGCCCGCACCGCTACAGCCTATAATATCGAGAAGTCTTATTCTAATGGTGATGTTAATTTGAACTATCTAATCAGCGGTTCAGAAGGCACTCTGGCTTTAGTTAGTAAAATTACGGTAAAGCTAAAAAAACTACCGCTCAAAAAACGTGTAGTTTTATTGTGTTATAAAAATTTTGATGCCGCGTTAAATGATGCCCAAAATGTTATCGCTCTAAAGCCGCAAGCGATTGAAACTATCGATGAAAATGTAATTCGTCTGGCGCGAAGCGACATTATTTGGCAAGATGTTGCTCATTTAATTGGTGATGGAAATGACACTTCAGTTAATATTTTAGAATTTTCTTACGATGATTTACAAGAATTTGAAAATCACGCCGACTCTTTAAAAAACAATCTTGAACAGGGAAATTATCTTTTTGAAAATTTTTTTCTAATCGAAAATAAAGCCGAAATTGCCAATATTTGGAACTTGCGCAAACAAGGTGTTGGTTTGCTTGGGGCGATGAAAGGCAAAAGAAGACCAATTCCATTTGTTGAAGATACAATTGTGCCGCCGCAAGAATTGGCAACTTACATTGCCGGTTTTCGTAATATTTTAAAAAAACATGGTGTGGTTTACGGAATGTTCGGTCACGTTGATGCAGGATGTTTACATGTGCGACCAGCTCTAAATATGCGTCAAGAACAAGATCGCAATTTGATTAGAAAAATTTCTGACGAAGTTTGTGAACTACTTTTGCAGCATCGCGGCATAATTTGGGGCGAGCATGGTAAAGGTTTTAGAAGCGAATATAATGAAAAATTTCTAGGTGCCGAAGTTGGGAAAATTTTTAAAGAAATCAAAAAACATTTTGATCCATTTGATCAATTAAATTGCGGCAAAATCGCGTCTGTAAATCAAGATTTGCCTGCAATTGACCAAGTTCCAACTCGAGGCCAGTTTGATGAAAATATAGCGCCAGAAATTCATGATGAATTTGAAAATATTCTCAGCTGCAACGGCAATGCTTTGTGTTTTAACTTAGATGCCGCAACTGCGATGTGCCCTTCATATAAAGTTTCAAAAGATCGCCGCTTTTCGCCAAAGGGCAGGGCGATGTTGTTTAAAGAATGGGTGCGCCGCAATCAGAAATTGCCTTCAATAAAAATTGATGTTGTCGATTCTTTAAAAAATTTGCCGCAGAAATTTTTAAATATTTTTCAAAAAAATCTCGAAAGCGAAATTCTTGAATCTTTTAAGAAATGTTTAGGCTGCAAAGCTTGCAACACGCAATGCCCGATTAAAGTTAGTATTCCTGATGCCAAGGCTTATTTTTTATCACTTTATTTTACCAAAAATTTTCGTAAAGCGCAGGATTATTTAATTGGAAATATTGAATTTTTATTGCTGGTTTTTGGAAAATTTCCGCAAGTCTCTAACTTTTTAACTCAAAATAAAATTGCTAAATTTTTGGCGCGTAAAATTTTTGGCGTAACTGATGTTTTGATGATTGGAAAAGCTGTGCGAATTGATGGCTCTAAATCTGAATCAAAAGATAAAATTTATTTATTACGCGAAGCTTACGTTAATTATTTCTGCAGCGATGAATTGCAAAATGCTTACGAATTGCTGAAGAAATTGGGTTTTAATGTTGAATTAACCAAAGTTTTTGAAAATGGAAAAGCGCTTCATGCCAAAGGTTTTTTAAATCGTTTTCGCAAAGTTGTTGCTAAAAATCTTGATTATTTAAGTGGCTTGCGAAGCCAGCTATTAAGCATTGATCCTAGTATTGCCCTTTCTTATCGCGATGAATATTGCCGTTTTAATGATCAAAAAATTGATGTGCTATATTTACCAGAATTTTTAGGTAAATTTGATTTCAAAAAAAATGTTAGTGCAGAAAAAAAATATCACTTGATTTTACATTGCTCCGAGCAAGCCAATATTACGAGAATCACCGAAACTTGGAGCATTATTTTCAAAAAATTTGCCATTGATTTAAATATAATCAAAGCTGGCTGTTGCGGCATGAGTGGTAGTTTTGGAACTGAGGTAGAAAATTTTTCTGACTCGAAAATAATTTTTGAAAGTAACTGGCAGCAAATAATTGCTAAACTGGCGCAAGATCAAACCAATGTGATTATGGTTAGCGGCTCTTCTTGTCAAATGCAGGTTGATCGTTTTTTAAAAGATGTAAAAATTCATAACCCATTTGTGGTGTTGAATGGATTTGACGTAAACCCGATAATTTTTTAAACAGCAAGCGCTCCAACACCCGGTAAATCTTTTCCTTCCAGCCATTCTAAAAATGCGCCGCCGGCGGTTGAAATATAAGTAAATTCCTCAATCAAGCCAGTAGAATTTAAAGCTGAAACTGAATCGCCGCCACCAGAAACTGAAACCAATTTTTTAGCGTGAGTTAAAGCTGCAGCAATGCGAGCAAAGCTTTCGGTTCCGATGTTGAAAGGTTTAAATTCAAAAGCGCCAAGTGGACCGTTCCAGACTAAAGTTTTGTGATTTTGTAATTCTTGCGTAAGTTGGGCAATTGAGATGGGACCGATATCGACGATGATGTCGTCGTCTTTTACATCATCGGCAGAAATAATTTGACATTTGCCGTTTTGTTCAAGTTTTTTTGTAACTACAACGTCAATTGGCAAAAGTATTTTACAGCCATTTTTTTTAGAGCTTTCTATAATTTGTAGCGCGGTGTCTTTTAAATCTTTTTCACACAAAGATTTTCCGATATTTTTCCCCAAAGCATAAAGAAAAGTATTGGCCATTCCGCCGCCAACCACAATACTTTGAGCTTTGGTTGAAAGTGAATTTAGTAAATCAAGTTTGGTTGAAACTTTCGCGCCTCCAACCACTGCCATCATAGGTTTTTTGGCATTTTCTAAATGATTGGTTAAACCATCAAGTTCGGCTTCCATCAAAAATCCGGCGCAAGATTTTAAAATCGCTGGAATACCGGTAATTGAAGCATGGGCGCGGTGTGAACAAGAAAATGCGTCATTGACGTAAAGGTTTCCTAAAGAAGCAAGTTGGCGCGAAAATTCGGGATCATTTTTGGTTTCTTGTTTGTAGAAACGCAAATTTTCAAGCATAATTACTTCGCCGTAATTTGTGGCTTCAACTGCTTTTTTTACTTTGTCGCCGATGCAATCATCAACAAAATTTACTTTAATTGAACCAAGTAATTCTTGGACGCGCCCAACTAATTGTTCAATTGACATTGAAGGCTCAACTTTTCCTTCTGGACGACCGAAATGTGAAATTACGATTACTTTGGCTTTGTTTTCAGCGAGATATTTTAAGGTTGGAATTACTGCTTTTATGCGCGTGTCATCTTCTATATTTCCATCATTTAATGGCACATTGATGTCAACGCGGACGATTACATTTTTATTAGTTACGACGCAGTCTTTTAATCTGTTGAAGTTTGGCATTGGTTTGGATTATTTTGTATTTACTATGCTTTTTGGTTAATCATTGGCTAACAGTGTTTAAAAGTTTTTTAAGAAAAAACCTTGATTTTGGTGCAGTAGTTTTTATTTTGCGCGGTCTTGAAAAAAATCTCCAACTAAATTTTAAAAAAATCATGGGTACTAAGAATAACCCGAAAAACCGGGTAAAAGCTGCTGAAAAGAAAAAATTTAACGGCAAAGAAATCGAACCAGCTTACTATTATGGAGTTCACGCCGGACACGGTAAATACATGGCTGCAAAATATGCAGGCACACCTCAGCTAGTTTTAAACACTGAGAACAAACCAATGCAATGGGACGAAATTAACTAATCTATTCGGCTTTAAATTTTTTAGAGTCGTTTGATTTTGAAATCTTGCTTTACTTAAAATTGAGCAAGATTTTTCAATCAAATTAATGAAGAAGAGCCGGTTAAAAATTATTAGCCGGTAACTGTTAATTGTTAATTCGAAAATGCCTGAAGTAATCATCAATGGCCCAGCTGGAAGAATTGAGGGCCGCTATCATCAAAATCCCAATCCTAAAGCACCTGTAGTTTTAGTTTTACATCCCCATCCGCTTTATGGCGGAACCATGAACAACAAAGTTACTTATAATCTTTACAAAGCATTCGTAAATAACGGCTTTTCGGCTTTGCGCATTAATTTTCGCGGCGTTGGTAAATCGCAAGGTAAGTTTGATAATGGCGCTGGTGAACTTTTAGATGCCACAGCCGTTATGAACTGGCTTCACGACCAAAACATGGAAGCCACAGAATATTGGATCGCAGGCTTTTCATTTGGTGCTTGGATTACACTTCAAGCTGTAATGAGAAGACCAGAATTAGAAAATTATATTTTGGTTGCGCCACCCGCAACGAAATATGATTTTAACTTTATTGTTCCTTGCACTTCATCTGGTTTGATTGTTCAAGGTGGAAAAGATGAAATCACTAAAGAAGCAGATTCAGCAAAATTAGCAGAAAAATTATCAGCAAGAGAAGGCGCAGAAATTATTTACCAATCAGTTCACGGCGCAGATCACTTTTTCAAAGATCACATGAAAGAGTTTGAATCAATTGTTGACGCACACATTAAACATCGCCTGCTGATGGATTCAACGAAGGTGAGAAAAGTTAAAAGAGACAGAAGAAGAAGACGTAAGAAAAAGAATGTAGCGGAAGCCAAACCGGAGAGGAATCATTTTCCGGTAAAGTCTTTAACTTCATTTGAGACATAGTTAAAAAAATGGGATGTTTTTTTACCTATCGAATCTTTACCAATAAATCTCTACAAAAATATCTTATAAAAAAATTATAAGATTATCTAATTTGTAGCCAAAAAATATGTCAAAAAATTCATTATTATCTGCAAATACTAACACCTATTTTGAAATAGACTCTGAAAAAAATATTCAGACGGAATTCAACAAAGATTATGAAATTTGGTTTAATGAAAAAGATAAGCTAGAATATGTAAGGCTGCGCCCTGAAGGGCTAAAGAAGTTAGCGAATCAATATCAAACTCGCACAGATAAGCCACAAACCTCCTCAATTTCTGTGGTAGAATTCAAGACTGAATCAGGGGAATTTTCTTTTCATAGAGAGCATCATTCTAATTACCTAGAAGAGCTAAAAAAAGAGCTAGAAAAAGTTAATAATGCTTTGGTTAATGGCGAAACGCAAGGGATGTTATTTTGTATTACTGGTAAGAATGGAAACTCGATTCACACCATTCCATTTTTGGTTCAAAAAGATAATTCAGGAAATTCTAAGATTCTGGATTTTGAAGATCATTTAAAAGAAGATCCTAATCCGACTGAAGAGCGTCGCGTAATTAAGATTGAAAATTACATAGGTGCTCAAAAAAGCCTTCATGGCTGTGGTACATTTGCCTTAGATACTGTAAAAAATTGCCTTACAGATCACTGGTTTTTAGATGCTTTGCTTAAAACTCAGACTCAAAATGATAAATTTACATTACCAAAGATGGTGTTGGGACAAGGCAAAGACTATAATTCAAAATTAAGCGCAGATAAAAAATCAAAATATGTTATTGATGATGTCAATCGAAAGTCTTTATACAAATCACATCAATATGCACAATTGCTCAATCCAAATCATTTGGCTTCGTTGCAAAAGAGTGAAACTCTTGAATTAATTCTAAAAGTTTCTCAAGCACGAACTACAGCTAAGTTAAAACCCTTGTCTTTTGATCAATGGCTAAAGCAGAAATGGGGCGTGGTTGCGAAGAATGAGAATACGTCAGCTGAGGCAAGAGGAGAGACGTGGGTGAAAAATAGCGACGATCCACACGATCTTGTGAAAAAAAAACTCCCAATAGTTAATTACTCTTTTGAATCATATTTCGATAAAGACAAAGAATTTAATGCGGCTAATAGGTTTGTTAATCATTTTAAAATAAAACCTATTCTTGCTATTAGCTCTAATCACACCAGTGAATCTGTATTTATCGACAATGTCTCTGGTGGAAAAAATACCGTTGCCGTTAGGCCGGAAAAATTAATAGAGATCGAGAAAGATTACGAAGAATATAAAAAAAAGTTTTTAAATACGAATGCTGATGATCTATTGCATGAGCAGAAAGAATTACTTAATCTTGCAGTAGGTCAACTTAATAATGAGTTCATAAAAGAAAGAGTAGATCACATCCATAACGTATCTCGTGGAGAAAAAGATGGTGTTTTCCCTCATCTATCGATCAGTGGTTATAAAGCTGCGCTGGATGCCTATGTTGCCATAAATTATCAGAACCTTAGCGCTTCTGAAAGAAGTGAACTTAATAAAAGGTCAGGATGGCTATTTGGCTATGGTAAGACTGATTATCAATTGGAACCTTTTAGCGGCCTGAAGGCAGATGCTAATTTTTTAAATGTAATTGGCGGTGTTCAATATGGATTATATCAACAGGGCGTTAATTCAAACCAAGATTCAGTTGAGAAAATTGAAAATGCGGCAATAGCTGATGCTGCTTGTCAGGTTGACGGAGTTGGTCGGAATAGTAGTCAAAAGCGTTCGGCTCCAGGCTTCGGAGATACTGCTGTTGGATCCACTGTTTTGGTTCAAATTAATCCCCAAAATAAATGGAAAGTAGTTCCAAGAATGGTCGTAGGTAAAGATGGTAATAATGTTTTAATCCCAGAAACAAATCGAATTTTGATTGAAGGTGGCGGGATGACCAGACATAGCTATACTGCCGAATATTGGTGGAAAGCTAAAACTACAAGTGGTCACGAGATAGAAACCAAGCGAGTTGTGGATAATGAATTATTGCTGGGGCGAGATAATGGCCGAGATGTAAGAGGTGCCGAAGTTCTTCTTTGGAAAATTCCTGATAAAAATTTTTGGATTAAAAAAGAAGATTATGGAGTCGAGAGGTTTTGTGCCGTTGATGAATTTGGTAAAAGTAAAGATCCTCAACCAAGTACTCAAGAAATTACCGCGTGTATTGAGGTTTTGAAGAGTGCCGAATATGACTATTACCGCACAGAGTATAATGGAGGTGCTGGATTGCATTGGGCTGCAAAACCACAAATTACTTCCGAATCCACGTTAACCTCTGGTCAGGCTTGGATTCCATACACTGTTAAAATTAATCCATATCACAAAATTTCATCCCAATCTAGTGGAATGTTCGGAGCTAAAACTAGCGTGAAAAATGTTGAAAAGTCGAAAGACTCAATTGCAGAAGATATCAAAGCAAGAATTGTGGCCGAGAGAATGTCTAAGCTCTACAATCCAACTGCACAGTTTTTGGCAGGTAGTAATCCAAATGATCCAGCAACAATCTCTGCTTCAAGTGGTGATGCTGATTGGAAAAAATGGCACGATTTGATAGAGCCTTTAGATGAAAATAACCAGCTATTGGACAAAATGGTTCCTGAGTACAGCAGAAAAATGGCCATTCAACATTCAGGAAATTGTGCAGAGATAAATAAATTCTACGCTTTGCTTGGGCCTGAAAAATCAAGCGTTGATGAAATATTGCAAGAATTCAGAAGTTTATTTGTTAAAGCTAAAAATTGCGACAAGATTCTGGAGGATATTGATAATAAGTTGGTGGAAATTGATAGTCTAGGGCAAGCAGAGATTGCGGAGGATGGTATTATGTTGAATAATTTCCTGAAATATGGTATTAAGTTAGAAGAGCAAAAAATAATAAATGATCGTATAAAGGAACTAGCTTCTTTAAAAGATGAGACAACAAAAAAAACTTCTGCAAAGAAGGGTGAACATGCTTCTGAAGATTTAACCAAGAAGGGCAAAAACAGGTTTCTCGAACCAAAGCCTAAAGAGATTAAGACCCAAAGAATGGAGGTCGGAACTGACGGCAAGATTACGTTAAATTTAAAAAACTCTAAAACCGGCGATAGTCAGATTGTAATCGAGAAGGACGAAAACATATTTCTCGAGGTCGATAATTCTTCCGGCACGCCTCAGGTGACAATTAAGAACGACGACTTCAAAAAAGAGTTAATGAAATATTATCTTAGAGACAAAGGAAGCCGGGAAGCAAGAGAGAAGTATGACGTGAGCCAAGAGAAAACTAGCACAAAACTTAATGATCACGCCCTTCAAGTTTTAAATATTTATCGAGCGGTTCCTAGAACTAGTGTCGCTGTCCGATCAGCCGAGAGAATCGTCATCTCCGTCCCTACCAAACCTCATTAAGAATAGTAAAAAAACCTCCTCGTAATCACCGGCTCGGTTTCAGCTTACAATTCGATGGATTTGCTGCGTTTACTTAGGAAGAAATCTTCCAAACTATTATAGCGCTGTCGCAAATCGAACTTTTTAAAAAATCCAACCTCAAAAAATTTCACAAACTCCAAAAAAATCAGAGCAAAAAACTTGAGCTAAATTTTTTGAAAAGTTGGTTTTGCGACAGCGCCCTAAAATAGATTTTTGTAGACTAGAAGCTAAGTATGCCAAAATAAATAAGGCCGCATTATGATCAGTTCGTTCAATAATGAGCTTTATAGTTAGATAAACTAATTCTTCGCCATCAAAGAAAGAGGTGTAATTAAAAAAATAGTGTGCTATGTGTCAAAAAGTTTTCAAACTAAATTATAGTCATGCTAAGCTTGTTAAAGCATGATTATAGGGCTTGAAACCTGAATCATGCTTCGACCAAGCTCAAGTATGACTAAGTCGTTTTTTACTAGTTTCTAATTGCATTGTCGCAAATCAACTTTTTCGTCGAACTTTTTGTAATTTTAAATTTTTAAAAAACGCACTTACATCTAGGTAAGCTTACCTTTCAAAAAATTTAGAATCACAAAAATTTCTTAGAAAAACTTGATTTACGCGACAGCACCTCAATTTCTTAAAAAAAT
>Ga0164294_10006060_pt1 | contig 10341 bp, 11 predicted proteins | sample GEODES005metaG_FD_111479 | JGI IMG/M metagenome (GOLD analysis project Ga0164294, IMG submission 111479) | Oligotrophic lake water microbial communities from Sparkling Lake, Wisconsin, USA - GEODES005 metaG | ecosystem: Environmental > Aquatic > Freshwater > Lake | place: USA: Sparkling Lake...
ACATCCGCCTGATCGAGCTTACCCGGCTGGGGGCTGATCCAGGCCCGGAATCCCAGCTGGCGCACGCAGCGAAGTACCGATGTGTGGTTGCCCACGCCGTAATCCACGATAGCCACCGTGAGTCGCCCGCTGGTCAAAGCCCCACCCCCACCCGGAAGCGGCGAGCGATTGTGCCATCGGCCGCCAGATCAAATAGGTCGCGGTTGAGGTTGGCGTGCACTTGCTGCCAGAACTGCTCCACACTGATCCCGATGTACTCGCAGAAGCTGGCGATGTAATGAGGAGCACAGCAGCCGTCATAGCGTTCCGCCAAGGCAATGCCCTCCTCGCGGCTGATGCGCCCCAGCCGAATCTCTTCGTTCACGTAATCGGTGGCGCGGCCGAATCCAAACTTGTAGTACTTGATCATCTGGTTGAGTGTCACCCAGTCTTCATCCAGGGAGCTCACGCCGTAGAGATCACCGGTCTTCTCCGGTGTATTGTTGCGGATCTGCAACCCGTTGGCGCAGGAATATAGGCCGTTGTTAACCAGTGACCAATCGCCGAGGAACCAGCCCAGATACACGATCTGCAGCCCGGCCGCATCGAATTCCTCTGCGTCCGGGTAGCGGTAGGCGATCAGATCCTGCTCGATGAAGCCGTCCTCCAGCATCCAATCCAGGCCGCCACCGCTGAGAGTGTTCATGAACCGCAGGTTATTGCCGTCATACCCCGTGCGCCCCAATGTCTTGAGATCGCCCAGCTGCAAGCCCGGGTTCTCGCCCCAGAGGATTAGCGGGATCTTGTATTGGATCGCCAGCCGCGGCACAGCGCTGAACAGGGCCAGCTCGGTGGAGCGGCACCAGTTGGTGTAGCGCCGGAATGCAGCGGCCATCAGCCGACGCCAGGTACCCGGAGCTGGCGCCAAGGTGTGCACATCGAAGCCCAGCTCGATCAGGTTCGAGAGGTTGGCAACACCTCGCTCACTTACCTGCTCGGGCGGGTAGGTAAGGCACACCAGTAGGGGATTCAAGCCCAGCTTGTCACGCACCCAGAGGGCTTGGCGGGTGCTGTCTTTACCGCCGCTCACGCCGATGATGCAGTCGTGAAATTGTCCTTTGCGACGCGGAAACTGAGCGATCAGATCCTGCATGATCTCGTAGCGCTCGTGCCAGTCCACCTCCTGCAGTTGATCGAAGTAGTGGCAGGCCGGGCAAAGGCCATCGTCGCGGAACTGGGTGTTCGGCCGCGTATCCGGCTGCAGGCAGCGGTGGCAGTACTTCATGCGCCCTCCAGCTGGCTCAGGTGATGCAGCGAGGCCTGTGGCAAGCGACAGGAAGGAGCCCAAGACGGAACTGTACTGAAGGCCGGAAGATTGCAGGCCATGGCGGCCACCAGCGCCTGGGTTTCGCAGCCGAAAGCGACGTCTGCCCAGGCCAGGGCTTCCGCCAGCCCCGGTGCTGGGTCGAGCTGGATCGGCCAGGCGGCTGCGGCCTCCGCGATAAAGGCATCGTATTTACCCAACGGTTCGGAGGGATGGGGCCGTAGCCACAGTGCTTCAAGTTCGTGTTGGGGGGCCACCAAGCCCTGTTCGATCAGGTGCTGAAGCTGCTGCAGCCAGTAGCGCAGGCCCTGGAATTCGCCGGCTTCTAGTACGTCCGCAGGGCCCTGGCTCCAAGGCATGCGAATCGGTTCGAGGAGGTAGAGAAGCCGCCGGGCCGGCCGGCGCGGTTGGGGATTGCCGTTGCTGCGGATCGCCTGAACGACGGTGCAGAGGCCATCCAGCCAGTGGTTGGGCAGCTGCAGCACGGGCAGGTTCGGGAACGCAGCCTTGGCCAGGGCGGTGGCTTCCGCATCCGCCACCCAAAGCGCATCGGGCAGCACCTCTTCCCCCTCACGCTGGAAGCGCTCGCGGTAGTTCAGCCAGTGATCAAGCACGGCCACGCTCGGGATGCCCCGCTGGCGTGCCAGTTGCCGTGCCTGGTGCTCGAGATCGCAGGCCCAGCCGGTGCCGCTGATTAGCACCTGGGCGCCAGCGATCGCCTCCTCCAGGTTCTGGAAGGAGCCCGTGGCGGATTCCAGCCGCGCCCTGAACAGCGGTTCAGCTGGCCCGGAAAGGCATAGGCGCAGCTGCGGCTGCAGGGGTGCCAGCCAGGCCGCCATGTGGCTAGCAGCGCCGGCGTCGTGGGCACACACCGCCACCGAGGCTTCAGGCAGCTGGCTCAGCGAAGCGGGCGTAATAGAGAAGGTCAACCGGCTTTCCTTCGATCAGCTCTTGGCCTACACGCACGGCCTCAAGCTCCATGCCTGATTGTTCCATGATCCGCACCATCGCCCGGTTCGGCCGTACGGTGCCACCTGTCACTTTGCGCATCCCTGCTTCCGCAAGCAACGCCTCCAGCACAGCCTGCCAGGCCTCGCTGCCATAGCCCTGCCCCCAGCAGCGCCGCTCCCCTACCATCAGGCCGATGTCGGCAGTGCCGTGCAGGTTGTTGCGATACACCGTGGCGGTGCCGATCGGCCGTTGATCCTGCCGCTGCTTGATCAGCAGAAAGCTGTTGCTTCTTCCGGGAAAGCTCGCCAGGTAGGCCGCGCAGCTCTCGGCCGTGTGTTCGAGGAAGCGCTGATTGCTGAACCTGGTCACCTCCGGATCGTTGAGCCAGGCCAGGTAGGTGGCGTTGATGTCCGCAGCCTGGAAGGGGCTTAGGCGCAGGCGAGCTGTAATCAGGTTCAAAGGAGCTGATCCAGGCTCAGGGGCGTACCCGGCTGATAGGCGCGACGGGCAGGCCGGCCCAGCAGCTGTTCGTAGAGATGGGGCGGAGCCCCATGGCCGGGGCGAACCACCCGCAGATTATCTGGCGTGAAGACCTCGCCCTCGGCAATCTCTGCCGCAACGTAGATCGAGCGGCGGAACTGCAGGCTGGCGCGCTCGGCTTCCGTGGGGCCATAACGCACTTCACCGAGGGCCTGCCAGGCCCGCTCGGTTTCCTGCACCAGAGTGGCCAACTCAGACGGCTCCAACGAGAAAGCGGAATCCACACCACCATCCGACCGGGCGAGGGTGAAATGCTTCTCAATCACACTGGCGCCGAGGGCCACCGCCGCCACCGACACGCCAACGCCCATAGTGTGATCAGAGAGACCCACCTCACAGCCGAACAGCTCACGCAAATGGGGAATCGTGCGAATGTTCGTGTTGGCGGGGGTGGCGGGATAGGTGCTAGTGCACTTGAGCAGAACCAGATCACGGCAGCCGGCTGTGCGGGCCGTGCTGACGGCATGATCGAGATCCGACAGGCTGGCCATGCCGGTGGAGATGATCAGCGGTTTGCCGGTGGCGGCAGCACGGCGGATCAGCGGCAGATGGTTGTTCTCGAAGCTGGCGATCTTGTAAGCAGGAACATCCAGCTCCTCGAGAAAATCAACCGCACTCTCATCGAACGGTGAACTGAAGCAGAGCAGGCCGTGCTGGCGGGCCCTATCCATGATCGGCCTGTGCCACTCCCAGGGGGTGTAGGCCTTGGCGTAAAGATCGTGGAGGTTCTGGCCGGCCCAGAGGCTGCCCTGATCGCGGATTTCGAAATCACCACCGCGCACGTTGAGGGTGATCGTGTCGGCCGTGTAGGTCTGCAACTTGAGGGCGTGGGCGCCGGCGGCAGCGGCGGCATCCACAAGCTCAAAAGCGCGCTCCTGGCTCTGATTGTGGTTGCCGCTCATCTCGGCGATCACAAAGGGTGGCTGACCAGCACCAATGAGCCGCGTACCAATTAGAATAGAAGGATGAGAGGTAATCATGGCTGCAGTACAGGACTACGGATGAGCAAGAAGAGGATGAGAAATCCCAGCATTTGCGCAGAAATCAGCAATTGGAGTATCCCATTGGCGTGGCATCAGATCAAGCCAATCATTCAATTGTCGCGAACGATGCTCAGTGGGCGCTCCTTGCTGTCTCCACCCCGAACATTCACCAGTTCGGAGATACTTCCAGGAGTGCATGAATAGCAATTCAATCGCTTCCCGCTGCTTTTGGTATAGCGAGTTAAAAGATTCGTCCTGCGAAAGAGATGGCGGGGTGACACTCTGAAAAAGTATGTTTCCAGTATCAAGGCCTTCATCAAGGAGATGGATGGTTACTCCGAGCAACTTTTGCTCTAGAATGGCCCAAAATATAGGGTGAGCTCCTCTACAGTAAGGCAAAAGACTAATATGAAGGTTTATAGCTTTAGACGGGAAAAGCCTTAGCACATCATTTGCGAGAATAAATCGATATCCGTAAGATATTAAAAAGTCGAAATCGCCATCCGTGCAGTCCTGAGGAGTTATAGGCCCTGAGAGGACGGCATGCTCATCGCCAAAATCAGACAGAGCAGAAAGCAGTCTGGCAGGATAAGGAGAAAGGATTAGAACTTTCATAAACAGCCCAACGACCTCCTAATGCGCGAGGAGACCTCGGTCATCTCATCGATCTGTGGATAGATAGCTCCATTGTAAAAGGGATGATTATTCCTAAGAGAGAAGTAAATCGAATCTAAATCACCGGCGGACGAACTGAAGAAAGTCTTCCTGAATGCCGCAAGAGACTGCGCTTCCCTCTTCACCGAAATATCACTATTAAAGCCAGGTGCACCTTGCACGCTAATGAATGAGTTTGCGCCGAAGATAAAATCAAATACTTCCTGGGTTCTGCTAGCATGATAATCGGAAGTTACCACACTCAGATGGACACAAGCAAGGCCAACGAAAAGCTCGCGAAGGTAGAGACGAGTAAAAACAGCATCACCAACGGTGTCGCGAGAAAGTTTTTGGCATACGGCCCTGCCAGCGAGCTTCGGTGATCGTGTCAGAATATATGATTTCATGGCATCAGCTATAGTCAGTGAGCAGTCGGGCCTGTAGGCCCATCCGCATAACACAATGACATCTGATCGAAGTTCAGAATCGAGCTTAGTCGCCAAGTCTATCCTGGCCATAGTCTCGGCATTCAGCTCACCTTTGCTACTCAGAAGGTTTCCCAAAACAACAGATACCCTAGGTTGTTTCATTTCCAAATAGCATGAATCGAAGACATATGTCAATCGATATTGTTGTCACTCGTCATCCTCTATCAAACGATGTATTAGTTCGGCCCTGCGCCAGTCTTCCTCTGTATCAATATCCTGGACACGCCAGCGAGGAAGCATGAGTGGGCGACCATTCTCGAAGAAACTTGCGCTATGCCTCCAGGCTTCCGGCCGGGCCCAATAGAACTGGCCCGCATCGTGGAACGCCTCTTCCAGATCCTGGCTACGGGTGTTGAAGTGCTCGGGGTGAAACATGGCCGAGCGGCCCATGGCATCGATGTGAATGGCCCGCTGGATCGGGAAGGGGAAGGAGGTGGCCGTGAACACGAAGCTGCCGGTGGGGGCCTGCTTCAGCAGCTGGCCAGCCGCTACCAGATCAGCCGGCTGCACGAACGGGGCAGTGGCGTAAAGGCAACACACCGCCTGCGGTTCCAGAACCTGCTGCTCACACCACTGCAACGCATGCAGCACCACGGCCTGGGTCGTGGCCTGGTCGTCTGCCAGGTGGGCAGGCCGGAGGAACGGCACCTCGGCGCCATGGCTGCGGGCCACGGCGGCGATCTCCTCATCGTCGGTGCTCACAAGGATGTGATCGAAACAACCGGCCGCGCGGGCCGCTTCGATCGACCAGGCAATCATCGGACGGCCGCGGAATGGGCGGATGTTCTTGCGGGGGATGCGCTTGCTGCCGCCGCGGGCAGGAATCAGAGCGAGGTTCACGTGTCCGCCTTAAGGTAAGCCCACACTTTGCGGAATGCGGCCACCACCTGATCGATCTCCGTATCAGTGTAGCGATGCGCACAAAGGTTGAGTCCAAGGAAGGTGCGCTGGTGCAAGTCTTCCGCCACCGGGCAGAGGCCCGATCCGTAGGTCACAGCACTGTCTCCGCTGGCCAAGCCCTTCCAGGGGAATCCCTCAGTGCCATAGGCAATGCGATGGCGGAACAGCGGGTTGAGGTGGATGCACTGATAACCCTCCAGCAAGCCAGAGACTCCTTCAGCCCTAAGAGCTTCGACAACCCAGCTTCGGGGTCGGTCAAGCTGCTCGGGATCGAGGGTCATGCCGAACACGTAGTACACGTGAGTGGCCTGATCAGCCACCGCCGGCAGCTCCAAGCCCGGCAGATCGGCAAGACCGGCCCGCAGGCGATCGGCCGCTTTCTGGCGGCTCGCCACTAGCGCGGGGAGCTTATGGAGCTGGGCTCGGGCGATGGCCGCCTCGATCTCCCCGAGGCGGAAATTGTGACCAAGGATGTTGAGCAACTCGGCGGGATCGTCGCTCTGGATCACGGCTTCGCCGTGGTTGCGGATCAGTTGCAGACGCTCAGCAAGGTGCTCGTCATCCGTGACGAGAAGGCCACCCTCGCCGCAGTGAATGTGCTTGTGATAGTTGAGGCTGAAGCCGCCGATGTCGGCCGCCGTGCCGGCGGAGCGGCCGGCCATCAGGGCTCCGGGGGCCTGGGCGGTATCGGTGAGCAGACGCAGGCCGTGGCGTTCGGCAATCGAGCGCAGAGCAGGGATATCAGCGCTCTGCCCGAAGATATCGGCGCAGAGGATTGCGCGGGTTTTGGGAGTGACCGCTGCTTCCACCGCGGACGGGTCGAGATTGAAGGTGTGCGGATCAATGTCCGCGAACACGGGAATCCCGTTCCAGTGCAGGATCGCGGTGGCGGTGGCCACCATCGTCCAAGGGGTGACGATCACTTCATCGCCAGGGGCGATGCCGATAGCACCAACAGCGGCCACCAGGCCCGAGGTCCAGGAATTAACCGCCACCACGTGACGCACTCCGAAGCGTTCTGCCGCCTCTCGCTCCAATGCCTGCACCTCAGGGCCGCCGTAGAAGCCCGGACCGGCAGCGCCAATGAATGCGGAGAGTACGCCGGATCGAAGCACACGGTTGGCCGCCTCTATCTCCTCCTCGCCTAGGCTGCGGTAGGGGGGAAAAGGGTTTGCAATAACTTGAGAACCTCCCTCAATTGCCAGGGGGCCTAGATCTGAATAGGTCATGATGTAGCCGTCTTCTTTTCAAACAGCCACCAGGTGATGTCGTCGAATCCGGCAGCATCAAAGATTCGCCCCCACAAGAAGCCATAGTCGACCAGATCTACCTTAAAATTATCCGCAAACATGGCTCCAAAGTCTCTCTTGAAAAGCAGATTCGACCTACCTTGATACTGAATAGACACGGGAGTTCGATTGAAATACTCCGCAATTACAATATACCTTGAAGACCACTTGTGCATCTTCGTCATAACGTCCAGCAAGTTATCTGGCGGAACGTGGATAAGAACACCGCATGTAAATACTAGCTCAAATGCATCGGCAGGAAAACTTGCCTCTTGTGCCGGGCCGCAAAATGACTGATGAAGCGCATGTCTTGAGCGAACAAACTCAAGAGCCTTTGAACTGATTTCCACGGCTGAGGGCTTTAAGCTGGAATCCAACAATCTCAATTGATCAAGATTGCGGCCAATGTTGCAGCCGACTTCCAGATAAGTCTTTTCGACGAGATCGGCCTTCTCCAAGATTTTAGCCCACCCTTGCCGGCCAAGCTCATTGTCAAAGACACTGTTTTTTGACCTGTAGTCCTCGGCGTATTCGTCGGTCCAGAAAACATCTTGAATGCGTTTGTCCATGGGCGGCAGGTTAATCACAGAGAAAAGCTCTCATTTCTAGCGGTTGGCAATCAGGCATATTTATCAACTCATTCAGAATTGAGCAACTATTTGGGAAGGCAATTTCAGTAAGAATTAGTGCAGACAGGAGCGAGAGTCTCAAGCATGGAAAGTCCGTCATTGAGGGTGCATAGCAAGGGTGACGCATCGGGATCATGAAGGTGGCGATGCAGGACATTCACCACCTCCAGCTGGTAGTGCTCCATGCCGGTGGAATGTAGCTCGGGATCAGCAGACAAGGGGGCATAGCTATCACCATGGACCGGCTCCTGCCGCGGCCAGAAGGCGATTGCTTGGCCGTGGTTGAGCCAGCAGAGGCGCCCGCCTTTAAACCAGAGATCGAGCTCCCCGGCTCGCAGGCCTACCTCGCCAACGCTGCGCACCTGCAGCGGAGCCAGGCGATGGTCAGAGGCCAGAAGCTCAAGACTGGCTTCGCGATCAATCCCCAGGCATGGCATTCCCCGATCGATCACCCTGCACTTCGTGAGAGGACCCAGCCAGGCCTCCGCCAGATTCACGAAGTGCGAGCCATTGCTAAGTAGGCCCTTCCCATAGGTGAGCTGGCCATGTAACAACGGCCCGAGCTCGCCGGCCTGAAGACGCATCCGCCAGGCTTGTACCGAGGGCAGCCATCGCCGGATGTAATTCAAACCCACTGACATTTGAGGATACCTTTCACAGGCAGCCTTCAAGGCCCGGCCTTGCTTCAGGTCACTGGCCACGGGTTTTTCGAGTAGGAGCAGCCGGGGATGCGTGATCTCAAGCAGGGTCTGCACAAGAGCCGGCTGTAGTTGGGGGGAGACGGAAATCACAACTAGATCTGGCGGTGCATCAACGCCGGCAGCCTGCCAAGTGGCCAGATCTGCGTAGGACGGAACGCCGTAGAGCTTCGTGAAGCGCTGGCGCGCCTCAGGACTTGGATCCACACCAGCCTCAATCGCAAAGCCCGGATGGCATGCCAGCGCTCTGGCATGGGTCAGAGTTTGGGAGGAGGAACGGGGCTGATCAAACGCAAATGGCAGAGTGGCGTCATAGCCGCAGCCAATCTGGCCGAGGCCCACCAATAGCGCCCGGGCGCGAGTCACCGCAACCCCTGCCTCTGCAGGATCTCGCCCAGCACCGTGAACACACGAACCTGATCAGCTTCAGCGAGAGACGGAAAGAGCGGCAGGCTGATCGCACTGATCGCATAGGCCTCTGACTCAGGAAATTGCCCTTCCGCAAAACCCAAGGTGCGGTAGTAAGGCTGTAAATGAACCGGACTGTAGTGCAGCTGCACGCCTATCCCAGCTCCACGCAGCGCCTCAAATACCTGACGGTGCTGCTGAGCAGTGGCCTGCTGCAAGCGGATAACTGCCAGATGTACTGAGCTCAGCACTTTCTCAGGCACCTCAAGGAGTTGAACGGTCAGCTCAGTCAAGAGATCCCGGTAGCGCTGCAGCTGACGATTGCGTTCGGCAACGATTTCATCAAGACGTTGCAACTGGCTCAGCCCAAGCGCCGCTTGAATTTCCGTCATCCTGTAATTGAAGCCAAGCTGCTGCTGCTCGTACACCCAGGGCCCCGCCGCAGGCCGCTCATAGCGCTCAGGCTCGCGCACAAGGCCGTGGCTGCGAAGTTCTGACATGCGCTGGGCCAACACGGGGTCGTTGGTGGTGGCCAGGCCGCCTTCGCCGGTGGTGATGATCTTCACCGGGTGGAAACTGAACACCGTGATAGAGCTGTGCCGACAGTTGCCAACTGGATCGTCGCGGTAGTGACCGCCAATTGCATGGCTGGCATCTTCCACCACCGCAAAGCCATAGAGCTCGGCCAACGCACCGATCGCCGCCATGTCGCAGCTGCTGCCTGTCAGATGTACCGGCACCACAACCTTTGGCAAGGTGCCATCCCGCTCAGCTTGCTGAAGCTTCGACTGAAGCGCTCGCACGCTCATCAGCCCAGTGGCAGGGTCGATGTCGATAAAGTCGACATCGGCACCGCAATAGCGTCCGCAATTGGCCGAGGCTACGAAGGTGATTGGTGATGTCCAAAGCCGATCGCCAGGCCCCAGGCCCAGGGCGACACAGGCGATATGTAACGCGCTGGTGGCACTGTTCACCGCCACCCCATGGCGCGCACCCACCTTGCCGGCCACAGCTTGCTCGAAGGCAGCCACGGCCGGACCCTGAGTAAGGAATGGGCTCCGCAGTACCTCCACCACCGCAGCAATGTCGGCCTCCGTGATGCTCTGGCGGCCGTAGGGGATCAAAGCGCTTTGGTTGCTGCTCATTGGGGCTGAAAAGCCGGATTCACATGCCCTCGAATAAGATTCCGCAATTGCTCTACCGACAGAAACTCTGGATTGCTGCCGGAGTTGTAGGCGAAGCCCGGCGGCACGACGGCGCTGCTGATGCCAGCATCATTATAGAGCCGCTGCAAGCGACCATCACTGGGCAGGATCGCGTAATACTCGCCGAGGTCGATCGTTGTGAAGCTATCAGACGCAGTGATCATCTCTTCGTGAATCTTCTCGCCCGGTCGGATACCCGTGATCGGCTTTGCACAGCTAGGCCCGATTGCCTCGGCCACATCGGTAATGCGATAGCTGGGGATCTTGGGCACAAACAACTCGCCGCCCAAGGC
>Ga0164294_10006061_pt1 | contig 10341 bp, 7 predicted proteins | sample GEODES005metaG_FD_111479 | JGI IMG/M metagenome (GOLD analysis project Ga0164294, IMG submission 111479) | Oligotrophic lake water microbial communities from Sparkling Lake, Wisconsin, USA - GEODES005 metaG | ecosystem: Environmental > Aquatic > Freshwater > Lake | place: USA: Sparkling Lake...
ATAGAATGCCGGATGGATCATGGGGAGAGCCACTGAATATGGGCCCAGATATTAATACACCAGCTGATGAAACATCACCGTTTATTCATGCGGATAACCAATCACTCTATTTTGCTTCTGCCGGTTTACCCGGTTATGGTAAATTGGATTTATTTGTTGTGAGAAAAGACCCTACTGGGCATTGGGATAAACCTGAAAACCTTGGCTATCCAATCAATACCATTGAAGACGAAGCCACATTATGTATCACCGCCGAAGGAACAACTGCTTACTATGCTAGTAATCGGGCTGATTCTAGGGGAAGCCTAGATCTCTATACATTCACCCTTAGAGAAGATGTAAGGCCTATCCGAACGCTTTGGGTAAAAGGAAAAGTATTTGATAGCAAAACATCCATTGGTTTACCAAGTTCAATCGAATTAAAAGATATCAAAACCAATCAACGACTTTCTAAAATTCAAACAGATGAGGAAGGAGATTACCTGGTAACCCTACCATTGGGAAAAGACTACGCATTCAATGTGAATAGAAAAGGGTATTTATTGTATTCTGAAAACTTCCCTTTTGCATCAAAAACTCCAGATTCAACCTATCTTATTAATATTCCGTTACAACCGATAGATACCGGTGCCAATATTATTTTACGCAACATTTTCTTTGAAACCGGGAAATATGACCTTAAACCCGCATCTGCAGCAGAATTGGATAACTTGATCGACCTATTGAAAGAAAATCCTACGGTCAACATTGAAATCAACGGATTTACAGATAACCAAGGCAAACCGGCAGACAACCTTATTTTGTCTGCAAACCGTGCCAAGGCTGTAGTAAAGTACTTAATCCAAAATGGTATTGATGCAAAAAGACTTTCCGCCAAAGGGAATGGCGAAACACGTCCAATTGCTGATAATAATACCGAATCAGGAAGGGCAAAAAACAGAAGAACATCGTTGAAAGTAACAAAAAAATAATCTTGGTTGCGTCTTATTTTTACGGTAATGAATACCATTCCCGAAGACACGTTGTATGCCATAGCTCTTACGCAGGTTCCGCAAGTTGGGCTTATACATGCTAAGATTTTGTTAGACTATTTCGGTTCTGCACGAAAAGTTTTTGATGCATCTTTATCCAGATTAGAGAAAGTGCAAGGCATTGGGAAAGTACGTGCTAGCAATATTCGCTATTATAAAGATTTTAAAAAAGCGGAAAAAGAAATCAACTTTATTGCCAAGTATGGTATTCGAGCTTTACCCTTTCACCACCCCGATTATCCACAACGGCTACTCAATTGTGCCGATCCACCCACCATATTATTTTACAAAGGCAATGTAGACCTCAATAGCCAGCGTATTGTAAGTGTGATTGGCACCAGACATCATACAGAATATGCCCGTCAATTGATAGTGGCTTGCATGGAACATTGGAAAGATGAAAAAATATTGATTATCAGTGGTTTAGCTTATGGCGTTGATGCCCAAGCACATAAAGTTTCTTTGGCAAACGGCTTACCCACCATCGGCATTTTGGCACATGGTTTAGATAGGATTTATCCCACATTGCACCAACAATTGGCTAAAGACATGTTGCAAAACGGCGGATTATTAACCGAATTTCCTAGCGGCACCCAACCTGACAAACAAAATTTCCCTAAGAGAAACAGAATAGTTGCCGGCATGGCAGATGCGGTTGTAGTAATTGAAACTGGCTTACATGGGGGTAGCATCATTACCGCAGATTTGGCAAATGATTACAACCGAGATGTTTTTGCCTTTCCAGGGAAAATTCATGATGAAAAAAGTGAAGGCTGCAACTGGTTAATTAAAGAAAATAGGGCTAATCTTATTATGCATCCCAAAGATGTACTAAACGGTATGAATTGGATAACCACTATAAACCACAAAAAACAAATTGTACAACCCAATAGAACTTTAGAACCCAATGAAAAAACAATAATCGAATTATTACAACAACATGAATCATTGCAAATAGACGAATTACAAATTAGGAGTAAACTCAATTCTGGGGATTTTGCCACCTGTTTGTTAAAGCTTGAAATGGATAATTTGTTAAAACCTATGCCCGGAAAACGATTTACCCTATTTTTTAGATAATGATAACAGCCATTTTTTTTACAATTTATCCCGAACCCTTTATCTTTGCGCATGGAAAGTACAACGAACAAACCTCAACACACATTTCCCCAAAAGTTTTTGGGTGAAGGTTTAACTTTTGATGATGTATTATTGGTACCAGCATACTCTGAAGTATTGCCTAAAACCGTACGCATTGTTTCCAAACTCACCAAAAACTTATCGATTAATATACCCTTTATATCTTCCGCCATGGATACCGTTACGGAAGCACAATTGGCGATAGCTTTAGCAAGAGAAGGTGGCGTAGGTATACTGCATAAAAACATGTCGATAGATAGACAAGCGGAACAAGTACGCAAAGTTAAAAGAAGTGAAAGTGGCTTAATTATTGATCCATTTACATTACATGCCGATGCAACAGTTGCAGAAGCTTTGCGTATGATGAAAGAGAATAAAATTGGCGGCATTCCCGTTGTTGATGACAACCACAATTTAGTGGGTATATTAACCAATCGCGACCTCCGTTTTGAGAACAATCCTACAAAGAAAATAAGTGAGGTGATGACCACCGAGCACCTTATAACTGCACCCGAAGGCACTGACTTAGCAAAAGCGGAAAAAATTCTACAAAAATATAAAATTGAAAAATTACCGGTTGTTTCACATGCCGGCAAATTGATAGGTTTAATTACTTATAGAGACATTTTGCAATTGCAAAGTTGCCCCAATGCCCTAAAAGATAGTTATGGAAGGTTATTGGTGGGTGCTGCATTAGGCATTACCGGTGATATGTTAGATCGAGCAAGTGCGTTGATGCAAATTGGTGTAGATGTAGTTTGTTTAGACAGCGCCCATGGGCATTCTAAAGGTGTGTTGGAAGCATTAAAAAAGGTAAAGCAATCATTTCCTCAATTGCAGGTAATAGCTGGTAATGTTGGAACGGCGGCGGGTGCAAAAGCATTGGCTGATGCAGGTGCTGATGCAGTTAAAGTAGGTATTGGACCAGGTTCCATTTGTACTACCCGTATTGTGGCAGGCACTGGCGTTCCGCAAATTACGGCAATCATGGAAGCTGCTGCAGCTTTGAAAGGCACAGGGATTCCGGTAATTGCTGATGGTGGAATTCGATATACGGGAGATGTAGTGAAGGCTTTGGCAGCGGGTGCAAGTACCGTAATGATGGGTTCTGTGTTTGCAGGTGTAGAAGAAAGCCCAGGAGAAACCATTATTTACGAAGGTCGAAAATTTAAACAATATCGTGGAATGGGTTCTATTGGCGCCATGCAAAAAGGCAGCAGCGACAGGTATTTCCAAGATGCAGAAGAAGATTCTAAAAAACTGGTACCTGAAGGCATTGAAGGAAGAGTTGCCTATAAAGGGTTTTTAAGTGAAGTAATTGCACAATATACTGGTGGATTAAGGGCAGGGATGGGTTATTGTGGTTCTGCGGACATTACAGGTTTGCAAAATGATGCACAATTCATCAAAATAACCAATGCCGGCATGAAAGAATCTCATGCACATGATATATTTATAACAAAAGAATCACCTAACTACAGCAGATGAATTATTAATTAGGAATTAGGAATCAAAATACTAATTATTAAATCTTAATTCTAATAGAATAATAATTTCAAATGAATGGTTAGCATTTTGATTTATAATGTCAAACTATAATTAGCCTTTACGCTGAAAAAATGAAAAAATTTATCCTATTATTTTTTATTTTATTTCCGGTAATGCTCAAAGCCGCAGATTCTTGCTCATTGAGGATTAGCATATTAACTTGTACCCCCGGAAAGGAATTGTATTCCATATTTGGACACAGTGCACTTCGGATTACAGATTCCCTAGCCGAAACGGATATTGTGTACAATTACGGCACATTTGACGTGGGCGACCCCGACTTTTATACCAAATTTCTTAAGGGGAAAATGCAATATTTTCTATCTCAAGAAGATTTTAGAAATTTTGCTTACGCGTATTATTTTGAACAACGAGGTGTTTCTGAACAAGAATTGCACCTTACCTGCGAAGAAAAACATACAATGCAAAAATTTATCTTCCAAAATATGGAAGGGAAAAACAGGTTCTATAAATATGATTTCTTCTACGACAATTGTACCACCCGCTTAAGGGATATGATTGAAAAAATGACCAGACCCACCTATAATGCAGGAGAAATTCCGCAAGCTTCCCACCTTAGCTTTAGGCAGGCACTTCATTATTATTTAGATAAAAGCAATATGCCATGGACCCAATTGGGTATGGATTTGCTGTTGGGTGTTTCTACAGACAAAGAAATGACCACTCGTGAGGCCATGTTTCTTCCCGAGTTTTTAGAATCATCCATTGATCATTCGACATACAAAAGGATTCCACTAGTAAAAGAAAAAGCGTCTATATTAAAACCTTTGCTTCCGATTGGGGTATCAAATATGCAAATTCCATTGGTCGCAACTTCGATATTTGCCCTATTTTTCGTTGCTATCGGATTAATGAAAAGTAAGTTGTTCATCACATTAACCAAAATTTTGGATATCGCATTATTCTTTTTTATAGGCATTTTAGGAAGCTTTTTTCTTATCATGTGGTTTGGAACAGACCATGTGGTAATGGGTAATAATCTCAATTTATTGTGGGCATGGCCTTTACACATACCCATGTTGTTTTTTATGCAATCAAAATTGGTGGCTGTAAAAAAATATTTCTTGGTGTATGCAATGATTCAATTGTTAGTTGTTTTATTTTGGGCATGGCTTCCCCAAACGCTACATCCGGCTTTAATTCCGGTAGTTTTATTATTATCATGGAGAAGCTGGAATATCTATAAAAGATGAACCAACAAAAAACTTTCCAATATAATGGTGCTTTAATTTCCTATAGAGTTATAGGAAAAGGGGTTCCATTTTTATTGCTGCATGGTTTTGGGGAAGATGGATCTGTTTTTTACCCCATTGCAACCGCTTTAGAGCAAGACACCTGTTTTATTATTCCGGATTTGCCCGGCAGCGGATTGTCGGCAGCGGCTATTTCATTACAAAGCCATTGGAGGATGGACGATTTTGCGCATGTGATGTTGGCTATGATGCAGCATGAACACATTGATCGATTTATAATGGCTGGTCATAGTATGGGCGGATATATCACTCTAGCAATGGCTGAAAAATATCCAGATGTGTTGATTGGTATTGGTCTGATTCATTCAACTGCATTTGCAGATAGTGAGGAGATGAAGGTCAATAGATTGCGTTCGATTGCTTTTATAGAAAAACACGGAGCTACCAAATTTTTAAGCCAAACAACACCTAATCTTTTTGGAGATGCATTTAGAACAGCCCAATCGGCTCAACTAGCCAACCATATCACTACTTTTAGTGTCTTTAGTAAGGAAGCATTGGTGGTATATTATGATGGAATGATGAAAAGACCAGATAGAACAATCATTCTATCTACCTTCAAAAATCCTGTTTTTTTTATTATAGGAGATAAAGATAAAGCAGTAAATTTAGAAGAAAGTCTGAAGCAAATTCATCTTGCTATTGATACCCAAATTACAATATTTGAAAATGTTGGTCACATGGGCATGATAGAATATCCTTTAGGCACCATAAATGCCTTAAAACAATTCCTTATAAAAATAAAATCCAATTAATTGAAAAGGAGAATACCATTACTGTTGTTATTTTTATCCACTATATTATTTGCTGAAGCCAAGCATATTGCAGGTGGTGAAATGTCTTACAAATATTTAGGCCCTGGAAATGGAACAAATTTAAGGTATCAAATCACCCTAAAATTATATCGCGATTGTTTTGCCCCTGCTAGTTCAGCAGAATTAGATCCTGAAGCGTCAATAAGTATTTTTGAATCCGGAAGAGAAATTACCACGATATCCGTAAAGATGGCTAAAATGGATGTGGTTAGTTTAAGCAATCCTGGGCCTTGTATTGATAACCCACCCCAAGTTTGTTATCAAATAGGGTATTATTATCAAGATGTAGAATTACCGATTTCCGTTGCTGGTTATACCATTGCCTACCAACGTTGCTGTAGAATTGATAATATTGCAAATATTGTAGGTTCTGTAAATGCTGGAACCACCTATATGGCAACAATACCTGGAACAGGCATATTGCTAGATGCCCCAGTAAACAGTAGTCCGGTTTTTAACACGATGGATACCGTATTGATATGTGAAAATAATCCATTTTTTTACAACTTTAGTGCAACAGATGCAGAAGGCGATCAATTGGAATATACTTTTCAAGAGGCGTATGGAGGAGCAAGCACCAATAGTCCCAGACCTTTAACCGCTTCAGCCCCGCCCTATTCAAGCCTTTTATATAGCTTTAATTTTTCGCCATCTTCTCCAATGGGAAATACGGTGACTATTAATTCCACTTCAGGCCTGGTGAATGGATTAGCCCCTGTTGCCGGTATTTATGTAATTACCGTTGTAGTAATTGAAAGAAGAAGAGGGGTAATTATAAACCTCCACCGAAAAGACCTTCACCTTAAAGTTGCACCTTGTTCTATTGCTGCCGCCGACCTTAATCCTACATACATCACCTGCGATGGATTTGAACTCACATTCCAAAACAAAAGCGTCAGCAACCTCATAAAATCCTATTATTGGGATTTCGGTGTCCTTGGCAACAACGATACCACAAGTATTGATAAACCAACTTATAAATTTCCAGATACTGGACAATATAAAATAATGTTGATTACCAATCGGGGCCAACAATGTTCCGATACTGCATTCACAATAGCTAAAATTTACCCGGGGTTTTTTCCCAATTTTGCCGTTGATAATGGCTGCAAAAATGTACCCGTTCAATTCTATGACAAAAGCACCACCAATTTTGGTACGGTAAATTCTTGGAAATGGTATTTTGGATATCCCAATGTTAATCCAGACACTTCCCGACTCCAAAATCCCAAATACAGTTACCCCCAATTGAACACCTTCAATGTGCAACTTATTGTGGGTAACAGTAAAGGGTGCATTGATACCATTGAAAATCAAGTGACCGTTTTAGATAAACCTACTATAAAGGTTTCCAATGATACTGTCATTTGTAATATTGACACCCTACAACTTCATGCTTCCGGAAACGGAACATTTAGTTGGACACCCAATTACAATATTAGCAATTCTAACAGTGCCGATCCGTTGGTTAGCCCAGACGTTCCAACCATGTACTATGTTGTTTTATCTTCAGCTCCAGGTTGTACTAATATGGACAGTGTTTTTGTAGATGTAAAACAGTATGTATCTCTTTTTGCAGGAAATGATACCACCGTTTGTTTAACTGATTCTGTTCAATTTAATCCCGTAACAGATGCTACCTCCTTTTTATGGACGCCGGCAAACAGTTTTAATTCCTCCACAATAAAGCGGCCGTTGGCAAAACCCAATGGCACAACCACTTACACATTGGTTGCAAATATTGGAAAATGCCAGGCTTCAGATCAGATTACCGTATTTACGGCACCTTACCCTGTACCTTCCATCAATAAAGACACTTCTTTGTGTTTTGGTGATGGAGCACAATTATCGGCATCGGGCGGTACAAGATATCTTTGGTTTCCGGCTGCCGGTTTAAACAACAACAGAATAGCAAACCCAATAGCTACACCAAGTTATAGTACTACATATAGTGTAGCCGTTTTAGATGAAAATGGTTGTCCAAAGCCGGCTTATGATTCTGTAGTCATCATTGTGGTGCCCAAATTAAAAGCATTTGCAGGCAGAGACACATCCATCGTTATCAACCAGCCCTTACAATTAAATGCATCTGGAGGAACAATTTACCAATGGTTTCCTTCCTTGGGCCTTTCAGATGCTACCATATACAATCCTGTGGCAACACTTTCCTCAGATTACAGTTATTTTGTACGGGTTAGTACCAAAGAAGGTTGTACGGCAGTAGACACCATTAATATCCATGTTTTCCAAACCAATCCCGACATCTTTGTTCCCACGGCATTTACGCCCAATAACGATAAATTAAACGATTTTTTGGTGCCTTTACCCGTAGGAATTCAACAATTTGATTTCTTTAAAGTGTATAACCGATTTGGTCAATTGGTATTTTCTACCGTTGAAGTAGGCAAAGGCTGGGATGGAAAAATTGAAGGAAAAGAACAATCTTCCGCAACTTTTGTTTGGTACGTTCAGGGTACAGATTACAAAGGGGTAAAAATTTTCAAAAAAGGTACATCTACTTTAATAAAATAATCCATTTATTGTGCAAAAGACAGTTTTCATTACAGGCGCTACTTCAGGTTTTGGGAAAGCAATGGCCATCCTATTTGCCCAAAACGGTTACAATTGCATCATTACTGGAAGACGAAACCATAAATTAGAAGCTTTAAAAACTTCTTTGGAGATGGATTACAATGTACAAATCCTCCCATTATGCTTTGATGTGATGAATCGTGATGCCGTTAATCATTCCATTAATAACCTCCCAGAAGAATGGAGAAACATTGATGTTTTAATCAACAATGCAGGTTTAGCGCTTGGCAGAGATTATTTTGAAGATGCCAACATGGATGATTGGGAAACGATGATTGATACCAATATAAAGGGATTATTGTATGTTAGTAAAGCGGTTGCACCGCTAATGATACAACGCCAATCTGGCTACATCATTAATATTGGCTCAATAGCCGGAAAAGAAGTGTATGAAAAAGGAAATGTATATTGTGCTACTAAAGCTGCGGTAGATGCCTTATCTCAATCGATGCGGATAGATTTATTAAGACACAATATTCGGGTAACCGGCATACACCCTGGAGCTGCAGACACTGAATTCTCAAACGTCAGATTTAAAGGCGATTCGGATACGGCAAAATCAGTTTATGCTGGAATTGAACCCCTTATTGCTGAAAATATTGCCGAAATTGTATATTACTGCACCACTTTACCACCACATGTTTGCATCAACGACCTTGTAGTAACCTGCAGCCAACAGGCAAATTCATTTTACATGAATAGAAAATAATATTCTTATACAATTGTTGTATCAACTGTAAGGCCATTCAATTGTATAACCACTTAATAAAACACAGCATATTCCCAACTTGCAATCATTAATCTATGTGCAAATTGGGAATATTTTTTTTCCAAAATTCAGGATTATGACAATTGAATGCATGGCAGCCCATTGGTAATGTTTGTTTAGTGGATGCAAACATCTCTGATGGATTTTGTTCAAAAGCGAATTTCATCGCCTCTTCAACAGGTGCAACGTGAAATTCTTCAAATATTGCCCCACCAAATATTCCCAACAATACATCTTCAAAAAAATAATCCATTTTATATGCCTTATTAAATGCATTCAAGAAAAGGTATATATACACCGTTTGGGCAATATAAATGGCTTTTTGATATTTGGAAAGTTGCTTTAAATTTCTTTTTTTGGTTTGATGAATAAAAATCATTCTTAGCATTTCATCAAAGCGCAGTAATTTCTTATTTGAAGAGAGTATTTCAATTACAGAAGATATTTTACGAAGAGAAAAACCACCATTTCCCACAGCAGGCACCCCAGTAGTGGAATAAAAAACCACTGGACTTACAGGCCAAGGGGCACCAACATAATCATACTTAGTAAAATATGCTATCTCATCTCTAAAGATATACGCATCCGTTTGAATAATCATCATATAGGAAAAATTACTCCAGGATTCATAAAATGATCTAGTTAAGCACAGTCGATTATACCCCAATTGATCTGTAAAATATTTATCATCAAATGCTTTATGGTGAAAGGGGTAATTAAAATGAGTGGAATACTGATCAATTGCTAAATGATTAGGATGGATAAGATAAATAGGATGATTTTCTCCTAATACTTTTATGGTATTTGAAATGGAAAGGGTTTCATAAGATTTTAATTTATTAATGGGTTTGTATACGGGAATAACTACAACAATGTCATACTTGTTAGACATAATATTTTTTTTAAGGCTAAATAATTTTAATCATTTTTAATAAGAAATATTAAATTAAACTATTTGTAAGACAATTAAATTTATAAATACTTTCTAAAAATCAAAGTGTGTATTTCAATATTACGAAAATTGCCTAATACCAACTAATCAACACAACGAAATTAGTCAGCATTTGTGTTATCAAACAAGAACAAATTACTTTAATTTACCTAACTTAAAAGTTGTAAGCAAAAGAAAATCCAACACTTTTAGTACCTATAGAAGGCATCAAAATTGCATG
>Ga0164294_10006063_pt1 | contig 10340 bp, 5 predicted proteins | sample GEODES005metaG_FD_111479 | JGI IMG/M metagenome (GOLD analysis project Ga0164294, IMG submission 111479) | Oligotrophic lake water microbial communities from Sparkling Lake, Wisconsin, USA - GEODES005 metaG | ecosystem: Environmental > Aquatic > Freshwater > Lake | place: USA: Sparkling Lake...
AGCGGATGGTGTGCTCTCTCTGTGGCGAAGCCGGCCACAACCGCACCCGTTGCGCAGGTGGTGGAGCGATCAAGAAGAAGAAGAAGAAGTCAAAGCCGCAGATGTTCTGGTGCGCCCCAGGCATGGTGCCCGTGAAGCGCGATGGAGTGGTGGTGATGATGAGCGAGACAGAGCTCTACGGCGACAAGATCCAGTGCAAGTGCGGCGGATGGCATCTTCCGTGCGGCACTGCGAAGGGAGCGGCGTCGTGGCGCGCGCATCAAGACACACAGCAGCACATCAAGTGGCAAGATGCAGACATGGCGCGCTTTGATGCTGAAGAAGAAGCCGCTCGCAACAACCAGCGCAGCTACGCCTACGGCGGGGGCGGCTACATGTACGGCGGTGGCTATGGCGGCGGCTACGGCGGCGGCTACGGCTACTGAACTAGTCACTGACACTGTGTGGCGAGAGACATGTTGATGAGATGTGAGTGCAGCCAGAGCCACGGGCCGAGGCACGGGCAAGTGCCTGCGGTGCGTGGTGCGTGGCCTTGTGCTGCTCTCGGCCTATCGCCTCTCGTGTGTCAGTGCGTCTCCGCGTGTACTGGTGGAGATTGCCCTCTGCCGTGCGGCACTGTGGTGTCCATTGGTCGGTGTTCGATGGTTTCAATTCGTCGGTCTTCTAAACACCAAGACCCATAGTCGCCGGCCGGGCCGACTGCGCAGGTGATCGAGGATACACGGGAGGATGCGGCGATGTGGCAGTGAACGGGCGGAGCGCGACGGCATCATCGCGCCCGAGCGGCTCTGGCGCGAGGAGGTCCTCATTCTCCGCCAGCGCGGCGGGCTGCCTCGCGAGCCTCGGCGGCGGCGTCTGGCAGAGCGCCGCGCACGCCGAGAGCGGCGAGACGACCTTCGCCCCAGCATCTGCCGACGACTTTGCTCGAGGGCGGCCGCCGTGGAGTGCTCGCGGCGGCTCCTGCCAACTCACCCCTTCGTACGAGAGGCCATGCAGCACGCGTGGTCGAGGGCTGCGGATTTGACAAAGTAGAGGGAGCTCGACACGGATCACCATGTGGTTCGGAAGTCCTCCCTGGAGTCTGAGGGGCCATCCTCCTCTCACCTGTGGGGAAGGAAGGGGAAATGTGGTGAGCACTTGCATGCAAGGCGGCCCATTCGGAGGGGCCATCCTCCTCTCACCTCCTCTTGCGCTCCCAGCTGTGAGGGCTCGAGGGCTCGCGGTGACGAGAACGCCTTGCCAGGGGTGGTGCTCGGCCTCGCACGCTCCCTCTCCACACACGAAACCTCGCGCAGGCCACTGAGCGCCGTGACCAGATGCGATCGCAGATGGCGCAGCGACTCGAGAGCGCTCGTGACAAGGGCCGCGCGCTCATGCTGTGCCTCGAGCTTGAGCTGGGCGATCTTTGCACTTCCGATCCCATCGGCGGAGGTGAGCTGGCACTGGAGCTTCTCGAAGGCGTCGCGCGTTGCCCCGAGCGCCGCGGCGGATGCCTCCATGTCGGCACGAACCTGTTCGAGCATGGCAGCCGCCCGCTCGACGCGGCGCGTCAGATCGGAGGCGGCCGTTGGGTCTGATCCCTCCTCGTCTGCTGCCGCGTCGGCTGCCGCGTCGGCTGCTGCGTCCCGGCCGCCGCCGCCACCGCGATGCCCATGGACACGTCCATGTCCTGGCGGGGTGCCGAAGGCAGCTCGAGGCGGGGTGCTGAAGGCAGCTCGAGGACCGAGGGTCGTCGGCACGAGCACAGCGTCCAGCTTGGAGCAGCAGAGGTGCATCTCCGACCGCAGCTTGCCCGCCTCCGCCTTCCAGTAGGCCAGCTGCGAGTGAATCTCGGCGTGCGAGTTGCGCAAGGCAGCGAGCTCTGTCATGGTCTGTTCGAGTGCGAGCATCAACGCCGTTGAATGCGATGTGAGCACCTCCACACGAGCCTCGAGACTCAGCTCAGCCGCCGCCAGAGATCCCTCACCTTCGGTGGCTTCGGATCTTCTCATCTCGTCGCCGCCGCCCTTGGCGGGCTCCCCTTGAATCCGCCACCCACCTGGAGTTGCCCCTTGACTCACTCGAGGACTCACTCCTGGACTCACCCCTGGACCCGCCCCTGGGCGGGAGTGCATGGCGCGGCCCACCTTGCCCGTGCCTCCGGCCGCCGGCGCGCTCAGCCCAAGCCGCTCAAATCCGTCCTCCAAGGTCGCCATGGCGCTGTTGATGACGCCCCTCATGCTATTCACCATCCTCTGCATCCCTTCAAGCCTCTCGCCCTCGCTACCTCTTGAGCGGCGCATCTCCACCAAGTCCGCCGCCGCCGCGTCTGCCCGCGCCGCAGCCTGATGACTCGCTTGCTGGCTCTCACTCAGTAGCGCACGCATCGTGGCGAGCTCAGCCGCAGCTCCACGGAGAGTGCCGAGCTCCGCACGGGCGGCGTCGAGTTGGGCACGCCGCTCGTGTTGGGCCTCATCCAGTTTGGTGAGGGTGCCCTGCAGTATGCGTGACCTCTCAAGCAAGGCATCACGCTCCATTCGTACAACTTCGCCATCCCCCGTCTGCGCGATGAGCATCTTGATCTGGTCGGCAAGCGACGTGTTCTCCTCGATCTTGATCCCGAGCTCGGCGAGCGCACCGTGCAGCTGACCACGTGCGTCCAGACTCTCCCGACGTAACCTGTCCGACTCGCGCACCACAGCCTCGACAGTCTTCGAGAGCGTCTGGTTGGACCCGAGCCTCACCTGATGAAAAGGAGGCACGTCATCAGAGGTCATCAGAGCGTTTGGTCGGACCCGAGCCTCACCTCGAGGTCCGCCAGGGCGCGCTCGAGCGTCGCGTGCGCATGCTCGAGCTCCTCCTTCAGCTCCTTTGCATGCTCCTTTGCATGCCTGAGCTCCTCCTCCGCGTCGGCGCCACCTTGCTCACACACGCGAAGCATCCCCTTGAGCACGCTGATCGCTTCGTCTGCGCCACTGACTTTGAGCTTCAGCCTCGTCATCTGCACGCGATCAGGGAGCGAACAGGAGGCGATCAGCGTGCACGCACTCGGGGTGGTGGTCAGCATGTAACGATGGAGCCCATCAGCACGCAACGCGCCGCTCGTGTGAGCTTCCCCCGCGTCACCTCCTGTTGCATGATCTCAATCTCTCTGTGAGCCGCTGCAAGGAGATCGCCCTCGGCGCCCTTGAAAGCCTTGAGCGCCTCTTCCGTCTTGCGGTGCATTGCCGCCTCCATCTCGGCCGCCTGCGCCTCGAGCATCACCGCTCCCGCCGTCCGAGATGTTTCAAGCTTCATTGCAAACGTTGCCGCCTGGACCTTCAGCGCCTGCCGCGCAGCCCGCTGCGCGCCCTCGATGGCTGTCTCGAGCTCTTCGGCCAGGCAGCCCGCTAGCCACTCGTAGGCACCGTGCACACCGCCGTCCAATTCCTGACGTTCCCACTCGCGCAACTGGCTGCGGCCAGGAATGGCCGCGAGGCACTTTTCCGCGCCCTGGCGCAGGATTGGATTGATGGCAGTCCAAGCCTTCTCGAGCAGCGCGGAGTAGCGAACCTCGGTTGCGTCTTTCGTGGGGTCCTCTGTTGTTGAAAGATGCTTGGCGCTTCTCTCCATATATCTGGTATGACGGTGTGTCGACGCTCCTTGGGGCCTTTGCGGCACATGAGGTCGAGGAAGGCAACTATCGCTAACGGTGAGCGAAAGTGATTTGTGAGATTCTCCCTTTGCATGCATGCCGGAACGAAGTTTGTCGGTCACGGTAACACACACTGTTTGGCGTGTTTGCGACAGAGGCCTGCACACGCGTACACAGTCGAGGACAGCTGTACTCTCGAAGCCAGCAGAGCGCGAGGCGGCCTTACTATCTCCGATCTATCCCTCTACATATTAACGTGACTATCCCCTTCTCTCATCGTCCCACTTCTGGGCGACAATCTATCCCCATTCTCCTCCAATCTTCACGCTGAAGAAGATCCGAAATATAGGAGGCGGTGTGTTTGTGAGAGGTGCCCCGACCGCCACCACCTCGAGAAAGAGAGCTTGCGTCGGACAGACGGGGCGATTCGCGGTGGGGCGCTGTAGTACTTGGTGTGGTAGCGCTTCTGCTGCCCCGACCGCCACCGCAGACAGAGAGCGAATTTGCGTCGTGCAGAAGGGGCGATTCGCGGTGGGGCGCTGTAGCGCATCGTGCAGCGCTTCTGGCCTTGTCGATCGAGACCACGCGATGCCAAACCGTGTGGTATCTTGTGGTTTCGTGTTGCCCGACACGGTAATGCATGGAGCTATGCAACCTGCCTCGACGAGGTGAAGTACGGCCTGGGCTGTCTCCAGCCGTTGAACGGAGTGAGAAGCTCGAGGTGCTTGCAACCGGCGACAGATGTGGCGGGCTCACGCTGCCCCGACCCCCGCCGGAGAAAATGTTAGCGTCGGAGAGACGGGGCGAAATGCGGTGGGGCGCTGTAGCAGCCCTTCGTGGCGGGCTTGAGCTGCCTACGAGTACGCGTGGCGACACGGGAGCGACGCGCAACAAGCTGCCTGCACTTGATGGCAATACGGGAACGAAGCGCAAGAGACCGTTCGAGTAAACTGGCACATGCTGCACATGCGGTGATGCAGCACGAGAAGCCTGATCTACGAGTTGGTCCGTCCAAGATGAACCACTGTTGAAGGGATTATCGAGTACCTCGCCCCATTCAAGCTTCTTGAACCACAGGCGCGATTCAAGATTCTTCTGCCATTTCTGGGCGGGAGTAAGCTGGGCAGCATCTGCTGCGCGTTGGAGCTGCAGCAGATGCTGCGCGGGAGTATTCTTCTGGAGAAGATTCTGCGTAGTCATCGGGTCGGGAGATTTCTTCTTGTCGTCTTCTTCAAGTGTGGACACGCAACGCGTCGCTTGTGGCGGGGATTTCGGCCTCGTCGACGCTGATTTCGTCCTCGTCGATCTCGCATCCGACAAAGATTGATCGCCCTCGACGTTAATGGCTGCATTGCCTAGTGTCGCCCCTGCGGCGGTCCCGGACCCGGGACGCCCGGCTTCAATACTCTTTGGACTCGTTGGCATCATTGGACTCTTTGGCATCGTTGGACTCGTTGGCGCGGAGACGGCGGCGCAACGCGCCCACGAAGGGCGCAGATGCGGAAGCTCGAGGCCAACGGCTGCCCCTGACGTGCGCACCTCGAGCTGCATCTTGAGAAGCTCGATGGAAAGTCGCCAAAGAGCGTTGGAAATGCTTGCAGCTAGCTCTTCCTTCAGAGCTTTCTTCACACCGTCGCTGTAGTCAACGTGACTGAGGTGGAAGGCGAGAAACTGCTCCGCCTGGCATCCGCGCAGCATCTGATGCAGCTCCAACAGCACATTCAGTATCTCTTTGACATGCTGCTCGCAGATATTGTAATGCGCGCGGAGCGATGCGACCTGTCGAACGATACCCCTGACCTTTTCATTGACATCTCGCCACTGAGGCTTGAGCTCGACGACCGTATCAAGGAGCGGCAGCATTGCATCCGCGTAAGCAATCTCACAGAACGCCATCAGTGGCTCACTCAGCGTGGCAACCGTCCGAGAGGGCGCATTCTCGCCATTGAGAGTTGGGGTGCCCACGATTGCGTGCAAGACGTGATCAATGCGAAGTCCGAAGACTACACCGCCTCCGCCACCATCACACCCCATTTCCTTGTAGAAGCTTGCCAGCACTGAGCCCGATTCCTTCAAGCCGGGAATGTTCGGCAAGCGGGGCACGTCGTAAGGCACCGGTGCCATGGCTGGTTCTGATGCCTTCTCAGACTTGGGCGGCGGCGGGATTCCATCGCCACCCCAGACGTTTCTGCTCGGCACGTTGCCGATTCTGTACCAGACCCCAGCACTCTGATCGGTGATGTGCTGCGGGAGGTTCTTGAAGTATTGCCTCATCACATCTTCCACTGACTGGTCCACTTGCTCCTTTTTCTTTTCCTTTCCTTGCCAACGAGGAAGTTTTACCTCGTTTGAGTATCTAGAGGGTCTCGCCTCCTCTTCCGCCCAGCACCGAATCCTCAGGTAGCCGAAGAGTGCTGGATCCACGGGCAGCGTGTATGAAAGGATGGGTCCGACGCCCTGATCCGTTGCGCCGTCCTTCGCTACCTTGCTCTCCTTGGCTCGCTTCTTCTTCTCCTTCGTCTTGTTTTTCTCCTCACCTTCCTTCGTCATCATCTCCTCACCTTCCTTCGTCTTCTTCTCCTCACCCTCGTTCATCTTCTTCTCCTCACCCTCATCGGCGCCTCCCTCATCTTTGGCGGCACCGCTCCTCTTGCCTTCCTCGAGTTGGAGTCTCTCGATTGTGGCAGTGTCACCGCTCTTCTTGGCCTCTTTCATAGCTACGATTGCACGAAAGTCTGGGGACGCATGGCCTGCGCCACACCAGACCTCTGTCCAGGGATAATAGGTGCCCGAGGGGGCTGTCGTTGTAATTTCGATCGCGTAGTGCGTAATCTCCGCAAAATCGCCATCACCATCGCCATCGATGACCGTTGGCTTCCTCCACTCGAGCGTGAAGTCGAATGGCCTTCGATCCTTGAGACTGAGTACGGGCGCGTTGGGTCGCACCTCATTCATGAGGCGCACGGCAAAGGGGATCTCGTACCCCGTTTCGGGGATGCCCGCCCGCTTGGAAACGAGCCGAACGCGCGACGACTGCTTGCCCTTCCCTGGAAGGATCTCAACGCCCACGGCGCCGCGGAGGATCTCCCTGTCGTCGGGATCGTCTTCGGGCGGCTCCTCACCCTTGTCACCCATCTTTGGGATGGTGAATTCGGCTGTCACCCGAAAGCCCATCCACACCAAGACGTGCTCCTGCGCTTGGTACGTGAACTTGAGAGTGGCGCCTTCGAAGAGTTTGAGGACGGGTGTGGAGCCGATGCATTTGCTTGCGCCCCACTCGGAGGTCTGAATGAGCTCCATCTCCTGCGTCTGATCGGGAAGATGCAGGCAAATATGCAGACGTAGAGTGGAACTTTCATCACGCGGCAACTCTGGCATCGAGAAAAGAAAGATGCGAACCGCAGCTAGATCTTCCATGGTAGGATTGGTGAAGACGCAACAGAGGCCTGCATATGGCATCATGGCTCTCATCTGATCCTCTTGAAGCTCCAGCATGGGCCCCTCAAAGTTTGCGGTTGGGCTCGAAGGACGGCTAGAATTTGGGCTGACGGCGTGCGGTGCTTCCCATGTCATGCCGCCATGCGGGGCGCTAAGAAAGACGCACGACTGCATACCATCAGCCGGGTCGAAGCAATGGGGCATGGTCAGGATGAATGGCGTCTCAAATGGCGGCGCAATCGGGCCACCCAGATCGGGCGGCTCCTCTCCATTCTCAAACGCGGGGAAGTCGATCCGCACGATGGGTGAGAAGATGAACTCGCTCTTTGGCGCACCCGGGCTTTCCCCCAGATGGTACACATTCGGTGCAGAGAGGGTCTGCAAAGCAATCTTGGCACCGGGGTGCCGTGCGAGCATGCTGGCGGGAATCTCAACGCGAATGCCGAACACGTTTGTCTCAACAATCGAGACTGATCCTCGGCCGTCCGCTACCGGTACAGGAGGTGGCGGATGGATTGGCAGCAGCTGCATCTCGACGGCCTTTGCAGCAAGGCCCGAAAATGTGCTCTTGGGATTGACAAACTGCAGGAGCTCGCTGCGCATCCATCGGGACATGGCCGTCACGTATGTGGTGAATTCACTCAACGAGACGCCCTCCGAACCTTGATCGAGATCAACGAGCTTGAACTCGCCATCTAGGAAGCGCTCCATCATGAGAGCAGAGCAGTCGATGTACCGATCAATCTTGAGATCGTTGATTAGCAGCCGCTTCAGCTCGAGCTTCTCCACTCGGCCGTTGCCGTTGAGGTCGTACCGTGCAAAGAGAAGCTTGGCCGGCTCTTGGAGAAGAATGGGCTCAACGTTTGCCTCTGGTTTGGACATTTCCTCGTCTCGCACGTGAACAACCAAGGGCTGCTTACACCACATTGTGTTCACGAAGCGCTGGAACACAATCTGGTTGTCCAAGTTGACAGTCTCGCCATGTGGCTCGAGCCAGAGTACTTGAGGCCGCTTAGCTTTCAAGTTGCAGCGCCGCTGGAGCAGGCTCCGGACCTCGTCGAACCGGATTGAGCCCGTAACCTCTTCGAGGAAAGCTTTTGGCGGGAGCCCGCCTTTGCGGTGCACGAGAGCCCTCAAAGTGATCTGAGCGTTGCATTTGCGCATCTGGCGCGCCTCAAGCTCCTCGTGCTCTGCCGTACGCTGCTTTTTTTCGAGGAACTCGATGGCATTGTGAACCACCTTGCCAAATTCGATTTCCTGAACCGTGAGCTGGGCAGCTGGGGCAGCGTTGGCACTCGACGACTCCGATTCGATTTTCGTGCGAGGTGACGCCTCCGCCTGTTTCTTGCCGGTGATAAGCCCCCTTCCACTCTCAAAGGCATCCGCCCGTGCATTCGTTGCCTTTGGCATGGCGCGGCTTCACTCCGCTCCACCTTAAGCACCACGTCTATGGGCGGTCGTAGCGTTACACACGCTACGAACACACGGGCAGCGCTCGCGTCGACTTGTACCGACGAGATAACCGAAGCGAAACTTCCAAGTTTGTCAGGAGCGTTCATTCAGTTTTCCCAGGAAGAGGTAAGAGGATGTAGAGGAGTGAGCGGTGCTTTGTGGCGAAAGCTGCTTACAGTACAGTATTAAGGTGGTTTTCCCACGAGCGGGGGTGGCGGGGACAAGTTTCGGGGGAGGGCCTCTCCAAACGTCAACACGAGCTGCGCAAAACGCGAGCGTCGTTCTGACCAACATGGAGTTGTGCGAGAGCGGTCGCGTGTGTCGGCGATCGCGATGGCGACCGATGTGTATGAAGTCATCGTCGTCGGTGCTGGCACGACCGGCGCTGCAGCGGTCTACCACCTTGCCGACGCGGGGGTGAAGAACATCCTGTGCCTGGAGATGGGCACGCCCGGTAAGGGACGCAGCACAGCGGGCCACGTGCCTGGAGGAGCGCCGCTGATCGCTGGTGAGGAATCCACCTTCGAGCCCGAGAATAGTGGTTCGGCTGTGTTCGAGGGTGGGCCGTATGGACCTAGCGCCATCAAGATGATCGTCACACTCCCACCATACCTCATGCTGGATGGGTTTGCGGAGCATCATGGCTGGGATGGCGTGAAGGCTTACCTCGACCTTGCGAAGCGCGGGCTCAGGATTGAGCTTCAGCTTGCGTCGAAGGTGCTCCCTCGACCCAAGGAGCAGGTGAAGCAGCTCGGATCCCTGATGGTTTGCGAGGCGGACAAGGTCGAACGATTGAGGCGTGAGTTCGACTACCTTCGACGGCTCGGCTGCGACTGCGAGTGGTGGGACAAGGACCGCGTGGTCGATGCCCACGGTGAGGCAGCTAGCTTTGTGGCGGGCATCTGGTTCCCCGGGGATGCGCGCATCGACTCGGCGAGCTACGCACGTGCCCTACTCGACGCCGCGTCAAAGATGGGCGCGGTCAAGCTCAAGGAGAACTGTGCGCCGATGAAGAGCGTCACCACAATCCACGTCGGCCATGCCGGTCATGCGAAAGGAGCCGAGGATTACGCCGAGATACGGCTCGAGGACGGGCAGGTACTCCGCGCCAAGAGGGCGATTGTCGCGACGGGGGCTATGTACATCGATGAGCATCTGGCTGGCCTCCTCACGCCTCGCTACAGCTACCTTACCGCCTTGCCGCATCGCGAGGCCGGTCCAGTAGGCGGCATGGCTGCCCCCGACTCGCCCAACTTCTTCACCTTTGGCTTCAGTCATGATTGGTGTGTCGAGGACGACTTTGTGCGCATCAGCGGCGAAGACCACTTCAGCGGTCTCAAGAGCCCCAAGGCCACCGAGCGCTGCGGCAACCTAGCCAAGTGGGGCTGGCACAAATACCCGTACTTGGAGTTTGGAGCCACGTACCCCCAAAAGTACGGCCTCTACTCGGAGACAGCGGACCTGATGCCTCTCGCGGGCATGCCGACGGCTTCGAGCCGTGTGTGCTACATGGTCGGGTGCAACGCGTGGGGTCAGGCCTCACTCTCCTTCGTCGCTTCCCTGGCGCCCGCGCTGCTCGGCTATCGCGAGCTTTTACCCCCAGAGGAGCCCGGGGCCAAACTTTGCTCGATTCGGCGCTTCACGGGCAAGGCAGTGGTTGCATCGGCCAGGGTATCGCACCCTACGCAGAGTAAGCTCTAGAACGGCCTTCGTTGCCTTCCATTCCCTTCTGTTCGGTGTGTGATTGACGGACGTATGTTCGATTGTCGGGTGGGGTGAGGCGCGACGAGGGATGCGCGTGCGGGTCCGCTCGGGCTTGTCGCTTGAGGCTTGAGCG
>Ga0164294_10006064_pt1 | contig 10339 bp, 8 predicted proteins | sample GEODES005metaG_FD_111479 | JGI IMG/M metagenome (GOLD analysis project Ga0164294, IMG submission 111479) | Oligotrophic lake water microbial communities from Sparkling Lake, Wisconsin, USA - GEODES005 metaG | ecosystem: Environmental > Aquatic > Freshwater > Lake | place: USA: Sparkling Lake...
ACTGATTTCTGACAGCTTCGCGCTGATGCCGCCCGGTGGTCTTATGCCTTCGCCAGCGGCGCTTTTTTACATCATTGAATGGACCGGGCAAATGCTGGGCGCCGGCATCCTGATGATGATGCCTGCGGTGGCTTCTCTCCTCATCGTTAATCTTTCCTTTGGGGTCATCGCGCGCTCTGCGCCGCAGTTCAATATTTTCTCTATCGGTTTCCCGGTGATGATTCTGTTCGGCGCAGTCGTTCTCCTGTTTAGCATCGGGATGCTCGCGGGTCAGATGGAAGTGATTTTTGCCGATGGCTTCGCGGCCGCTTACGAAACTTTGCGCAGGCAATAGCGATGGCAGAGTCAGAAAGCGGGGCAGAACGCTCAGAAGAGGCTAGTGCCAAGCGCCTCACTGAGGCGCGCGAACGCGGCGAGGTGCCTCGATCGCGAGAACTCGGCACGATGCTGTTGTTAATGTCGGCGGCCGGCGTGCTTTGGGCTTCTTCCGACCGCTTCCTGGGGTCTATTCAATCGGCGATGCGCAACGACTTTCAGGTGGGTCGCGCGATTCGCATGAACGACGTTGAGCTCACTCTGGCCTTGCGCGAAGCCTTGTTGGCCATGTTGTCGGCGCTTGCGCCATTTCTGGTGGTTTCCGCGCTGGTTTCGATTGCGGCTTCCATCGCGCTCGGCGGGTGGACCTTTTCGGTAGAAGCCATGGGTTTCAAATGGAACCGCATCGACCCGATGAGTGGCATCGGACGGATGTTCTCTACCAAGAGCCTGATGGAACTTGTCAAAGCCACCGTCAAGTTCTTGCTGTTGCTGGGGATTGCCTTTGCGGTGCTATGGCACGACGCCACCGACTTGAAAATGCTGGCCTTGATGCCCTTGCATGCGGCTTTTGCCGCCACCGCGACGATGGCCTTCAAGGCATTTTTTGCGGTCTCCGGCGGCACAGTCCTGATCGCCATGCTGGACGTTCCGTTCCAGCTTTGGGATTACGCGAACAACCTGAAGATGACCAAGCAAGAGTTGCGCGAAGAAGCCCGCGAAAGCGATGGGTCACCCGAAGTAAAGGCAAAAATCCGTGGGCTCCAGCAAGAGTTGGCACGGCGTCGAATGATGGAGCAGGTGCCGAAGGCCGATGTGGTTGTCACCAACCCGGAGCACTTTGCGGTGGCCTTACGCTTTGATCCTGCAACGATGGCGGCACCGCTACTGGTGGCGAAGGGGGCTGACGAGGTCGCCTTCCGTATCCGCGAACTGGCGAAAGGCGCGGGCGTAACGATTCTCGAGGCGCCGCCGCTCGCGCGCGCCGTGTATCACTCCACCAAGATAAATCATGAAATTCCAGCCGGGCTTTATCTCGCAGTAGCGCAGGTGCTGGCCTACGTCTTCCAGTTACGCAAGCGCCCCGCTGGTGCCCAGCAGCCACCAGCGCCGCGTGATTTCGTGATTCCGCCGGAACTGCAGTTTTAGGCACCCCGGCAAGCATGTACCGATTTTTTTAGCAGACCGACGAACTGATGGCGCGACCGTCAGGTGAGGGTTAAGCGATGGCAACGATAATTCCTGGCTTCCAAAGCCGTGAGATGCTCGCCGTAGTCTTACGCAACGGGTTGGCGATCCCGGCGCTTTTGATGGCCTTGCTGGCCATGATGATTCTGCCGCTACCGCCGCTGCTGCTGGACGTGCTTTTCACGTTCAACATTTCATTGTCGATCGTTGTTTTGTTGGCGAGCATTTATAGCCGTCGGCCGCTCGATTTCGCGGCGTTCCCCACTGTACTTCTGGCCGCCACGCTGCTGCGGCTTGCGCTGAATATTGCTTCCACCCGCGTGGTGCTTTTGCATGGTCATAGCGGCCCGTCGGCGGCGGGCGAGGTCATTCATGCGTTTGGCAGTTTCGTGATTGGCGGCAATTACGCCGTTGGTTTTGTGGTCTTTGCCATTTTGGTCATTATCAATTTTGTGGTCGTTACCAAGGGCGCTGGCCGTATCTCAGAGGTCAGTGCGCGGTTTACTCTGGATGCGATGCCGGGCAAACAGATGGCGATCGATGCCGACCTGAACGCCGGGGTTCTCACTCAGGACGAAGCGCGAAAACGGCGCGCGGAAGTGACCCAGGAGGCGGACTTTTATGGCGCGATGGACGGCGCCAGCAAGTTTGTCCGCGGTGACGCCATTGCCGGCATTCTGATTGTGTTCATCAACATTATCGGCGGCTTCATCATTGGCGTAGCTCAGCACAGCATGTCGATGAGTGAAGCGGTGCGGGTATTCACGCTGCTGACGATCGGTGACGGTTTGGTGGCGCAGATCCCCGGCTTGCTGCTTGCGGTAGCGTCGGCGGTGATCGTGACCCGGGTCTCGGCCGAGGCCGATGTCAGCCAGCAAATCTCGAGTCAGCTGTTTGAAGATCCGCGGGCGCTGGGTGTGACGGCCGGCATTCTCGGCGCCATGGGCATGATTCCGGGCATGCCCAATATTGCCTTCCTGACCATGGCCGCTGGTGCGGGTTATACCGCTTGGCGCGTGAATCAAAAGCGAACCGAAAGAGCCTTGGTAGTGCCTGAGGCACCGCCACCTCCCCCACCTACCGATACCAAAGAATTAACCTGGGATGACGTCCAGCCTATCGATTCGATCGGTCTGGAAGTGGGCTATCGCCTCATTCCGCTGGTGGACCGCAACCAGAACGGCCAACTGCTCAGCCGGCTCCGCGGGGTTCGTAAGAAGCTTTCGCAGGAACTCGGTTTTCTGGTGCCAGCGGTGCATATCCGGGACAACCTCGACCTTGAGCCCACGGCCTATCGCATCACCGTGCATGGCGCGACGCTGGGTAATGCTTCGGTGCAGGCGGGGCGGGAACTCGCGATCAATCCCGGGCAAGTATTCGGGCAGCTACGCGGCACCATCATCAAAGACCCGGTGTTCAATCTCGAGGCGGTTTGGATCGGCGAAGACCAGCGCGAGCAGGCGACTTCACTCGGATACACGGTGGTGGACGCCAGCACCGTGGTGGCGACCCACATGAGCCAAATCATTCAGGACCATGCGCAGGACCTGCTGGGCCACGACGAGGTGCAGAAGCTGCTGGACGGCCTCGCCAAGACCTCGCCGAAGCTGGTGGAGGACGTCGTGCCCAAGATCGTGCCGCTGGGGATATTGGTGCGCGTGATGCAAAACCTGCTGCGCGAGCACATTCCGGTTCGCGATATCCGAACAATTCTTGAAGTTTTGGCGGAGCGTGGCGGTAGGAGTCAAGACCCCGTCACCTTGACGGCGGCGGTCCGTGAAGCGATGGGGCGAGTCATCATTCAACAAATCAATGGTTTGGATGAAGAGCTTCCAGTAATTACCTTGGATTATTCGTTGGAACAGATATTGCTTCGTTCGGTTGAGGGCGGCGCCGAAGCGGGGATCGCCATAGAACCGAATCTCGCCAATCGCTTCGCGCAGTCACTGCGCGAGGCGCACGAGAAGCAGGAACTGACCGGTCAACCGTCAGTGCTGCTGGTTCCAGGCAATCTCCGCGAGTTTTTGGCGCGGTTTGTCCGGCAAAGCGTGAAGGGGATGCATGTCATCAGCTTCAACGAAGTGCCAGACGACAAGCAGCTGCGCATCGTGGCGACCGTTGGCGATGGCAGCGGCGCGCGACGCTAGCAAAGCCGCCTGACGAACAACATGACACCTGGTAACTGGTAGTAGGGGATAGGACGCATGAAGGTGAAACGCTATTTCGCCGCGAATATGCGCAGCGCGCTAGAACAGGTCCGGCAAGAACAAGGCCCGGACGTTGTGATCCTGTCGAATCGAAAAGTCGACGGTGGCATCGAGATTTTGACGGCGATCGGGGAGCCCGATGCCGAATTGATCGAGCGCTTCACGCCGCGAGGCACACGGGAGCGAGCGCCACAGCCGCTTACCGAAGCGCCTCCGATGGCCGCTGCCGCGGTACCGCCGGCGGCCCCTGCCTCGATGGATCCGCTATGGACCAGTCAGGAAACTGTCATCCAGATGCAGCGCGAAATTGGCGCCATCAAATCTTTGCTTGAGCAACAGTTGTCTGGCTTCGCCTGGCATGAGTTCTCGAACCGTAGCCCACTGCAGGCGCGGTTGCTGCGCGTGCTCACGCAGCTTGGCATTGCGCCCGCGCTGGGGCGCAATCTGGTGAGTACGGTTGATGAGCGGCGTGAATTCGCTGCCGCATGGCGGCAAGTTCTTGCCACCATGCAGGCGCGTGTGCCCTGCCTCGATGACCCCATTCTCCGTTTTGGCGGGCACATCGCACTTTGCGGCGCCACGGGGGTCGGCAAAACGACCCTGGCCAGCAAACTCGCAGCGCGGTACGCGCTGGCGCGTGGCAGCGACAAGGTCGCGCTGATATCTACCGACGACCAGCGCCTCGGCGCTCACCAGCAGTTGCGGACATTTGGGCGTCTGGTGGGTATTACGGTGTTGTCGGTGCGGGGTGTGGATGAACTGCCAGACACGCTGGCCGAATTGCGGGACAGGGAACTCGTGCTCATTGACCTTCCCGGCTTCGCCCCATCGGATCCGGCCTTCCGGCGCACGCTGGCGACTTTGAGCGGATTGCCGAGCCGGGTGCAGACCTATCTCACACTTTCCGCCAGCACTGATTTTCATGCGCTAGAGCGCGTTGTGCAGGCCGTCGATGGTCTCCCGCTGGCTGGCTGCTGTTTGACCAAACTGGACGAGGCGGCCAGTTTGGGGCCCGCGCTGTCGGCGGTGATCACCGCCCGACTCCCTGTGGCTTACGTCACTGCCGGACAACAGGTGCCCGATGACCTGGATGCCGCGACCTCGGCACTCCTCTTTGAACAAATGTTGAGCATGGGCAAGACGCGCCCCGTGCCAGCCGAATCAGCGTTCATTGAACAAGCGTTCGCGCTGTGAACTCGGAAGGAATGCAAAGAATGGGAATTTCCTCTGGTGAACGCCGACCACGACCGACCCGCGTTATCGCGGTCACCAGTGGTAAGGGGGGCGTCGGCAAATCGACCGTATCAATCAACCTCGCGATTGCGATGGCGAAGGCGGGTTCGCGAGTCACCCTGCTAGACGCTGATTTAGGACTCGCAAACATTGATGTCTTGCTGGGACTCACCCCGACCAGAACCCTGTCTGACGTGCTGAACGGCGACTGCTCCCTCAATGAGATTCTGATGCAGGGTCCGGCCGGCGTGCGTATCGTGCCTGGCGCGTCCGGCGTTCAACATATGGCGGACTTGGGCGAAGCCGAGCGCGTTGGACTGATGCGCGCCTTCAGCGATCTCGAAGGCGAAATGGACGTCATGATTGTGGATACCGCTGCCGGCATTTCGGCCAATGCGCTCCAATTCTGCGAAGCCTCGCAGGAAGTGCTGGTGGTGGTCTGCAACAACCCGGCATCCATCACGGACGCTTACGCCACGATCAAAGTGCTTAATCAGAGAACTCGCCGCACCCGCTTTCGGGTCTTGGTCAACATGATTCAGACCGAGGCAGAAGCGCGCGAAATTTATCGCCGCCTGCTGGTGGCGACCGACCGCTTTCTTGAAGTGGCCTTGGATTACGCGGGGTCAATTCCCTACGACCGCTGCGTGACCCAAGCCGTACGCCGTCGCGCCTCTGTCGTGGCCACTTACCCGGCAAGTCCGGCGGGGATGGCCTTCGACCGTCTCGCGGCCGCGGCCGAAAAATGGCCCAAACCACAAGCAGCCAGCGGACATTTCGAATTTTTTCTGGAACGGATCATTCAAGCTGAAATGATGGGGAGGCATGCCCTCGTATGAACAAGGTAGCGAAATACAAAGCGACGGCAGGTGCTGGGTTGGCCGACAAGAACCAGGATGAACTGGTGCGGAAACAGGCGCCTCTGGTCAAGCGCATTGCTTATCACCTGATGAGCCGCTTGCCTCCGACTGTTCAGGTCGACGATTTGGTCCAGTCCGGGATGATTGGTCTGTTGGAAGCGTCACGAAATTATGACGCCTCACAGGGGGCGAGTTTCGAGACTTACGCCGGGATTCGTATCCGTGGCGCGATGCTCGACGAGATTCGCAAAGGTGACTGGGCGCCCCGATCGCTGCACCGAAAGGTGCGCGAAATCAGCCGCGTGGTGGCTGAAATCGAAGCCGAAACCGGTCGGGACGCGCGAGACGCCGAAGTTGCTGCCCGTCTCAACATGGACCTCGATTCCTACTACCAGACCCTGCAGGATGCCACTAGCCACAAAGTCTTTAGTTTTGAGGACTTGCCGAGCAAGGACGACATCATCTCCGAGGGCCTCTATGAGCGGATCCCCGAGCCTTCCGAAAATGTTGAGAAGGAAAAGTTCAAGAACGCTCTCGCGCAGGCGATAGCGTCTTTGCCGGAACGTGAACGTTTGGTCATGTCCCTGTACTACCGGGAAGAATTGAATCTGCGGGAAACCGGAGAGGTAATGGGGGTGAGTGAATCCCGTGTCTGCCAGATCCACTCGCAGGCGTTGGTGCGACTTAAGGCCCGCATGGTGGATTGGAATAATTGAGAGATTGCCCTGAGCGCGGCAGGAATCTAAGAGGAGTAAGTATCCCGTGAACAGCAATATGAAAATCCTGATCGTTGACGACTTTTCAACGATGCGCCGAATCATCAAGAACCTTTTGCGGGATCTCGGCTTCAACAACACGCATGAAGCGGATGATGGCAACACTGCGCTCCCTATGTTGAAGAGCGGTGGTTTCGATTTTCTCATCACCGACTGGAACATGCCGGGGATGCAGGGCATTGACCTGCTTCGGGCCGTTCGGTCAGACCCTAATCTGAGCTCGCTACCGGTGCTCCTGGTGACTGCCGAAGCACGACGAGATCAAATCGTTCTCGCCGCTGAAGCAGGCGTAAACGGGTACATCGTCAAGCCATTCACTGCCCAAACGCTCAAAGAGAAAATCGACAAGATTTTCGAGCGAATCGCGGCGACCACTTGAGCCTCCCGTACTGAATCGAGCCTAGAAAGGAAATCCGCATGGATACCGCTGAGCGCCTTGCGCTAGCCCGCCAACTGGTTGTCGCCTTAGAGACCGGCAACGAAGAACAAATAGTTCATTTTCTACGAGCCATTCAGGACGTGCGCTCCACGCCATTAATTCGCCATCTGGCTGAACTCACCCGCGATGTCCACCAATCGCTGCTCGGGCTCAGCGCGGACCCGCAGTTGGTCGAATTAACCAAGAACAACATGCCTGACGCGCGTAACAGGCTCAGCTACGTGATCGAAAAAACGGAAGACTCGGCGCACCGCACGCTGGCTGCAGTTGAAGACATGATGCCGCTTGCCGAGCGTCTTGCCTCCGGTGCTTCTGAGCACGTGCTGGGCGGTGACCCCGCCGCTATCCAGGCTTACGTCAATGAAACGGTGGTCACTGGCGAAGTGCTGCGGGGAGGCTTGACGGAAGTCCTGATGGCGCAAGAGTTTCAGGATCTCACCGGACAGGTCATCCGCCGCACGATCGACCTTGTGAGTGAGGTTGAGAAAAAACTCGTGGCGCTCATCACATCGGAACTGCCGGCTAGCGGCGAGTCTCTTCGGGCAAGCGGGCCGAATGGTGTGAATGGGCCTGCACTGAAAAGCGATGTGAGGGCGATTCATCATCAGGACGACGTAGACGCATTGCTCGCGGAGCTTGGCGTCTGACCGATTAAACAGCATGGGCGTGTACTCCGACGCCCATGACTGAGTTGGCTGGTCGGCCTAGTTCTCCGACCAACCCTCCAGTGATTGACAAATTCTGCCGCTAAGCGAACAGGCAGTCATCTTCTGCGCATTAAAAACATCGCAGCGCATGCGACAGGGCATCAGGGTAGACCACGATGGATGATGAAATTTTACAAGACTTCCTCGTAGAGGCTCAGGAAATCCTGGATAACCTCGATTCCCAGCTGATCAATCTGGAGGGGTCGCCCAACGATCAAGGACTACTGAACGCGGTTTTTCGCAGCTTCCACACCATTAAAGGTGGCGCTGGATTTTTGTCTCTCGATGCGTTGGTAGAAGTCGCGCACAAGTGCGAAGACGTGTTCGATCAGCTACGCAACGGCAAGTTCTCACTCAACGCGCAAGTGATGGACGTCTTTCTTCGGGTCCTCGATTCGCTGCGAGAAATGTTTGACGCCCTCAGAAGCGGGAAGGTGCCTTCACCGGCCGCGCCCGCGTTGCTGGAAGAACTTCGCCTGATCGCAAGCGGCCAGTTTAGCGTTGAGCCGCCGAGAGTTACGTCTGCCCCGGAACCGGTCGAAACGACCGTGGCGATTGAAGCCAACGCCGAGATTGAGCCGCCCGACAACAACAGCATTGGCGAATTCGATGATGTGGTCGCTGGCATGTTGGCTAGCGTGCCTGACGCCAGCGGCATGCCAGCCGGGGCATCTCAGGCTACGTCGGAGGTTGCCCCGAGCGGCGCGCTCATCTCCGACGACGAGTTTGAATCTCTTCTCGATACCTTGCAGGCCAAGCGTCCGGTGACGCCCTTGCCTGCTGCGCCAGATCTGATCACCGATGACGAGTTCGAATCTCTGCTCGACAATCTGAAGTCTCAAAAGGCCCCGATTGTCGATGCGCCCAAAATCGAAGCTGCACCTGCGCCTGCAGCCGCACCCGTGGCCAGCAGCGGCCCGGACATCATCACTGACGACGAATTCGAACGACTGTTGGACAAGCTGAATCCTGCAGCTAAGGTCGAGGAGCCCGCCAAGCCCGCAAGCAAAGCGGCTGACCGTGCCAGGCCCAAAAAAGAACCGGCGCCAACCGCCGCTGCCGAGGGCTCGGCTGTGGTGGATGCACCGGTCGAAGCATCGGTTGAAGCGCGCCCGCCGAAACGCAAGCCGGCTGAACCCAAAGAAGGCGGGGCGGATAAATCGGCGGATAGCGCAAACGCGGATGCCAACACGATTCGTGTCGGCATCGATGTGCTCGACCGCATCATGAACATGGTCGGCGAACTCGTATTGATCCGGAATCGATTGTCGAATCTGCAAGTCAAGGTGGCCGATCCGGAAGTGACGCAGGCCGTGAGCAATCTGGACGTCGTGACCAGCGACCTGCAGATGGCGGCTATGAAAACGCGCATGCAGCCGATCAAAAAAGTGTTCGGTCGTTTCCCCCGCGTGGTGCGCGATTTGGCGCGCAACCTCGGCAAAGAAGTCGAACTTGAGATGGCGGGCGAGGACACTGACCTCGACAAAAACCTGGTTGAGGCGCTTTCCGACCCGCTCGTCCATCTGGTGCGTAATGCCGTCGACCATGGGATTGAACTGCCGGCCGCCCGCTTGGCCGCAGGCAAACCCAAAACGGGCACTCTGCGACTTTCCGCAGAGCAGGATGGCGACCAGATCCTGCTCACCATTCAGGACGACGGCAAAGGGATGAATGCCGAAATCCTGCGTGCAAAGTCCGTAGAAAAAGGTTTGCTCGAGGAGGACGCGGCGCTGCGTCTGACCGAGCGCGAGTGCTTCGAGCTCATTTTCCTGCCCGGTTTTTCGACCAAAGACGAAATCAGTGACGTTTCAGGGCGCGGCGTGGGGATGGACGTTGTGAAGACGCGCATCACCCAGCTGAACGGCGCTATCGAAATTGATTCCAAAGTCGGCGTCGGCACGACCATTCGTATTCGGGTGCCGCTGACGCTTGCGATTATGCCGACCTTGATGGTGCATCTGGGGCGTCAGATCTTTGCGCTGCCCCTCATGAACGTTAAAGAGATTATCGACTTCCGGCGCGAGCAGGCGCACGACGTTGACGGTCGAAAGTCTTTGGTCGTGCGTGGTCGGGCCTTGCCTCTCTTCTATCTCAGCCGGTGGCTAATCGACGGCGTCTATGACGTGGCGGTCGATGAAGGTCATGTCGTGATTGTGTCGGTAGGCAGTCAATCAATCGGGCTCATCGTCGATGAACTCCTGGGTCAGGAAGAAGTGGTGATTAAGCCGCTGGGCGCCATGTTGCATGGAACCAGAGGGCTGTCAGGAGCGACGATCACGGGCGACGGTCGAATTGCGCTGATTCTGGATTTACCCGAGTTGCTTGATGTCTACGGCCGCCGCTAAGCGACCACTGGCTGTCTGAAAGCCTCGTCATGACCACGCCAGGCTCTTCGATCGCGCCGCCCTGGCGAGTGTTGATCGTTGATGACTCGGCTTTTTATCGCGCCCAGTTAGCGCGAGTTATTGGCGCAGACCCTACATTGGTCGTAGTCGGGGAAGCGAGCAACGGGCGCGAGGCGGTGGCTTTGGCGCTTAAGTTGCGGCCGGCCATTGTGACCATGGACGTCGACATGCCGCTGATGGGCGGCATTGAAGCCGTCCGCGAAATCATG
>Ga0164294_10006065_pt1 | contig 10337 bp, 11 predicted proteins | sample GEODES005metaG_FD_111479 | JGI IMG/M metagenome (GOLD analysis project Ga0164294, IMG submission 111479) | Oligotrophic lake water microbial communities from Sparkling Lake, Wisconsin, USA - GEODES005 metaG | ecosystem: Environmental > Aquatic > Freshwater > Lake | place: USA: Sparkling Lake...
CATTGGCGACTGTCAAACAAGTTTTATGGAATGCTTCCAAATACAATTTGCTAAAGCCAAGAATTGAAATTGTACCTGTTGAACTTGGAGGTACAACAATTTCCTATTTAACTGGTTTTAATGCAAAATATATTCAAGACAATAATATTGGCGCTAACACGATTCTGGAAATTACTCGCAGTGGTGATGTAATTCCACATATTACTAGAATTGTTTCGAGTACCGTGGCTAGTATGCCGAAAATGAATTATGTTTGGAATGATACTGGAGTGGATATTATTTTACAGGAAGAAACCAATAAACAAGCTCTCGTAAAGCAAATCCACTTTTTCCTAAAAACTTTGGGTATCAAGCATATTGCTGAAAAGTCGATTGAAAAAATGGTGTCTGGTAGTTATGATAGTATTGCCAAAGTTTTGTGTTTGACCATTGCACAATTGCAAAGCTTGGGGTTTGGACCCGTTGAAAGTGAAAATATTTATAAAGCGTTGACAGACAAGTCTTTGATTAACAACATTCCACTGTATCTTTTGATGACTGCATCAGGCATTTTTGGTCACGGAGTAGGTACTCGTAAAATTCAAAAGCTTTTGCAAGCATGTCCGAATGTAATGACTGTCGATTTTGAAACTGCCATTTCAAAAATTGTTCAAGTCGATGGATGGAGTCACGATGGTGTTACAAAGTTTATGCAAGATTTGCCCAAGTTTAAAGAATTTTTAACTCAATGTCCAAGTTTGTCTGTACAAGGTCCACAAGTACAACAAACTTGCGTTGTTGAAAACAAAAAAACGCAAAATATTGTATTTTCTGGATTTCGAGATAAGGATTTGGAAGTCTCCATTGCGAATCAATATAAAGTTGTGGATGCCGTAAATGCGACAGAAAAATTAGTCATTGTAAAAGATACAAGCAAAGAAACGACCAAAACCAAAAAGGCAAGCGACTTGAAAATTCCAGTAATGAGTCTTGAGGAATTTAAAGCGAAAAATAAATGGTAGCTAACCACGGAGATGTCGTAAATAAATAAATACAAATGACGGTAAAAAACAATAAAAATCCGTTGAAATAATTTTTGGTATCTGATCTGTAAAATTGAAAATAACTGGTCACAATAAACGGAGCATAATGAACACTAAAGTCTAGTGGCAAATATAATGTTTTATAGTGTAAAATTGGAAATAAACTGGAATAATAATATTGTATTTTTGATGGTTCTATAACAATATGAACAACGGTTGTGACTACCATTATCCAAACTGCACAAAACCAACAAAAGGAGAGGAAATTAGCATCGATATTTTTTTGCACCAAGCTAACAATAATTAAAATTGCGTCAAAAATTAGACTCCAAACTGTAAAAGATAGTAGTAATCGTAAATAAGTATTCATTTTTATCGTCAATAAAAATGAATAGAGTTTTCAATTTTTTATTTTTGTTGCAATAGTTTAATTATTTGTTGTACATACTTGTTGGCTGATTGTTGGGATAGATTTCCTAACGCTGGTACTTGTCCTTGTTTTCGTTTGCGTGGACACGAAATTTTTTGACTTCCAGGAATCTTACATTCCGACATGTGACAATTTGTGGCATAATTATACAGCATGTCTAAAATATCAGAAAAAGTTAAATTGTCATCTTGCGTCAATTCTTTGGCAAGTTGAATATAATGATTTCGAAAGTTTTCAAAATGGTTCAAGGATGGAATAATAAAATAAATAATAATCAAAAACTCGCGTTGATTGGGAGAGATTTTACACCACTTGTTTACAAATGAATATTCTTGCTCACTATAAAGTGTACGAATTAAGAAAAAGAGAGTCCAACTTTGGCAAAAGGCGTCCATCGGGTGATTCGATGCATGATTTCCATTATACTGAATTCCCCAATTCTTTCCACAAAAAGTAAAATCTGTACAGCGTCCCAAGTCATATTCATAATCTTGTTGTTTTAATTGTTGTTGTCTTTGTTTGGATATAAGTCCGGCTTTATGGAATGCCATACGAATACAGGGCACAATTGTTTTTTGACCGTGATGATAGACTTCGACTCCGGGATCAAAGCTTGCAAGCTTTTTGGCATCTCTTTCATAAACATAGGAAACAAAATGGACCGAATTACCGTCGTAACTTACACATACTGTAAATAAGGAAAACGGTTTTTGTTGTAGAGTTTCCATGTTTTGTGCAACAAATTGATCAATACTTTCATCAAACACTGGCATTTCAACTACCGGTTCTGATACTTTTGTTAAATTTTGTTCACATTTGCGAATAGTTTTTTGCTGTTTTTGTTTTTGAGTAAGAGAAGGTCCACTATAAGATAAATGCCAAGTTCCTAACCATTGATGGGTATCTTGTTTATTGTTCACACCAATATAATAGTTTATAATATCTCTACGATCATCAGAATCATTTGCTGCATAGATAAAGGATTGCAATAAATTAGAAATTATGGGAGAATTACAAATATCGTTGGATTCCATCCTTTTCTTTATTAAATTAATTTTAATTTTTTGTAAATTTATAAATGTTGTTTTTACCGAATGATTTAATTTCTTGTATTTATGATTATGATGCAACTTACCATCAAATTTATAGAATTGTAATCCAAAATATACCAAAGTATATTGTATTTTCAGTTATTGTGGAAAAATATGATAAACGAAGATTTATAATTGATTTAGATGACACAATGATTATTACCAATAGTTTAACTTCTCCAAGTTTCAAATCAACCGTCTATTTTTACAATGAAGAAGATAGACTTTCCTACATCGCATTGATGTGCGATTGGAAACGAGAAATTAAAGTTCCTTCGATTCTATATTTTGCTAGTAAATTTATGAGCTTGACGGAATATGTTGAATATTGAAAAAAATTGATTTTACATTGTTTTAATTTTCTGTAAAAAATAACAATATGACGATTTGTTTAAATGAATCTGATGACGATGAAAAAATATTGACTGAAATACCTATTTGGAATGGCAATTTTTATAATTACTGTCTCAATGTGTTTTATCCTTTATTGATTGCTTCAAAAGAATGTAATGCCATTACAACGTTAAATACAGAAGTTATAATACAGCAAAAAAAAGGTAAAAAAAACCTTTTATTGAAAACATACAATCCCCTTTATACTATATATTATAAACATATATCCCTTGCTAATATTATTGTTGATGTTGCAGGATGGGATACTTATTACGATATTGAATGGATTGTTGAACAAGTGTATTTGAAAACTCTAGTAATACTTGGTACAAAATTTCCAGTAAATATTTTATATTGCATCGTAGATTATTTGCGTGTGATAGTTCCAAATGATAAACAAAATAATGGTGATGATTAAATAATTTAAACTAAATTTTAGATTTAAAATTTAAAGTATTATAAACTAAATGTACAAATTTCTTTTCAACAATGTAAAAAAAATTATACCCAAAATATCTGAGACTGAGATTATTGCGCTAAAATCTGGAGGAATTTCGATTGATCGAGAATTGTTTCGAGGTAAAGTTGACTATAAGAAATTATTTAAAAAATCATTGACGACTCACGATGAACAACTTTTAAAAAATACAAATAATATTTTGAGCAAAATTGGACAACAATCTTTATATCCCAACACAAACATTAAAAATATTCTCGCAACCCTGGGAGAATCTGGTTTGTTGGGGATGATTATTGACAAAAAGTACAATGGTAATCGCGTTTCAATTCAAACACAATCAAAGATTTTAACCAAAATTTCTTCTTATAATCCTGCGCTAGGTGTCGTCGTCATGGTACCAAATTCATTAGGTCCTGGAGAATTACTACAACATTATGGTACCGAAGAACAAAAGAATTATTATTTACCCAAACTTGCGAATGGAACCATGATTCCTTGTTTTGGATTAACGGGTCCAAATAATGGTAGTGACGCAACGGGACAAATTGATAAAGGTGTGGTGGTCAAAGACATCAATGATAATTCCATCAAAATAAAAATTCGTCTAAACAAGCGTTATATTACTTTAGCGCCTGTTTCAAATGTCATTGGGATTGCTTTCAATCTTGAAGACCCGCATAACATTATTGGAAGATCGGGAATTACAGTTGCTTTAATTGAATCGGGTCATCCAGGATTATTACAAGAAACCTATCATAACCCAAATAATACAGGATTTCCCAACGGAACAATTAAAGGAGAAATTGAGATTGAACCACATCAAGTGATTGGCGGTTCTGAAAGTATTGGAAAGGGATGGCAAATGTTGATGGAATGTCTAGCAGTAGGACGAGGTGTAAGTTTACCTGCACAAGCCAATGGTTCATCCAAATATATCACTGCTGCGATATCAAAGTATATTCAAATTCGAAAGCAATTCAATATACCAATTGGAAATATGGAGGCAATTCGTGAAAAATTCATCCACATGTACTTGAATACTTGGATAATTCACAGTTCCGTACACTTTATGAATGATATTTTAGATAATGGATCGACTCCTTCAGTATTGACAGCAATAATGAAACAACAAACGACCGAAAGAGCTCGTCTTGTACTAAATGATGGAATGGATATATATGCAGGTAGTGGCATTTGTACAGGTGAAAACAATTTCTTTACCAAATTTTATCATTCTGCACCGATTGGTATTACAGTAGAAGGGTCCAATACTTTGACTCGTTCGCTAATTATTTTTGGTCAGGGGTTAAATAAGAGTCATCCTTTTATTTTTCCAATATTCCAAAGTATTCAGGATAATGATATCAAAGCCTTTCAAAAAAATTTTAATGCAATGTTGAAAGAAATACTTGTTAATTATGCAAAAGTCTTACAACCGTCCTTTAGTTGGAAGGAAAAGGACAGGCTAGAAAAGTTGACTTTAAAGTTTAGTTTAATGGTTAATTTTGTTGCCTTGTTGGGCGGTCAAATCAAATCAAAACAAATGATATCTGGATGTATGGCCGATATTACTTCAAATTTGTTTTTATCTTATAGTTTATTGTGGTATCATAAAATGGAATTAAATGATCAACATATAAATTTAAGAAATGCTTGCATAGAGTACCTATTAAGAGATGTAGAAACGAAATTAAATACTGTCATTTATAATTACCCTTTTGCGATTTTAAAACCGTTTTTATTACCTTTACAATCTCGTGTTTCTACAACAAATTTTGAAAACTCGAGCAAGTTGTATAAATACATTATAACGAATAAAGACTTGGAAAAAATACTTTGCAATGATATTTATTACCACGGCACGGTACTGGAAAAAATGGAAAAGCTTGAATCGTTGGATAAAAATTCTACAGAGTATGAGCAATTATATCAGGATATAATCAGTGTTGGAGAATATAAAGTTCCTGTTTGAAGACTTTTCGGAGCAAAATTTCATATCTCTAAAAGTTCACGATAGCGTGGGGAAGTCCACCACAGTGCAAAATAACCTAGACAACTAAATACAATTCCGATTGCGCACAAAGATAACAAAGAAGTCGATAATGAATCTGTTAATGCGTACATTTTTAGAACTTGATCACCACTGTGTAAGCACATTTTGCTGGCTGGATCACATTCAAAAGTTTGACCTTTGAATTGATTAGTTGCTAGAGCTTCAAATACCCAATGTATAAAAGAAATTTTTGGAAAGAATTGCAACCATTTGGGCAAGTTATTCAAATTTATAAAAACACCCGCAAACATGAAAAATACAATATTAAGAGGCGGTGCGATGGCAGTAGCGATTTCAACAGATGAAGACAATCCAGAAACAAAAATACCCATAAACATTGCAACAATTGATTCAATAATAATGATTACTAAAAACATGAAAAAACGATCTATTTGAGAATTTAGCCCAACCAGCCAATAAATAATCAAACCAAATATAATAGGAGATATCAAGGTAAATGGAGTTTCGACAACAATTTTGGATAAGTAATAAGCAGGTAATGAATAAAATCCAGACTTTACTTCTTTTTGAACGAGCAACTTTTCGTCAACAAACAAATTAATTATACCTATAACATTAGAAAACGCCATATTTATCGAGATGAAGAACAAGATTCCAATCTTGTCTTGAATTCCAGATTGATTGTTGGTAGATTTTGAATAAATCGCTCCCAATACAAGTGCAAAAAATATACTGGTTCCCAATTTTATTTGAAAAGCAAATGTATTACGAATGCTATTGGTCCAAGAACGCCATAATAATAGACTCAGCGAGCTATTTGAATGCTTTGGCGCAGGGTAAAGATTGCAAACTTCTTCACTGGAATTAAAATTTTCCATCGTTTTCCAATGTGTCACCAACTTTTGTATTTGAGTTTCGGACATACTTCTATTGTCTTCTGAACTATAATCGATGGAAACTAAATCTAAAATAAAATCGGCAGGATTGTAATTTGTTTGACAAATAAATCCCAAATATTCAAAATATTCCAGAACTTGTTGATACGGACCACAATAAACTGTGTAACCCTCGCTTAGTAAAACAAGATTATCAATTTTTTGCATTAATATTGAGCTTGGCTGATGTATAGATGCAATAATGGTTTGTCCAAGCTGGGACAAATTCTTCAAGTTTTGAAAGATTACGAGAGCTTGAAAAGAATCGAGTCCACTTGTAGGTTCATCGAGTAACAAGACAGTAGGATTTTTTAACAATTGAACAGCAATCGCGACGCGTTTTTTTTCGCCTCCCGATAAACCGCGGACTTTTTCATTTCCAACCAAAGTATTTTGAGATTTTTCCAAACTCATTTGAGATATAATAAATTGAATATTTACATTATTCCCATTAAATTTGGCTGCCAATGAAAGTGTTTCTTTTACAGATAAAAATGGAAATAATGAGTCCTGCTGTTCAACATATCCAATAAAACTTGTAAATGTTTTTTCATTTCGAATTTTATTATTGACAAGCACTTTTCCTTTCAAATCAATATTTTTTTCGTCTTGAATTCGACAAGCCAAGACATTCAAAAGGCTCGTTTTACCTGATCCCGAAGGTCCCATAATGGCACTAATTTGCCCAGACGGGGCTTTACCAGATACACCATTTAATATTGTCTTTTTTTTAGCAGGTAAAGAGTAAAAAATTTTTCCCCATTCCAACGATATTGAGTTTGCATTTAAAAGTGGTTCTTCCATTTTTAAATGATTGCGTTGAAAGTATAATTATTCAATTTTTGACAATTTACATACCAGCATTTCCGTTCATGGAACTGGATTGAACATTGTGTTGAACGGCTTGTGCATTGCGGTTAGCTTGAGCAACAACAGCTTCTTGGATCATGGCACGGTTCATGGGGTAAGTAGTGCAGCGAGGGTAGATTTGAGCACCGTTAGGACTTTGGTTAAAGTTTCCAGTAATCTTGGGGAGTTGTTCCAAGTTAATGGTACGAATACCGGCGTTGTAGCAGCTCATATCAGTGTTGGAGTTACGGCAGCTTTCAAAGTTTTCGACTGGGCCTTGTTCAATATCTTGATTGTAACGGAAACCTTCGGCATCCAAGTTAATGTACTCCATATATTGAGGACGGAGATAGTTTTCAACATCAATTCTGTCTAAAGGACTGTTGCATCCAGGAGATTTAGTGTAGAAAGAATCAACACATACTGGACGGTTGGTGTTATCGTATCCAGACCAAACAGGGCATACGAGCAACTCTGGGTTTTCAAAACGATCGGATTGAATACGAGGAGCCCACCCCTGGTCTACCTTACATGTGCGTAATGAACCGGTTAAACTTATTTGTGACATTTTATCTTTATCAAGTTTAAAAAAAAAAATATTTTTTTTTTTTAATGTTTAAATTTATTTTTTTGAGCATTGCTTAAAAAAAATTTTATTTAGTACATATAGAAAGCTCTCTCGTTCAATATGAGTGAAGAATTAATTAATATTGATCCCGAATTATGGGGTCCAAGTTTTTGGAATTCAATGGAAGCAATTGCTTGTACACTTTCTCAACATAATAAAAAAAACATTGGCTTTTTTTTTGAAAACCTCAGAACAATTTTGCCTTGCAAAAAATGTAAAACTCATTATAATGAATATTGTCAACAATTCTCTGTTCAACATTATTTACAAAATCCATTGACGCTCCTCATTTGGCTATATCAATTAAAAACCAAAATAAAAACCCGACAAGAACGAGATTGTCCAAAATTTCTTGATTGGATTACTCACATTGCAGAAACTTTTGATGTGCCCGAATTGTATTATCATATCGATAAAAACAATGAACTATTAGAGAGAACTAGAAAGCAAGGAATGAAACCTGTTTCAAGTCTAGTAAAAAAATATAGATTAATTGAATATGAGCAATGTTTAGAATTGTAGCTGTTTTATTTTTTTTTTAATCATAAAATGGATCTGATTCAAAATTTTTGCCATGATCTTAATTTTGCCACTTATCATCAACTTTCCAAACAAGTCAAGAAATTATTTTATCGAGAAGCAAATGCGATTATTAAAGTCGGTATCACAAATAAAAGTTATGAAAACGCTCACAAAGTAATGAATTTTCTTCTCACAGATTTTAGACCCAAATTAATTGGTACGATAATAAAAAAAAAAGTCAAGGACAAGAAACTAGAGCAATTTTTAGGATCTCAAGATTTTGAAATTCAAAAAAATGAAGGAGCTGGAGATTGTTTCTTTGCAAGTGTACGAGATGCCTATTTATACATTTCACGAATAATTCCAGTAAACACACTTCGAGAACTAACTGCCGCAAATATCGATGTTAGCGTCTTTGATAATTATCGATCATTATATGAACAGTTTCTTGAAGCAAAAGATGCGTACGATTCTGGGCTTAAAAAATTAAATCAAGATCTTGTGGCAAAAATAATTACCAAACCGGAATTCACCAAAATGAAATCAACGATTGTAAGAGACTATAATACAGTTCGAGATGCTTATGCAAGCGTTACTGTAATGGCAAATATTGAAAACATTGAACAATTTCGTGAGCATATCAAAACTAATGCTTATTGGGCTGATGAAAGCGCAATTGGTCTTTTGGAACGCGTCTTGAATGTAAAGTTTATCATTGTACAAAATTATGGTGGACATTATGCGTTTTATTGTAATTTATTAGACGGACAATTAATGCAAAAAGGTGATTTTGAACCAACCTATTATATCATCATCAAAAAATTTGGTGGTCACTATGAACTCGTGTTATATAACAATATGGGAATATTTACTTGGGATCAATTACCGGATGTGATAAAGCAAGGATATAATTGTTAAATATGAATTAAAGCAAGTTCTATAATTCATATTTGAATATATTTTATTGCACAGGTAGACAATTTGGATCCGCAGTTGATGGTACCAAATAAGCTCCTAATGTAATGGCTACATTACCTTTTGCTAAATTAGTAATGGTAATGTAAGGGATATCATTAACACTAGTTGGTGTCAATCTGACACTGTAACCGGGAAGTAGAGTACATTGAACAGCAGATGTAGAAACTGGAACAAGACCATAAAGAAAGTTTTCATCAATTTGGGTTGGAATGTAAGCGTTTAAATCTAAACCAGCATTATACAGAGCATCGTTATTGGGTATAAAAATGATTGTATCCGATATAATCGATAATATATCAAATACAGGAGAATTAGAATATAAATTTACAAATCCAGATAAATCTGGATGTTGACAAAGATATTCTGGCAATGTTAATGGACCACTGATCATACCTAACATTATACAATATATTTTTTTAATATTACTCATAATGAATAGAGTCCATTTTTTTAGAATCCTGATTGCAACAAAACAAATTATTGTTTTCCAGAATAAAATGATACAAATTAGATAGAGAACTTGATTTTATCTCCAAAGTATTTGATGGCAAGTCCAATGTACATTTCATATGTTGAGACAAATTATACTCTGATCGAAATTTATAACTTTCCATCATGGTTTTATCCATCACTTTGGAAAATTTATTAATGGGTAAAACTGTTTTAATCTCTCGCTTTAAATGCCACTGATAGGGTATAAATCCATAAGATAGATTTGTAACTGTTTTTTCTTCATATTGAAACTCAAAGGTGTGAAAATAAAATCGAATATGAAATTTTTTACCATCTTCTACTTTTTTAAATGACAAAATATTATAACCTTTAACCGGGAACAATAACAAAAAATTTGCCCACTGATCCATTTCATCTCCCGGAACCAATTGTTTTTTCAAAACATAGCAATGCGCCATTTATTATGCAAACTTTAAAAAATATTTCTTTAAATTAGAGATGAGCATTACAGGTTTACCCATTGAAAATTTTATACCTTTAAATTTTGTCACTCCTGTTTGTA
>Ga0164294_10006066_pt1 | contig 10337 bp, 6 predicted proteins | sample GEODES005metaG_FD_111479 | JGI IMG/M metagenome (GOLD analysis project Ga0164294, IMG submission 111479) | Oligotrophic lake water microbial communities from Sparkling Lake, Wisconsin, USA - GEODES005 metaG | ecosystem: Environmental > Aquatic > Freshwater > Lake | place: USA: Sparkling Lake...
ACCAGTATTAATTGATATCACAAAGAATGCGCAATTTCAATCCTTCGATTATCAAGGATACACTGTGTGCAATCATGTAAGATCTTACCGACCAAAACCGATTGTCCGAAAAGAATATATTGATGAAGCAGTGCAACTAATTAATGAAGCCAAAAAACCATTGGTGATTTATGGACAGGGTGTGATTTTAGGAAATGCAGAAAACGAGTTCAAGCAATTTATAGAAAAGTCGGGCATGCCAGCGGCATGGACCATTTTAGCATTGAGTGCAATGCCAACAGATCATCCGCAAAACGTGGGTATGCTTGGAATGCACGGCAACTATGGTCCTAATGTTTTAACCAATGAATGCGATGTCTTGATTGCAGTGGGGATGCGTTTTGACGATCGCGTGACAGGTAGATTGGATAAGTACGCGAAGCAAGCAAAAATTATTCATCTAGATATTGATCCATCCGAGATTGATAAAAATTTATTAGCCCATGTGGGTGTATGGGGCGACTGTAAAGAAACCCTGCCTTTATTAACCATGGGTATCGAGCAAAAAGATAGAAGCGAGTGGTTGCAAGTTTTTGCAGGCTATGCAAAAGAAGAATACGAGCAATGTATCAAAGACGAAATGTATCCAAGCGCTGAGGAAATGACGATGGCGGAAGTGATACAAGCCGTGAATGAAATTACAAAAGGAGACGCCGTGATGGTGACCGATGTGGGACAACACCAGATGGTCACTTGTAGGTATGCAAAATTCAATCAAACAAGAAGCAATGTGACATCGGGTGGATTGGGTACCATGGGATTTGGATTGCCAGCTGCTATTGGTGCAAAGTTTGGCGCGCCAGAAAGAACAGTGATTGCGGTGATTGGAGATGGCGGCATACAAATGACATTGCAAGAATTTGGTACCATCATGCAAACTGGTATAGACGTGAAAGTGATGATTTTAAACAATCAATTTTTGGGCATGGTGCGTCAATGGCAGCAATTATTTATGGACAAGCGATACAGTTTTGTGGATATAGAAAGCCCTGATTATGTGATGCTCGCTAATTCCTATAAGATAGCAGCAGCAAAAGTAAGCAAGCGGGAAGACCTAGTGGCTGCACTCACAAAAATGTTAGATCATAAAGGGTCCTATGTATTGGAAGTGATGGTGGGTAAGGAAAACAATGTATTCCCAATGGTACCTCAGGGGTGTAGTGTGAGTGAAATAAGATTGAAGTAATATTCGACCGAATAAAATGAGGTCAAATATTTTTATAAACTAAAATTATGGAGAACGAAAAACAAGAATTTACGATCACGGTGTATACCGAAAACCAAGTTGGTTTATTAAATCGTATTGCCATTATTTTTTCGAGAAGAAAAATTAATGTGGAGAGTTTAAATACCTCTCCTTCGGAAGTGCAAGGCATACATCGCTTTACCATCGTCGTGCAAGAGTCCAGAGATGTGGTACTTAAAATTGTGCGACAAATTGAAAAGCAGGTAGAAGTTTTAAAAGCCTACTATAATACCAACGATGAAATTGTATGGCAGGAATTGGCATTGTATAAAGTATTGTCGGATGAGATTACAGAGAAAGTAAAAGTAGAAAGATTATTGAGAGAGTTTGGTGCAAGAGCGGTGGCCATTAGAAAAGACTTTATTGTTTTTGAAACCACAGGGCATAGAGAGGAAACCAATAAATTAATGGAAGCACTGGTACCATTTGGTTTGGTAGAATTTGTAAGAAGCGCTAGAGTAGCCATTATTAAAGAAAGCGCTGGCTTCCACGAAAAACTAAAAGACTTTGAAAAAAGAGCACCAGGAGACGAATTGGCAGAAAATGAATACCTGGGGCAAAGCGGAAATGTATTCACGATGTAATTTTTAAAAAAAGCAAACTCATTAATTTTATCATTCAATCAATATAAATACATCATTAAATAGTTATTTAAATATCAAATCAAATCATTCAATTCATAAATTAAACAAATCATGGCAAAATTAAATTTCGGAGGAACCGAAGAAAATGTGGTCACACGCGAAGAGTTTCCGTTAGCAAAAGCACAAGAAGTATTAAAGAACGAAGTAGTCGCTGTCATTGGATATGGTGTACAAGGACCTGGTCAAGCAATGAACCAAAAAGAAAATGGGGTGAATGTGATTGTAGGTCAAAGAAAAAATTCAAAATCATGGGATAAGGCAGTTGCGGACGGATTTGTTCCAGATCAAACCTTATTTGAAATAGAGGAAGCATTAGAAAAAGGCACTATTATTTGTTATTTATTGAGTGACGCTGCGCAAATTGCTATGTGGCCAACCGTAAAAAAACACTTAACCCCAGGTAAGGCATTGTATTTCTCACATGGCTTCGGTATCACTTATAAAGAACAAACAGGTATTGTACCACCAGCGGATGTAGATGTGATTTTAGTGGCACCAAAAGGATCAGGCACTTCACTAAGAAGAATGTTTTTACAAGGACGTGGCTTGAATTCAAGTTACGCGATCTTCCAAGACGCCACTGGGAAAGCTTATGACAGAGTGATTGCATTAGGTATTGCAGTTGGTTCTGGTTATTTATTTGAAACCAATTTTAAAAAAGAAGTGTATTCCGATTTAACTGGCGAGCGTGGCACATTGATGGGCGCGATCCAAGGCATTTTTGCAGCACAATACGAAGTATTAAGAAAGAACGGACATAGTCCTTCTGAATCATTCAATGAAACAGTAGAAGAATTGACACAATCACTCATGCCACTTGTTGCAGAAAACGGAATGGATTGGATGTATGCCAACTGTTCAACAACAGCACAAAGAGGTGCATTGGATTGGTGGAAAAAATTCCGTGATGCCACTTTACCTGTGTTCACCGAATTATATGATAGCGTTGCTGCAGGAAAAGAGTCTGCACGTTCGATAGATTCAAATAGTAAAGCAGATTATCGTGAAAAATTAGAAGTGGAATTAGCAGAATTACACAATAGTGAAATGTGGCAAGCAGGAAAAACTGTAAGAAGTTTACGTCCAGAGAATCAGCCAGGAAAATAAATGTTGAAAAAAAAGTAATGAACGAAACAAAATTTGTACAGGATCCTACGCTAGATATAGATGGAGCAATGCAAAGACTCAAGTCGGTGGTAACCCATACCCCATTGCAGTTCAATGCAAATTTGTCCAGAAAATATCAGTGCAAGGTTTATTTGAAAAGAGAAGACTTGCAAATTGTACGTTCTTATAAATTAAGAGGTGCTTACAATATGATGTCTCAACTTTCTCCAGAACAATTGGCAAAAGGGGTGGTGTGTGCTAGCGCAGGCAACCATGCACAAGGCTTTGCTTATAGTTGTAAACTCTTGGGTGTAAAAGGTGTGGTGTTTATGCCCATCTCATCACCAAAGCTAAAGGTTGCACAAACAAAAATGTTTGGAGAAAATTTTGTTGAGGTAAAATTAATTGGAAAATCATTTGATGAGACAGCAGTGGTAGCAAAAGCCTATACCACCGAACATGATTTGACTTTTATTCCACCATTTGATCATCCAGCCATTATTTCGGGACAAGCCACAGTAGGCGTTGAAATTTTAGAAGACCTTCCACAGTTCACCAAGGATGCATTGGATTATCTATTCATACCAATTGGTGGGGGTGGGTTGAGTGCAGGTGTAGGTACTTATTTTAAATCAATATCACCCAATACAAAAATCATTGGGATAGAGCCAGCAGGTGCGCCAAGTATGCATGCTGCAATGCAAGCAGGCCAAACGGTTGAGTTAGACAAGATAGATTATTTCGTAGATGGTGCTTCTGTAAAGCGTGTTGGTGAATATACTTTTGCCATCTGTAAAAAGGTGTTGGATGAAGTGCACTTGGTACCAGTTGGTAAAATTTGCTCGACCATTTTAGAGATGTACAATGAGGAAGCAATGATTGTGGAGCCCGCAGGCGCCATGTCGCTTGCAGTACTAGATGCTTATGCAGATCAGATTAAAGGGAAGCAAGTATTGTGCATTGTGAGTGGAGGCAACAATGATATCGCAAGAATACAAGAAATACAAGAGCGTTCTTTCATTTATGAAGGCTTGAAAAACTAATATATGACTTAACTTTGTGGTCATTTAATAGTAGAAAGGAAAATAAATTATATGCAGGTTTTAAAATTTGGAGGAAGTTCAGTAGGTACATCAGATGCGATTTTAAAAGTGATTGAGATTGTAAAAGCGCGCGTCAAAGCTACACCCACTATCGTTGTGGTGTCTGCCATGAGTGGCGTAACCGATCAATTGATTTTATTAGCACAAACTGCTTCACAGGGTAATGAAGCCTATAAAACGATTATACAAAACCTAGCAGAAAAACATGAAGCGGCAGTGCTTGCTTTATTGCCAACACCACAACAGTCAGGTACCTTAAGCATCGTACAACAATTGATCCATGAAATTGAATCCAATTGTGAAAACTTGTTTTTACAAAAAACATTGACCATGTGCAAGCAAGATCAATTAATGAGCTATGGAGAAATTTTATCATCCAAAATCATCGCTGCAGCATTTGAGGCAGAAGGCTTAGATCAGGTGTGGTTGGATTCAAGGGCATTGATCAAAACCAATAGTGCTTATTTTAATGCAGGACTAGATAAAACAGCAACAAGCAATGCCATCCAAGCGTACTTTAAGATTCCAACAAACCAACATGCATTGTATATCGCGCCAGGTTTTATTGCATCAGATACAGAAGGCCATACCACTACATTAGGAAGAGGTGGATCAGATTATACAGGTGCAATTTATGCTGCTTATATCAATGCATCTGTCTTAGAAATATGGACCGATGTAAGTGGCATGATGACTGCAGATCCAAGAATAGTGCAACATGCCAAAGCGATTCCAAAAATATCTTACCAAGAAGCGATGGAGTTATCGCATTTTGGTGCAAAAATTATTTATCCGCCTTCGATTTTACCAGTGATGCATGCGCATATTCCACTCTGGATCAAGAATACTTTTGAACCGGAGCACCCAGGCACATTGATTGAAAATGCATCTCCAAAAGACGATCATTATGTTCGAGGCATCTCTAGTATCAAAGATATATGTCTATTGAGTTTAGAGGGCGCGGGCATGGTAGGTATACCAGAATTTACAAAAAGATTGTTTGATGCATTATCAAAAAAACAAATCAATGTTATTTTAATTACACAAAGTTCATCAGAGCATTCTATCTCTGTGGGTGTGAATTTACAGGATACGCATCTTGCGAAAATTGCAGTAGATGCAGAGTTCGAACAAGAGATCAATACACAGATGCTAGAGCCATTGATTATCGAAAAAGAGTTATCAATTATTGCATTGGTTGGAGAGCAAATGCGTAACCAACCGGGGGTGAGTGGTAAAATGTTTAGTGTCTTAGGACGTAATGGTATCAATATAAGAGCGATTGCACAAGGCTCATCAGAAAAAAATATTACGGCGGTGATTGCTTCACAAGATGAACGTAAGGCAATCAATGTATTGCATGAGACATTTTTTGAGTATACTTATAAGCAGGTCAATGTGTATATCGCTGGTGCGGGCAACGTAGGCGGAAAATTAATTGAACAAATTAAAAAACAACTGTCCTATTTGCAATCCACTTTAAGACTAAAAATAAATATAGCAGGCATTGCCAACAGTAAAAAACAATTGATCAATATAGAAGGCATTGATTTAAATCATTCAAATCAACAACATCATTGGAGAGAACAATTAGCCGCAGCGCCATCAGGTACTATCACAGATTATGTAACTGCGATCTTAAATAATAATTTACGCAACTCGATTTTTGTAGATGTCACACCGAATGCATCAGTAGCAGATAGTTATGCGCAATTATTGAGTAAGGCAGTTGCTGTGGTGGCTTGTAATAAAATTGCATGTTCATCGCCTTATGCACATTATGTAAAATTAAAAACGCTGGCTCGAAATTATAATGCAGCTTTTTTATTTGAAACCAATGTAGGCGCAAGCTTACCCATTATAGGCACTTTAAATGATTTGATAAGTAGTGGAGACAAGTTGAACAAAATAGAAGCTGTGTTATCAGGTACCTTGAATTTTGTATTTAACAATTATGCTGGAGGCAAGGACGGAAAAACCTTTGCACAAGTGGTGAAGCAGGCGCAGGACGAAGGTTATACAGAACCAGATCCAAGATTGGATTTAGGCGGAACAGATGTAATGCGTAAAATATTAATCTTGGCAAGAGAAGCGGGCTATCCATTAGAAATGGAGGCCATCGTGAATGAGTCATTCTTACCAGCGGCATGTTTTAATGGAACAGTCGCAGATTTTTATAATGAGATGGAAAAGCAAGAACCGCATTTTAAATACTTATACGATAGTGCTGAAGCAGTAGGATGCAAACTTAAATTCATTGCTAAGTTCGAAAGCGATACTAATGGAGAAGGCAATGCAAAAGTAGGATTACAACATATCCAACCAAGCTCAGATTTTTACCATCTATATGGAAAGGATAATTTAGTCTTATTTTATTCTGATCGTTATCCTGAACTGCCAATGGTGATTAAAGGTGCAGGCGCAGGCGCAGACGTTACGGCGTCAGGCGTCTTTGCGGATATCATCAGAGCAGCAAGGATCTAATCAACTATTTCCCTATTAATTATTTTCTCTTCAACTATTTCCCCTTTAAGTATTTATCCAACCAACGGCCTTGCTCATACAATAAGTGCAATACATTTTCTTTACCTCGGTAGCCATGTGCTTCATAAGGCAAGTATACAAAACGCACTGTACCTCCATGACCTTTGATGGCTGCATATAAACGCTCACTATTGATTGGGAAAGTACCTGTGTTATCATCCATCTCACCGTGTGTTAATAAAATAGGTGTTTTAATTTTATCGGCATGTGCAAAAGGACTCATCTCTAAATATAATTGAGGTGCTTGCCAGAAAGTTCTGTCTTCATTCTGAAATCCAAAAGGTGTCAAGGTTCTGTTATAAGCACCACTGCGCGCAATACCAGCTTTGAATAAATTACTATGCGCTAATACGTTCGCAGTCATGAATGCACCATAACTATGCCCACCAATGGCAAATTTATTACGATCGCTTACGCCCATGCTCACTAATTTATCGATTGCTGCATTTGCATTTAAAATTAATTGATTCACAAAATCATCGTTTGGTTTTTTGTCAGGAGAAGTTGCTACAATTGGCATTTCTGCATTGTCTAAGATCGCGTAACCTTGTGTCACATAAAATACAGGAGAACCCCAACTTAACATCGTAAACTTATGTTGGTTCCCTCTAATCTGACTTGCATCGGCAGCACTTGTAAATTCTCTAGGATAAGCCCAAAGTAATGTAGGCAAAGGGCCATCTTTTTCTTTATTATAACCCTTAGGTAAATATAAATCGCCTGTTAAGTCCACACCATCCGCTCTTTTGTATTTAATTTTTTCTTTGGTCACCCCTTCCATACTTGCATAAGGATTGCTAAAACTAGTCAATGCAACAGAAGTATTGCCTTGTAAGGATTTTAAATAATAATTAGGCACTTCTTTTTCTGTTTCTCTACGTGTGATGATTTTTAAAGTAGCTGGATCTAATACATCCACTACATATTCAAAACAATCTTCTTTACTGCGCCAAATAATTTCATTTATTTTAGTATCTAAATTATAGATGGATAAATAAGGAAGATCCCCTTTATCAGAAGCACCAGTGGTATTGTTCATTAAGACTGAACGGCCATTGTTCACTGTGGCAATGACATCTTTACCGAATTTATTTTTAATAGTTACTGGATTACCCAAATTGCTATAAGCATCTGTTAAGCTTCTTTCATATAAAGTTGTTAAGCTATGTGCAGCATGATTGTACACACTTACTTTATAGCGTTGCTTGGTTCTTAACACTTCAGTCACTAAAGCGAGTGTTTCATCTCCCCAGCTGATATTAGAAAAACGCGCAGCAGTCTTAAATAATTCTTTAGGCGCTTCGTTAAAAGGAGCAGTCATCGCCATCACAGCATCATGAAAAGGCATCGCTTTTTTAATCATGCCACTATCTAAAGGCATGGCATACACAAAGGTAGCCGCTTCGTCATCCTTCCACTCAAAACCACGAGGCGCATTTTGTACGTTGTCATAACCACTAGCAGTACCTTCAGAAGAAGGTAATTGCGCAATCGTTTTTACCAATGCACCCGCTTTATCCAATACTTGCATAGAAGATGCAAAACCATAAGCCGTTACTAAATAAGAGAAAGGTTTATTTAAAGTACGTGTAAGGATATAATTTTTATCAGGAGAGATACTAAAGCTATTGGTCAACGCAGGTGCACCAATTTTAGTTTCTACGCCATTTTTGTTTTTAACCAATTGACTCTTCGCTAAAAATTCAAATACATATTCATCAAAAGGAGATTTGATCAAGTCTTGATAAGTGACACTAGGTGCAGCTTTACCTAAGTTCTCTTGAATGGTTGGTCCTTTAGGTGTGATAGGTCTTTTAGCTAAAGCAGATGCAGCATTCACTTTCACTTTATACATCACCGTTGCATCATCTAACCAAACAAACCCTGCGCCTAAAATTAAATTAGCAGCAGTCTTATTTATTTTTTGACAAGTTAAAGTGGTTAAGTCAATCACATATACGTCTACCGCATTTGCAGCTACATTATAAAATGCAATTTTATTTTCTGAAGGATTCCATGTTGGACTCAATGCAGCAATGGTGGCAGGCATCCCTTTAATTGCTAAAGCTTTATTCGTAGCAATCACTTTAACGGTCATCCCTTTGATATAATTCTGACGAGTTGGTGAAAAATTATTTGGATTTAAACGCAGACCAGCAATTTTAAATTCAGCTTGTCCAAGTTCTTCTACTAAAGGATAAGAAGGACGCTCCATCACAAGCATATGTTTTGCTTTTCCATCTACACTGATAGATGGTGTAGGTGCTGCTAATAATAAGTCAGCAATTTCTTTAGGTGGAACTTGATACGCATCCTGAGCAAAACTATTGATGCTCAATAAGGCTAGCATAAAAAAGCCAGCAACAGATCCTATGATTTTTTTCATACAATTGATTTTACCTAAGTTAAGATAAAATTGATATGCAAGGATACCATCTATCAAAAAACCTGGGGATAGATGCTTAAAGCTTCCACTCAGTTTGGATTCGAAATAGGCATATTAAAAACGGCCCCTAATTAGGAGCCGCTTCAATACAATACTTACTTAAAATTCAAAAACAGTTCACAATTAGCAATCATTATAAAAGCACTGCTAGTTTGTTTTAATTATTTTCTGATGATTAATTTTTCAGGTGCTCTTCTTACTTTCTTAGCCCCTGATAAGTAATCATTTGCAGCATCTCTGTAACCTAAAGTCACGGCTACTGCACTGTGTAAGCCTAATGCTGTTAAACCTAATATTTCATCGACTGCGTCTGGCTTAAATCCTTCCATTGGTGTTGCATCAATTTCCTCAGCAGCAGCAGCTATTAAAGTAAATCCTAAAGCAAGATAAGCTTGCTTATCTGCCCATACTCTTGCTTGCTCAGGTGTCTTATTTTTGAATGAACCATTGATGGCACCAGAGAAATCTTTTAAAGTATCTACTGCTACACCTCTTTCCTCTGCAATTTCTTGCATGTAATCTGCTATTTCTTTTTCAGAAATAGTATTCCAAGCAGCAAAAACAATGACAGCGGACCCATCCACCACTTGTGATTGATTGTAAAATGCAGGAAGTAATTTTTTTCTTGTGTCCTCATCTTCTACTACTATAATGGAATAAGGCGTTAAACCAAAACCACTAGGTGCTAAGCGAGTCGCTTCAATAATGGTATCTAATTTTTCTGCAGGAATTTTAGTTCCGTTCATTTTCTTGACTGCGTAGCGCCATTTAAGGCTGTCTAATAAACTCATTGTATGTTGTTTTATATTTAATTCAATGTTTGAACATCAAAGCTAGGCTAATTAAGTGATCCTGCCTAATAAACAATCGCAATATGAAATAGTTTAAAACGAGTAACTTTGTATTATGCTACAACACAAAACCTTTAAGCAGTTTCTTGCGCTAGCCATGCTAGTGGTTTTTGCGTTTAGCATCACGCCACAAAAATCGATTCATGATTTAGTTGCCAAACATATCGATCCAAATAGCTGTTCCGTTCATAAGGATTTGCCTATTGAGCAAATTGAAAAAACAGAACTGCATTGTACTTTTGATTTTCAGGTAGCCACCACACCTTTTGTGGATTATGATTTTAGTATTGAAATAGCTACACCTATTGTAGCAAAAGCGCGTAATACAAATTATGTTGCAGCAACTATTGATCAATA
>Ga0164294_10006067_pt1 | contig 10336 bp, 10 predicted proteins | sample GEODES005metaG_FD_111479 | JGI IMG/M metagenome (GOLD analysis project Ga0164294, IMG submission 111479) | Oligotrophic lake water microbial communities from Sparkling Lake, Wisconsin, USA - GEODES005 metaG | ecosystem: Environmental > Aquatic > Freshwater > Lake | place: USA: Sparkling Lake...
ATCGCCCTCTTCAACTCAATTCGCCAAAAACTCGCTGCCCAGCCTGGCTTCTATTCCCGCATCTACGCCAACATCCAGGGCGTTACCGAAGAGACCACCACCGGCGTGGCCCGTCTCTACCAGATGCAAAAGGGAGGCGAACTGCCCTTCCCGGCGATCAACGTCAACGATTCGGTCACCAAGAGCAAGTTCGACAACCTCTACGGCTGTCGCGAATCCCTGGTGGATGGCATCAAGCGTGCCACCGACGTGATGGTGGCCGGCAAGGTGGCCCTGGTGCTTGGCTATGGCGATGTGGGCAAGGGTTCGGCCCAGTCCCTGCGCGGCCTCGGCGCTACGGTGATGATCGCCGAGATCGATCCAATCTGCGCCCTGCAGGCGGCCATGGAGGGCTACCGCGTCGTGCGCCTCGATGATGTGGTCGGCGATGTCGATATCTTCGTAACCGCCACCGGCAACTTCCAGGTGATCCGCCACGACCACCTGGTCGCCATGAAGGACCAGGCGATCGTTTGCAACATCGGTCACTTCGACAACGAAATCGATGTGGCGTCCCTGAAGCAATACAGCTGGGACAACATCAAGCCTCAGGTCGATCACATCATCCTGCCCAACGGCAACCGCATCATCCTGCTGGCCGAAGGCCGGCTGGTGAACCTGGGCTGTGGCACTGGCCACCCCAGCTTCGTGATGAGCAACTCCTTCACCAACCAGGTGTTGGCCCAGATCGAACTGTTCACCAAAGGCGACGAGTACGGCAAGGAGGTCTACGTGCTTCCTAAGCACCTCGATGAGATGGTGGCCCGCCTGCACCTGGAGAAAATCGGCGCCAAGCTCACCGAGCTGAGCGACACCCAGGCCGCCTACCTCAATATCCCCGTTGCTGGCCCCTACAAGCCGGATCACTACCGCTATTGATCCTGGCTGGGCTTTTGCCCGCCCCATGGCCGTAAACCGCTTCTAGCCCGGCCTTTGGCCGGGCTTTTTCATGGCAGGCCTGGGGCTGGCCCGTTGTCCAGGGGACTGCCCTTGGCCCGAAAAGGTGGCTCGCGTTCTGGGCCTGGGCCCTCCTAGGGCGGGGGCTGGGCCACACTCGACAACAGATTCCCTCTGGAACCGCAGGTGGCGCAAGTCCTTCAATCCCTCAATGGCGTGGTGGAGCAGTGGGTGAGCCAGTGGGGCTACGGCGGCATCTTTGCCGCCATGGTTTTGGAAAACGTGATCCCGCCGATTCCCTCGGAGCTGATCATGCCCCTGGCTGGCTTCTACGTGGGCCAGGGCAAGCTCAATTTTCTGCTGGTGGTATTGGCCGGCTTGGCCGGCACCGTGGTGGGCGCCCTGCCCTGGTATGGCCTCGGTCGCTTGGTGAATGAGCAGCGCCTCAAGGGGCTGGTGGAGCGCCATGGCCGCTGGGTGGGTCTCTCCGTTAAGGACCTCGACGCTTCCCGGGGCTGGTTTCAGCGCCACGGCGCGGCCGTGGTGTTCTGGGGCCGGTTGATTCCGGCGATCCGCACCCTGATTTCCGTGCCGGCAGGCATTGAGATGATGCCCCTGGCGCCGTTCCTGTTTTGGACGACGGCGGGCAGCCTGGTCTGGAACCTGGCCCTAACCAGTGCCGGCTGGCTCTTGGGTAAGCAGTGGCAGCAGGTGCTTGCTTGGATGAAGCCCGTGGAGGGCAGTGTCAACAGCCTTGTGGCCGTGGTGCTTCTCGTCGGCATTGGCGCCCTCGGCTTGCGCCTCTGGAAGCGGCGCTCGGCCAGAAGCTGAGCGCCGCCTGACGTCCGCAACTCCTCAGAACGGCACTTCTTCTTCGCTGGGTTCGCCGCCGCCGTAGCCGCCCCCGGTGAAGCCACCGCCGCCCTGGTCACCGTCCCGCTTCGAGCCCAGCAACTCGAGCCGGTCGACGCGCACCACCGGCTTGGTGCGCTCCTCGCCGCTGGTCCGATCGGTCCAGCGGTCGAGCTTGAAGGAGCCGATGATGCCGAGCAGGGAGCCTTTTTTGACGTAGTCGGCGGCCACCTGGGCCTGCTTGCCCCAGATCTCGAGGTTGAACCAGTCCGGTTCATCGTTGGAGCTGCGGCGGTTCACGGCCAGGGTGAGGTTGGCCACGACGGTGCCCGATTCGAAGTAGCGGACTTCGGGGTCGCGGCCGGCCCGGCCGACAAGGGTGACGGAGTTCACGCCCATGGGGTTGGTCAAGAAGGTTGTGGAAACAATGATGCGCCACCTGGTTGGGGCGTCTTGCTTCCAAGGTTCCACCCTTTCACCCGGGTGTTCCATCCCCCCGGTCGGCGGGGCTTGAAGGGTTGGTGCCACCGGGGCCTGCGAAGCTGGGGCCATGGCTGGACCTAGGCGGTTGGGGGCCCGTTGGGCCGGCAGGCTGGAGGCCCTAGGGCTTGGCTTGGGGCGGCCCCTTGGCTTGGGCCGGCCCCTTGGTCTGGGGCTGGCGTTGGCGGTGGCCCTAGGGGGGTGTGCGGCCCCTCCCCAGGCCCAGAAGCCAGCCCAACGGCAAATCGAGTTCTGGACCCTGGACCTCTCGCCCAAGTTCAACGGCTATCTCCAGGCGGTGATTGCCGATTGGGAGGCGCTCCATCCCGGCGTCAAGGTGCACTGGGTCGACCTGCCCTGGGGGTCGGTGGAGCGCAAGTTGTTGGCGGCGGTGTTTGCCCGCACGGCGCCGGATGTGGTCAATCTCAATCCCCTGTTTGCCGCCAACCTGGCCAGTAAGGGCGGCCTGCTGCCCCTCGATCCGCTCCTCCCCGCTCCGGCCGCCAGCAGCTATCTCGCCCCGATCTGGCGCGCTGGCCGCAGCGAGGGTCCGCCGCTGGCGGGCCTGCCAACCCGGCACCAGTACACGGTGCCCTGGTATCTCACCACCCGCATCACCCTGGCCAACCGCCAGCTGCTCAGCCAGGCCGGCTACGCCAAGCCGCCCGCCACCTGGGCCGAGGTGCCCGCCTATGCGGAGGCGGTGAAGCGGCGCACGGGCCGCTATGCCCTGTTCGTCACCGTCGTGCCCGATGACTCGGCCGAATTGCTGGAGTCGATGGTGCAGATGGGGGTGACCCTGCTCGATGGCCGCCACCGGGCCGCCTTCAACAGCCCGGCCGGCCGCCGCGCCTTTGCCTTCTGGACCAACCTTTACCGACGCGGCCTGCTGCCGCGGGAAGTGGTGAGCCAGGGCTATCGCCGGGCCATCGAGCTGTATCAGAGCGGCGATTTGGCCCAGGTGGCGAGCGGCGCCGAGTACCTGCGGGCGATTGGCACCAATGCCCCCCGGGTCGCCGCCGTGACGGCCCCCTATCCCCCCCTGGTGGGCCCTGGCGGGGAATCGAATGTGGCCGTGATGAACCTGGCGATCTCGCGCCAGACGGCCCTGCCCAAGGAGGCCCTCAGTTTTGCCCTGTTCCTCACCGATGGGCCGAACCAGGCCCGCTTTGCCAACCAGGCCCGGGTCCTGCCCTCCTCTAGGGCCGCCCTCAAGGCCGTGGCGGCGGACCTGGACCTGGAGCGGCCCGTCGATGCCCAGGGGCGGTTAGTGCGCCAGGCCCGGCAGCTATCGGTGCGGACCCTGGAGAACGCCCAGGTGTTGGTGCCCCCTAGCCCGGGGGTCAAGCGGCTGCAGACCGTGATCTACACCCAGCTGCAACGGGCCATGCTCGGCCAGATCGGCAGTGACGCGGCCCTGGCCGAGGCCGAGCGCCAATGGAACAGCTACGCCACGGCCCGCTGGCCCTAAGCGGGGAGCTCGGGACGGGGTAGCGCGGTAGACCGTGTTTGCCCCAGGGCCCCAGCGCCCAGGACCCCAGCGCCCAGGGCCGCAGTGCTGGGCGCTGGAAAGGGGCTTTGGGGCGTTGCTGGGGGACGGCGCCTTGGCCTGGGGCACGTGAGGAAACGAAGAAAACCTTAAATCTCCCGATTTGCTGCTCTTTTCAAGGCCTTAGGCCAGGGAAACGCTGATGACAAGGGGTATGGTTGCGATTCTTCATCCCCGGCCCGGACATGTCCCTGGAGGATCAGCCCCTACACCAGCAGGGTTCTATCAGTCAGGACAGCTCCGATCAGGACCGGGACCCCGTTGAATCCCTAGAAGCCAGCCTTGCTTCCCCAGCATCTGGCCTGATGAATGCCGAGCTGGACCCTCATCCAGGTGAAGATCTGGACTACCCCGCAGGCCACCCCCCTGCAAAAGGCGAACACCGGGCCACCCTGCTGGTGGTGGATGACGAGGCGGCTGTGCGCCGGGTGCTGGTGATGCGTTTGCATCTGGCTGGCTATCGGGTGATCTGCGCCGAAGATGGTGAGCAGGCCCTGGCCCTGTTCCACCAAGAGCAGCCCGACTTAGTCGTGCTCGATGTGATGCTGCCGAAGCTGGATGGCTTCGCCGTCTGTCGTCGCCTGCGGGCCGAATCCTGCGTGCCGATCATTTTTCTCTCGGCCCTCGATGCCATCACCGAGCGGGTGGCTGGCCTCGACCTGGGCGCCGACGATTACCTGCCCAAACCCTTTAGCCCGAAGGAACTCGAAGCCAGGATCGCCACGATCCTGCGCCGGGTTGGCCGCGGTTCCGCAGCCGCCGAACCCCGCGAAGTGACGGCCGGCCAGGGGGTGTTGCGGGTGGGCGATTTGGTGGTGGACACCAACCGCCGCCAGGTGACCCGTGATGGCGAGCGCATCGGCCTCACCTATACCGAATTCAGCCTGCTGGAGCTGCTGTTCCGCGAGCCCGGCCGGGTGGTGCCCCGGGCCGAGATCCTCGAGCAGCTTTGGGGCTACCCGCCGCGCCGGGCCGCCGACCTGCGGGTGGTGGATGTGTACGTGGCCCGGCTGCGGGGCAAGCTCGAGCCCGATCCCCGCAACCCGGAGCTGATCCTCACCGTGCGCGGCACGGGCTACGCCTCCCAACGGATGGGCGAACCGGCTTTGGCGGCTGCGGCTGGTTGATCGCTGGCGAGTTGGTCGGCCCCCAGTCGATCCCTCCTTAGCCGTTCCTGCCTTAGCCGATCCCTGTTGAGCCGATCCTTGCCAATCTGCCCTGGGCGATCGAAACCAGCGGATCGCCTGGCGGACCGGGGCCCCCTGCGTTCCTGCAGGATGGAACCCATCTGAGAGCCCTGCTGCCTTGTCGGAGCTGCGCGAGACCCGCCTTGAGAAAGCCCGCGCCCTGGCGGAGCTGGGCCAGGGGCCCTATGCCCTGCGTTTTGACCCCAGCCATCGCACCGCGGCCCTGCAGCAGGACCATGCCGACCTGGCCAACGGGGAAGAGCGGGACCTGGAGGTGGCCGTCGCCGGCCGGGTGATGACGCGGCGGGTGATGGGCAAGCTGGCCTTCTTCACCCTCGCCGATGAGACCGGCCCGATCCAGCTGTACCTGGAGAAGGCCACCTTGGACGGGCCCCCGCCGGAGGGTGGGCCTGGGGATGGGGCGGCCGCCCCCGGCACCTTCGCCCAGATCACCTCCCTGGTGGATGCCGGTGATCTCATCGGCGTGCGCGGCACCCTGCGCCGCACCGACCGGGGCGAGCTGTCGGTGAAGGTCACCGCCTGGTCGATGCTGACCAAGGGCCTCCAGCCCCTGCCGGATAAGTGGCATGGCCTGGCCGATGTGGAGACGCGCTATCGCCAGCGCTACCTCGACCTGATCGTGTCGCCCCAGACCCGCGAAACCTTCCGCCGCCGGGCCCGCATGGTGAGTGCCATGCGCCGTTGGCTCGATGGGCGCGACTTCCTCGAGATCGAAACGCCGGTGTTGCAGAGCGTGCCCGGCGGCGCCGATGCCCGGCCCTTTGAAACCCACCACAACGCCCTCGACCTCCCCCTCACCCTGCGGATCGCCACCGAACTCCACCTCAAGCGGCTGGTGGTCGGCGGTTTTGAGCGGGTCTATGAGCTGGGGCGGATCTTCCGCAACGAGGGCATCAGCACGCGCCATAACCCCGAGTTCACCTCGGTGGAGATCTATCAGGCCTACGCCGATTACACCGACATGATGGACCTCACCGAGCAACTGATTGCCTCGGTGTGTGAACAGGTCTGCGGTAGCACCACCATCACCTACCAGGGCACGGAGATTGATCTCACGCCCCCCTGGCGCCGGGGGACGATGCATGAGTTGGTGGAGCAGGCCTGCGGCCTTGATTTCAACGCCTTCACCAGCCGGGAGGAGGCGGCCGCTGCCATGGCGGCGAAGGGGCTCGAGGCTCCGGCCCTGGCCGACTCGGTGGGCCGGCTCCTCAACGAGGCCTTCGAGCAGACCGTGGAAGCGGACCTGATCCAGCCCACCTTTGTGACCGATTACCCGGTGGAGATCTCGCCCCTGGCCCGCACCCACCGCAGTAAGCCGGGCCTGGTTGAGCGCTTTGAACTGTTCATCGTTGGCCGTGAAACGGCCAATGCCTTCAGCGAACTGACCGATCCGGTTGACCAGCGCCAGCGCCTCGAGGCCCAGCAGGATCGCCGCGCCGCCGGCGACCTCGAGGCCCAGGGGGTGGATGAGGACTTTCTCCAGGCCCTGGAGGTGGGCATGCCCCCCACCGGTGGCCTGGGCATCGGCATCGACCGGCTGGTGATGCTGCTCACCGACAGTCCTTCGATCCGGGATGTGATTGCCTTCCCCTTGCTGCGTCCAGAGGGGCGTCCAGAGCTGCGTCCTTAGGGGCGTCCTTAAGCGCGGCCATAAGGGCCGCCCCAGGGGCGGCCCGAAGCTGGAGTAAGGCGCCGTCCCTCCGCTGTCAAGGGGGGCACGGCGCCGTCCTTAGGTCCGCGCCCGGCGCAATGGGATAATTGGTCACAGTAGGCAATCTCCCCGCACGGGGCTCTCCTGAATATGAGCGGTGAGCGCGTCGGTTTCCGCTTCAAGCATGCGGACCCAGTGGTTAAGCGCAACCCACAGGGACGCTCCCGCCGGGGTTGGGTGATGGAGCCGGTGGAGCAGACCACCAGCCGCGGCACCAAGATGCCCGCCTATCGCATCCGCTGGCGCGATAGTGAACGTCCCGAGATCGTGTTGCAGCACATGCTGATCGCCGATCCCGATCCCACGCCTCCCCCTGAGGGCGTCAGCCTGCTGCCCCCGGCACCCAAGAAATAGCCCCCGAGCGATCCCCTCAGGACCAACCCTTGAGCCGGTAGGCCCATAACCCGACGTGTTCCTTGAGGGCCACAGTGCTCAGATACAGGAACTCGGCGTCGGGTAACAGGCTTTTGATGCTGTTGCCCAAGGTTGGGCGGCCATAGGCGGCGCGGCTGGGCAGCTGGTAATCACAGGCCACCGGGATCACCTCCAGGCCACTGCGCTGGCGAAAGCTGGCCAGGGCCCGGGGCATGTGGAAGGCGCTGGTCACCAGCAGGATCCGGCGCCAATGGCGGGAGCGGCCGAGCGTGCCGATATCCCGGGCCTCTTCGGCGGTGGTGCGGGAGCCGGGGTTGGTAAGGATCCGCTGGGCTGGCACCCCCAGTTCCAGGGCCAGGTCGCGGGCCCAGAAGGCCTCGGGCGGGGCGGGATCGGCGGCCGTGAAACTGACCCGGGCGCCGCTGGTCACCAGCAGCGGCGCTTTGTTCTGGCGCAGCAAGCGCAGGCCGGTGAGCAGCCGGTCGCCCCCTTCCGCCACCTCCACCCCCTGGCGGGGGGCCAGGGCCGTCCGCAGACCGCCACCGAGTACCACCACCGCATCGGCGGTGGGGATCGGCTTGGGGGTGAGGGCAGCGCTGCGATCCTCCAGGCCCCAGATCAATTGCCGGCTGGTCCAGGGCATGGCCAGCAGCCAAACCAGGGCGATGCCGCCCCCCGAGAGCCAGGCCCCCCAACGGCGGCGGCGGGCCTGGCCCAGCTGGCCACTGAGTTGCATTAGCAGACCCAGACCCAGGGGGTAAAGGGCCAGGGGCAGCAGTTTTGACAGCAGAAATCCCATCAGCGTCCGCGTTGGCGCCGGCGCAGATCGTCCAGGGCCTGCTGGGCTTCAAAGGCGGCCCAGGCCTGGTTGAGGGGTTCTGGCTCGGCTTGGCCCTGCGCCTGGGAGCCCTGCCCCCCGCCAGCCCGCGCACTCCCTGAAGCCTGGGGGGGCGCAGGCGCTTGCCGGGCCAGCTGTTCCAACTCAACGTCTACGGCCTGGAAGGAGCGGCCCAGTTCGGCCAGGGCCTGCCAACGGTCGCGGCCCTGGCCCATCAATTGACCCAGGTGCCGTTCGGCCCGGCCGGCCAGGTCGTCGGCGCCGGCGTCCCGGGCCCGTTGCACCCGTTGCTGCCACTGGTTGATCTCGGCCACCAGGGCCAGCAGCCCGGTGCGCGCCTGGTCCGCCTGGCCCTGCAACTCCAGGCGGCGGCGCTTCAGCCGTTGGTGCTTCTCCTGCTGTTCCTGCTCCTGCAGCAGGGCCTCCTGGGCGGGATTGGCGGCCAGAAAGGTTTCCAGTTGGCGCTCCAGCTGGGCTTCGAGTTGCTCGAACCAGCCGCCCGGGGCGGCGCTCATGGCGACGGCTCCGGGGCCCGGGTGATCAGGGGCGCTTCGATCTCCTCCTGCAGGGGGGTGATCGCCGCTTCCCGGGAGCGCAGCAGCAGCTGGGTGAGCCGGGCGATGCCCCCTTCGCCCAAGTTTTGGGTCGTGAGCTGGTCGAAGGCGTTGCGGTAGAGGCCCTCCAGCTGCTCGATCAGGCTCTCGCGCATCTGGCGCACCGCCTGGCGTTGCTCTTCCCGGGACATGGGCTTGGGGCGATTGGGCTCAGTTTGCCTGCACCAGCAGGTGCAGGCTCAGGTCGTGATCAGGGTCGCTCCAGCGGGCCGCCCCGCGCCAGCCGGCCGGGGCGGCCAGGGCTAGGAAGGCCTCGGCGGTGTACTTGGCGCTGGTTTCGGTGATCAGGGCTTCGCCGCTGGCAAAGGTCCAGGTCTGGCCCGCCAGCCGCACCCGTTGGGGGCCCTCACTGACCAGGGCCATTTCGATGCGGCTTTCGGCCGCCTGCCAGCGGGCCCGGTAGCGGAAGGCCTGGGGGTTGAAGTCGCCAGCGAGATCCCGGTTGAGCCGGGTCAGCAGGTTGCGGGCAAAGGCGGCCGACACACCGGCCCGATCGTTGTAGGCGGCCTCGAGGCGCTCGTTGGCTTTCGGCTGGTCGATGCCGATCAGCAGCTTGCCGCCAGGGCCCAGTAGGCGCCGGAACTGGGCCAGCAGCTCCTGGGCCGCGGCCGGTTCGAAGTTGCCCAGGGAGCTGCCGGGGAAAAAGCCCAGGTGGGCCTGGCCATTGAGCAGGGGATGGCTGGGCAGGGCTTCCAGCTGGCTGTAGTCACAGCAGATGCCCAGCATGGGCACCTGGGGATGGCGCCGTTGCAGGCGGTCGCAGGCCTCCTGCAGGTGGCTGGCGCTGATGTCGAGGGCCACGTAGGCCGGCCGCCCAGGCGGCGCGCTAGGTGAGGGGTGGGCCGCTGGGGCCGCCTGGCGGGCCATGGCCTCGAGCAGGGGGCCCACCTTGCGGGCACTGCCGGCGCCAAATTCCACGAGCACGCCCTGGCCCAGGGCCGCGGCGATGGCAGGGGCCTCCCGTTCAAGCAGGGCGGTTTCGGTGCGGGTGAGGCTGTATTCGGGCTGCTCGCAGATCAGCTCAAACAGCCTGGAGCCTTCGTCGTCGTACAGGAACCAGGCGGGAAGTTGCTTGGGCTCGCGGCTGAGCCCCTCGATCACCAGGCGCTCCATGTCCGCCGGCGCTGGGTGCAGATCAATCACCTCAGGGTCGGCCAGGCTGCCTGCGTCCAAGGGGTCTGGATACGGGCTACCCAGATCCGGGGCTTCGCCAATTGGCTCTGGGAGTGTCCCGGAAGCGGTCTCCGTGGTGGGGCCTGGGGCTGTTTCGGGGGTTGTTGCGGCGGCTGGGCCTGGAGCTTTGCCGGGAACGGTCTCGGGCAGCGTCACTGGGGGTCGCCCCCCCGGGCCAGCCGCAGCCCCGCCGCCATCCAGCGACTAGCGGGCGGGAAGAAGTTGCGATAGGTGAGCCGGTCATGGCCGGCGGGGGTGAGGAAGCTGCTGCCCCGCAACACGAACTGGGAGGTCATGAACTTGCCGTTGTATTCGCCCACGGCTCCAGCGGCGGTGGCAAAGCCCGGGTAGGGCCGATAGGGGCTGGCGGTCCATTGCCAGAGCAGCCCCTGGGCCTGGTCCAGCTCTTGGGCAGTGATCTCCCATTCCGCTTCGCTGGGTAGCCGCGCCCCGGCCCAGCGGGCGAAGGCGTCGGCCTCAAACCAGCTCAGGTGGCGCACCGGCGCCTCGGGGTTGCGGGGCCGGCGCCCGGCCAGGGTGAATTCCCAGTCGCCACGCCAGTAGCGGGGGGCCTGCCAGCCCCGCTGGTTGGCCAGGGCC
>Ga0164294_10006069_pt1 | contig 10335 bp, 5 predicted proteins | sample GEODES005metaG_FD_111479 | JGI IMG/M metagenome (GOLD analysis project Ga0164294, IMG submission 111479) | Oligotrophic lake water microbial communities from Sparkling Lake, Wisconsin, USA - GEODES005 metaG | ecosystem: Environmental > Aquatic > Freshwater > Lake | place: USA: Sparkling Lake...
GCCGCGCGCGTCGCGGGCTGGCTGCACTGATGAGCGACGAGTGGGAGCAAAGTTCGAGGAGAAAGCGGAGTGTGGGGTGTGTCGAAACGGTCATCAAGTTTGGAGATGTTTGCGCTGCGGCATCGCGAAGGCCAAATCGTCATGACGGCAGGCCCAGGAGAGCGCAGTTCGGCCCTCCTTCGGCACCATGGCGGCCACTGAGGAGGATCGCCAGAAGATCCTCCAGGAACTGAAGGAGAAGAATGATATGATCCTCAGCATCAAGGGTTCGAAAATCGAGACACAAGTCGTCAAGTACTATGCAACGCACAAGGCGAATGTGGCCGAGTTCGACAAGGAGGGCTACCTGCCGCTGCACCACGCGTGCGAGGCGCAAGCGAATGCTACGATCATCGATAAACTTCTCGAGATCTACCCCGAGGGCGCCAAACTCGTCACAAAGGGCGAGGGCAAAGGCGATCTGCCGCTGCACCTGGCGTGCATGAAGTCTGTCACCGGCGATACCGCCAAGGCGCTCGCGGCGCGCATCGAATCGGTGGACCTGATGATTGAGGCGATGGTCAATGCGTACCCAGAGGCGTGCACTATCAAGCAGCGCGGCGCCCTCCCGCTGCACCTGGCGTGCGCGCATCAGTTTCCGCTCGGGGCGGTGACCACGCTGATCAAGCAGCACCCTGATGCGTGCAAGGTGCTGGCAGAAGGGTCGGGGAACCTGCCGCTACATCTGGCGTGCCTCAAGGGCTCAGACGAGCAGGTAATCACGCTGCTCGTCCAGACCTATCCGGACGCGTGCAAGACGAAGAACGAACGCGGCAATCTGCCAATCCACTTTGCGGCGGCGAAGCAGGCGTCGGAGGCTATCGTGCGCTGCTTGCTGGCCGCGTACCCCGAGGGCGCACAGCAGAAGGACGAGGCGGGTAAGCTGCCGCTGCAGATTGCGTCCGAGAAGCAAGCCTCCGAGGCGGTCGTGCGCGCGATCAACGAGGCCTTCCCCGACGCATCGCGCGTCAAGAATGCCAAGGGCCGGCTGCCGTGCCGGATGGCTTTCGAGACCAACGGTGGCGACGGCGTGATGGCGGCGCTGCTCGAGTCGTACCCCGACGGCGCGCGAGAGAAGGACGAGGCGGGCAAGCTGCTGCTCCACTACGCCGCCGAGACCAAAGCCTCCAATGCAATCGTCCAGTCGCTGATCGATGCGTACCCCGACGGTGCGAAAGTCAAGTCGGTCGCAGGCAACCTGCCGCTGCACTGCGCCGTGCAGCATCAGGCGACGGAGGAGGTGGTGCGCGCGCTCATCGCGGCCAACCCCGAAGGCCCGAGCGTCAAGGATAGCGGCGGCAACTACCCCATCCACCTCGCCGCCATGTACCAGTGCGCTGACGGCGTGATGGCGGCACTCATTGAGACCTTCCCAGAAGGCGCCAGCGCGGCCAAGCGCGACGGCAACCTGCCCATTCACTTCGCCGCGGGCAACCAGTGCTCGAAAAAGGTGGCGGAGATGCTGATTGAGGCCTTCTCGCGAGGCGCGAAGACTATCGAGGACTCTGGCATGCTTCCGCTGCAGCTGGCGGCCAAGAAGCAGCTGGTGCTCGAGCGGTTGCTCTCCGAGAGGACAGCGGACCGCAAGATGATCGACATGATCTGCGACAAGAACGACAAGGTGGACCTCGCCAGCAAAGGTGCGGACTTCAAGGCGGAGAAGTTGCACGCCCAGGAGCTGCGCGACGAGAAGAGGGCCGTCGAGTTGCAGGCGAGGAAGGAGGTCGACGACAACCGCGAAGTGATGCGTCTGCTGCTGCATGCGACCTTTGATGTGCCACCACCCGCGCCGGACGCACCTCCGCGCCCCAAGCGCCCGAAGTTCGACGACCTCGTATCGTGCCTCAAGGGCAAGGGGAGCAAGGAGGAGGGGCTCGCGCTGCTCGCGGCCGAGCCACTCGTGTGCAAGGTGGTCGACAAGTGGGGCAAGTACCCGCTCCACTACGCGTGCGAGTTCCAGGCGCCGGCGGAGGTGGTGGAGGCCATCTTGAAGGCGTTCCCCAGGGCTGCGCAGCGCAAGGCGATGGACAACCGCTACCCGCTCTACTACGCGAAGCAGTCGGCGCAGGTGATCGTCGACCAGCTCATCGAGGCCCATCCGACAATCTTCGACGCCATGTCGCTCGGCGAGCGGCTGACGCACCGCGCACCCAAAGAGTACCTGCTGCCCTTCATCACGCGACAGACGAGCCGCGTCAAGGACACGCAGGGCAACCTGATGCTGCACTATGCGTGCCAGTACCGCTCACCCGATGAGGTGGTGCGCAAGCTCGTGCAGAGGAATCCCGAGTCTCCGCAGGCGCCCGACTCGCACGGCAACCTGCCATTGCATGTGGCCGTCTCCTTCCAAGCGAGCGAGGCGGTCGTCGCCACACTGATCGTCGCGTACCCGGAGGCGGTGCAGACAAAAGGCCAGCGGAACTGCTTGCCGCTGCACTTTGCCGCCGAGAAGCAGGCAACCGAGGCGGTCGTCTGCGCGCTCATCGAAGTGTATCCGAGCGCTTGCGCGCATGCGGACGACCGGGGCAAGCTGCCGCTGCACTTGGCGGCGCAGCACAACGGCACCGAGGCCATCATCACGGCGATGCTGAAGCACAATCCCGCCGCAGTCAAGGAGAAGGACCGCGCGAACAACCTGCCGCTGCACTGGGCTGCCGAGGGCAAGACGGCCGCGGCCGGCGTCAAAGCAATGCTCGCATTGGACCCGCCAGTGAAGGTGGCCCCCGGTTCGGTGACGGTCAAGGGGAAGCGTGCAGAGGTGGACATGGGCAGCGTGGGCGCGAAAGATGCCTTAAGTATGCTGCCGTTGCACCGCGCCGCCATCAAGGCGGCGCCCGCGGGCGTCGTCGAGGCGCTGCTCGAGGCGTACCCGAAGGCAGCCGAGGTCAAACTGGAGAGTCGGGGGATGACGCCGCTGCACCTCGCCATCGAGGCCGACGCGTCTGAGGCCGCCGTCGTCGCCATCCTCAACGCCTACCCCGAGGCAACCAAGGTGGCCGAGCCCTTCGACGCGAAGCTGCCGCTGCACGTGGCGGCGGAGCGCGAGGCATCGGACGGCGTCATCTCGGCGCTCCTGATCGAGTACTTCGAGGCGACCAAGGAGCGAACTAAGAAAAGCATGCTGCCGCTGCACCTCGCCGCTGAGACTTGGGCTTCCGACTTTGTGATGCACTCGTTGCTCATGGCCTACCCCGAGGCGGTGCGCGAGCAGTCCACCGACGGCGCGCTGCCTCTGCACAGGGCGTGCACCAAGATGGGCTTCGAAAGCGTCGTGTACATGCTGCTCAAAATGTTCCCTGAGGGCGTCAAGACCCGCGACGCGACGGGACAGCTGCCGCTGCATTGGGCTGTGTCGAGGGGGGCATCGCCCAGTTCCGTCGCCGACCTGATCGAAGCGTATCCCGATGGCTGCAAGGTGGCGGACAATGCGGGCAACCTGCCGCTGCACGCGGCGGTCATCGCTGGCGCGAGCTTGCCCATCGTGACGCAGCTGCTCGAGATCTACCCGGCGGCTACTAAGACGTCCAACCACTTTTACAAGGCGCCGCTTATGATCGCGACCGAGATGGGAGTGCCCGAGGTGCTGCTCAAGGCGATCCTTGAGGCCGAGCACAAGGCCAACTCGATCTTCGGCGCCGTGGAGAAAGGGCTGGCAGCGCTGCAGAAGGCAAAGGGCAAAGGCGGCTTGTTTGCCCCTCTGGCCAGCTTATGGGGCCGATGAAGAGATCGCAGCGGGCGTGGCGGCATCTGCGGCGCTGGCGGCGGCCGCACGGCATCCGCCAGGCATCCGCCAAAGTATTGGGCTGCGATGATGCATGCGAGCGCATGGCATTCTGTGTGTCTAGGGCGCCCGGGGTGTGGAGCTGAGGGCGTGCGAGCGGCAAGCAGGCCCCGGCCATGATGAGCGGAACAATCCCTTCAATGTACTCCATTTTGAATGCTTGGTGAGCTGAGAGTGTGCCGCTGTGTCAGGATCGCACGGTAAGGTCAGCCCCATTCGCCGTTGTCTGCTGTGGCCTGTGTGGTGTCTCCGGTCTCGACGGGAGGACGCACGGTCGTGTCTCCGACGTGTGTTGTGTCTGTTCTCTGTTGCTATGCGAGTAATGATTGTGTGACTCGTGTGCGCTGCGCGGTTCGGCGCACCGCACACGGATATATAAAATAATATCGTTCGGTCAGCGATAACGCGACGATCTATAAACTTTCGCGGATACCGCCGCCCGGCGCACAAACACGTGCGGAACGGACCACGGTGCGTTGACGCCGGACGCGACGTAAGACGCGACGCGGATCTAGCTTATCGCGGCCGCATAAGATCTAAGTAGAACTTAGATGAACGGATCATCCGGGCTGCCTGAGCGGTGGTGGTGGTTTCAAGTAGACGCGCCCATTGTCGGCGTCATTATTGATGAATCGCGAGGTGCAGCACCACGCGCCGCGGTAGACATAGTACTCCATCATGGTCATGAAGAGCATCGCCTGGTTGGGGTCGCTCGACCAGCCACCAAAGAGGCCCTCAGCGTCGGCGAGTTGGAGCACGCGCGCGTCCTTCCACGGCGCGAGTCGCTCGAGTAGCTGCACGTTGGTCACCCCTCGAGGGAGCGTAGGTCCGCCGGCCGAGATCATCCCGTTGTTGGACGCGCCTTCGGCCCCCAGCGCGTCCGCCAGCGACCCGCCGCCGCCGCCGCCGCCGCCGCTGCTGCTGCTGCTGCTGCCCACGCGTCTGCCGGTCACATGGACCTCGACGATCGAGTTCTTGATCTCGGTTGAGGTGCGTGGGTCGTGCAAGAACGAGTGCGTGCGCATCTTGAGCGGCTCGGTGAAGAGGCCATGGAACTTGTGCGGTTGCATGCCGAAGCGCGTCGGTTCGGTCGCCATCAGCTGCAGCTTATGGGTGTCGGTCACAAAGTGTGTCGAGCAGCGGAAGGGCATCTTGAGGCGAGGCGAGGCGCCCTGGTACACGCACGTGGGCATGATGTCCGGATACTCGGATCGGTCGCACAGGCACTCAAAGTGCGGAATGATGAGCGTCCGGTTGAGCACACGCGCGATGGCGAGCGCATCGCGCAGCGCGTGCACCTGGCGTGACATGAGCTCGACGTTGGCGCGAAGCCGCACGGACCGTTTGAGCCCTTCCTGCCACATGATCTCCATCCCGACCGGTTTGGGCGGCAGCCCGTGCTTTGGATCCTCGCCGCCGCACGGTCTCGTCATCTGGCCTGGAATGTACTCATCCTCGCCCGGCTTGCAAGGCATCGGGTCTGCCCCGGCAGCAGGCGGCACAAATGTGAGGAACTTGCCCTCTTCATAGTACTCTCGCGGCAGGACGGCCCAGAGGCCCGCCTCGAGGAAGCGCCAGCGCTTACCCGCGTCGCCATACTCGGTGAAGGTGGCGTGCACCGACAAGCACTTGCCAGTCTTGCCCTCCTGTTGGACCCACACGAGATGGCCCGAGCAAAAGTGCTCGGCGGGCAGCGGCGCGACGCGCAGCCCATGGGGACCGAAGCCGGGCACGGGGCCTACCACGCGCCCCGAGGCCGAGACGCGCTTGACTGGGTAGAAGCCCGTTTGGATCAGCCTGTTGAACGCGCCCTGGTCATCTGAGTACGGGTCGCGCAGCCCCAGCGTCGCGGTCGCCCACGCCTTGGCGAAGCTAATAGAGTCCTCATCACTCTTGAACCAGAGGACGCCCGTGTTGAACACGGCGCCGCCCACATTGTCGGGCGAGTAGCCGCACGACTGCGGCGAGTGGCTGCGCGGCGTCTTATCTCGGTCCGAATCGACGTCAAGGCAGTCGGTGGAGGCCCCAAGCGAGGCGCCCTCTGCCATCAAGCTCGTGAGTACTGGGAGCGGGTCGCCGACCCACGCGACATCCGAGTCGGAGACGAGGACGTGCCGGCCCGTGAGCAGCACCAGCCGGATGCACTCGGCCTTCAGGTATCCCATCCGATGGAACAGATGCGGCGCGTGCCGGAAGTGCGTCGTGGGCAACGCACCAGTGTAGTTGTATGCTGGGATGCGCCGCTCGTGCAGCGCGCGCAAGAGCACCTCGTCAAAGGCGGCGACGACCATGTGCCATCCGTATCCGAGCGCAATCACGTGGTGCGCCCAGTTCATGAGCATCTCGGTCACTCCCGCGTTGCCAAAGGCGAGCCACGCCGTGCCGCCGACCGCCACGTGCTCGAGGAGCACCTCCATCGAGGCATCAGCAGGACGCTGTGGCGGCAATTTGCTCAGGTCGGGCCGCCAGCGCGTCATCCCGTCCGCCTGGAGCAGCCGGCGCACGTTGTCCGACTCGCGCTCCGCCTGCGCCAACGACGATTGCGTCGCGCCCCACAGCACGCCCTCCTTGGGTGTAGGCTGGTGTTCGATGGCGGTGGCGACGGACTGGCGCGCCATGACATCCTGTCCACCCGAAAAGAACATTGGCCCGTCCGCGGTCGCGGTTGCGGGCCGCTTGATTGGCACACTCGACGCCACGGCCGGATTCGAGCTCGTCGTCGCCGCTGGGTGTGGCGTTGCCTCCTCCACTTCAGGCGGTGCCGCGGTTGCCCGCACGCGAGAGCGCACGAGCGCCATGCTTGCGTCCACGCGCTGCGAGGCATAATGCGTGCTTCGAGCGCTGGTGGGCGCCCATGCGGTGAAGTGCACGTACAGCACCACGCACACCGCGAGGAGCGCCCAGAGGATCGACCTGCTCGTGCGCGCCATCGTCGACGAGTTTCGACAAGTCAAATCGAGTCAAGTCAAGTCAAGTCATCCGGGAATCGTGCCGGGGATCCACTCAGGCCGTCCGACGGTGACTCGAAAAGTTGGCGCTTCGCAACGAAGCCCATTTTGGAAGATCGGTTACGTCGATCTGCCGAATCGTGAACTAAATTCCCCGAGGTCCTGTGCTCGGCCAAAGCTTGCTCGAGCCTCCACTCGTGCCCCGCCTCCTTGTGGGCGTGCCCACGTTTGGCGCAGCCGCCCGTCGGCCATCAACATGCTCAACATATTTGCCATATTCGTCCACCGGCGCCTCTACCACTGGGTCTTTGAGGTGCTGCCACTTTGCCTCCTCGCCTTTCAGTCCATTGCCGCTGTGACGGCGCAGGGGAACGTTGATGGATGGTCACGGCAGGCGGTAGGCGCTGCGCGCGACTTAGGCAGGAATATGGGGAAAGCGGGCGAGCAGCTAGCCAACTTCATCGGCCGTTGGAACATCCAGGAGCGCCACAACATGGATGAGTTCCTTGAGCAGCTCGGCTTCACCGCGTGGCAGCGCGCGCTTATCACCCGCGCCGGGCAGCAGACAACAATGGAGGCCACGGGCGGCAACCTCAGTATAATCACGTCCGACCTGCGCGGCACGACGCGGCTCGATCTGCCGCTCGATGGTGCCGAACAAGAATCGTGCGTGCCGCCTCCCGCCCCGCCGCCGCCGTCCTAAAGGGGAGCCGATGATGTCCTAAACTATCGGGAGCAATCCCGGGTCTTCTTTCCACTGATTGCCAGTGCGGTCAATCGCTCAGGCTGAGGCTCCCCGCCACTCTGGCCTCTTGCACTGCGCCCAGCCCTGCCGTGTGCCGCACATTCTCTCGCCTGTCGTGTGCGCGGCCTTCTCGTGCTTCACGGGAGAGTTGCGCGCGTGCGTTGTCGGACGCAGGGCCGATGGCGACGGTGGCAGGACGGTGTACCGCAGGGCGCAGGTGGATCGGCACGCCGTCACCGTGACGGAGCGCTTCCCGGGCGACGAGGAGCCCGTGTCCATTTGCCGCCGCACGCTCAACCCCGACGGGCGCATGGTCATCGAGATCAAGAAGCGGACGCCGACGGGCCGGTTGGCCTCCTTCAGAGCTATTGCCTCTCGATGCTGAGCGGCTCATGCCGGCTCGCGCTCCCTGTACAACTTTCTGCTCGGATCCCCCCCCGCCTCTTCTCTCCATGGCATGTGGTCATCTGTGTGTGCCGCTTATGTGCCGCTCGTGTGCAGTGACATTGGTACGAAACGCGCGGCCGTGGTACGCGTAGATGATGTGTACTCTTATAACTCTCTACCCCGACGTAGTACTAAAACCGTAAACCGGCTTGTCCGGGCTCACAGCTGGGCGCCGGAGTTTTGTCTTGATTTGAATGGTGAAATCAAATGTAATTCAGATGTATGCCCAGGCGAGAGCGGCGGGGACGAGGAGCATTGGAAGTCGGGGTGCGCGAAAGTCCAAGTTGTTCGAACACAGGTGTTCGCATTTGTGATCGTGCCGCGAACTTCGTCGGAATCGCGCGACATGAGCGTCCTTCCGCAGGCTGACAGCGCCGCCGAGGTTGCGCAGCCATCATCGAGGGACCTAGTCGCCGAGTACGCCCGCCTCGGCGTCGGCGGCCCGTCCTCGGAGTGGAAGCTCGACGAAACGTCGAATGCCTCCTTCGATATATGCACGACCTACTCGCGCTCCCTTGTAGTGCCAGTGGCGGCGACGAGCGAACATATGGCAGAGGTGGCGCGCTACCGCTCGCGTGGCCGGATGCCCGTGCTGTGCTGGCGGCAGATAAACGGCTCCACGGGCACGCTCATCCGCTGCGCGCAACCGGGACAGGGTCTGCTCCTCAAGACCTCCGCCGCAGACGAGGAGTGGATCAAGCTGCTGTGGCGCACGTCGGGCGCACGCAGCCTGGTGCTCTTCGACTCACGCTCCATGCTCGCCGCGTATGCCAACCGATTCCGCGGTGGCGGCGTCGAGGCCATCGGGAGGTATGGCATCCCTCGCGTCAACTACTGCTCGATCCGCAACATCCACGTCGTGAAGAAGCTTGCGCACGAGCTTCGCACGTCACAATTCGCACGCGCAGGAGCCTCACACGAGCTTCGCGCGCCCAGGTCGAGTTCGGAGTGGCTGGGCGTACAGGCACGTCTGCTCGACGCAAGCCTCAAGATGGCGGACTACCTCGAGGAAGGCTGCTGCGTCGTGCTTCATTGCTCCGACGGCTGGGACCGCACGTCGCAGATGAGCTCGCTTGCCCAGCTGATGCTCGACGCGCACTACCGCACGTGCCACGGCTTCGCGACGCTCGTCGAGAAGGAGTGGAGCGCCTTCGGCCACCGCTTCTGGATGCGCCGCTACTTGGGCCAGCCAATCTTCGCCCAATTCCTCGACGCGGTGGTACAGCTCCTCCGGCAGCATCCGACCGCCTTCGGGTTCAACGAGCGTTTCCTGAGCGATCTGCTCGCGATGCATGATGGGCGCTCGCTCCCCGAAGCAGACTCGCTCGGCAGAGACGCGCCCATCACGGCGCCCATACAGTACGCTCCTTTCGACTGCGACTCAGACCGCGAGCGGCTGCGAGCAGCAGACGCTCGAGCCGCCGCCGCGCCGCCCACTGCGTGGGACCAGCTGCTAGCGCCGGAGCGCGCGCATCTGTACCGGAACCCCGAGCACGTGCTGCCGGCCGCGGACGCGCTGATGCTCCGGCCCGACTGCCGCGCGAGCAAGCTTCGCGTATGGGAGGCCTTGCTCGTGCCCACGCCGCGCGACCTCTCACGCAAGGCTCGGCCCTCGCCGACGGCCGCGCTCGTGCCGTGCTGTGCCGGCGGCACGGCGCATCGGCCTCTCCAGCTCGAAGGGGCCGAGGCCCAGAGCAAAGCCCCTCTCGAGTTTGAGATGACGTAGGTGCAACACGAAGCGAAAATGGCGGCGGACTAAAACTGTCGGGCCCGCGCGGGGCATCTCAGACGCCTGCGGCGGCGAAAACGTAAAAATTGCTGCTATTTCTTTGGGATTTCTATCCAAAAATTCTATTTCTATGGCAGCGGACGGTGGGGCGTGGCAGCAGTGCCGCGGTCGCGTACCGATAAACGTTGTCCGTTCCTGACGTACGTGAGCGTAGGTATGCTAAATGACCTCCCCCCGCGCTCCGTTGCGTTCGAGGTATTATGAAGAGTTCTCCGCTTGGCGACGGCGGAACGGACCCCGGACCGGGCGTGCGTCGTCTGTCGATGCGGCGCCGCCGCCTGCGATCCGGGCGAGATCTCACCTGCCTCGGGGCGTCATCACCAGGTTGATGCGCGCACTCATTACATCGCTCACATGGCGCCGGATACCCACGTGGGCGAGCGGAAGGCCGATGCCGCCGTGGGCCACCTCGGTGAAGCAGCCGCGCTGCTCGTGGTACAGAATCCACGGCCACCAGCGCTCCGCCGCTGAGTGCAGCGCCTCGGCCTCTGTAGCAAAGGTCTCCACGGTCCGGCTGGATGAGACCACCTGGAAACTTCCCGCAGAGGCCGCGACAAAACCTGCTGAGATTGCAGCCTTGCGCGAC
>Ga0164294_10006070_pt1 | contig 10335 bp, 6 predicted proteins | sample GEODES005metaG_FD_111479 | JGI IMG/M metagenome (GOLD analysis project Ga0164294, IMG submission 111479) | Oligotrophic lake water microbial communities from Sparkling Lake, Wisconsin, USA - GEODES005 metaG | ecosystem: Environmental > Aquatic > Freshwater > Lake | place: USA: Sparkling Lake...
CGCTGCACTTCCCCGGCGTTGTGCAATTCAGCTTCCAGCTGACGTTTGGCCTGCATTTCCTGATGCGCGCGGGCGCTGGCCAGAGCGAACGCTGATTGCTCGACCAGCGAATTGAACACCTCGAAATCGTTCTGGCTGAACTGCTGGCTGGTGCTGTCGGCGGTGACGGCCAGCACGCCCAGGCGGCGGTCGCCGGAGCTCAGCGGCCCGGCCATGACCGTGACGTTTTGTTGATGCGTGTTGGACGGTTGCTTCATACTGGCATGGCCGGCCAGGTCGTCCACATGCTCCGACTTCTGGCGGGTGAAGACGCCGCCGAGCATGCCATTTTCCATGCCGATGGCCTGCCAGCGCAGCGTGCTGAGCAGGGAGGAAGGGTTTGCCTCGGCCTGCGTCAGCACCTTCTCGGTCAGATGAATCAGGGGCGCGCACTGGTCGGAGCAGAAGCGCGGCACCAGCATCTTGCGCGTTTCGTCATAGGCATAGAAGGCACCGCCCTTGCTGCTGGTCACCTTCATCGCGCCTTCAACAATCAGGCGGTGCAGCGTGCTCTCGCGGTTGTCCGCCGAGATGGCCACGCCGAGCGCCTGCAAAAAGCTGAACAGACGGCGCTCCTCGGACACGATGGCGTCCTGCTCGAGCTTCAAGGCCTCGATGTTGCGACGACGGCGCGTTGCCAACCGCCCGGCTTTGTAGAAGCCGTAGCCGGCTGTCAAGGCCACCAGGAGAAGGAACACGATCAAAGCCGTCATCGCTGGGGCTTCCGTTATGGCGTGAAGAAAAGCTTTGTCAAACCATCACCGTGACTTGTCCAAATGTGCAGCAACTTCATCACACTTGGCTGGTTGTAAGCCCCTTCATGAAGACCGCTCTCACTTTCGCCGCCGTCCTTAGTTTTGCTTTTCAAGCCAATGCCGACTGGCCCCGCCTGCGCGGCGCGAAAGGCGACGGCATCGGCGAGGGCAAGGTGCCCATGACCTGGAGTGCGGGCGAGCATATCGCGTGGAAGGCCAACCTGCCCGGCCCAGGGTCATCGAGCCCCATCATCGTCGGTGATCGCGTGTTCCTCACCTGCTGGTCCGGCTATGGCGATGGTAGCAACGGCACCATCGACAAGCTGAAGCGCCACCTGCTCTGCCTGAACAAGGCCGATGGCAAGATCTTGTGGGACAAGACCGTGCCCGCCGTGCAACCGGAGGATGAATACACCGGATTCATCACCGAGCATGGCTACGCGAGCAACACACCCGCGAGCGACGGCAAAAGCGTGTTCGTCTTCTTCGGCAAGAGCGGCGCGCTGGCCTTCGACTTCGACGGCAAGCAGCTCTGGCAGACCTCGCTCGGCACCAACTCGAACAGCCGCCGTTGGGGCAGTGCGGCGAGTCCGATCGTTTACAAAGACACGGTCATTGTCACCGCGCTGGATGAAGGCGGTGCGGTCGTTGCGCTCGATAAGAAGACGGGCAAGCAAGTCTGGAAGGCCCCGGCTGAGGGCTTGGAGCTGGTTTACAGCACGCCCGTGCTCGCGGGTGAGGATCTGCTGCTGCCGGTGGCGAATGAACTGTGGGGCTTCAACCCCGACACCGGCAAGCTGCGTTGGTATGCCACGCATGAACTCCCCGGCAATGTCTCCCCAGGCGTCGCGGTTGGCCCCGATGCCGTGTATGTCACTGGTGGCTTCCCCACGCGCGGCACCGTCGCCATTAAGCCCGGTGGCAGCGGCGACATCACCCAGAACATTCAATGGCGGGCCACCAACGCCAGTTACGTGCCCAGCCCGATCCTGCATGAAGGCCATCTATATGTGATCGACGACCAGGGCTTTGCCTTGTGCATCAATGCCAAAACGGGCGACGAGGTGTATCGTGAGCGCGTGATGGACAGCGGCGGCGGTGGTGGCAATCGTCGTGGTGGTGGCAAGCCCTTCTATGCCTCGCCCGTGCTGGTCGATGGCAAGCTCTACTGCCCCAGCCGCAAGAACGGCACCTTCGTCCTCTCCGCCAAGCCGGTTTATGAGAAGCTCGCTGTGAACATTCTGTCCGACGACGATAGCCAGTTCAACGCCACTCCCGCTGTGGACGGCAACAAGCTCTATTTGCGCAGCGAGAAGGCGCTGTATTGCATTGGGGAGTAGCTTCGACTTCAAGTCGAAGCTACGTCCGGCGGCACTAGCCTCAATGCTCGCCTTCCTTCGGCTCTGGCAGCATCCAGGCGAGCACGGCACCGACCAGGGCGTAAGCACCGGCCACCGCAGCACCGACCATGGCGATCTTCGCCGGGTTTGGTGGCACGGACTCTGACAGCGTGATGGTGATCCAGGCGGCGGCGGTGCCGATGATGCGACCGCCGATGTTGGCGGCGAAGCTCTCACCGGTGCCGCGCAGATGCACGGGGAAGACCAGCGGGATGTAGTTCCCCCAGAAACTGAACTGCGCCACCGTCAAGAGGCCGGCGAGGAAGATGCCCCACTTCACCAAGTCGAGCGATTCCGTGTTCAAGTTCCCTCCGACCCAGTTGAAATACAACGGAATGAATATCAGCGCAGGAAAGATGAACAGGCTGAACTGCAAGCGGCGGCTCATGAAGACCAGCACGACCACAGCGAGCAGGCAGCGGCCGACAAGACCACCGGTCTCCTGCATCTTGGTGATGTTCGCGATCACAGCGTCCGAGGCGTTGGCCGCTGCCATCTTCAGTTGGCGTTCGGTTGGCGCGGGTTTGCCTGCGGCGGCCAGGGTGGTCTTCAGCTTCTCCTGCGCCTGCGTGCCTGCGGCCAGCACTTCCTGGTGCCCGCCCTTGGGCGCGCCAAGGATCTGCGGCAGTTGTTGAATGGCTCCAAAGGCAATCCCGTAGCTGGCGGCGAAGCCGAGGGTCGTCAGGATCGTGGTGCGGCGAAGTTCGGGACTGAACAGCGCGGCGATGCTCGGGCGTTGCAGATTGCCGGAGTCCTTTTTCTTCTGCCACTCGGGCGACTCGGGCAGGAAGGGACGAATCATGATCAGCGGCAGAGCGGGCAGCACGCCGGAGATCAAGGTGTAGCGCCAGGCCTCATGCCCGCCGTGAATCGCGGGGAAAAGGCTGGCGTGCTCGGCGGCGTAGCCATTGACCCAGGCGACCATGAAACCGCCGATGGACGAAAAGGCCTGCGTGTAGCCTAGCACTTTCTCGCGTTGCTTCGGATTCGGGAACAGCTCGGCCAGCCAAGCGACCGCAGCCACGAACTCCACGCAGACGCCGATGAAGACGAGGCAGCGCAGGAACAGCAGTTGGTAGAGGTCGGTCGCGTAACCTGCCGCGAAGGCCGACACCGCATACAGCAGGATGCTGAAGGTCAGCACGCGGCGGCGACCGAGCAAGTCCGTCAGGTAGCCGCCGAGCAGGCCGAAGACCCCGCCAGCGATGGCGGGCACGAAGAACAGCATGCGCGCCCATTGCACATAACCGGGCGAACCCGGCGTCAGCAGCGGCACGCCATCCGGTCCCACCCCGCCCAGGGCGGCCAGCGCTGGCTTCACGATCAGCGGCAGCATCAGCAGCTCATAGATGTCGAAGGCAAAGCCAATGCTGGCGATGATGCAGATGAGCCAGTGCGTGCGGGTGAATTTAAGGGGAGCGGACATATGAGGAAGACGGGAAGGAGCGGGCGCAGTGAACGCAGAGAGTGCCGGGATTCAATCACGCTCTTGCGCTTACACCAGCGGCAGCAGCTTGCTGAAGATCAGCACCACGACGATGCCGATGACCGAGTCCGCGCCGGTTTGCAGCGTCCAGGTGCGCAGCGTTTCCTTTTCATTCATGCCGCTGAGGCGGGACACCACCCAGAAGCCGCTGTCATTCATCCAGGAGCAGAACATGGCTCCGAAACCGATGGCGCAGAACAGATAGACCGGGTGACAGCCGAGGCCGCCCGCCGCCAGCATGGGGGCCATGATGGAGGAAGCCGTGAGCATGGCCACGGTGGCCGAGCCCTGGGCCACGCGAATGACTACCGCGACCAGCCAGCCAAGAATCAGAAGGTTGATGTTGTAGCCCTGTGCCAGCGCCTTCACTGCATCGCCCACGCCCGCGCTGCGCAGGGCCAGGCCGAAGGCTCCGCCCGCGCTGGTGATTAGGATGATCATACCGGCAGTCTCCAGCGGTGGTCCGACCAAGTCCTCCAGCTTCTTCAGGCCAAAGCCCCGTTGCTTGGCCAGCACGACGAGTGCAATCACGGCGCCGATGAGCAGGGCGATGTTCTTGTGCCCAATGAAGTCCACCCAGTGCCGCACGGCGGTGAAGCTCTGCTCGCCACCGAACAAGGCGATCATGGAGGTGCCCCAGCCTTGACCTTTCGTCGCACCGGCATGAGCGAGTTCAAAGACGGTCGTCAAGCTGATCAGCAGGATCGGCAGCAGCACGGGGGTGATGCTCCAGAAGAAGGAAGGCAGCTCGCTCTCTGACTTGTTGCTGATGCCGTGCAGGTTCTCCAGCGAAACAGCCCCCGACCCACGCACCGGCACCACCGTGCGCTTGTTGAGCCAGTGGCTGAACAGGAAGCCCAGCGTGGAGACGATGCCGCCAATGATCATGCCCCAGACCAGGGACTCGCCCACGCTGATCTTGAGATCCTCCACCACTGCCACCGGGCCGGGATGCGGCACGGTCATGCTGTGGGTGATCGTGCCCGCACAGCACACTGCTAGAATGTAGAGCACGTAATCCTTCCCGGTGCGTAGGGCTAGCGTCATGGCCAGCGGGGCCATCAGCATAAACATCGTGTCGAAAAAGATCGGCGCGCTCAGGATGAAGGTGCTCCACAGCAGCGCCCAGCCCGCGCGCTTCTCCCCAAAGAACGCCAGGAAGCGCCGCACCACCTTGTCCGCCCCGCCGCTCTCCATCAGGCACATGCCGATCACCGCCGCGAGCGCGATGCTGATGGCAATGTCGCGCGCGGTGTCGCCCAAGCCCTTGCTCACCATTTCCACCACGCCGACGAGATGCGGCAGCGCCTTCACCTTGCCGTCCTTCTGCACGATGTCCCAGCTCTCCTTGTTCGTCAGCAATCCCGCTAGCAAGGCCGCCAGCACCAGGGCCAGGAAAGCATGAAGCCGCAGCTTGCTGATGCCGATGATGATGAAGGCAACGCTGATGGCGAGGACGACGAAGGGCCAATAAGTGGAAGACATAGCGGCGCGGATGCTGGCGGGTGAGGCGCGGCGAGTCGAGTGGAAAGTCACGGCTCGCAGTTGTTCGTGCGGAGTGTTTAGTCCTTGGATACTCAGCACTAAACACTCTTTACTAACCACTCTATCTTCCCATGCGCTTCCCTGCCCCCATCGCTTCCGTGCTGCGCGAGCGCGCGGTGTGCATCGGCGTGGCTGCCACCGGCCTCGTGCTGGTGCTGGGCAATGCCTTCGGCCTGAGTCTCTGGACGTGTGTGTTTCACGAAGTCACGGGCCTGCCCTGTCCTGGCTGCGGCCTCACGCGTGGCATGACGGCCTTTGCTCGGGGTGATGTGCAGCAGGCGCTGCAATGGCATCCCTTCACACCCGTTTTTGCCTTTGGCGCGGTGCTCACGGTGGTCGTCACCGTGCTGCCAGCGCCGAAACGTGCGAAGTTGCTGGAGGTGATCGCGCACATCGAAGCCCGCACCGGCATCACCTTCGTGCTGCTGATCGCGCTCTTTGCGTTTGGTATCTGGCGAATGACACAGGGGCCTGGGGATTTTTAGGCCGCGAGTAGTTTGGCAGCGCTGATATGAAATGACGAATGCCCAATGACAGAATGACGAAGCTTCAATGATGGTCTTGTCGGCGAGCGAGATTTGTCATTCAATCATTCGGACTTCTTTTGTCATTGGTCATTCCGTCATTCGTCCTTGCTTAGCTTTGGCGGATTCCGCCCAAAACATGTCTGGCAAATTCCGGCATGGCTCTCGTTCCTTTGCCCTCGCTCCTCATGAAAACGTCTCTGCTCCTAATGCTCGCTCTCGCCGGAATCGCCCACGGGGCGGCCAAGGAAATCGAAGGCGAGCGCGCCCCGGCCAACACGCCCTGCCCGACACCGGAAGAAGCCCGCGCTAAAATGACCGTGCCCGAGGGCTACGAGGTCCGCTGCTTCGCGCATGAGCCGATGGTGCAGAACCCGGTTGCCATGACCTGGGACACACGTGGCCGCCTCTGGGTCGTGGAGCTTTACGAGTATCCCGAAGGCACCCCGCTGCCCGTGGAGAAGCGCCCCTTTGGCCAGCCTGCGAAGGATGACCAGTATCGCCCTGTGCCCGAGGTTTGCCTGCCTTCATTCAGCATCCCGAATCGAGCATCCAGCATCCCGAAAGACCGCATCATCATCCTGGAAGACACCGACAACGACGGCGTTGCCGACAAGCGCACCGTCTTCGTCGAAGGCCTCGACTTGGCCAGCGCCATCATCTGCGGCGACGACGGCATCTACGTGGGCCAGCAGCCGCACCTCCTACACTTCAAGGACAGCAATCACGACGACGTGCCCGACGAGTGGCGCGTGGTGCTCACTGGCTTTGGCCGCGAGGACACGCACGAGCTGGTCAACAGCTTCACCTGGGGCCCCGACGGCTGGCTCTACATGACGCACGGCGTCTTCACCAACAGCAAGGTCCGCCGCCCCGGCCAGCCGGAGAGCGAGGGCTTCAAGTTCGACGCGGGCATCGGCCGCTGCCGCCCCATGAACCGCGAAAAAGCCGCGCCCTGGGAGTTCGAAGTCTTTGCCGACGGCACCAGCAATCCCTGGGGCACTGACTACGACGCGGCGGGGAACTTCTTCGTCAGCGCCTGCGTCATCGACCACTTCTTCCACATGGCCCCCGGCGGCATCTACGTGCGCCAGGGCGGCGCGCCGGAGAACCCGTATGCCTATGAGCTGCTGCCCAGCATTGTGAAGCACAAGCACTTCCGCGCCGCGTATGCGGGCATTCAGATCTACCAGGGCGGCGTGTATCCGCGGGACACCTGGGGTCACGCTTTCATCGGCAACATCCACGACAACGCCATCCACGAGGAAGTGCTCACGCCCGTCGGGGCCAGCTTCAAATGCGAGCCGCGCCGCGACTTCCTCCGTGCCAACGACGGTTGGTTCCGCCCCGTCAGCACCCAGACCGGCCCCGATGGGAATCTGTGGGTCATGGACTGGTGCGACAAGTATCCCTGCTACCAGAACGCCAAGGCGAACCCCGAAGGCGTGGACCGCGCCCGCGGGCGGATTTGGCGGGTGGTGTGGACGGGCATGGGGAGCAAGGACGCCTCGCCCTCGCTCCCCAGTCGTCCCATGAAAGACATGGACCTCGCCAAACTCGACACGCCCGCTCTGGTGGAGCTGCTGGAGCATCCGAATAGCTGGATGCGGCGGAAGGCGAGAAGGGTGCTGAGCGAACAGACCAAGGTCAGTCAAGATGCCTTGCAAGCGCTGACCGAAGCCGCTTATGCGAAGGGCAACATTGAAGCCTTCTGGGCGCTGGAGAACATGCAGCGCAACCCCGACGTGCTGCGTGCTGTGGAGAGCAAAAGCCCAGCCTTCCGTGCTTGGTTCTCGCGTGGTTTAGGCAATCATGGCAGCGAGACGGCGAGCTATGGCGAGCTGTCTCGTCTTGCAGCTGACAGTAGCCCCAGCGTGCGAGCGGCAGTGGCCGTCGCGCTGAAGCAAATTCTCACTGGCAACCTCACCGTTACCCGCCGTGTGGGAAAACCGGGGGACGAAGAATTCAAGACGCTCTCCACCCTTATCACCACAAGCAAGGCCCCAGACGATGCGTTGTTGCCTCTGAATATCTGGATGGCTCTTGAAGCCGCTTTAAATGGAGCCACATCGCCTACCATTGAACTGCTGGCCAAGATTGCACCCGAAGCCCAGCCCCTCTCCCTCACCCTCGCCCACAAATCCATGCGCCGCCTGTGCGACACGCGGGACGCCAAGAACCTGGACCTCGCGCTTGACTTCCTCACCAAGATCAAAGCGCATGACGTGTTGCTGGCCCACGCCCTGGACGGCATCGAGAAAGGCCAGGAGGGGGGCATCCTCAAGCCGACGAAGGACTTCTCGGCCTTGTTCGCGGAGTTCATGGCCAGCAAGAATACGGATGTGCAGAAGCACGCGCAGAATCTCGCGACGTTGTGGGGCGATGAGGCGGCGATTGGTCGCATCGTGGCCAGCTTGGTCGAGCCGAAGACGCCAGTGGCCCAGCGCATCACGGCAGTGCAGACCCTGCGCAAGGTGAAGAGCGCGGCGGTGACGGCGGCGTTTGTGAAAGTGCTCAGCACGCCGGACAGCCAGCCGAGCGCGCTGGTCGTCGAAGTCATCCGCGCCTCCGCCGATGCCGGGGGCGATGCCTTCATCGCGCCGCTGACGCAGCTTGCCGCATCCAAAGACTACGGCACGCAACTGGCCGCGTTCGGTGCCTTGTCGAATCGCGAGTCCTGGACTCACGCGATGCTGGAGGCCATCGCGGCAAAGAAGATCAGCGCCGTCGGTTTCCCCGCCTCGGTGCGGCGGCAGCTCGCCACCAGCAAGGACAAGGGCATTCGCGACAATGCCTTCAAAGTCCTCGGCGCTTGGAAGGACAGCAGCGACGACATGAAGGCGCTGATCGCCGCGAAGAAGGCCGCTTGTCTCACGGGCGAGCCCGACATCGCCGCTGGCAAGCTCTTGTTCCAGACCACCTGCATGGTCTGCCACGTCTTCCACGGCGGCGGGCAGAAAGTGGGGCCGGACTTGATCGGCAGCGGGCGCAGCAACCTGGACGCGATCCTCGCCAACGTGATCGACCCCAACCAAATCATCGGCAACGGCTACGAGAACTTCTCCCTCAGCACCAAGGACAACCGCACGCTGATGGGCCGCGTGCTGGAGGACACGCCTAGCCATGTGAAGCTGCAAATGATCGGCGGGGCGGAGACTGTGGTGCCGCGCGACCAAATCGCGAAGCTGGAGAACACGCATCAATCGCTGATGCCCATGGGCTTCGGCGGGCTGCCGGACGATCAGTTCCGCAACCTCATCTGGTATGTGCTCGCGCCCCCGGAGGAAGGCCCGCTGACGCCAGAGAAAAAGAAGCTGCTCAGCACCAGCATCGACGCCGCCCCCGCGAAGCCGAAGGGCAACAGCTCCCGCGCCATCGACTGGGAAAGCGTCAGCCTGTGGAACCCGAAGTGGAAGGTCAGCGCTCCCGACTTCGAGCGCACGCCCATGAAGCTCGCCGACTACCACGGTCGCTCGAACGTGCTGCTGATGCATCCCTTCCCCGACAAAAAAACCCCGACCTCGCTGGAGCAGAAGCTCACCATTGATCCGGCCAAGCCGAAGCTGAAAGTCAGCGTGGCCGCCGATGATCGCGGCGACTGGAAGCTGGTCGTGCGCGTCAATGGCGAGGTGATCAAAGAACAAGTCATCGATCACGAGAAGCCGCGCTGGAAGGACTTGGTGTTCGACCTGTCGAACTTCGCCGGCAAAGAAGTGAACGTGCGCCTGGAAGGCCACGCCACTGATTGGTCCTGGGAGTTCGGCTACTGGCAGGACGTGCGCTGGGAGTAACAACAAATGCGGGTTCGCAGTTCGAGCTTCAGCTCGCCGAATCGACTGAATCACGAGCTGAAGCTGGACGAACCCATGCTGGAAATGAACCTTTGGTGCTTCGTGAACGAGAGTTGTGACGAGCTGCGATCTCATCGCTACTTTGCGCTATTACCTGCCGCTCCCGACAAAGGTTTTGTCAGCGTAAGAAATTCCAAGTAATCGTTGGGCAGGTCTGACTCCCATGAATGTGAAATCTGCTTCATCTCCCACGGTGCTGGTCATCGCTGACGATCTGAAGCTGGTGGAGTCGCTGCGGGGAGCCTTCGGCAGCGCCTGCCAGGTGTTCCTCAGTCCCTCGGTCGAGTCCGGGCTGAAGCGTGTTGAGAATGAGCAGCTCTGCGCGGTGCTCATCAACATGGGCATGAAGGGCTTGAACCCTGTGGCGGTGGTGAACGCGGTGCGCGCGCTGCACCGGGAAGTGACAATCGTGGGCTTCGCTCCGCCGCCGGTCAGGCCGAATGGCGTGACTGCGCTGCCGGTGCTGGAGGGCTGCGAGGTGGTGCAGCTGCCCGTGGATTGGAAGGACCTACGCCATCTCCTGGAGTCCAGCTTGCCAGCGGTCCGGCTGAATGGCACCAACGGCACGAATGGCCATCATCCAGCGCGAGTGGAAGCACCAGCGCCTGTCCTTGTCCCTGCCGCTGTGGTGGTTCCGCCGCCACCACCCATCACAACCGCAGCGCCGCCGCCGGTTGCTCTTTCTGCCCCTGCCATGCCTGAGGAGGTCCCGCCATCCCTGCCTGAGATTGCACC
>Ga0164294_10006075_pt1 | contig 10332 bp, 10 predicted proteins | sample GEODES005metaG_FD_111479 | JGI IMG/M metagenome (GOLD analysis project Ga0164294, IMG submission 111479) | Oligotrophic lake water microbial communities from Sparkling Lake, Wisconsin, USA - GEODES005 metaG | ecosystem: Environmental > Aquatic > Freshwater > Lake | place: USA: Sparkling Lake...
AATGACGACGAAGGTCTCGTGCTATCCGTCGCCTGACTCACCCGACCGCCAGCCTGGCGCTGTGGGGTGGCGTCGAATGTACGGTCAACCGCGTCGGCGATGATTATCGCGATCAGATGCGATTGTCGGGCCATGACGACCGGATCGACGATCTGGCTGAATTCGCCAAGATCGGAATCGGCACGTTGCGCTATCCGATCCTGTGGGAACGCGTGGCGCCGCATGTCCCGCACGAACGCGACTGGCGGTGGTCCGATCGACGGCTTGGCGAGCTGGAACGGCTGGGCATCGCGCCGATCGTGGGACTGCTCCACCACGGCAGCGGCCCTTCCTACACCAGCCTTGTCGACGACGGCTTTCCGACGCTGTTCGCCGACTATGCCCGCGCCGTTGCGCAGCGCTATCCGCAGGTCAACGATTGGACGCCGATCAACGAGCCGCTGACGACCGCCCGGTTCAGCGCGCTTTACGGACATTGGTATCCGCACGCTGCCGACGCCCCGAGCTTTTGGCACGCGCTGCTCAACCAGATCGACGGGACGCGGCTGGCGATGGCGGCGATCCGACGCGTCAATCCCAACGCGCGGCTGATCCAGACCGAGGATCTCGGCGAGACGTTCGCCATCGAACCGCTGGCCGCCGTCGCGGGTTACTACAACCATCGTCGGTGGCTGACCTGGGATTTGCTGTGCGGGCGAGTCGTGCCTGGCCACCCCTTGTGGGATGAGATCGCGACCGCCGGCTTTGCCGATCGACTTCGGGTGATCGCCGAGCATCCGTGTCCGCCCGAGATCATCGGCGTGAACTATTACGTGACGAGCAATCGCTTCCTCGATCGCGATCGTGCGCACGGTCCTTTGCCCGCGACCGGATATCACGATCACGTCGCGGCGCGCGCAATGGACCCGCCGCCCGCCGGCCTGTCGAGCCTGTTTGCGCAAGCACATGAGCGCTACGGGCTGCCGATCGCGTTGACCGAATGCCATATCGGCTGCACGCGCGACGAGCAGATGCGGTGGACCTACGAATGCTGGCAGGCCTGCACGGCGGCTCGCGATGTCGGCATCGATGTCGTTGCGTTCACCGCCTGGGCGCTGACCGGCAGCACCGATTGGGACAGCCTGCTGACGCAATCGCGCGGGCATCGGGAGACTGGCGCGTTCGAACCGACGGGCAAGACCCTCCGTCCAACCGCTCAGGCGCGGTTACTGGCACAGTTGCAGGCCGGCGATGGGGTCGCGCCACGAGATGTGCATCCGATTCTGGCCACGCCGGGGTGGTGGCGTCGATCGCACCGGCAATCCGCCGCGGCGCGGGCCGGCACGACCGCCCCTTCCCGACCGCTGCTGATCGTCGGCGCTACCGGCACGCTCGGCCGTGCCATGGCCGGCGCCTGCGACGTCCGCGGTATCGATTATGTCATCACCGACCGCGCGACGATGGCGGTGGACGACATCGGTCAGATCAGGGCGACACTCGACCGCCACGACCCATGGGCGGTGGTCAATGCGACGGGCTGGGTCAATATCGACACGGCCGAGGAAGCCGCGGCGCGGTGCCGTGCGGTCAACGGTCACGGCGCCGTCGACCTGGCCCGGGAATGCAACGAACGTGACATTTCGTGCATGACCTTCTCGTCCGATCAAGTCTTCGACGGGCGCGCCGACTTGGATTATCATGAGCACGATCCGGCTCGCCCGCTGAACATCTACGGTTCGAGCAAGGTGACGGCGGAGACCGGGTGCCTGACTTTCGCGCGGTCGATCGTCATTCGCACTGCCGCATTCTTCTCGCCTTATGACGAATACAACTTTGCGATGCAGGTCGAGCGGGATTTGCGCGCCGGATCGACGTCGCTCGCATCCGATCGCCATATCGTGTCGCCGACCTACGTGCCGCATTTGGTCAACGCGTGCCTCGATCTGTTGATCGACGCCGAAACCGGCATCTGGCACCTGTCGAATGGCGAAAGCCTGAGTTGGTTGTCCTTTGCGACCAGGGTCGCGCGACACATGGCGGTGGACCCCGCGAACCTTCGATCCGCCGACGAGGCGGCGTTAGGCTGGATCGCCCGCCGCCCTCGCCGGGTGGGTCTCACGTCGTCCCGCGGTCGGATGCTTCCGGATCTCGAGACAGCACTGGATGACTACCGGCGCGTCCGCGCCCCAAGCATCGCGATTTAACAATGGAGATCAATTTGGCGAACGACACCCCAACATCGAGCAGCGGCACCGACAAGCGATCGGACAAACATCCGCGCAAGCCAGCAGACACCGTCGATAGCAGCGATCCGCACAAAACCGCTAAGCTTACCGGTGAAGATGCGGCCTACGAGCCTGAAGGCGGCGACACCTGACGTCGGTTCTGTCTTTCTCGTCATCAATGGTCGGGCAATCCTGCCGGATAATCCTCCGGCGACACGATCCCGACATTTGAACGGTCCTCGACGTCCTCCATCGGCTGTCCGCCCGGTGTACTACGGTCTTCGGGTGCGCGCTTTTCGGTCTGCGACGTACGATCGCTTTGCGTCTTGGACCCGTCCGTGTCGTCGTGGACAGACTGTTCTGTCATGGCAAACTCCCTTGCTTGGGTGGGACGTCCGACGATCAGGTCTTCAACCGCGGTGATTTCTGGTCCTCGTGCAAATGGCTGTCATCACCATTCTTCTCGGTGCTGCCATCGTCCTCCCCGCCGCCGGCGGGTTCCGCTTTGGCGTGATCGTCATGTGCGGGTGTACCCTCGCGGCGACCGTCGTTGGTCATTTATCTCTACCTTTTTCGTCGGCCTCCGCGGTAAAACAACGCGATAGGGCGGTCATTCAACGCGCGATGAGCGGCGAAAGACCCAAGACGCGGCCCCTAGTCTACATCAACCCCGCGCTTCGTAGCGCATGCTCGATGGTCTTCGTAATGGATGTCGCGACCGTCGGCGGTGGGCCCCCGTCGCTCTGCACAACCTTACGCGGCGGCAAACCAGCGTCTTTTGCCGGGGACGACGGCGGCAGTTCCATAAGATTGGCCGGAACCGATCGCCCCAGCCCCCAGTCGCTTGCCATGCGACGGGTGGACGAGATCGCGACATCGAGCATGTGCGCACCACTGACCCCGCAAGCATCGTCGCCCGTCGTCGCGAGGGGCGTGCCGTGGCCCATGCCGGTGATGCGATAATCCTGGATGACCGCCCGTCCGCTCTCGTCATGCCAGACGCGATGAGGATAACCGCTGACCATATCGACAATATCCGGCGCTCGATCGACACCGTGAAGCGGACGCCATTGCTCGATGATATCGTCGCCGTTGCTCGCGGCGACGGTGTAGTCGGCATCGCCATGCCACACCGATATCGACGGCCATGGCCCGTTAGCCGGCGAAGCGGCGCGTACCAAATCCGCCAAGGCCGGGCCGTCGGGACTGCCGTATCCGCGCATGCGATCGAACGCCTGGGGGATGCCGTTCGCCGATCCGTATGGAAGACCCGCGATGATCGCGCCCGCCGCGAACGTCTCCGGATAGGTCGCAAGCATTACCGACGTCATCGCCCCACCGGCCGACAAGCCGTTGATGTAGATGCGACCCGGATCGATCCCATGCCGTTCGATCATGCAGTCGATCATTTGCCTGATGGAGGCCGGTTCGCCGATGTTACGGCGATTGTCGCTGGTCTCGTACCAGTTGAAGCACAGGTTGAAATTGTTGGCGCGGTTTTGCTCGGCAAACAAAAGCGCGAAGCCGAGTTCGTCGGCCAACTGCGACCAGCCGGCGCCGCGATCGTAGTCGCGCGCATTCTGCGTGCATCCGTGCAACACGACCACCAGCGGCATCGGCCGCGTGCCCGTCTCCGGCGCATAATACCATGCACCCAGAGCGCCTGGGTTAATGCCGAAATCCTCCAGACGGATGAGCGCGCTCGTCCCAGCAGGCGTATGTTCGGCATTGGAACGCGCGTGCAGGGCTTTCAAACGACCGATCGTGTCGGAAATTTTTCTCACAGCACCAACTCCATGCCCGACGAAGGATGAAGCCGGATGTACGCTCAACGATCACGTTCGCAATGAGTTGCTGCACTGCAGCATTTACGTCTGCCTTGCCCCTTAGTCGGTCCAGTATTCCATCGAATATGTAACTTGATTGCTGTGGCAATTATTGCCATGTCAATGGAATGACGATCTTCGATACCGCGACGTACAACCCCGATCTGTCGGTCGGTTACCTGACCAAACGGATCCATTACATGGCCGGCAGTGGGCTCGAACGCGTGTTCGTCAGTGAGGATATCAGCTATCTGCAATGGAGTGCGCTGGTATCGATCCATTATGGTCGCGGCGCCACATGCAAGGCGCTGGCGCATGAAATCGCGCATGATCGCGGCGCAACGACGCGGTTGCTCGATACCCTGGAGGCGAGACAGTTGGTGGTGCGCGATCGGGATCCGGCCGATCGCCGCGTCATAAATCTCGCGCTGACGGCCGAGGGCGAAGCGATCGCGCGACGCTGTCTCACCAGGGTGGTGGATCTGTGGAATGGCTGGCTAGCGGATTGGGAACCAGCCGATGTCGCGCAATTGATCAACTACCTTCAGCGCCTGCGCACGACACTCGAAACGGCATCGGTCGAGGGAGACGAGACATGCGCCTGATCGTCGCCGGCTTGCTGGCCAGCGCTGCGCTTGCAGGCTGTGCCGTTCCCGACAGTAAGCCCATGCTAAGCCCCAAGCCCGCCGACACGCTTGGCCTGTCTGCGGTGCCGATGCCGGTCATCGCAAGCGATTGGTGGCGATCGTTCGGCGATACTCAGCTCGACCGCGTGGTGGCCGATGCGCTCGCTGGCAATCCATCGCTCGATACAGCGCTGGCGCGCGTTCGCCAGGCAAGCGCGGTGCTGTCCTCCAGCCGCGCAAACGACGGGCCGGACGTCAACCTCGACGTCAATCCCCAGGTTGCCCGGCTAAGCGGGCGCTACCAGATTCCGCCCCCTTATGCGGGGACGGTGCGGTTCGTCGGCACGGCGCAAGCGGGCCTCAATTGGAACCTAGACCTGTTCGGGCGGCAAAAGGCGGTAATCGATCAGGCCCGCGGGTCGGTGCGCGCCGCCGAATTCGATGTCGCGGCAGCGCGGCTGGCGATTACGGGGGCCGTGGTCCAGACCTACATCGATCTCGCCCGCGCCGAGCAGCAGCAGGCAATCGCGATCCGTACGATCAAGACCCGCGAGGAATCGCTGCGGCTGGTCGACGTGCGCATCCGCAACAAGCTGGCCAGCAACCTCGACCGACAAGCCGGCCAAACGCTGCTTGCGCAAGCGCAGCAAGCGCTGATCCGCGCGCGGTCGGCCCGGGCGATCGCGACGAACGCTCTTGCCGCCCTGGCCGGGCGCGGTGCGGATTACGCCGCGACGATTACGCCGACGACGCTGCAGTTCGACTCGGCGATCCCCCTACCCGCCACGATCCCCGCCGATCTCCTCGCGCGCCGCGCCGATATCGCCGCTGCGCTCGCCCGGATCGATGCGGCATCGTCCGGGCAACGCGCTGCCAGGCGCGCCTTTTATCCGGATATCAATCTGGCCGGGCTGATCGGCCTGCAGGCGATCGGCATTGGCAATCTGTTCAACCCGGATGCCGGGACGGTCGGAATCGGTGGCGCGCTGCACCTGCCGATCTTCGACAATGGCCGACTGAAGGCGAATTTGGCTGGCGCAACCGCGGGGATCGACGTCGCCATCGCCGACTATAACAGCCGCGTGATCGAGGCCGTCCACGACGCCAGCGATGCGCTGACGCGGATCGCCAGCCTGGATGCCGACCGATCCCGCCAGCGCGACGTCGTGACAGGCTTTGCCGAAACCGGCCGCCTCAATGCGATCCGCGTGTCGAGCGGACTGAGTTCCCGGCTCGACCTGGTCGATGACGACGTCCGCCTGCTCGAGGCCGAACAGGCCGCCATCAATCTTGCCGCCGATGCCGCGGCCCAGCGTGTGGCGCTGGTGCTGGCCCTGGGCGGCGGCTTCGATTCCAAGGATGTGAAATGACCGACACTGAAACTTCCGAGGTTCTGGCGGCAACGGGTCGAAGCAAGGCGCGCCGCCGCGGCCTGACGATCCTGGCGATCGTCGTGGTGATCGCCGCCGTCGCTTGGGCGATATCGCATTTCCTGTTCGCGAAGCCCGAACAGGAAACCGACGATGCCTATGTCGCGGGCGACGTGGTGGCGATCACCGCGCGCGATCCCGGCACGATCCTGTCCATCTACGCCGACAACACGCAGACCGTGAAGAGCGGTCAGCCGCTGCTCGACCTCGATCCCGCGACCGCCGATGTCGCCCTGGCGGCGGCGGCGGCGGAGCTCGCGCGCGCGGTGCGCTCGACTCGGTCGGACTTCTCGAAGGTCAACGAAGCTGGCGCCGCCGTGGGCCAGGCCGCCGCCGAACTGGCGCGCGCGCGCAACGACCTCGCGCGTCGCCGCGGCGCCGCGGCTGCAGGGGCCATCTCCGGCGAAGAACTGGCGCATGCCGCCGATGCCGTGAAGGTCGCGGAAGCCAATCTGGCGCTCGCACGCAGCCAGCAGGTGCAGTCGCGCACCGGGGTGCAGGGCACGACCGTTTCGACCAATCCCGCGGTGCTCGCCGCGATCGCCGCCTATCGCCGCGCCGCGATCATGCGCCAGCACATGCATCTGATCGCGCCGATCGACGGCGTGATTGCGCAGCGAACGGTGCAGCTTGGTCAGCAGGTCGCCGCCGGGACGCCGCTGATGGCGGTCGTGCCGCTCGACCGCGTATGGATCGACGCCAACTTCCGGGAGACGCAACTGCGCGACCTGCGCATCGGCCAGCCCGCGACGGTCGTCGCCGATATGTACGGCAGCAGCATCGTCTATCACGGCAAGGTGATCGGACTGGGCGCAGGCAGCGGCAATGCCTTCGCATTGCTGCCGCCGCAGAATGCCAGCGGTAACTGGATCAAGATCGTCCAGCGCGTGCCGATCCGCATCGCGCTCGACCCTGCCGAACTGAAACGCAGCCCGCTGCGCATCGGCCTGTCGGTCAAGGCCACGGTCGACACCAGCAACAAGTCGGGCAGCCTGCTCGGCGCGCCGGCCGCGGCGGCCTATCGCGGCGTTCCGACCGACGCGGGCGACCCGGCGGTCGAAGGGCGCATCCAACAGATCATCGCGGCCAACCGCTGATGGCTAGCGCCGCCCCGGCGCAGGCACCGCTGAAGGGCGGGGCGCTGGCACTCACGGCCTTTGCGCTGGCGCTGGGCACGTTCATGCAGGTCCTCGATTCGACCATTGCCAACGTCTCGCTGCCGACGATCGCAGGCAATTTGGGGGTCAGCAGCGACAATTCGACCTGGATCGTCACGGCCTTCGCGGTTGCCAATGGCGTCGCGGTGCCACTGACGGGCTGGCTGATGGGCCGGCTTGGGGTGGTGCGAACCTTCTGTTCGGCGGTCGTGCTGTTCACGATAGCGTCGCTACTGTGCGGCATCGCCTGGGATTTGCCGTCGCTGATCACCTTCCGCATTCTGCAAGGCGCGGTGTCGGGACCGATGATTCCCGGCAGCCAGGCGCTGCTGATCGCGATCTTTCCGCCGCACAAGCGCGCGACTGCGCTCGGCATCTGGTCGATCACGACGCTGGTCGCACCGATCATGGGGCCGATCCTGGGCGGCTACATCTCCGACAATTACCATTGGAGCTGGATCTTCCTGATCAACGTGCCCGTCGGCCTGTTCTGTGCCGGCGCCTGCTGGTCGATGCTGCGCAACCGCGAGACGCCGACGCGCAAGCTGCCGATCGACACGATGGGGTTGGCGCTGCTGGTCGTGTGGGTCGGCGCGTTGCAGATCATGCTCGACCTCGGCAAGAATGCCGACTGGTTTCACGATCCGATGATCGTGGCGCTCGCGGTGATCGCAGCGATAGGCTTTTTCGCCTGGGTGATATGGGAACTGACCGACGCCAATCCGACGGTCGACCTGTCGCTGTTCAAGAACCGCAATTTTGCGATGGGAACGCTGGCGTTCAGCCTGGGCTATGCCGTGTTCTTCGCCAACACGCTGATCCTGCCGTTATGGCTGCAGACTCAGCTCGGCTATACGGCGACCTGGGCAGGCCTGGTGGCAGCGCCCAGCGGCGCCGTTGCCGTGATCCTGACCCCGTTCGTCGCGCGCTTTTCGGGCAAGGTCGACACCCGGATCATCGCTTCGATCGCGTTCGTCGCGTTCGCCGCATCCTACTGGATGCGTTCGGGCTACACGACCTATGCCAGCGCCTGGGACTTCATGCTGCCGATGCTGGTCCAGGGCATCGCGATGAGCACGTTCTTCGTCGCGATGGTGACGATCTCGCTCGACGGCATCGCGCCGCACCGCATCCCGTCGGCCACCGGCATCTCCAACTTCGCGCGCATCACCGGCGGCAGCTTTGCCGCGTCGATCATCACCACGGCGTGGGACCGGCGCGAGGCACTGCACCAGACGCGCTTGGCCGATTCGGTCGGCACCGGGTCCGCGCTGCACCACGCCCTCGCCGGCCTGCGCCAACTGGGGCTAACCGACCCGCAAGCGATCGCGGCCGTCACGCGACAGATGGTCGGGCAAGCCTATCTGCTTGCCTCAACCGACTTGTTCTACGTGTCCGCCATATTGTGCCTGTTGCTGGTCGGCGTCGTCTGGATCACACGGCGGCCCAAGCCGATGTCCGGGCCCGTCGCAGCTGACTGAGCCGTCGTTACATCGAGCGCTTCTCGGCGCTCGCGACACGGTGGCGGCTTCGCGATCCTAGCAATCAGTCGCGCAGGCCTCGCCGCGCTCGATCTGGATCGTCGCGTGGCCGATCGAGAATCGCTCTTGCAGCATCGCCTGCGCGTCCGCCAGGAACGTCGCGCCCGGCGTCCCCGCCATCACTAGGTGCGCAGTCAGTACCGTTTCGGTCGTCGACATCGGCCAGATGTGCAGGTCGTGGGTCGTCGCGACCCCGGGCAGCGCCTTCAGCGACGCTTCGACCTCATCGAAATCGATCGCCCGCGGTACCGCGTTCAACGACATTTCGATCGTCTCGCGCAACAGGCCCCACGTCTGCCAGAAAATCAGCGCGGAGACGACGATGCTCGTCACCGGGTCGATCCAGTTGGCGCCCGTAAACCAGATCGCGACGCCCGCCAGCATCACCCCCGCCGATACCGTCGCGTCGGCCGCCATGTGGAGATAGGCGCCGCGCAGGTTGATGTCCGATTTCTGCCCACGCGCGAACAGCCAGGCAGTTGCGGCGTTGACCAGGATGCCGATCGCGGCGACCACGACGACCACCGCGCCCTTGACGTGGGCGGGCTCGCCGATCCGCATCACTGCCTCGAACACCACCGCACCCATCGCCATCAGCAGCAACAGCGCATTGATCAGCGCGGCGAGAATGGTCGACGCCTTCAGCCCATAGGTAAACCGCTTGGTCGCCCCGCGCCGCGCCAGCGTCGCCCCCGCCCAGGCAACTGCGAGCCCCAGAACATCGCTGAGATTATGCCCGGCATCGGCCATCAGCGCGACCGATTGCGACACGAAGCCCAGCCCGAACTCGACGATCACGAAGATGATGTTGAGGCTGATCCCGATCGCAAAGGCACGATCGAAGGTCAGCGGACCATGATGGTGCCCGCCCGGCCCGTGGCTGTGACCGTGGCCGTGGGAATGTCCGTGGCCATGGCCGTGATCGTGTTTGTGAGGGCTGGAAGGCGCGGAACCATGATCGTGCGCATGGCTATGGTCGTGATGATCGTGCGGCGGCATCGTCGCGCTGCCTAGCATTGCAGGCGCGCGAGATACTAGGACATGGCAATAGAGCGCGCATATCGGTCATGAGAAGGTTAGCGTGACTGCACATGCAGTCGTTTGGCCTTTATTTGGTGACTTTCGCGAAAGCGCGTTCGTCGAGATATTGGATGTAGCCAGACAACCCCTCTGCCGCCTTCGGGTCTGACAACAGCTCTTTCATCGCGATCTCGCCCAGCGCCCCGCCGGCGGTTTCAAACGCGGCCTTGCTTTTTGCGAGGAACAGTGGGCGCGCCTCGTTCGCGCAGTCAATCGTCATCAGGCGCGTGAAGACTGCCGCCATTCCCTTGTCGGCTTCGACTTTCCTGCTTGGATCGACTTTCGCGACGTCAGCCATCCTAGGTGCTGATGCCATGCCCGCCAGCATCCAACGCGCTACCGCCATCCTGTCGTCACCGGTGGACTTGTTGACGAAGCACCGCCCCAGTGCGTTCGCCTGTGCCGAAAGGTCATTCGTGGTTGGCGGCATCTGGGCTGCGAACGTCGGAACAGCGGCTGACGCAAACA
>Ga0164294_10006076_pt1 | contig 10331 bp, 5 predicted proteins | sample GEODES005metaG_FD_111479 | JGI IMG/M metagenome (GOLD analysis project Ga0164294, IMG submission 111479) | Oligotrophic lake water microbial communities from Sparkling Lake, Wisconsin, USA - GEODES005 metaG | ecosystem: Environmental > Aquatic > Freshwater > Lake | place: USA: Sparkling Lake...
ATATGTGCTGAAGGATCACCTGCTGCGGCGGATGCTATAGAACACCGCATCGCGGCTGCATTCGTATTCGAACCATTAAGAAACGCCATCCCGCTGGAAATGCTTGCGCGGTCGGGCGAATAACGCGCACACTGCGGCAGAACGGGAGTGAGCGGGGATGCAGGCAAAGACTTGCGCAGATCGGGACGGGATGGCGACGAAAAGCTGGTCTGACGGCCGCATCTGCCGGGATGCCGCGGCATCCCGTCGCGTGCGGGCGCATCACAGGGAGCCTGCACGTTGAACCTTGAACTACCCCCCGCCCCCGCCGCTTCGGCTGGTCCGCTGGCCATCGAAGAACACATCCTCGACGTGTTGCGCCACCGGGTCGGCAAGGACGAGCGCGCTGCCAAGCCGCACGACTGGTTTACCGCGACGGTGCTCACCTTGCGCGATGCGGTGATCGATCGGTGGATGGAATCGACCCGGCGCACCTATGACGCCGGAGACAAGCGGGTCTATTATCTCAGCCTCGAATTCCTGATCGGGCGCCTGCTGCGCGATGCCTTGTCGAATATGGGCATGACCCGCGAGATGGAGCAGGCGCTGCGCGACTATGGCTTCGATCTGGCCGAACTCGAAGAGCTGGAGCCCGATGCCGCGCTGGGCAACGGCGGGCTCGGGCGGCTGGCGGCGTGCTTCATGGAAAGCCTCGCCAGCCTCGATATCCCGGCATATGGCTATGGCATCCGTTATGTGAACGGCATGTTCCGCCAGCGGCTCGACGATGGCTGGCAGGTCGAACTGCCCGAGACCTGGCTCAGCCACGGCAATCCATGGGAATTCGATCGGCGCGAGAGCGCCTATCGCATCGGCTTTGGCGGCGAAGTGGTCGATCAGGGCGACGGCGTGCAGTGGCACCCGGCCGAACAGATCGAGGCGCATGCGGTCGATACCCCGGTGGTCGGCTGGCGCGGCAGGCGGGTCAACACGCTGCGCCTGTGGACCGCCAGCGCGCTCGATCCGATCCGGCTCGATGCGTTCAACGCGGGCGATCACATCGGCGCGCTCGCCGGGCAGACCCGCGCCGACAGCCTCGTGCGCGTGCTCTATCCGGCGGATTCGACCGCGGCGGGGCAGGAACTTCGCTTGCGGCAGGAGTTCTTCTTCACTTCCGCCTCGCTTCAAGACATCGTGCGCCGCCATGTGCAGGAATTCATGGATATCCGCATGCTGCCCGAAAAGGCCGCGATCCAGCTGAACGACACCCACCCGGCGGTGGCGGTGGCCGAGCTGATGCGGCTGCTGGTCGATGTGCACGGCCTTGAATTCAGCGAAGCGTGGGAGCTGACCAAGCGCACCATCGGCTACACCAACCACACGCTCCTGCCCGAAGCGCTGGAATCGTGGCCCTTGCCGCTGTTCGAGCGGTTGCTGCCGCGCCACATGCAGATCATCTATGCGATCAACAGCCGCGTGCTGCGTGAGGCGCGCAAAGCGGGCCTCGAAGCCCGTGCGATCTCGGCAATCAGCCTGATCGATGAAGGTGGCGAGCGGCGCGTGCGCATGGCCAATCTGGCCTTTGCCGGCGCGCATAGCGTCAATGGCGTGGCCGCGCTCCACACCGAGCTGATGAAATCGACTGTGTTCGCCGATCTGCATGCGCTTTACCCTGATCGGATCAACAACAAGACCAACGGCGTCACCCCGCGCCGCTGGCTGCAGCAATGCAATCCGAAGCTGGTCGGCGTGCTCAAAGACGCCATCGGCGACGGCTTTCTCGACGATACCGGGCAGCTTGCCGAGCTGAATGCGCTGGCCGACGACGCCGCGCTCGGCGAACGGATTGCCGAGGTCAAGCGCTCGAACAAAGTCGCGCTGGCCGGGCATATCAAGACGCTGACCGGACTGCGGCTCGATCCCGATGCGCTGTTCGATGTGCAGATCAAGCGCATCCATGAATACAAGCGCCAACTGCTCAATCTGATCGAGACCGTGGCGCTCTACGACCAGATCCGCAGCCATCCCGAGCGCGACTGGGTGCCGCGCGTCAAGATTTTCGGCGGCAAGGCGGCATCGAGCTATCACAACGCCAAGCTGATCATCAAGCTGGCGAGCGACATCGCGCGCCGGGTCAATTCCGATCCCTCGGTGGGCGGCCTGCTCAAAGTGGTGTTCGTGCCCAATTACAACGTTACCCTCGCCGAACGGATCATCCCCGCCGCCGATCTTTCCGAGCAGATCAGCACCGCGGGGATGGAGGCCTCGGGCACCGGCAACATGAAGTTCGCGCTCAACGGGGCGCTCACCATCGGCACGCTCGACGGCGCCAATATCGAGATCAAGGACCGGGTCGGCGACGACAACATCGTGATCTTCGGGCTGACCGCCGAGGAGGTCGCGCAAAAGCGCGCAGGCGGCTACAACCCGCGCGAAGTGATCGAAGGCAACCGCGAATTGCAGCAGGCCATCGCCGCGATCGCCACCGGCGTGTTCTCGCCCGATGATCCGGGGCGCTATGCCGATCTGATGGGCGGCATCTACGAGCACGACTGGTTCATGGTCGCCGCCGATTTCGACAGCTACCACGCCGCGCAGCGCAGCATCGACCGGCGCTGGGAAAGTCCCGCCGCCTGGCGCGCCGCCGCGATCCGCAACATCGCCAATGTCAGCTGGTTTTCCTCCGACCGCACGATCCGCGAATATGCCCGCGATATCTGGGGGGTGACGCCCGGCGCATGAAACCCCTCGGATGAAACCCCTGCTATGAAACTTGCGGCATGAAACCTTCCGGGCGCGCCCTCGAAGCCTTGCTCGAAGGCACGCACGCGGATCCGTTCGCGCTGCTCGGTATTCATGAAGGACCGGGCGGGGCCTTTGCCCGTGCGGTGCTGCCGGGTGCCGAGACCGCCGAGGCGTTCACTCTGGCCGGCGCTTCGCTGGGCACGCTGGCCCGCAGCGATGCGCGCGGGCTGTTCGAAGGCGCGGTCTCGGGTCCGCGCCAGCCGGTGCGTTATCGCTGCACCGCGCATGGCCACGAATGGTGGCAAACCGATGCCTATTCCTTCGGCCCGGTGCTCGGCCCGACCGATGACTTCCTGATCGCCGAGGGCACGCACTTGCGCCTGTTTGACAAGATCGGCGCGCATGTGATTGATCATGAAGGCGCGCGCGGGGTTCATTTTGCGGTCTGGGCGCCCAATGCGCAGCTCGTCACGGTGGTCGGCGATTTCAACGGCTGGGACCACCGCCGCCACCCCATGCGCCGCCGCGCCGATATCGGCGTGTGGGAAATGTTCGTGCCCGATATCGGCGCGGGCAATGCCTACAAGTTCCGCATTACCGGGCCGGACGGCACGGTGCTTCCGCTGAAAGCCGATCCCTTCGCTTTCGCCTCCGAACTGCGCCCGGCCACGGCCAGCGTGATCGCCGAGGTTGGCAAGCCCGATTGGGGCGACGCCGCCCACCGCGCGCACTGGGCCAAGACCGACCCGCGCCGCGCGCCGATGGCGATCTACGAAGTCCACGCCGGATCGTGGCGCAAGCCGCCGGATGCTGGAAACGGGGGGCGCGAATTTTTGAGCTGGGATGAACTGGCCGAGCAGCTCATCCCTTATGTGCTCGACATGGGCTTCACCCATATCGAATTCCTGCCGGTGTCCGAGCATCCCTATGATCCCAGCTGGGGCTATCAGACCACCGGGCTCTATGCCCCTTCCGCCCGCTTTGGTGGGCCCGACGGCTTTGCCCGCTTTGTCGACGGCGCACACCGCGCCGGGCTGTGCGTCCTGATCGATTGGGTGCCGGCGCATTTCCCGGTCGATGCGCATGGGCTCGCGCATTTCGATGGCACCGCGCTTTATGAGCATGCCGATCCCAAGCTCGGCTTCCATCCCGACTGGAAGACCGCGATCTACAACTTCGGGCGGCGCGAAGTCGCCAGCTTTCTGGTCAACAACGCGCTGTTCTGGGCCGAGGCCTATCATGTCGATGGCCTCCGCGTCGATGCGGTCGCCTCGATGCTCTACCGCGATTATTCGCGCGCCTCGGGCGAATGGATTCCCAATGCCGCGGGTGGGCGCGAAAACTGGGAAGCGGTCGCCTTCCTGCAAGCGATGAACAAGGCGGTCTATGGCAGCCACGCAGGCTTCGTCACGATCGCCGAGGAATCGACGAGCTGGCCCGGCGTTTCCAAGCCCGTCCACGAAAGCGGTCTTGGCTTCGGGTTCAAATGGAACATGGGTTTCATGCACGACACCCTGCAATACATGGCGCGCGATCCGGTCCACCGCCGCCATCACCACGACGAAATCACCTTCGGGCTGATGTATGCGTTCAGCGAGAATTTCGTCCTGCCCTTGAGCCACGACGAGGTGGTCCACGGCAAGGGCTCGCTGCTCACCAAGATGAGCGGCGACGACTGGCAAAAATTTGCAAACTTGCGCGCGTACTATGGCCTGATGTGGGGTTATCCGGGCAAGAAGCTGCTGTTCATGGGCCAGGAATTCGCGCAGCGCCGCGAATGGAGCGAGGCGCGCGGCCTCGATTGGGAACTGCTGGATGCCCCCGCGCACGAAGGCGTGCGCCGCTGGGTGCGCGATCTCAACCATGCCCATGCCGCGCTACCCGCGCTCCATGCCCGCGATTGCGAGGGCGACGGTTTTACCTGGCTGGTGGCCGACGATGCGCTCGCTTCGGTCTTTGCGTGGATGCGCATGGCGCCCGGCGCGCCGCCGGTGGCGGTGGTGTGCAACATGACACCCACCTTCCACAGCCATTACCGCCTGCCCTTGCCGCACGACGGCGTGTGGCGCGAGGCGCTGAACAGCGATGCCGCGATCTACGGCGGATCGGGCCAGGGCAATATGGGGCAGGTCATTGCCGCGCACGGCGCGGCGCTCGTGGCGCTGCCGCCGCTATCGACACTGATGCTGGTATTCGAAGACGCGTAAACCACAAAAAAGGGGAGAGCGGGCATGAGGGACACATACGGACAGCCGCTGGCGCGCGAAGCGATGGCCTATGTTCTGGCTGGCGGGCGCGGCAGCCGTCTGGCCGAACTGACCGACAACCGCGCCAAGCCCGCGGTCTATTTCGGCGGGGTCAGCCGGATCATCGATTTTGCGCTGTCGAACGCGATCAATTCGGGCATCCGCCGCATCGGCGTGGCCACGCAATACAAAGCGCATTCGCTGATCCGCCACATGCAGCGCGCATGGAATTTCATGCGGCCAGAGCGCAACGAGAGCTTCGACATCCTGCCCGCCTCGCAGCGCATTTCCGAGCTTTTGTGGTACGAAGGCACCGCCGACGCGGTGTTTCAGAACATCGACATCATCGCCAGCCATGCGCCCAAGTACATGGTCATCCTTGCGGGCGATCATATCTACAAGATGGATTACGAACGCATGCTCCAGCAGCATGTCAATTCGGGCGCGGACGTCACCATCGGTTGCCTGGTTGTGCCGCGCATGGAGGCATCGGAATTTGGCGTGATGGCGGTCGATACCGCCAGCGTGATCACCGATTTCATCGAGAAACCCGCCGATCCGCCGGGCATTCCGGGCGATCCCGAGCATGCGCTGGCCTCGATGGGAATCTATGTGTTCAATACCGACTTCCTGTTTGAAGAGCTGCGCCGCGATGCCGCGACCCCGGGCTCCAGCCGCGATTTCGGCAAGGACATCATCCCCTACATCGCCAAGCACGGCAAAGCCGTGGCGCACCGCTTTACCGACAGCTGCATCCGCGCGGCGCAGGGCACCAGCGAGTACTGGCGCGACGTCGGCACGCTCGATGCCTATTTCGCCGCCAATCTCGATCTCACCGACGTGGTGCCCGAGCTTGATATGTACGACCGCGACTGGCCGATCTGGACCGACCAGATCGTCGCCGCCCCGGCCAAGTTCGTGCATGATCAGGATGGCCGCCGGGGCATGGCGATTTCTTCGCTGATCTCGCAGGATTGCATCGTCTCGGGCGCCGTGGCGCGGCGCAGCCTGCTGTTCACCGGGGTGAAGATGGGCTCGTTCTCCAGCGCCGATGAAGCGGTGATCCTGCCCCATTGCAATATCGGCCGGAGTGCGCGGCTGCGGCGCGTGGTGATCGATTCGGGCGTGCGCATCCCCGAAGGCCTTGTCGTCGGCGAGGATCCGGTGCTCGATGGCAAGCGTTTCCGGCGCACCGAAAACGGCGTCTGCCTGATCACCAAACCCATGATCGAGCGATTGGCCTGAGGTGGCCATGCCGCTGAACGTGCTCTCGATCGCCTCGGAAATGGCGCCGCTGATCAAGACCGGCGGCCTCGCCGATGTCGCCGGCGCGCTGCCCGCCGCGCTGGCGCCGCGCGGCGTGCACATGACCACCCTGCTGCCCGGCTATCCCGCCGTGCTCAAGGCCATCGGCAAAGCGAAAGCGGTCCATGCCTGGGATGATCTGCTCGGCGCGCCGGCCCGGCTGCTCGCGGGCAAAGGCGGCAACCATCCCTTGCTCGTGCTCGATGCGCCGACCTACTTCGCCCGCCCCGGCGGTCCTTATGGCGATGCGGCCGGGCACGATTGGCTCGATAACTGGCACCGCTTTGCCGCGTTCGGCCGCGCCGGGGCCGACATCGCATCAGGCGCGGTCAAAGGACACGCGTTCGGCGTGGTCCACGCGCACGATTGGCAAGCCGCGATGTCGCTCGCCTACTTGCGCTTTGCGCCGCGTGGTCCGGTTCCGCCCTCGGTGATGACCATCCACAACATGGCGTTTCAGGGGCATTACGGCGTGGACGTGTTTCCCGCGCTCGAATTGCCCGAAGCAGCCTTCGCGCTCGACGGCGTCGAGTATCACGGCGGGGTCGGCTTTCTGAAAGCGGGGCTGGAGGCGGCCAGCGCGATCACCACCGTCAGCCCGACATATGCGCGCGAAATCCGCACCCCCGCGTTCGGCATGGGGCTCGACGGGCTGATCCGCAGCCGCGGCGCGCGGGTCACCGGCATCGTCAACGGCATCGATCCCTTGCTGTGGGATCCGGCCACGGATGCGGCGCTCACCGCGCGCTATTCGGTCCGCAATCCGGCGCAGCGGCGCGCCAACAAGCGCGCCATCGAGGCCGAGTTCGGGCTGGAGCGCGATGCCGAAAGCAATGGGGGCCCGCTGTTCGTCGTCATCAGCCGCCTCACCTGGCAAAAGGGCATCGACGTGCTGCTCGAAGTGCTCGACCATCTGGTCGGCATCGGCGGGCGGCTGGCGGTGCTCGGCGCGGGCGATGCCATGCTCGAAGGCGGGCTCCATGCCGCCGCCGCGCGCCATCCGGGCCGGATCGGCGTGCGCACCGGCTATGACGAGGCGATGTCGCACCGCATGCTCGGCGGCGGCGATGCCATCATCGTGCCCAGCCGGTTCGAGCCGTGCGGCCTCACCCAGCTTTATGGCCTCGCCTATGGCTGCGTGCCCGTGGTCAGCCGCACCGGCGGGCTGGCCGACACGGTGATCGATGCCAATTTCGCCGCGCTCGCCGCCGGGGCTGCCACGGGATTGCAATTTGACGGGGTTAGCTATCCTGCGCTCGCCGATGCGCTCACCCGCGCGGTGGCGCTCTATGGCCAGCAGGACGCATGGCGCAGTGTCCAGCGCGCCGGAATGAAATCCGATTTTTCGTGGGGCCGCAGCGGCAAAGCCTACGCCGACCTCTACGCCAGCCTGACGGAGACTGCATGATCAAGACCATCGCCTCTGCGCCCATCGCCGGCCAGAAGCCGGGCACATCGGGCCTGCGCAAGAAAGTGCGTGTGTTTGCCGCGCCGAACTATGCCGAAAACTTCATCCAGGCGGTGTTCGATGTCGTGCCGCGCGATCCCGGCTCCACCCTCGTGATCGGCGGCGACGGGCGCTATCACAACCGCACCGTCATCGCGCAGGCGATCCGCATGGCCGCCGCCAATGGCTACGCGCGCGTCCTCGTCGGCCGGGGCGGGATCCTCTCCACCCCCGCCGCGAGCCATGTCATCCGCAAATACGGCGCGAGCGGCGGCCTCATCCTCTCGGCCAGCCACAACCCCGGCGGACCCGACGAAGACTTCGGCATCAAGTACAACATCGCCAATGGCGGCCCCGCCCCCGAAAGCGTGACCGAGGCGATCTACGCCCGCACCTTGACGATCGACCGCTGGTTCACCGTCGATGCGCCCGAGATCGACCTCGACACCCTCGGCACCCAAGCCGTGGCGGGCATAACGGTCGAAGTGATCGACCCCGTCGCCGATTGGGCCGACCTCATGGAAACGCTGTTCGATTTTGCCGCGATCCGCGCTGCGGTGGCAGGCGGCCTCACCATGGCGTTCGATGCGATGCACGCGGTCACCGGGCCTTATGCCATCGAAGTGCTGGAAAAGCGCCTCGGCTTCCGCCCCGGCACGGTCCACAATGGCGTACCCCTCGAAGATTTCGGCGGGCATCACCCCGATCCCAACCGCGTCCATGCCAAAGTGCTGTTCGACACGATGTTTTCCGCCGACGCGCCCGCGTTCGGCGCGGCTTCGGACGGGGATGGCGACCGCAATCTGATCGTCGGCAAGGGCATTTTCATCACCCCGTCCGACAGCCTCGCGATGCTCGCCGCCAACGCCCACCTCGCGCCGGGTTATGCCAAGGGCCTTGCCGGGATCGCCCGCTCGATGCCGACCAGCGCAGCGGCAGACCGCGTCGCCGCCGCGCTCGGCATCCCCTGCTATGAGACCCCCACCGGCTGGAAGTTCTTCGGCACCCTGCTCGATGCCGGAAAGGCCACGATCTGCGGCGAGGAAAGCGCCGGCACCGGCTCGGATCATGTGCGCGAAAAGGACGGCGTCTGGGCGGTGCTGCTCTGGCTCAACATCCTCGCCGTGCGGGGCATCAGCGTTCAGGCGCTCGCCGCCGAGCATTGGGCCAAATACGGCCGCAACTACTATGCGCGGCACGACTACGAAGCGCTGCCCAAGGAAGCAGCCGAAGCGCTGATGGCCGCGCTCGAGGCCTCTTTCCCCGCGCTCCCCGGCAAGGCCTTGGGGCCGCTGGTGGTGGAGCGGGCAGACAGCTTCTCCTATGTCGATCCGGTCGACGGCTCGGCCAGCGCCAACCAGGGGCTGCGCGTGCTGTTCGAAGGCGGCTCGCGCATCGTCTTCCGTCTCTCGGGCACCGGCACCGAAGGCGCCACCTTGCGCGTCTATCTCGAACGCTATGAACCGGTGGGCGGCAACCTCGCTGCTGATACCGATGCCATGCTCGCCGCGCTGATCGACGCGGCGCAGGAGATCGCCGGGATCACCCGCCACACCGGCCGCACCGCGCCCGATGTGGTGACGTGACGGCAGCGCCGCTGAAAATCCACGCCCCGCGCGCCGAAGCGGTCGAACTCTGCCTGTTCGATGGCGCGCAGGAAACCCGCCAGCCCATGCAGCGCCAAGGCGATGGCTGGACCGCGCCGCCCCCCGCCCCCGGAACGTACTACGGCCTGCGCGCGCACGGCACTTGGGCACCCGACCGCGGGCTGTGGTTCGATCCCGCCAAGCTGCTGGTCGATCCGCGCGCGGTGGAGCTCGATCGCCGCTTCACCTACGACCCCAGCTTATCCGCCTATGGCGTTGATACAGCGGCGATTGTCCCCAAAGCGATCATGCCCCGCGCCCTGCCCGATGTCCCGCGCGAACCGCCGGTGTTCCAGCACGGCGGGCTGATCTACGAGCTGAACGTGCGCGGCTTCACCATGCTGCATCCCGATGTGCCCGAAGCCTTGCGCGGCACCGTCGCCGCGCTCGCCCATCCTGCGGTGCTGGCGCATCTCCAAAAGCTGCGCGTCTCTGCGGTCGAACTCATGCCGATCACCGCCTGGATCGACGAGCGCCACCTGCCCCCGCTCGGGCTGGTCAACGCGTGGGGCTACAATCCCGTCGCGCTGATGGCGCTCGATCCGGGGCTATGCCCGGGCGGCGTGGCCGAACTGCGCGAGACGGTCGCCGCCTTGCGCGCGCAGGGCATCGGCGTGATCCTCGATCTGGTGTTCAACCATACCGGCGAGAGCGACGTGCTCGGCCCGGTGCTCAGCTTGCGCGGGCTCGACAATGCGGCCTATGCCCATGCCCCCGATGGCAGCCTTATCAACGACACCGGCTGCGGCAACACGCTCGACTTCGCAAACCCCGCCGTGCGCGCGCTGGTGCTCGATAGCATGCGGCACTTCGTGCGCCACTGCGGCGTCGATGGGTTCCGCTTCGATCTCGCGCCCGTCATGGCGCGCGGCCCCGGCTTCGATCCCGCCGCGCCGATCTTCGCCGAGATCGCCGCCGATCCCTGGCTCGAAACCCGCGTGCTGATCGCCGAGCCATGGGATA
>Ga0164294_10006078_pt1 | contig 10329 bp, 9 predicted proteins | sample GEODES005metaG_FD_111479 | JGI IMG/M metagenome (GOLD analysis project Ga0164294, IMG submission 111479) | Oligotrophic lake water microbial communities from Sparkling Lake, Wisconsin, USA - GEODES005 metaG | ecosystem: Environmental > Aquatic > Freshwater > Lake | place: USA: Sparkling Lake...
AATACTTTTAGAAAATAAAGAATATGATATGGTTGTTTTAACACGATTAGATGTATTTTATGCAATAAAATCAATGGGTATATGTATTGATAAAATTAATAAAAAAAATATATTTATTTGGAAAAATTATGAATATAATTGGATGAATTTTAGTCTTGCAGAAGATGTTATATTTGTTAGTTCAATGTATGGAACAAATATATTGAGTAATATGTATAATTATATATATGAAGAAAATAATTTATATATTCATGATTTATATAATTATGAAGCATTTTCATCAGAATATATAATTACTCTTTATATAAATAGATTTCAATCTTTAGAAAAAGAACCTCAAACAAAATTAGATAGACTAAAAGTTAATGAAATTGCTACAAATCAAGTTAGATCTAATTCTGATTTTGTAATTACTTGTTATAAAATATTAAAAGAATATAATAAAAAATATAATACAAATTATTTTGAAGATAAAATAGAATTAGAATTTGAATAAAAAAATATATTTATTTTATATAATGGATTCTGAAATGGAAAATATTGTTGCAATAAATTTAATTAAACAAAAAATATATGATTATGTTATAGTTGGAGGAGGTCCAACTGGATTAGCACTTGCATGGTTATTAATAAAATCTAATAAAACTGTCCTTTTAATCGAAAAAGAAAAAGAATTAGGAGGATGTCATAGAGTTCAACGTGTAGATGGTTTATTTACAGAACATGGACCAAGAGTATATTCTGATGCGTATATAAACTTTATAGATTTACTAAAAGATATGAATTTAGATTTCAATGAATTATTTACCGAATATAATTTTGATATTTCAAATATTGGTAACATGACTGCAAAAAATTTTACTAATAGTGAATTATTTGCATTTGTAATAAGTTTTATTTATTTAATAATTAATTCAGATTTTGGTAAAAATATTTCAATGGAAAAATTTATGAGAGATAATAATTTTACTGATAAATCTCGTGATTATATTGCCAGATTATGTGTATTGACGGACGGTGCAGATGTATCAAAATATACTCTGTTTCAATTCCTCCAATTAATTAATCAACAATCATTATATAAATTATATCAACCTAAGTTACCAAATGATAGAGGATTAATATTTAAATGGGAAAATGTATTACGATCAAAAGGTGTTGAATTTTTATTAAATACTGAAGTATCTTTAATAGAAAATGAAGGTAATAAAATAGTTGATTTATTTGTTAAAAGTAGTCGTCCAACTGAACAATTTAGAGTTCGTGGAAAAAATTTTATTTTGACAATTCCACCAAAACCATTATATAAATTATTATCAAGTTCTACATCAGTACAAAATGCATTTGGAGATATTAATGAAATTAAAAGATGGACAAATGAAAATAGTTATGTTGAATATATTCCTATAACAATGCATTGGAATAAAAAAATAATTTTACCTAAAGTTTGGGGATTTCCTGCTTCTGAATGGGGTGTAGCATTTATTGTTTTATCAAATTATATGTCATTTAATGATGCGATTGAGTTAGATAATTCGAAAACTGTTATTAGTGTGGCGATAACTATAACTAATAAAATTAGTTCAATTACAAAGAAAACAGCAAACCAATCACAAATTGATGAATTATATAATGAAACATTAAGACAACTAAGATTATCATTTCCTAAATTACCTATTCCTGATAGAATGATTTTATCACCACAAGTTAATAAGGTTGGCGATAAATGGATTAATTATGATACAGCCTATGTATTAACAAATGAAAACAGTCATTTAAGTCCCTTTAGCAAAATGTTTAGTAATTTATATACTGTTGGAACACATAATGGAAAAAGTAAATATTATTTTACATCAATGGAAGCAGCAGTTACAAATTCGATTGATTTTGTTCATCAAATAATACCAAAAACAAAAGAAACAAATCCAATATCTGAAACAAACCAACTTACGGTAATTATTTATTTTATTATATTGACTATAATGGTGTTATTAATTATTTATAATAGAAAGTACATAATGGAAAAATTGAAAAATTATATATAAATAATGTATATATATTGTAATTATATTACGCAAATGGAAGAAATCAAGAAAACTGTTGAGGCGCTTGGAATCCCAGAAAAGTATGAATATAGTATATCTCGATTCAGTCACCCAAAAATTGATGAAAAATATGGTGAAATGAATCTACTTACTATCAAATTAAAGAATCCAGATGGACATCCTCTTTTGATGATCCCCGGATATAGTTTTAATTCCTTTAAAACTATGCTTGAAAAATTATTTGAGGCAATTAGTTCTGTTGAAAATAAGTATAGTGTATTATATGCAGTTAATTGGGGAGAAACAATTAAGGCAATAACAAAAGATCTCGGTACTGGATTACCTGATGCTGAAAAATTTGTTAAACAAGATGAGTTTCGTGAAGAAATTGCATATGTTTTAGACAAATGTATCAGAAGTCCAGAACTAGATTTGAAGAATTTTACTGTTCTTGGTAAATCTGCAGGTGGTGGAGTATCTTTTTTCCTTGCTGGAATTAATCCTGAAATTAAGACTCTATTGGTATGTTGTCCTGGAAGTAATAGTAGAGGCAAAGCTGTTGCTGATAGAAAAGAACTTGTCATTAAACTTGCATGGAATAAAGATGATAATATACTTCCATTTGAAATGTATACCGAATTTATGAAACAACTTGAATCTCAGGGAAATAATGTTAAATTTTTTGAGTATCCTACTGGAGAACACGAATTAAATCCTAATTTCTTGAGAGATGTTGAGAGTGTTTAAAAATTGATAAAAAAAATTGATAAAAAATTTTAATATATTATTATAATAATATATTAATAAGATGCCTACCATAAAGGAGCAAGAAGATTTCATGCACATGATTCACGATGTTGTTAAAATTGGTGTAAGTATATCAAGTCTTGAATGGTCATTAAAGAGTATGAATGAAAAATTTGGTATAACAAATACTAAGAATATATTAAATTCAAAAATGAAAAATGAGAGATATTCTGAAAATTTTGATTATCCATTATCAAAAGCGGTATATGAATGTATTAGTATGTTAGATACTCGAGAACAATTCTATGAACGTAAATTGAAAGTTATCCAACTTCTTGTAGCAAATGGTGCAAACCTAAATTGTTTAAAAGAAAAATATAATTATCATACAAATCCATCAAGTTTAGATGATTTATTAGAATTTAAAACGATTGATAAAAAAATATATGATTATTTAAAAATAATCGTTATTGATATATAAAAATTTATTTATAATTATATAAATGAAATTTTTAATAGTAATGCGTGGTCATTGTCATCGAAATGAAAATATTCAATATATTTATGATAATTATCTTCTAAAAATTAAAAATCCACTACTAGAAAATGGTCATACAATTGATTGTATGTTTAACACATATAATGGATATGATGAATATTTTGAAAAATTTAAAAAATTATATAATCCAATAAAAATATATCGTAGTAATGAATTCCAACCAAATAAATATGAAAATATTGCTCCAAATTGTACATTTCAAATTTTGAATTTTTATGACGGAATGACTAATATTAAATCATTTATAAATGATTATGATAAAATAATATTTTTACGTTTTGATATTTGTTACAAAATAAATATTATGAAATGGAATATTTTTAATGATAAAGGAATTTTTTTTACATTTAAAGAAGATAGTATTGAAACATATAAAAAAATGAATGGTGTTGGCGATACTATAATTATTATCGATAGTGAATATTTTAACAAAGTATATGACTGTATTCATGAATATGTTCAATATTATTTTTTTGGTAATAAATTAGTTGAAAAAATACCTTCAGAACATTGGATTACAAATTTACACTGGCTTAAAATTACTTTATTAGAAAAATATGATACTTTGCCAATATATTATATTATTGATGGATATTATCAATCAGTAACATTTTTTAATTCATATATGACATTAGATAAATTAAATCCATTATATATTATATTTGGTAAAGGAAAAGAATATTTTGGTGATATGAATGATTATTTATTATTAGAAAGATTATAAAATAAAAAACTATTAAATTCCCTTGATCATGAATGTATCTACTCCGACATATCCGATCTTTCTATAGTAATTACGTGTTCCAATTCCAGCAATCACACACATCTTCTTAAATCCATGTTCCTTAGCAATTTCTTCAGCCTTATTCATTAATGCCTTTCCAATTCCAATATGTTGACTTCCATCTCCAATATTAGGCTTATGAACTTGGATTGTCTTTCCATAAACATGCAACTCTCTAATTAGAGCACAATCTTCTAATTCAGGAAATGCACTTACATTTTGATTTGCAGTAATACGAAGACGAACAAATCCAAAGATTGAACGTCTACTTTCAGGATCTTCAGTTTCAGGCTTACTTTCCCATGAAATGAAAAATTCTTTTCCTTCCTGCGCATCATAAGTTCTAATTACAAGTTCTCCATCATTTGGATCATCATCATGACGTCCTGCTTCACGAGAACGAATACATTTTGATTTAACTCCCATTTTTTCCATTATGACATCAAATTCTTGCTTTTGATTTGATGTTTTAACTCCATCAACGATATAATAATTTGGAATATCTCTTACAATACGATTATTACGAATCCAAGGATGTACGTTAATAAGCCAATACAATACGACTTGTTCCAGATCTTCATTACCATAAGGAACATATTCTCCCTTCTTATAATCTTCAAGAATTTTAGTAAATGGAGTTGTAGTAGTCGGATACATCTTAACTTGATCCGGATGAATATTTGCCAATACATACTTCATCATTTCAATATCCTTCTCCGGACTTGATCCAGGAAGATTCGGCATTAAGTGAATATCAAATTTAAAACAGCTATCACGTAACATCTGACACGCACGAAGCGTATGCTTTAATCCATGTCCACGATTAACTTTACGAAGAATTTCATCATCTGTATGTTGAACTCCAATTTGCACACGAGTAACTCCCCATCGACGAAAATCAATTAGTTCGTTTTTATTAATACAATCGGGACGAGTCTCTACAGTTACACCAATTACACGGTGTTCAGACTCTTCATTAATATCCTGCTCTTCCTTTAATGATTTACGTTCACGTGAATTATGCGCAAAACATGTATTTGCTGCATAGAACAGATCACGCATAAAATTTTCTAGATAATCTTTTGGATAGGAATGAATTGTTCCTCCCAAAATTAGAATTTCAAATTTATCAGATGGATGACCACACACACGCAATGCGTGAATGCGAGAATACATTTGTTCTACACAATCAAAATCATGTTGATTTGCACGAAGAACACCCGGCTCACCGAAAAGATAACTTCTTGGTTGACCTGGCTCATTTGGACAATAACTACAATTCCACTTACATGAAAACTTCTGACCATTTGGATACGGAGACAGAAAAATAGCAACTACTGATACTCCAGAAATTCCACGGCAAATACGACTCATCAAATAATCTTCTAGAACTTTTGATCGAGGAAATCCCTCTTTCTCAATCATTGTAATATATACTTCATTTAATTCTGCCTTCTTAGGATAAAACTTATGCTTACGCAAACTCGGTCTCAATTTATCAAGTGAAAAATCACCATCTAGAGTAGAAAGAAAAATAATATGCTCACGAAATTTTGCAATTGTTTCAGGTGATTTATCAAATACATGCCATACATGAGTGTTGGGTTTTTCCTTACAATATTCTTCAATGTCTTGGATATTTTGATGATCCATGGTATTAATACTTTTATATTCTATTATTATAGAATATAAAAATCAATTTTTTATATATGAATATCAGGATTATAATTACATAAAAAACAACTTCTATGAAAATCATTTTGTCCACTATGATCTGTTTTAGTATCACCCTCCTCTACAGCAATTAATGGATGAATAATCGCACGATTACCATTTTTTGTAATAATCCAATCTGGATTATAAGGAGGGTCATTAAGATTTAAAACTGCAAATTCAATTGTATATTTATCTAATAAAAACTTTGCATACGATCTTGATATTAAATACATTTGACAGCCCCACAAGTCATCAGGATAATTATGATATGTGTAATTAATCTTTGTAGTACTTTTTAATGAAAAATAAGTATTATATAGTTTATAAGGGAATAAATAACCCAATAGTAAGATATCTAAATTTAAATCTTTAAAATTTTGTAAAATTAATGGTAATTCAGATTTGAAGTTTTTAGAAATTAATATATCATCTTCACAAACAATACAATGATCATTTGTAGTATTTTCATAAAAATGTCTAATTGAATCTAAATGTTGAAGCATAATAGACCATGTTCTTTTATCAAAATTAACATTTGGAATATCTAATCTTGAATCTTCCTTTGTAACAGGAGGAACAAAGTGAAGATCAAAACCAAGATTATTAAATCGATTTATCATTTTTTCCTTACGATTCTCATCATTAAAATTAATAACATAAATAGGTATTGACATATTTATGTTATATTTAAATCTCTATAATTATTTTATTATATTTACCTTTAATAGAATTCAAATATTCATCACATCTTAATACATATTCAAAAAACTTTATAAAATTGTATAAATTCTTATGATTATTATAAAAATTAAAAATATCTTTAAATAATCTAAAATCTGGTTTATTCATATCTAATTTAATATTAATATTTATGTTATTGAATCTATTATTCATAAATAAATAAGAAAAAGTATAATTTCTAATATTATTATTATCATATACTCCTACAAAAAATGAATCTTCTTTATTTGTAAAAAAATAATTTTCTGTGTTCATTTATAATATTAAATTATTTAAATTTCTATTATAACTAAATTTCTATTATAGTTTTCTCTTATAAATGAATCATTATAGATTATTTTTTTACATACATTTACTGTATCAACACAATTCTCATTATTAATAATAAATTTTAATAATTCTACGATTTTTTCAAACTTTGTATTTTTATAAGGAATATTATTTTCACGAATCTTTAAAATTGCAGTATAATTTCTATCTGAATAATTAAATTCATAAATTCTATAAACAAAATTCTTTTTATTAATATTGTAAAAATTAATTTGTAAAATATCGTTTTTAAATGATAATCGTTGATTATAGTGAATATAATTTGTATTTCCTTGCATACCCGAAGAACCAGTTAGATATGGGAATGGATATGTTCCAGTATTATTATACGCTGTTGGCCCCCATGTATTTGGTGCAATCCATGTTGAAGTTGGTGCAATCCATGTTGGAGTTGGTGCAAGTGTATTTGATACTCCACCTGTTAATCCAAATGGTTGAATAATGTTTACATAATGATTAATTGTATTGTTATTATTAATTGATTGAGGAATTACATTAAATATCGGGCCAGATGTATATATTAAGGCATTTGGTGTATTATGGATTAAATTATTAATATTTTGATTAGAACTCATTTATATGTATATATTAATAATTGTTTAAATTAATTTTTCAATAATTGAATTAAATCTATCTAATGTATCATAATCAAAGTCATCATTTAACCACTTATTAATGTCCAAACTAACTTTCTTAAGTAAACTATCACGTAAATCAGTTATTTGTTTAGAAAAACTTCTAATAATTGTTTTAAAAGAAAGATTATTTCTTCTAATTGTCTTAACTAATTCTACAAATAATTTTTCTCTTGGAATTTTAGTATTTTTAATTCTCATATCTACCCACCATATACACCATGCTCCACAGAATCCATTTGGATCTCCAATTTTTTTATTAATATCAACAATCTCCATAGTTTGAAATCCAACATTCATTTCGTATTTATTTGGTTGAAAATATTTTAAATTTTTAAATTTTTCGTTAAAAAAGTTTTGTAAATGAAAATCTAATAATTCTGGATTATAATTGTATTCAATTGGATGATCACCACCAGAAGGTTCAAATCTTTCCATTTCATTTGTTTCCGAATCATATAAAAGAATATTTGCATGTGCTCCATTTGCTTGATGTATACCAACAGGGATAACTAGGAATCTTTTTTTAGATTCAACAAAAGTATTTATAATCGAGTCTATATTAGAGGGAAAAAATATTTTTTGATATAACCAAGTTATTTCGAAATTAATATATTCTCCTTTTGTTTCTCTGATAATTCCCATTATTTTGAAGTATTCATTTAAATCATCATTTAATATAAATTTTTTTGTTAAACTTGTAAATACATTTTCATATTGTTGTTTTAAAAATAACATTCCTGATAAAATATCTAATGATGTACCAGTATAAGATACAAATTCTGTTATAGGATTATTATCAAATGCCACACAATAATTTGATTTTTTACTTGGAACTGATATATTATCTGTTATAATATGTTTTTTTATTCTATCATAACATGTCTTTTCATTTGTTGTGTCTTTAAAGTCTATTTTTTTAACAAGAGGATTTGAATAACATATATTTTCCCAATCTTCTTTCCATTCTTCTTTTTTACTCTTGAGATAATTATAATAACTTTTAACTAATAGATCAATAAACTTTTCATTTTCTTTATACATATCATAGGCTGTTTGAGCCTTCTTGTTTTTAATAAAAACATTATTTTTTTTGTTTTCTAATTCTGCAATATAATTTAACCATCTTTTACCAAATAAATGCCAAATTGTATTACCAGCATTTGTTTGAATATTTAAATTTGTATATTTTATATATTTTTTTAAATCTATTTGGATGTTATTCTCTAATAATAAATGGAGAATTGTATATCCATATATATTCGATATATTATACATATATTCTAACATACTGTCATCTAATAATTTGATAATTTCTTCACTTGAGTTTTCTATAAGTCCATGATGAAATGCTGTTGAACCAGTCGAATCTTGAATTAATAAATTAATATTTTTATTAGATAATAGAGAATTTGTTATATTATAATTGTTTAAAGATACACTATACATAAGTGGAGTATATTTATTTTGTTTTTCTTGTATATTAATATCAATTTTTGGATTTTCTAATAATAAATCAACAATTGTATCTAACTCATAATTACATGCTATATGTAAAGCTGTCTCTCCGACACTATTGGTTATGTTTAAATTTATCGTACTTTGTTTTAATAAAAACTTTGTAATATCTATATTTTTTGTTTTGATTGATGTTATTAAAGGAGTATTACCATTCCCATCTTTGGCGTTAATATTAGCTTTTTTCTCAATGAGTAATTCTAATACTTTAAAATTATTGAATAAAATAGCATAATGAATTGGTAAAAATTTGTTTTTGTCACCTAATTCAATTAAAGGCATTCCTACATATGAAATACTTAGGAGTTTTTTAACGATATCATAATAGTTTAATTTAATTGCATAATATAATAGGGTTTTACCATCATAGTCTATTATGTCAAACTTACACTTTCTCTGAAGAAATAGATCAATTAAATCAATTTGATTATATAAGATAATGAATTGGACTAAATAGTTGTTTGAATTATCTCTTATATTTAAATCTACCTCTTTATTATCCTCTATTAGCTTCCTTAGGGTAGGCCAGTTTTGTTTATTAATAGTATCAAATAATTGAGTATTTGTATCCATTATTATATATGTATATAAAAAAAGATCTAAAAAATTGAGACTCCATCCTAATTTTTTATATGTTTCATAAATGAAACCTAAAAAAATTGAAAAAAAAATTCATAGAGCGATCTATAATAATTTTTATTGCCTCTGCCTCCATCAACGGATACCTTTCCACAACCGGTCACCATGGAGGCTCCCATCGCCGAGGTTCCCCCCAAGAGCAAGCTCGAGCTCTACCGAGAGCAGAAGGCCGCCGAGAACGCGCGCCTCGCGGAGGAGCGCGAGATGGAGCTGGAGCTGGCGAAGGACAAGCTGATGAGAATCAAGCAGGAGAAGGAGCACAAGGAGGCGATGGACAAGTTGGCGAAGGAGATGGCCTCTCTGCGCCCGCTCTACGCTGCGGTCGCAGCAGCCGGAGGCGGTGACGAGGAGTGGGGTGCCGAGCCCCCTGCCGCGCCTGCCGCTGCGGCCAGCAGAGGCGACGAGCCCAAGTGGATCACGCTCTACGGCTGGTGCAACCAGTTCACCAACGGCAAGCCGTGCAAGGAGAATTGCGAGTTCAAGCACCCCGAGTACGAGCGCACGCTGGGCCAGTACAACTTCCCCAAGACGCTCAAGAACAAGGACGGAAGCCTCAACAACTTCTTCATCCCCGGCTACTGCGCCGAGACGCTCAACGGCCGCCTCTGCGACGGC
>Ga0164294_10006079_pt1 | contig 10328 bp, 5 predicted proteins | sample GEODES005metaG_FD_111479 | JGI IMG/M metagenome (GOLD analysis project Ga0164294, IMG submission 111479) | Oligotrophic lake water microbial communities from Sparkling Lake, Wisconsin, USA - GEODES005 metaG | ecosystem: Environmental > Aquatic > Freshwater > Lake | place: USA: Sparkling Lake...
AGCACCGGGGGAAGTTTTCGTAGTTATGGGCTTATCAGGATCTGGTAAGTCAACACTCGTTCGCTGTTTGACCAGACTAATTGAGCCAACATCGGGCAACGTCGTACTAGACGGTGAAGACATTATGAAAGCTAATGATGCGCGGCTTCGCGAACTGCGCAGAACTAAATTTTCTATGGTTTTTCAAAACTTTGGCTTGCTTCCGCATCGTAGAGTTATTGACAACATCGCGTTCGCACTAGAAGTCAATGGTGTAAGCAAAGAAGAGCGTCATGCTCGGGCAAATGAAGTGATTGAGCTTGTTGGATTGCAGGGTTTTGCGCAGGCCTACCCAGAGCAACTTTCTGGTGGCATGCAGCAACGTGTTGGTTTAGCTCGCGCCCTTGCTGTGGATCCAGACGTCATGTTCCTAGATGAACCGTTCTCTGCTTTGGATCCACTCATTAGGCGTGACATGCAAGCAGAGGTGATGCGACTACATGACGAGCTTGGCAAGACCATGGTTTTCATTACTCACGATTTAGCTGAGGCACTGCGTGTTGGAGATCGCATTGCAATCATGCGTGATGGTGCTGTCGTCCAAATGGGTACGGCAGAAGAACTTATTGCGAATCCAGCCGATGACTACGTTGCTGACTTCACGCGCGATGTACCTAAATCACACGTACTAACAGTTCGAACTATCGCTCGCCCACTTGATGGAAATGAAAAAGCAAGTGGCCGAAGCGTCCCCGCCACAACCATAATCCGTGATGCAGCTGCTGCGATCTTGGACGCTGATGGACCAGTTGCAGTTGTTGAAGGCAGTACGACGCTGGGCTTCATTACCCCACGCGATTTCTTGCTACTTGTTGGAGGCGGCAGCCACGGATGAGTGACACGAAGGAAACAATGTTTTTTATTGCAAAACCAAAGAAAATTAAACGTAGTTGGTTAATTGCAATACTGTTTGCGGCTTGGGTTGTGCTTGCCAGAATTTTCCAAGGAAAAGCAACGTTGGTCTTGGCTGTGCCTGAAGACACCAGTGTCACGACCTGGGCGGGTAATGTTGCAGATTCGATTCGCGGCAATCGAAGTGATGGCGCAAGCTTTAAATACTTTTTTAATCCAGTGCGTGAATTCATCAATGGATTTGTTACCGGTATCAGAGAGATAATTGCTATCCCTACTGGTAACTCGAGTATTCCAATGTTGGGTTGGCTCGGAGTCATCGCTGTCATTGGATTCGTGGTCTATGCAGTCTCACATTTACGAATGGCAATTACAGCAGTAATTTTGGTTTTCACTTGCGGCGCCCTCGGACTCTGGACTGACTCCATGGACACTCTTGCAATGACATTGGCTGCTGTGATTATGTCGCTGTTGATAGGAATTCCTGTTGGAATTTGGGCGGGTCTTTCAGATCGTGCGCTGAAAGCAGTAACTCCGATATTGGATCTCGCTCAAATTCTGCCTACTTTGGTTTACCTCGCGCCACTTGCGCTGTTCTTTTTGATTGGTCCCGCCTCAGCAACTATCGCAACTATGGTTTACAGCATTCCGATTGCGGTTCGCTTAACTGCTTTTGGAATTCGCGAGGTTTCAGTTAGTCCGGTTGAAGCTGGGACTTCGATGGGCACCACAAAAATTCAGTTGCTTAGAAAAATTCAACTACCCATGGCTTCGCGCACAATTATTTTGGGTATAAACCAAACGGTTATGGCAGCGCTATCTTTCGTTGTAATTGCCGCTTTGATTGGAGCTCCAGGATTAGGTAAACCAGTTATCGACGCCCTTATCATTCGAGATGTTGGTGGTGGCTTCGTTGCAGGAATTGCAGTTGTGTTGATTGCAATCATGCTTGATCGCAGTACCTCTGCTGCAATTTCTATTGATGAATCGTTTGTGCCTGCTCCAGCTAGCGCTCGGAGACGTCGCAAACTCGGACTTGTTTCAGCGGGAGTTGCGACGATTATCTGCATCGTGCTCTCTCGGCAATTCGCATGGGCAGCTTACTTTCCAGAACAGGTAAACATAAGTAAACCCGTTGCAAATGTCACGGAATCATCCATAGCCTGGATTACCGAAAATTTTGAGTTCCTTACTACAGGTTTAGCTAAGGTCATCACGGTTGGAATTTTGAATCCGCTTGAAGGCGTACTTTCAAATTCGCCTTGGTTCTTGACCGTGGCAATGATCTCGCTACTGTCATTAATTCTTGGTGGCCTGCGATCGGCATTCATAACACTCACTTTGTTACTTGCGATAGTGGCAAGTGGTCTTTGGTTTGACACGATGATTACTTTCACACAAACCATCGTTGCAACCATGTTGACCATGTCCATCGGTGTGGTTGTTGGCGTCTGGATTGGTCGAAGTAACCGAGCCGAACGTGCCTTGCGCCCAATTTTGGATGCGGGACAAACCCTGCCAGCTTTTGTTTATTTGATTCCTATGCTCGGCTTTTTTGGACCCTCTCGGTTTACCGGTATCGCAACTGGAATCGTCTATTCCATACCCATAGTCGTCAAAATCGTGGGCCAGGGTATCCGTGAGGTGCCAACCAATATGATTGAGGCAGCGATTTCCACAGGTTCCACTAAGTGGCAGTTGATAACGAAAGTACAACTTCCCGCGGCAAAGAAGTCCCTACTCCTTGCCACTAATCAAGGGTTAATATTTGTACTAGCAGTTGTGGTTATTGGCGGCCTTGTTGGCGCCGGTGGACTTGGCTATTTAGTCTTAGTTGGTGGGTCAAAGCCAGAGTTGCAGGGTAAAGGGCTGATAGCAGGATTTTCGATCCTGTTACTTGGCCTAATGATTGACCGAATTGCCCAGTACACGGTGGCCCGTAATTCGGCCCCAAAGCACTAGATTTCAAATTAACAAACGTTGGTTTGAAGAACTATCGCACGATAGTTCGTTTCCTAGCGAGGAGATAAGAATGATCCGAAATAAGAAAGCTGCTGCAAAAGCGAGTGTGCTTGCGACAGCTGCTGCACTTTTGTTGTCAGCATGTGGCGGCGCAGGCGTAGATGCAGACGCAGCACCAGCAGGCGACACAGCATGTGGCTCATACGTCATTGCGATGCATGCTTGGGTTGGTTACACAGCCTCAGCACAGGTCATAACCGAAGTTGCTAAGGCAAACGGTTGCGATATTTCCCAGGTACCACTTGCTGAAGCAGGCGTAACTTACGACGCGATGGAAAGTGGATCTGTTGATCTAGTTGTAGAAGACTGGGGCGGCGGCCGCTGGCAAGAATGGGCAGATCGTGGCGCACTTGTTGAAGTTGGCGACAATGGAAACATTGGACTTATCGGAATGTATGTTCCACAGTGGATGGCTGATGAATACCCAGACATCACTGATTCAGCAAACCTAAACAAGTACGCAGACCTATTCGTCAATGACGAATCAAAGGGTAAGGGTGCTTGGTATGAAGGTCCTCCGGGATACACCACGATTGGCGAAAAGATGGTTTCTGCTAACAAGTTGAACTTCACAGTTCTTCCGCAAGGTTCAGAGGCAGCTTTGATTGATGTGTTCACAAAGGCAGCAGAAAACAAGACTGCAGCCATTGGTTACTGGTGGACGCCACAGAACTTCCTAGCGAAGGTTCCTATGGCTCGCGTCAATTTCCCAACTAATGACTGGACAGATGCAGGACTAGCCTCTGGCCTAACTGATTACCCAGAGTTACCTCTGATTAAGTTGGCAACACCTAAGGCACTTGATGCTAACGATCCTTTCACCAAGATCGTTAAGAACTTCAAGTGGACAAATGATGACCAGAATGCAGTTGCAGCTGACATCGAATCCGGAACGGATCCTGCAGTAGCAGCCCAGAAGTGGATCGATGCAAATGCTGAAACAGTGGCTGGTTGGCTTAAGTAATTAAGTCGCTCTAAATAAAGTCACCCGAACCGGTGAGTCCTTCGGGGCTCACCGGTTCTTTCTTTAGTTCTTTCCTTATTCCGCTTGACCGTAAACGTAAAAACGAGGAATATAAAAGTGTTGCGCACAACGCACTCTGTTGCATAGTTCGCAACTAACTATTTTAAGCGAATGAGGTTTGCTCGTGAAAAAAATTGTGATTATCGGTGGTGGAATCGTTGGCTGCTCACTTGCCGATGAGTTAACTCAGCGTGGTTGGAACGACGTCACAGTTATTGAGCAAGGTCCCATGCCCGCACCTGGCGGATCAACATCTCATGCACCTGGATTGGTACAAAAAGTTACTGGAAACAAAACTCTGGCAGCCATGGCTGATCAAACTATCAACAAACTTCTAACCATCGAACATGAAGAAGGCCCAGGCTTCTATCAAGTTGGTTCTCTTGAAGTTGCTACCACACCAGCTCGCTTAAAAGAATTGCACCGCCGCACTGCGTGGCTACAGTCATACGGGTATGAAGCCGAAGTTGTCTCACCAGAGCGCGCCGGTGAACTTCATCCAGTTCTAGATCCAACAAAAATTCTTGGCGCAATCTACTGCCCTACTGATGGAATTGCGAAAGGTGTGCGCGCAGTTGAAGCATTACAAAAACTTGCTGAGTCACGGGGTGCGACCTTTAAGGATCGTCATGAAGTAATTGCAGTAGAACAACAGGACGGACAAGTAACCGGCGTTACAACTGATCAAGGATTCTTCCCCGCGGAAATAGTTATTTCTTGTGCTGGAATCTGGGGTCCAAAAGTTGGCCGCATGTTCGGCATGACAAAAGCATTCCAGCCGTTAGCTCACCAGTTAGCTTGGACCGAGGACATTGCCTCACTTGCTGATCAAACGCAGGAAATAACAATCCCAATCATGCGCCACCAAGGTGAAGATCTTTATTTCCGCCAACGCTTTAACGCCATGGGAATCGGATCGTACTTACACCGACCGCTACCAATTGAGTCTGAAGAAATTCTGCCGTTCGATAAAGCTGAAATTATGCCAAGTCAAATGCCCTTTACCCAACCCGAGTGGGAACCAGTTATGGATCTCGCCGCTGAAATCATGCCGGAATTAAAGACTGCAAAACTTACTGAAGGCATGAATGGCATGTTTTCTTTCACGGTAGATACCTTCCCACTCATGGGCGAATGGAATGGGCTTAAGGGTTTCTGGGTTGCCGAGGCAGTTTGGGTTACGCACTCAGTCGGCGTCGCACGTGCAACGGCCGAATGGATTATCGATGGGCATCCGCAACTTGCTGTTCACGAATGTGACGTCAATAGATTTGAGCCTCATCAACTTGGTCCAAATTTTATATCAATGCGTGGCGCCCAAAACTACGTTGAAGTTTATGACGTAATCCATCCCCTGCAGCCGATGGAAAAGCCGCGCCCACTTCGCACCACAGGTTTCTATCATCGCCAACAAGAACTTGGTGCCTACTTCCTAGAGGCATCGGGTTACGAACGACCACAGTGGTATGAATCAAATAGCGCGCTTGTAGCCAAGTACCCATCGCCTGCTCGTGATGATTGGTCGGCGCAATATTGGTCACCTATCATCGGGGCTGAAGCGCAATACGTTCGCGAGAATGTTGGATTATTTGATATCACTTCATTAAAGCGAATCGAAGTAACTGGAAAAGGTGCACTCGAATTTTTGATGGCGCAAACCACCGGAAAATTAGATAAGGCCCCCGGATCAGTAACCTACTGTTTGATGTTGACTAAATCAGCAGGAATACTTTCTGATGTAACAGTTACTCGCTTAAGCGAAAATCACTTCATGATTGGAGCAAATGGCGCAATTGACGTTGCCCGCTTGCAAAAAGTTGCGCCAGACACAGTTTTCGTCAAAGACATCACCGCTGGGACAGTAGGTCTTGGGTTGTTTGGGCCACAGGCACGCAAAGTTGTTGAAAAATTGACCAAGCAAGACGTGTCCAACGAAGCTTTTGGTTACTTCAAGGCCAAGTCACTTTACTTAGATCAAGTACCAGCAACTCTTTGGAGACTTTCCTACGTTGGCGAACTTGGCTACGAAATTTACACAGATGCTGACATGGCGTTAAAGCTCTGGGATACCTTGCTCGAAGCTGGCAAGGAATTTGGAATTATTCCTGCCGGCCGTGGCGCCTTCAACTCAATGCGCCTGGAAAAGGGTTACCGTTCCTACGGCACCGACATGACAAGTGAACATAATCCGCATGAAGCTGGTTTGGCATTCTCGGTTCGAAAGGGTGGTGGCTACATCGGCGCCGATGCTTTCGAGGCTTTGGACGCTGCCGCAATCACTCGCAAATTAGTCTGCTTGGTATTTGAAAACCCAGAACATGTTGTTATGGGCAAGGAACCAGTCTTCGTAAATGGAGTGCCTGTTGGGTACACCACAAGTTCATACTTTGGTCACACAATTGGCAAGCAAATTGCTTATGCGTGGTTGCCAATTGATCACACCACATTAGGTACGCAAGTTGCCGTCAAATACTTTGACTCGATGTATCCAGCCGCAGTCAGCGATGACCCGCAGTTCGATCCATCGATGTCCCGACTGCGCTCTTAATCCAGTAAAGATAAGGTTTTACTTATGGCAACAACAACTCGTAGACGTTCCGTGGAGCTTCCAGATCACCCAGATTTTCTCTGGGCTAACAACATCACTCCAAAAAAGTCTTATGACGTAATCATCATTGGTGCAGGTGGGCATGGACTAGCAACTGCTTACTACCTAGCTAAAAATCACGGCATCACAAATGTCGCAATATTGGAAAAGGGCTGGCTAGCTGGCGGAAACATGGGTCGAAATACCACCATCATTCGCTCAAACTATCTCTGGGATGAATCTGCTGGAATTTACGATCACTCGCTAAAGCTTTGGGAAAACCTGGAAGAAGAAGTTGGCTACGAAATGTTCTTTAGCCAGCGCGGTGTTATGACCTTGGCTCACAGCGTGAGCGATGTTCGATCCAAGCAACGAAACTTTTATGCAAACTATGTAAATGACGTTGATAGCGTTTGGTTGACTCCAGCGGAGATAAAAGAAATTGCTCCGATTGTTAACATCAGTGAAGATATTCGCTACCCAGTTATGGGCGCAACGTATCAAGCGCGTGGTGGCATAGCCAAGCACGATTGGGTTGCTTGGGGTTATGCCAAAGCTGCAGCAGACATGGGTGTTGACATTATTCAAGGCTGCGAAGTGACTGGCTTCAACATAGTTGATGGCAAAGTACAAGGCGTTAAGACAAACATGGGAGACATTGCTGCTGGAAAAGTTGGCATGGTTGCAGCAGGTCATACTTCAGTACTTGCTGCGATGGCTGGCTTTGATGTGCCATTACAGAGTCGTCCGCTGCAGGCTCTAGTTTCCGAGTTATTAGAGCAAGTTTTAGATACCGTAATTATGTCTGGCGCAGTTCACGTTTACGTGAGCCAAGCACACAAAGGTGAACTAGTTATGGGCGCTGGAACTGATTCATACAACTCATATGCCCAGCGTGGTGGCTTCCATGTAATCGAACATCAACTAGCGGCGGCTTGCGAACTGTTTCCAATTTTTGAGCGCGCACACTTGTTGCGCACTTGGGGCGGCATCGTTGATATTTCTCCTGATGCTTCTCCGATTATTGGCCGCACTCCCGTAGAGAATTTATTCATTAACTCAGGTTGGGGTACTGGTGGTTTCAAGGCAACGCCAGGCTCTGGTTGGGTTATGGCTGCAACTATTGCAAGTGGTGAACCAGATAAATTGGCAGCTCCTTACGCGTTGGACCGATTTATATCCGGTCACTTAATTGACGAGCACGGCGCAGCCGGCGTGGCCCACTAAGGAATCCTGATGTTGCACATACCTTGTCCTTACTGTGGACCTCGCGATGAAACAGAGTTTCATTACGGCGCCGAAGCACACATTGCCTATCCAGAAAATCCACAGAGTCTCGATGATGCTGCATGGGCAAAGTTTGTTTTCATAAAAGCCAATCCAAAAGGTTGGCTAGCTGAACGTTGGGTTCACAGCGCCGGGTGCCGTCGCTGGTTTAATGTATGGCGAAATACCATCACACATGAATTCGGCCCTGCGTACAAACCATTCACCCAACAGCCAAAGAGACCAGCATGAGCAATGTAAATTTCACATTCGATGGCAAGAACTACACCGGAGTTTCAGGTGAATCACTTGCTAGTGCGCTACTTCGTAACGGCGTAGTTCATTTCACTAACAGTTCCTACAAAGATCGCCCACGTGGAGTTATGGGACTTTGGGTTGAAGAACCAAATGCCTTAGTGAACATTGATTCGGGTCCTGGTGAACCAATGAAAGCTTCGACAACTATTGAATTAGTTGAAGGCCTAGTTGTCCGTAGTTCTCAAGGCGTCGGAGATCTACCTGATACTCGTGACAATTCACGCTATGACAAAGTGAATCGCCATGTTGATGTATTGGTTGTTGGCGCCGGTACCGCGGGCTTAACTGCCGCAAAGAAGTTTGCCGCGCTTGGCAAAGATGTCATCGTGATGGATGATCAGCCAGGTCCAGGTGGACATGCTCGCCATCTTGGTGTTGAAATTCCTGCAGATTTGCTCGCCGTACTCGACTTGGCAAATGTGACTTACCTGCCGCGCACAACAGTGCAAGGACTCTACGATCAGGGTTACTCAGTTGCCACCGAACGTCGCACTGATCATCTTGATGCAAAAGTTCACACCAATGTCTCGCGGATCCGAACTTGGCACATTCGCGCAGATCACACCGTCCTTGCAACTGGTGCGTTTCAGCGTCATCTAGTTTTTGCAAACAATGATCGTCCCGGAATCATGCTTTCGCATTCTGCTGCAACTTATGTCTCCCGTGGTGCCAACCCATTTAAGACCGCAGTTGTTGTAACTGTCGATAATCAGGGCTACCGGGACGCAATCAGGCTGCACAAAGCTGGAGTGCAGGTAGTCGCCGTTGTTGACATTAGAAAAAAAGTTTCCGAGTCCTCTAAGAAGTCATCCCGTAAGGCAATCAAGAAACTTGGTATCCGCCTGATTAAAGGTGCAACTGTTATTGATACCCAAGCAAATCTCGAGGGTTTACTCAGTAGCGCCACAATTGTGGATGAAAAATCAGACCTACACGAAACACTTGATGCTGACTTGCTGGCCGTTTCAGGTGGGTGGACTCCAATAGTGCACTTAGCTACCTTTATTGGTATCAAGCCAACGTGGAGCGCGAAGCGCGCTGCATTCATTGTTAAACACCAGGACTCACTTACAAGTACTGCTGGCATGTTAGCTGGCGATTTTGGTGACGATGACGAAGCAGCGGTTTTCTTTGGACCGAAACTTACAGTTGAACAAGCCGAGGTTGCTTTTGTCGATTACCAACGCGATGCAACGGTGCGCGACTTCAATCGCGCTATAGGCGCGGGCATGCGAAGTATCGAACATGTTAAGCGCTACACCTCAATTGGAACTGCGCATGATCAAGGTAAAACTAGTGGCACCACAACAATGGGATTAATTGGGCAAGCTCTTGGAAAAGCCCCTAATGAAATTGGCTCGCTCACTTTCCGTCCGCCCTACATCTCAATTCCATTTGCTGCGCTTGCGGGCCGTGATCGTGGGTTACTTTCTGATCCAGTTCGCACAACTCCGATACATGCCTGGCACGAAAAGGCTGGCGCACCAATGGAAGATGTTGGCCAATGGAAGCGTCCATGGTATTTCCCAAAGAATGGCGAAAACATGCATGCTGCAGTACTTCGCGAATGCGCAGCAGTTCGCCAAGATGTTGGCGTAATGGATGCCTCTACTCTTGGAAAGATTGACCTACAAGGTAAAGACGTTGGCAAGTTTCTTGATTTGATTTACACCAACATGTTCTCAACTCTCAAAGTTGGTATGAGCCGATATGGCTTGATGTGTGGTGTCGATGGAATGGTATTTGATGACGGAGTCACAACTCGAATCAGTGAAAATCATTGGTTAATGACTACGACAACTGGCGGGGCTGCGAAAGTTTTAGATTGGCTTGAAGAGTGGCTTCAAACGGAATGGACGGATTTAGAAGTTTTTTGCACTTCAGTCACGGAACAAATTTCTACCGTTGCAATAGTCGGTCCAAAGAGTCGCGAACTAATGTCTCGGTTGGCGCCAAGTCTGGATGTATCTAAGGAAGCTTTCGCTTTCATGGAAAACAGGTACGCAGATGTTGCTGGAGTTCCCGCTCGAATCGCTCGGATTTCTTTCTCGGGCGAGTTGGCATACGAAATTAACGTGCCGGGTTCCTTTGGGCTTCACATCTGGGAACAGGTTATTTCCCAGGGCGCTGATCTAAATATCACCCCTTATGGCACTGAATCAATGCACGTACTTCGCGCCGAAAAGGGCTTTGTAATTGTTGGTCAGGAAACGGATGGAA
>Ga0164294_10006080_pt1 | contig 10324 bp, 8 predicted proteins | sample GEODES005metaG_FD_111479 | JGI IMG/M metagenome (GOLD analysis project Ga0164294, IMG submission 111479) | Oligotrophic lake water microbial communities from Sparkling Lake, Wisconsin, USA - GEODES005 metaG | ecosystem: Environmental > Aquatic > Freshwater > Lake | place: USA: Sparkling Lake...
CTACGCTTGACAGTTTTGTAGTTAAACAAACATTAGAGCTTCGTATGAAGTTTAAAGGTGAAAATCGCCAACTTCACCAATCTGAAAACCGATTGTAACCTAAACAATATCACTTGCACTGTTGGTGCTCTAAAACAGATGAGAGTAGGCCTCCCAATAACGACTTTCAGGAGTATTTATTAAACCACCTTACGCTGCATCTATTGGCAACGATGGTGTGGTGAGCGATATGGCAAAACGAGATTTGGAATTTCTGTAGGTGCCAATACAAAGAGCTGAACGAAAGTGAACCAATGATGAAACCACGTAAGCGCAAAAGGAGTTGTCAAAAATGGGTAGTTACGTTTGTACCCATTACAGCCTGTGTTGGAAACCTGATTACTGAACACATGGCAACCGTGGTTAAGTTGGCAGGACTTCTATTTAAGCTGAATCAAGGAACAATTGAACGCTGTATCGCTATCTAAAATCGTGAGCGGAAACAGACAACATAATTCATAATTCATAATCCCAAATTTCGCATTAGAAGTAAAAAAGCAAATTTTGTGGCTTAAGCCATTTCAAAAATCCCCATAAACCCCTAGTTATAGCTAGGGGCTATTAAAAAACGCCTTTCTATTTTCCTAATGCGAATTTTGGGATAACTCATAATTCCTAACTCCTAACTATTCAATCGCTTTTACCCTAGAAATCATCAAACTAATACCTAACCCAAGAAACGCAATAACTGCAAAAGAATATTGCAAACCAGCAATTTGGGCAATATAACCAATCAATGGTGGACCCATAAGGAAACCAAAAAAACCTACACCAGAAACGGTGGCAATGGCAATACTGCTAGACACCTCTTTTACTTTACCGGCAGTACTAAACACCAAGGGAATAATACTGCTTACCCCAAAGCCAACAATCAGAAAACCAATTGTTGCCATAACAAAATTGGGAAATATCACGGCGGTCATCATCCCCGTAAAAATCAACACACCACTGAGTTGTACCATTTTTTTCCTTCCAAAATAATGCGCCAACCAATCGCCCATAAACCTTCCGGTTGCCATCATAATCATAAACGAAGCATACCCCACGGAAACCAAATACCCTTTTACTTGTACAACCTGCTTAAAATAAATGCCACTCCAATCAAACATACATCCTTCAGCACTCAAACAACAAAATGCAATTAATCCCAACTGAAGCAACAATCCTTGAGGCTTTTGTATCTTTTTGAAAATTAACGTTGATGGCGTTGTGGCTGTTATCAATAAATATTTTTGAAAGATAATGTTCAACATCAACACAATTCCTCCAACTGTGATAAAATGATAAATCGGAAGAATTGAAGCTTTCATCATCAGCAAACCAATCATTGCTCCCGTAAAACCAGCAGTACTCCAAACACCATGAAAAGATGCAATAATCGACCTACCAAACATGGCTTCTGTGTTTACTGCCTGCGTATTTACCGAAATATTACAGAAGTTGCCCGCTACCCCAAAAAAATACAAACATAACGCCAATTGCCACGGTGCTGTTACCAATCCAATGTTTGCCAAAACCAATACATAACCTATTGATGCAATCCTCAAAATTATTTTACTCCCATACCTCGCTACAATACTCCCACTAAAAGGCATCATCGTTAACTGCCCCGCCGGCAATGCCAATAAAATACTCCCTAACGCCGATTCCGACAAATGTAATGTTGACTTAATATCCGGAATCCGACTCGCCCAAGTGGCAAAACTTAATCCCTGACAAAAAAAGAAGGCTGATACCGCAATGCGAATTTGCAAATTGGTATATCTCTTAACGGGGGGTGCTATCGTATTCAATATGTTGTTGTTGGAAAATGCAAATTTAAAATAATTTGGGTATCTCTTCTAATAGTTTAAAAGCTAATTTTAAAGTTAATACGTTTTACACCCATTGCAGGATTTAGCAGGATAGCTAAACCAACTATTCTAAATAAATTCTAATAATTCGATTGATATGATTTGCTTACTTAATTTAAAGTTATTTTTGAATTGCTTTTGCATGAATCCTACTGCAATTGCCGCAAATGTACAATTGAATATTTCTCCTACTCATGTTAATCATATGGCCGATTAAAAACCAATGCCATAGCCACTTTTCAGTGTAATTGCTGAAATGCAAAAGTCATCGTATATTGCGTTTATTGCAACTGTAGCACAATTACTACACTTCAATTTCCTGCTCCCACCTAAACAAATTCATCACCATCAACTTTACGCCAAAATCATAGCCATGTCTAAAACTTTTCCTTTGATCTTATTTTTTATTGTCGTTTGCACACTTATTACCACAGCACAAACGTTTAAACCACCCGTTTGGGTGAGTAAAGTAGGAGCAAAATCATTCCCAACTGCTACCAAACGCTACTGTGTAAACGATTACGGTGCTGTTTCTGATACCACCACCATCAATACAAAAACCATTCAAAAAGCCATCGACGCTTGCGCGTTGAAAGGTGGGGGAATCGTGTATTTTAATCCAGGCAATTACCTCACCGGTGCCGTATTCCTAAAAAACAATGTACAATTGCGTATCGATAAAGGCGTAAAAATTATTGGATCCCAAAATTTTGATGACTATCCAGACATTGACACCCGTGTGGCAGGTATCGAAATGAAGTGGCCCGCAGCATTGTTTAATGTAATTAATGTTACCAACGCTGCCATCACCGGCGAAGGCTTAATCAATGCAAGAGGAAAGTTTTGTTGGGATAAATATTGGTCTACAAGAAAAGAATACGATACCAAAGGCCTGCGTTGGATTGTAGATTATGATGTAAAACGAGTAAGAACAATATTGGTGCAACAATCAACCAATATTACCATCAAAGGATTAACATTGATGAATGCCGGATTTTGGACCGTGCAACTCTTATATTCCACACATATCACCGTAGATGGATTGGTGATTAAAAACAATGAAGACGGCAGCGGACCTAGTACCGATGGTGTTGATGTAGATTCTTCCAGTTGGGTATTAATTGAAAATTGCGATATTGATTGTAACGATGACAATTTTTGCTTAAAGGCCGGCAGAGATTGGGATGGATTAAGGGTAAACAAACCCACTGAATATGTAGTCATCCGCAAAAGCATTGCTCGTAGAGGGGCAGGATTGGTAACCTTAGGCAGTGAAACGTCTGGCGGCATCAGACATATTTATTGTACCGATTTGTATGCCAAACATACAGATAATGGCTTGAGGATAAAATCGGCAGTTACCCGTGGCGGAACGGTTGAAGACGTGTATTTTGTGCATTCGGTGTTAGATTCAATCAGAACCGCGTATCAATTCAACCTCAATTGGTATCCGGCATATAGCTATTCTACATTGCCCAAAGGATACACGATGGAAACGGTTCCCGCACATTGGAAAGCCATGTTACAAAAGGTTACGCCCGCAGAAAGAGGAACGCCTTTTGCTAAAAACTTCTTCATCCATGATGTGAAAATATCAAACGCACAGAAAGCATTTGAAATCAACGGTTTGCCTCAATCGCAGTTGGAAAACTTTCAATTTACCAATGCCTATATTTCTGCGGCATCCATTGGTACGATGGAATATACCAAAGCTTGGAAATTCATCAATACTACTATCGAAATTTCCAACAAGCCACCAGAGAAGAAAACAACCGCCACAGGTATTGCAGAACAAGAACGTCTAAAACAGTAATTTTTTATGATAAGAAATATAGGGCTTTTGATGATGATGCTGGTCTGTTGTGCAATTGCACAGGCTCAATACCAGATGGAATTCCTCACCAGAGGTGTATACGCTGTTCCGGCAGAAGAGGGTAAAGTTTTTGTGAGTTGGCGTTTGCTGGGTAATGAACCCCAGGATATTGCTTTTAACTTGTATAAAATGGTTAAAGGCAAACAAGTTAAACTCAATTCAAAACCACTGCTTACCGCAACTAGTTTTACCGATAGTATGGTTGATGTCAACGTTGAAAACGAATATATAGTTAAGTCAATCATCAATAAGAAAGAAGAAAAAGTTGGATCATCATTTGTTTTGGCAGCACATCCTGCGCCCTATTTGTCTATTCCCCTGAAAACAATTCCCGGTTATTCCGCCAACGACGCCAGTGTGGGCGATATCGATGGCGATGGGGTGTATGAAATTTTCCTCCATCTTGCTGGGAAAGGCAAAGATAACTCTCAAGCGGGTTTTACCGATCCTCCCATCATTCAGTGTTATACGTTAACCGGCAAATTTTTATGGGAAATTAATCTGGGTAAAAACATTAGGGAAGGTGCCCATTATACCCAATTTATAGTGTATGATATGGATGGCGACGGCAAAGCAGAAGTTGCTATGAAAACTGCGGATGGTTCCATAGATGGAAAAGGAATTGTTATTGGCGACAGTACAAAAGATTACAGAAACGAGAAAGGCTATATTTTGGCCGGCCCAGAATTCCTAACTGTTTTTGATGGATTAACCGGTGCCGCAATTTCTACGGTAGATTATAATCCTCCCCGTTATCCTACTTCATTAACACCCACTACCGAGGAGTTGAAATCACTTTGGGGTGATGGATACGGCAACCGGATGGATCGGTTTTTAGCTTGTATCGCCTATTTAGACGGCATTCATCCAACGTTGGTGATGTGCCGAGGATATTATACCCGAACGGTACTTGCTGCTTGGAATTTGAAAAATAAAAAATTAGAGAAACGTTGGGTATTTGACTCTAACAACCCAGGAAATAAAGCATTTGCTGGTCAGGGAAACCATAATTTATCTGTCACCGATGTGGATGGCGATGGCAAAGATGAAATTGTGTATGGGCAGATGACAATCGATGATAACGGTCAGGGTTTGTATACAACCGGGATTGGACACGCAGACGCTTTGCACGTGAGTGATTTGGATCCTGAAAGGCTCGGATTAGAAGTGTTTAGTATTCAAGAAAGATTTGGCGATGCCGGTGCCAATTTCAGGGATGCGAAAACTGGCGAGGTAATATGGAAAATAGCCTCAGTAAAGGCTGGTCAAGACGGCGAAGGTCCGGGGCGTGGATTAGCGTTGGATATTGATCCTCGATATGCTGGGTTTGAAAGTTGGGTAGCAGGAGCCGGTATTTCTGGTATTTTTGATGTAAAAGGAAATACAATCTCCGAAAAATCGCCCCCTTGTAATATGGGTATTTATTGGGATGGTGATGCGTTAAGTGAAATTTTAAATGGCGTAAACATCACCAAATGGGATTATGTAAACAGCAGTCTTACCAATTTGCTTGATGGAAAAGCACTCGGATGTATGAGCAATAACGGTTCCAAAGCCAATCCTTGTTTGAGTGCCGATCTTTTTGGCGATTGGAGAGAAGAATTGATTTGTAAATCTGCCGATAATACCACATTGCGTATTTTTTCCACTGCCATACCTACCAACATCAAATTATATACGTTGATGCATAATCCGCAGTACCGTTTGAGTATTGTTTGGCAGAATGTAGCCTATAATCAACCTCCACATACCAGTTATTTTATTGGCGAAGGCATGCAAATGCCGGCAAAACCATTTATTCAAATTCGTTCATCAATAGAGAAAAAATAAAATTATGAGAAATAAGATTATTCTAGCAGCCTTGTGTATACTGGCTTGTAGTTCTTTTATAGTTTACCAAAACAGTAAGCCTGTTTTTTATATCATTGGCGATTCTACCGTTCGTAATGGCGATGGTAGCGGTAAAAACCAACAGTGGGGTTGGGGTAGTTTTATTGCAAATTATTTTGATACCACCAAAATAGGTGTGCAAAACCACGCCATTGGCGGTAGAAGTAGCCGCACTTTTATCACGGAAGGCAGGTGGAATCGTATAATGGAAAGTTTAAAAAAAGACGACTATGTGATTATGCAATTTGGGCATAATGATGGCGGTCCGTTGGATGATACTTCTAGGGCTAGAGGAACCATCAGAGGCATTGGGGAAGACAGTGTGGCCACCTTCAATTCTTTGCGTAAAGTAAACGAAGTGGTGCACAGTTTTGGCTGGTATATGCGAAAATACATTCGGGATGCCAAAGAAAGAGGTGCCATTCCCATTGTTTGTTCACCCATTCCCCGCAACGATTGGAAAGATGGGAAAGTCATTAGGTCTAGAGACAGTTATAGCAAATGGGCAGAACAAGTTGCTACAGAAGAAGGTGCTTACTTCATCAATCTAAATGATGATATCGCTGTAAAATATGAATCTATGGGACAAGAAACTGTTAAACCATTTTTTCCTGTAGATCATACCCATACCAATCTTGATGGTGCAAAATTAAATGCGGAAATCGTAATTGATGGAATCAAAAAGCTTAAAATAAGGGCACTAAAGCGCCTAATGAATTAGGAATTAGGAATCAGGAATCAGGAATTGGGAATTGGGAATTAGGAATTAGGAATTATAATTTTATGGCAACACAAATGTCTACCAATTCTAATGACTCTTGCCCTTGAAAGTAAGCAACAGAATTTTCCTAATGATTGTATTGCCCGTTCGTTACCTTTGCCAAAACCAACACAGATATGGCAGATAACGTTTTGATGCCTAAACAATCAACTACAATTTTTACGGAAATACTGGCTGGCGTTTCCTCTTTTCTGGCAACGGCTTACATCATTGTGGTTAACCCATCTATTTTAAGTCAAGCGGGAATGCCATTTTCTGCAGTGTTAACAGCCACCATTTTGGTTTCTTTTTTTAGTAGCTTGATGATGGGTGTATATGCTCGTAACCCCATTCTGGTGGCACCGGGTATGGGATTGAACGCATTTTTTACGTTTACTGCCGTATTAACCATGAAAATTAGCTACCAAGTAGCATTGGGTGCCGTGTTTTGGTCGGGAATTGTGTTTTTATTATTGTCGGCTTTTAATGTACGTACCTATATTGTACAAGCAATCCCAAAAACATTGCGGTATGCCATTGCTTCGGGAATCGGTTTGTTTATTACGATGATTGGTTTAGCGAATGCGAAATTTGTAGTGGCGAATCCAGCCACTATTATTGGCATAGGAAAATTAGATGCAGCAGTGATCACTTTTATTGCCGGTTTGGCGATAACCGCCGTATTATTGGTGAAAAAAGTAAAAGGAAGCATCTTGCTGGGCATCGTGTTAACCAGTTTACTCGCCTGGCCCATCGGCAGGTGGTGGGGAGGGTCAATGCCTATGATTAATATTGCACAAATTGTGGCGATGCCCGATTTCAGTTTGGTGTTTCAATTGGATATACTTCATTCGTTGCAATGGAGTATGGTGCCGGTGGTTTTTGCCTTTGTTTTCACTGATATGTTTGATAGTTTATCCACGTTTGTTGGCCTCTCAGAAGCAGCAGGTTTGGTAGATGAAAACGGCGAACCTCGAAATATTAAAAAATCATTAATGGTAGATGCTTTTTCCACTACCATCGCCGGACTTTTAGGCAGCAGTCCAGGAACTGCATATATTGAATCTGCAGTGGGTATTGAACAGGGCGGACGAACTGGCTTAACCGCCATTACGGGTGCTTTTTTATTCTTGCCTTTTTTGTTTTTATCTCCTTTAATCAGTGCTGTTCCGGCAATTGCTACCGCTCCCGCATTAGTATTGGTGGGTGTTTTCATGATGCGTCCGATTGTGAAAATCAACTGGATTCAACTGGAAGAAGCTATTCCAGCATTTATTGCTATGGTGTTGATTCCTTTTACTTATTCTATCACACAAGGCATTACTTGGGGTTTTTTAAGTTGGACCTTATTGCAAGTGGCATCGGGAAAGGCGAAGCAGCTATCCATTGCATTATGGGTGATTGATCTTTTTGCCATTCTATCATTAATCATTTAATTCTGTTGAAATGAAAAAATATGTGTTGTTTTTTTTGTTGTTGGCTATGTTTGGTTTTGAGGTAAGTGCACAATCTGTAACTGGATTGTTGGGTGCTTTTCCGCCTGAGTTGGTATTGTTGCAAAACCAAATGGAGAACAAAACCGATACGGTAATACAGAAAGTCCATTTTATTAAAGGCATACTTCGTGGTAAATCTGTTGTATTAGCACAAACAGGTATTGGAAAAGTAAATGCCGCCATTACTACTACTTTAATGATTGAGCATTTTAGGCCACGTGAAATCATCTTTTCCGGTATTGCCGGTGGTGTGGATACCAGTTTAGCTGCAGGCGATATCGTTATCGGCACACAAATTGCGCACCACGATTTTGGAACCATCTCTGATTCGGGAATGGTGGCTGGTCCAACCCGAAACATTGCCACTACCGCCATGAATCCATTATATTTTAATTGCGATTCTAGTTTGGTAAAAACCGCCATTGCTGCGGGAGCTACACTTCAACTTGAAAAAATCAAAAGAGAAAACGGCAGTTTTGCTCCTGTAATTAAAAAGGGTATTATTGTTACAGGTGATGTATTTGTTTCTTCCGAGAAAGTTACGCAAAGATTGCTTCAAGTGATGCATGCATCCGCAACGGAAATGGAAGGTGCCGCAATAGCCCAGACTTGTTGGCAGCAGGATATCCCTTTTATCATCATCAGAAGTTTAAGTGATAAAGCCAATAGCAAAGCTAGAACCGATATGATGAGTTTTTTAAAAATTGCAGCAAGCAATGCAGCATCGTTGGTGATGGAAATTGTACAAACATTGTAAACTAACATCTCTTTTAATACCCCATATGAAAAGGTAAGCGAGCCGCATTTTGTTTAATTATGATTACATTGGATATTATTCAAAGCTTAGATTGTCAATCATTCTTGGGCGTTTAAACTTTTATAACAGTTAAACATGCTTCATTTTTTAGGTTAAAATTGAATTTTTAATTTTATTATGAACTATTTTGTGTCATTATAATTTTCTTGGCATATGACGGTTATCATTGTTTTCTTTTTGTTGCATTGGTTTTTATCTTTGTTTTTTCACACGTTCTTTTTGCATCGATTTGCTTCTCATAAAATGTATGAAACCAGTAAAAATTGGGAGCGTTTTTTCTATTTGTGCACTTGGTTTTTTCAAGGATCATCTTATTTAGTACCAAGAGCTTATGGCGTGATGCACCGCATGCACCACGAATACAGCGATACCGAAAAAGATCCCCACTCGCCCCATTTTTTTAAAGATGTATATCAAATGATGATGAGTACCGTGATCATTTATAAATCTTTCATCGATCAAAAGAATATGCCGGAATCAGAATTTACTAAAGACTACCTTCCAATTTGGGAAAAGTTAGACAAATTTGGCAACAGCACGTGGACAAGAACTTTTTTTATTTTAGCATATATTACCGTTTATGTTGTATTTGCTCCGAATTTGTTTTGGTTTTTGTTGTTGCCCATCCATTTTTTAATGGGACCCATTCAAGGTGCCATTGTAAACTGGTGTGGACATAAATATGGTTATAGAAATTATGACAGTATTGATCAAAGCAAGAATACGGGTCCTTGGGGTGTTTTTTTAATGGGCGAATTGTTTCAGAACAATCACCACCACAATAGAAATGATGCCAATTTTGCCAGAAAATGGTTTGAGTTTGATATTACGTATCAAGTGATGCGTTTATTCAATAGTATAGGGATCATTAAATTGAATTAGGAATCAGGAATCAGGAATTTAATTGGGAATTAGGAATTTGGATGTAAGAATTAAATACAGAATATTATTTATTAATATTAACAATGCCTCTAGCTGAAGTTAGAGGCATTGTTGTTAATATGGCACAATGTATTTCGATAGAAATCTATCCTGAACAAAAAAATATGTTGTAGGCATGACACATAATAAAACCCCACAAGATATTGGTTACCAATAAGTTGTGGGGTTTCTATTATAGCTATTGGATTCACTAGGGTAAAAATGCAACAATAAACTTATGTTTTTTACATTCTATGGTCTCATCGTCTGCGGATTTATTTTTAACAATCATTATTCGCTAAACATAAGGCATTTCCGTTTTAAGGGAATTTACCAAAGAAACCAACAGCTGCTAATTGGATTAATCTAATGTTGATATTAATTCCATAGCGTAATTTGATTTAAAATTATATTATTTCTTAGCATAAATAGGATGTTTTTTATTTCCGCCAGATTTTAGATAAGCTATAAGGTCTTTTAATTCTTCTTCATTTAATCCATTTATCATACCAGGAAGCATGGGAGAAATTTCAGAAATTCTTGTTTTTGTAACATTACTTTTTACTACTGTTCTAGTCATTTCTGGTGCAAATGGATTTTGAGAGATGTAATATGTTGTTTTGTCCTCACGGATTAATCTACCTAAAACAGACCCACCTTCTTTTAAGTAAAATA
>Ga0164294_10006082_pt1 | contig 10323 bp, 5 predicted proteins | sample GEODES005metaG_FD_111479 | JGI IMG/M metagenome (GOLD analysis project Ga0164294, IMG submission 111479) | Oligotrophic lake water microbial communities from Sparkling Lake, Wisconsin, USA - GEODES005 metaG | ecosystem: Environmental > Aquatic > Freshwater > Lake | place: USA: Sparkling Lake...
GCCACGCTGGCGTCTCTCATGGGTGCTTGCATGTCCATGCGCGAGGCACTGCCATGGGCCAACAAAGCCGGCGGCAGTGTGGTGGGCAAGGTCGGTACGGCCAGTGTGACTTTTCAGGAGTTGTCGGCACGAAAATCGTTGTCACGGGCGCGGCTGGGTTTGTCGGCAGCTACATCATTCAAGGTTTGAACCAGCGCGGCATCACCGACATCATTGCGGTTGACGATTTAAGCGATGGCGACAAGTTTCGCAATCTGGCCGATTTGCAGATTGCCGATTACGTCGATCACAAAAGTTTTTACGCAGCTTTCGCCCAAGGCGATTACGGAAAAGTGGAGGCGGTGTTTCACGAAGGTGCTTGCAGCGACACCATGCAAACCGATGGCCGCTTCATGATGGACAACAATTACGGCGTGTCTTGCCAGTTATGGGCCGCGTGTCAGGCGCAGGGTGTGCGCTTGCTGTATGCATCCTCGGCGGCCACCTATGGGGGGTCTAGCAGTTTTGTGGAAACCCCCGAGTTTGAAAAGCCGCTGAATGTTTATGGCTACTCCAAGCTGTTATTCGACCAACGCATGCGCCGCGAAATGGGCGCCGACTTTGCCAAGAACAAAGCCCAAGTGGTGGGCTTTCGCTATTTCAATGTGTACGGCCCACGCGAGCAACACAAAGCGCGCATGGCCAGTGTCGCCTTTCACCAGTTCCACCAACTGCGCCAAGAGGGCCATGTGAAACTGTTCGCCGACTACGGCGGCTATGCGTCTGGCGAGCAGCAACGCGACTTTGTGTACATCGACGATGTGATAGCGGTGAACCTGTGGTTCTTCGATCACCCCGCACAAAATGGTTTGTTCAACTTGGGTACTGGCCGCGCCCAGCCCTTCAACGATGTGGCGCTGGCCGTGGTGAATGCAACTCGCGCCGCCCACAAAGAAACGCCTATGGACTTGGCGCAAGCAGTGCAAGCACAAAGCATTCGCTACATAGCTTTTCCTGACGCCTTGCGCGGAAAGTACCAAAGCTTTACCCAAGCCAACTTAGCCGCTTTGCGCGCCAGCGGCTGCGACCATGTGTTTGCCGATGTGCAAACCGGTGTTAGTCGCTACATGCAGTGGTTGGCGCAAAACGCTTGAAGTGTCGCGGCGCTTTTTTGTAAGCACCTCTCACTCCATCAGTCCCAAAGATCAGCTTGAATAAGGGTGTTTGATGGAGACGGGCCATGGGCAAAACACTTGTATTTTTCATACTTTGCATCTCCAGCACGGGCTGGGCTTTGGATATCAACCAAGCCAGCGAAGCCGAGCTTGACGGCCTGCGCGGCTTGGGGCCGGCTTTCACTCGCCGCGTCATGGCCGAGCGTGACATTCGCCCTTTCACCGACTGGCCCGATCTGATGCGCCGCGTCTCGGGCATGGGGCGTGTCACAGCGGGCAAATTGGCCGATCAAGGCTTGACGGTGTCGGGACAAACGCTGGTGAAAGAAAATAAGCCTTCCAAGCTCGCGCCATGAGCCCCATCCTCACGTAAGCTGATGCCCTTACCCACCTCAAGCTTTTCATGACCCCTCACTCGCCATCTGGCTTTATGGTGTTTCACAGCAACCGCATGGAAGGACTGCGCGAGCTGCTGCTGCACTATGTGAAAGAACGCCCTTTGCCGCCTTTGGCCAGCGAAACCATTCTGGTGCAAAGCAATGGCATGAAGCACTGGCTAACGCTGGCCTTGGCCGACGACGCAGCATTAGGGGTCTGTGCCGCCACCCGCATGGAACTCCCTTCTTCGGCCCTGTGGCAAATCTACCGTGCGGTCTTAGGCGCAGAACAACTCCCCGCCCGCATGCCCTTAGACAAAGCGCCCTTGGTGTGGCGCATACTGCGCCGCCTGCCCCACTGGTTGAGTGACCCACGCTTTGCGCCGCTGGCACACTATCTGCAAGACGACACCCAAGGCACGCGAGCCTTTGGTTTGGCGCAGCAATTGGCCGATGTGCTCGATGGTTACCAAAACTACCGCGTCGATTGGCTGCAAGCCTGGGCCCAAGGCCATGACCGCCTGGACGCCCACCGCCCCCTGCCTTCGGCACAAGCATGGCAAGCTGCTATGTGGCGCGACCTGCTGGCCGATGTGCACGCGGGCTTGCCCCAAGCGCACAGCGAGTTTGTGGCGCGTTCGGATGTGCATCTGGCCTTTTTGCAAGCGCTCAAGGCTTGGCCAGCAAACCAACCGATCCCCGGTCTACCGCCTCGCTTGCTGGTGTTTGGCATCACCGCCTTGCCCATGCAAACCTTGCAAGCTTTGGCCGCTTTGGGGCAGTTCATTCCAGTGCTGATGTTTGTGCACAACCCCAGCCAAGAGCACTGGGGACACCTCACAGAAAGCTGGGTAGCCCTTGGCCACCCCTTGCTGGCCTCTTGGGGCAAACACGGGCGCGACTATTTACATGCCTTACATGCGTTTGATGCCAAAGAAGTGCAGGTGTTTATAGATCCCGTCAAAGAAGCCCAGGATGCCCATCAAGCCCCCAGCGCTTTGCAGCAACTGCAGTCGGCGGTGCTGCACATGGCTGAGCCGCCTGCGCAGCCTTCAGAACTCGGTGCGGCCGATGACAGCATCTTGTTTGTGCAAACCCATTCTGCGCAACGCGAGGTGGAAGTCTTGCACGACCGACTCTTGGCTTGGCTTGATGCCGACCCCAGCTTGCAAGCCTCAGACATCATGGTCATGGTGCCCGATATGGCGGTTTTTGCGCCCCACATCCATGCGGTGTTCAGCCGCCAACTGCCTTATGCGGTGGCGGACAACACCAGCCATGCCGACCCCTTGGTGCAAGCCTTGCAAAGCTTGCTGCAACTGCCGCAACTGCGTTGGAGTCTTAACGACTGGCTGGGTTTGTTTCAAGTGCAAGCGGTGCGCGAACGATTTGGCTTAAGCACCAGCGACGTCAGCCAATTGCACCACTGGCTGGACGAGGCGGGGGTGCGCTGGGGCTTGGACGCCCAGCATCGCCAAGCTTGGGGCATGTCCAGCCATCTGCCTGACGCCTCCCAAAACACCTGGTCTTTTGGTTTGCAGCGACTGTTGTTGGGCTACGCCCAAGGCGGGCAGTCAGAGGTGCCACCGATTTGGCACAACCGTCTGGGCCAAGCCGGCATCGACGGCTTGGATGCACCTGTCATCGCGGGTTTGCTAGGTTGCTTGCAAGCCATGAACCAAAGCTTAGAGGACTTGTCGCAAATGCACACCCCCACAGAATGGGTGCAGCAACTGCAAACCTTGGTCCAGCGTTTTTTCAAAGCCACAGATGACCCCACCCAAGGCTTGCTCGAACGCGTGCTGGCACCCTTGGAAGATTGGTTAAGCGACTGCCAATCCGCGCAATTCGATGCACCCTTGGCTTTGTCGGTCGTTCGCTCGCATTGGTTGGCCCAAATGGACGCCGCCAGCTTGCAACGTCGCTTCATAGGCGGCGGCGTGCAATTTGCCACCCTCATGCCCATGCGCGCGATTCCTTTCAAAGTGGTGTGCATGCTTGGCATGAATGACGGCGATTACCCGCGTGCACCCACACCGCGTGACTTCGACTTGATGAGCCAAGCAGGCTTTGGTCGAGCGGGCGACCGCGCCAGACGCGAGGACGACCGTTATTTGTTTTTAGAGGCGGTGCTGTCGGCCAGACAACGTTTGTATCTGTCTTGGCAAGGACGACGCGCCAGCGACCACGCGGTCTTGCCAGCCTCGGTGCTGGTGGGTCAACTCATGGACCACCTCAACCAATGCCACCAACGCCAGGGTTCATCGGGTGTGGCTTTTGAAGCTCGCTTGCAGCCCTTGCAAGCTTTTTCCTCGCAGTATTTCGATGCGGCTTCGGGGTTTTTTACCTATGACAAGCAATGGGCCACAACTCGCGCCACTGCCGCCCAACTCAAGCTTCAGCCAAGAGCGCAGCCTAGCGAACAGCCGCTCGCTAAAGCCCTTGAGCGCGCGGACAACGCTGCCCTCAAATTGCTTTTGCGTCGCCCGCAAGAGGTGTATTTTTTGCATCATTTGCAAGCCCGCCTCGACCTGCCGCCTACCGCTCAAAGCGATGACGAACCGTTTGCGCCCGACGGCTTAACTTACTTCATCTTGCAGCAAGAACTCTTCAACAGCAATGCACCGCAAACCACCTTGACCCAATGGAAACTGCAAGGGCGCTTGGCCTTGGGCGCCATGGGTGAATTGCAACAAACCCAAATGCTGCAGTTGCGCGAAACCCTGCTGAACAACCTCAAGCCTTGGCTGACACCCCAAGACGGTTTGGCGCTGCACATACACCTGCGCCCAGGACGGGTGCTGCAGAACAAAAACCCCAGCCTCTACACCCTCACCGATGTATGGATTGACCATTTAACCGCGCTAGCCGCTGGCGAGCCCAGCAGGCGTTTGCAGTGCGGCAGCGATGCCCTGCTCTCACTCTCATACCTGCCGGCAATACAAGCGCAAGCTCTCCTAGATGATTTGCATGAGGTCTACGCCCAAGCTTGGGCACAGCCTTTGCCGCTGGCTTGCAAAACCGCTTGTGCTTGGCTCAGAACCCAAGCTTATGCAACTGAAAAGAACAGCCCAGCCCAAACCGCGCAGCAAGCGCTGGCAGCAGCACGCGTGGCTTTTGAAGGGGGCTTTGGTGTAGGTGAGGTGCAGCAGTCGCCCTACCTGCATCGCGCTTTCGAGCAGTTTGATGATGTGTGGCCCGCCATGCAAGTCTGGGCTGAGCGGGTTTACGGTCCTCTGCTGCAAGCCGTGCGTGTGGAGTCGGTCTGGGACAACGAAGCCGCCGAGGAGACAGAACCATGAGCCAACTCGATGTGTTGGCCATGCCACTGCAAGGACGTCAAGTCATTGAAGCCAGCGCGGGCACGGGCAAGACCTGGACCTTGGCCGCGCTTTACCTGCGCTTGGTCTTAGGCCACGGCCGAACAGACGCCAAAGGTTTGAAGCCCTCCCAAATTTTGGTGATGACGTTTACCGAAGCAGCCACCGCCGAGTTGCGCGAGCGCATACGCCAGCGCTTGGCTGAAGCCGCTCACTATTTAGACAATTTATTGGCTGAGCACACGCCAAAAGCTGACCTGTTTTTGCATGATTTGAGTCAAGCGCTGACCCCGCAAGGCTGGGCCCATGCTGCTGCCCAGTGCCATGCGGCTGCACAAAACATGGATGACGCGGCCATCTTCACTATCCATGCTTGGAGCCGTCGCATGCTCAGCAGTTTTGCCCTGCAAAGCCGCGATCTGTTTGAGCAAACACATTTGGACAACCCCAGCGATTTGCTGCACGATTTGGTCAATGATCATTGGCGTTGTTGGTTCTACCCTTTGCCCTTAGACGCGCAGCCCTTGCTGCAAGAGGCTTGGCAAGGCGAGCCGCAAAAACTCTTGGCCGATATCCAAAAAATTTGGCAAAACTGGGATCGTCAGCCGCGGTCTGCAAACACCAAAGCGCTGCTCGAACCACAAGCAGTTTTTGACGCATACCAGGCTTGGCTAGGCCCCTACCTAGCCCAAGAACAATTGGCCAAACAAGCCTGGGGAGGCCATGTGGCGCAGGCTTTGTTGGCAGCACAAGCCAACAAACACATGAAAGGCTCGCGTGCCGATCACTTTGCCGGCTGGGTTCAAGCCCTGCAAGCTTGGGCTGAAAAAGACCGCCCTATTCCTCTTAAAACTTTAGAGCGTTTTGGTTTGGCGCAATTGCAAAACAAAGGCTGGCCACAGGCGCAAGACCACGCGGTGTTTGCCCTCATCGAGGGTCTGTTGATATTGCTAAAGGACAAACCTGACTTTAAAGACCAGTTGCTGGCACACGCCGCAGCGCAAGTTAGGCTGGCCTACCAACAAGCCAAGTTGCAGCAATCGGTGTTTGATTTTCAAGACTTGCTGCAGCGCCTGCACATGGCCTTGCACGCCGACCAAGGCGAGATGGCCGCGGCCATTCGGGCCCAATATCCGGTGGCCATGGTCGATGAATTCCAAGACACCGATCCTTGGCAATACCAAAGTTTGGACCGAATTTACAACACCAAATCTGTGGAGCCACACAATGCCTTGGTGATGATTGGCGACCCAAAGCAAGCCATTTACAGCTTTCGGGGTGCAGACCTCAGTACCTATTTGCAAGCGCGTGACGCTGCACTCACCAACGACCCCAAGGCGGTGCACAGCTTGAGCAGCAACTACCGCTCCACCCCCCGTTTGGTACATGCCCTCAACCATGTATTTGGCCAAGTTCCTCAGTTGTTTGCCACTGCGCTGGGGGACATTAACTATGTACCCGTCAACAGCCAAAGCAAAGAACAGCCTCTCAGTGACACGCATGGCATGGCATTGAAACCACTGAATGTCTTGTACCTTCCCGTGCCCGCCGACAGCGAGAAGGCTTATTGGGCGGCTCCCCCGCATTTGCATCAGATGGCAGAAGGTTTTGCCTCCACCATGGTCAGCTTGCTGCAACAACACAGCGATATTGCGCCAGGCGATATGGCGGTGCTGGTGCGCAGCCACGCCCATGCCAAAGCCATGCAAGCGGCCTTGCGCGCGCGCCATTTACCCAGTGTGTTTTTGTCAGACAACGCCAATGTCTACCAAAGCGAAGAAGCGCTGGACCTGTGGCGGGTGCTGCGCGCGGTTGCAACGCCCAGACAAGCCAGCTGGATGCGCAGTGCCTTGGTTTGCCGTCTGTGGGGCTTTTCAAATGCGCAGTTGCCTGTTGTGTTGCAAGACCTTATCCACGCGGATGTGCTGGCCGAGTCGGGCCAACGATGGCTTATGCAGTGGCAAAAACAAGGCGTATTGCCCATGCTCTACAGCTGGATGCACGAGCAGGATATTGCGGCTCGCTTGCTGGCCATGCCCGAGGGTGAGCGCCGCTTGACCAATCTGCTGCATTTGGGCGAGTTGCTGCAAGACGCCAGCCAACATTTGCAAGGCCCCGAGGCTTTGCTGCACTACCTGCAAGACCAGTTGCAGACCAGCAGCAGCAACCCCGAGACGCAAAAAATGCGTTTGGAAACCGATGCCCAATGCGTGCAGATCATCACTTTTCACAAAAGCAAGGGCTTGGAGTACCCCTTGGTTTTCGTACCGTTTTTAGGTAGTTTTTCGGCGCAAGAAAAAGGCTCGAGCAAGTCAACTGACGATGAAGAAGAAGCCCCCGACCTCACCGAGACCACCATCGACGAGGACATGCGTTTGCTGTACGTGGCCCTCACCCGCGCCAAGCGCGGTTTGTGGCTGGGCATGGCCAGCACGAAATACGCGGTCATGGGCAGCAAAGGCAAGGAAGTCAAACTCAGCGCGGTATCACGCTTGCTGCAGCGCCAGTCCCGCGACGACTTAGAGGCGCGCTTGCATGCCGCTTGGGGCTCGTGTGAAGACATTGCCATCAGCCCTGTGCCCACGCCTGAGCGCAGGCCTTACCAAAGCCAGAGCGTTCAAACCCAGGCACAAGCCGCTTTAATCCCCAAGCGCACCGCACACAAGTTTTGGTGGACCGCCAGTTTCAGCAGCCTCACGCTGGGCTTGGAATCTGCCTCATCCCCAGAAACCAACCCAAGCGACCCAAGTAACCCCAGCGCCAATGACAGCGCTGTATCCAGCAGCTTGGCTTGGCAAAGCTTTCCCGCAGGTGCGCGCTACGGCACCTTGCTACACGATTTATTGCAATACCAAGCGCAAAACGCTTGGCCACTGGCACAGACTGCCGCGCACACATCCGCAGCGCAAGACAAGAACTGGCAAGCACTGGTGAAACGCAAAACCGATTACTTGCAACTGCCCTTGCCCGCCCAAGCCATGCTGCTGCCTTGGTTGGAACACATCATTTCTACCCCTTTGCCTTTGTTGTCAGCTGACACACCCCTGGCGCCTTTGGCGGCACCTTTGGTGTTGCAGCAACTCCAGCCCGAACAGATGTGGGCCGAAATGGAGTTCAGTCTGCCCGTGGGTCAGCTCAGCAGCCAAGAGCTTGATGGGCTGATTCAGCGCCATGTGTTGCCAGGTCAGGACAGACCCGCCCTGCAAGCCAAAGTCATGCAAGGCATGCTCACCGGTTTCATGGATTTGGTACTGCAACACGAAGGTCGCTTTTGGGTGCTGGACTACAAATCCAACTTTCTGACGGACTATCAAGCACATTCTTTGAGCGACGCGGTCTTGGCTAAACGCTATGAAGTTCAGTATGTGCTGTACACCTTGGCCTTGCACCGTTTGCTTCAATCTCGCCTGCCCGATTACAACTATGAACAACACATGGGCGGCGCTGTTTACCTGTTTTTGCGCGGCATCGATTCGCCCCACGCCGGCGTTCATGCGCTGCGCCCCGCGTGGGCCTTGATCGATCAGCTCGATAGCCTTTTTGCCAAGACTGCCCCATGAAACTCTCTGAACTGCTGCAAACCGGCTGGCGTGACACCACGCTCACACCGCTGGGCGATTTGGACATCGCCTTGGTCCATATGCTCCAACAATTGCAGCCCAGTAGCGATGCTCGCCACCTGTGGCTGGCTGCCTTGACCAGTCACCAATGGGGTCGAGGCCACGCCTGTCTCGATCTGCAAACATGGCCCAATTCAGCTGCACAGTTGCTGGGCTGGAGCGCGTCCGCACTGGCGGCCTTGCCCCCCGATCTCGCTGCAGCTTTGCCAGACATGCCTTGGGCCACAGGCGAGGCCTCCCCCTTGGTGGTCGATGGCCTTCGCCTGTATTTGCGCCGCGCTTGGCAAGCCGAACAAAGCATACGCAGCCAACTGGGCGCCATGCAACAAAACCGTGTGCCGCCGCCCGACTTAGCGCAACAACTCAGCCTGTTATTTGGCGACGACCCCAACGACCGGCAGCGCCTTGCCTGCGCACACGCCGCGCAAAACGCGCTCACCCTGATCACCGGCGGGCCAGGAACGGGCAAAACCACCACGGTGGTGAAACTCTTACGCATCTTGCAAGCAGGCAGTGACACGCCCTTGCGCACCTTGCTGGCCGCACCCACGGGCAAGGCTGCTGCGCGCTTGATGCAAGCCATGACCCAAGCACGCGCCAGCCTCAGCCCGCAAGAGGCAGCTTGTTTGCCCACCAGCGCCCAAACCCTGCACAAGTTGCTGTACGCACCCCACGGCGCGCTGCCCCACCTAGAAGCCGACGTCATCGTGGTCGATGAAGCCTCCATGATCGATTTAGAGCTCATGGCGCGACTGCTCAAAGCCGTGCCAGCGCAATCGCGTTTGGTGCTCTTGGGCGACAAGGACCAACTCGCCTCGGTCCAAGCCGGCGCGGTCATGGCCCAGCTGTGCCAAGCCCCCTGGTTACAAAAACACATCATGGGTCTGACGCACAGCCACCGCTTTGACCCCGACCAAGGCATAGGCGCTTGGGCGCGAAGTTGCAACGCGGGAGACAGCGCAAGCTTGCAGCAGTTGTGGAATGCAGCGCCCACGGGTTGCTGGTCTGACTCGGTCTCAGTGACCCATTTAAGCAGCCCCCAAAGCGCGGTGGCCGAGGTGATGCCATCGCTCGCTCTGGGCTTTGCCGATTGGTTGGATCTGCTCGAGCCGCACCAGCAAGGCTTGGCCTGTAACGATGCACAAGCCTTGGCCTTGCTGCAAAGTTTTGGCCGCGTGGGCGTGTTGTGCGCCTTGCGTGAGGGGCCTTGGGGCGTCAATCATTTCAATTTGCAGCTGCAACAAGCCATGGGCTTCACTCTTAGCGATTGGTTCATCGGCCGCCCCGTCATGGCCAGGCGCAACGACTATGCACTGGGTTTGATGAACGGCGATTTAGGCCTGTGTTTGCCCACAGTCGTTGAGGGCGAGTTGCGCCTGCGGGTGGCGTTCCCCGATGGCCAAGGATGGGTGCGCTGGTTGGTGCCCTCTCGACTAGAAGCCATAGACACGGTGTTTGCCATGACGGTGCACCAATCGCAAGGCTCTGAATTCGAGCAAGTGTTGCTGGTGTTGCCCGACATGGCCACGCCCGTGCTGACCCGTGAATTGATCTACACGGGCATGACCCGTGCACGCGAAAAATTATGTGTTTGGGCACCCACACCCAGCTTGCTGATGCAAGCTGTCACCACCACGGTGGTGCGCAGCGGGGGCTTGGCCCAGACCCGCTCGTCTTGAACACTTGGCTTCGGTGGCAAAATCGCCCAACTGATTCGCTTGAAATACCCATAGGATGTCCGATGCGCTTTAGAAAATGGATGCTTTTGCTGTGGTTGGCAAGCCTGCCTGGGTTGGCCTTGGCCGGCTGGGAAGCGGTGGATGACAACTACCTCGCGGTGGTCTACATCGAC
>Ga0164294_10006083_pt1 | contig 10319 bp, 6 predicted proteins | sample GEODES005metaG_FD_111479 | JGI IMG/M metagenome (GOLD analysis project Ga0164294, IMG submission 111479) | Oligotrophic lake water microbial communities from Sparkling Lake, Wisconsin, USA - GEODES005 metaG | ecosystem: Environmental > Aquatic > Freshwater > Lake | place: USA: Sparkling Lake...
AGCCGCGTAATGACTACCACCCCGCTTGTTCGTACCCCATGGACGACGCGTCTGAGACTCACTCGCAGCTACAGTAGTACAGACGTCGAAGTACGGACGACATGTAATCCTACGCCTCCTTCGAGGCGCCCCCCCCCGCATGAAGGATCGGGCAGAGAACCGGCCGACCCCCCTCCCCCCCATCGCATGAAGCGATCGGGCAGAGAACCGGCCAGCCCGCAGCGGGGCCTCTCTGTTCAGGTGCGAAGCATGGTACGAGTGCCAGCTGACTCCGCAGTGGTGAAGATGTCGCGCGGGAAGGAGTACATATTCTTGTGGCACACGATCTGGTAGCACGTGGCTGAGCCGATGCCCGCGGCCACGGTCGACCAGGCGAGAAAAAGTTCCCACAGCCGTTTGAGCCGCGAGGGGTACGAGGCGAGCTCAGGCGAATCCTTATTGGTCATCCAGTTGTCGTACCACGCGTGGAGCGTGTGCGAGTAATGGCGACCGACCGTCTCGACCGAGTGCACCTCGAAGCCCGCGAGCTCGAGCTGCTTGATGTACCAGTAGAGGGGCGTAGATGCGTCGGCGCCTGGGAAGATGTAGCGCGACATGAAGAGTCCCCACTGCGTATCCTCCCAGTTCGCGCCCTTGCGCAGACCGGCGACTTGCATGTAGAAGAGACCCTCGTCCTTGAGCATCGAGCGCACGGACCCGAGGAAGAGCTGGAAGTTCGCAATGCCCACGTGCTCCGCCATCTCGACGGCCGAGATCGCATCGAATTTTCGATCTTTGGGGATCTCGCGATAATCACAATTGAGGATCTCGCACTGCACCTCGGAGAGGCCCTCCTTCTTCGCCTGCGCGCGGCACCAGGCGGCGCCCTCGGCCGAGAGCGTCACGCCCGTGGCCTTCGCCTTGAACTTGGACGCAGCGTGGCGCACGAGCGTACCCCAGCCACAGCCGATGTCGAGAAAGGTCTGTCCTTCCTTGAGGTGGACCTTCTCGCACAGCATGTTGAGCTTGTTGACCTGCGCCTGCTCGAGCGTCTGGTCGAGGCCCTGGTAGAAGGCCGACGTGTAGATCATCTTCGGACCGAGGAAGGCGTTGAAGAAGTCGTTGCCGCGGTCATAGTGGTCGGCGATCTCGTGCGCCGTTGCCGCGATCGACTTGAATGACGACGACGTGATCGGGATCAGCTGCGCGAGGATGAAGCTGATGAGCCCGAAGTCGGGACGCCAGTCGATGAACTCTTGGCGGTGGTTGGCGAGGATCTCGTAGCAGTCGCCCTTGAAAGCCACGTTGTCATTGAGGAATTCAGCCACCAGGATGTGCATCGGGATCTTGTTCTTGCCCCACTTGGCAGCGACCTTTGCGTTCTTGAACTCGAGGTACTTTTTGGTGTCGGCCGGCGGCGTGGACATGGCGACGAAGTGGTAGTAAAGGTAGCACACGATCAGCGGCAGCATCATGTACGCGGCACCCAAGCGCGTCGCAATGTAGTACTCGCCGATGATGAGCACCACAGCGCCGCCAGCAAGCGTGAGCAGGATCTGCATGGGAGGATCGTCCCAGTTGCGAGACATGGCCATACCGACGCCAATCTTCTCCATGATGCCATGCAATATGGGTATTTTTGAGAGCACCATGGAGGACAAAGCCAACACCGCGGCCAACTCACACCCCTCTGAATCGCCTCCGATCCTGAGGAGCTTCACTTCCACGTGGCGGCCGACGAATCGTGAAACATACCCAAAATGGGCGAGCTTCTTCTTTTCTACACGCCTTCGGCCTTTCTCCACAACACGTATGATCGTGCAGTCTACGACTACGTCTCTTCCAGCCAGCTGACGAGTGCCTGCGTCCAGAAGCGAAGAACGGAACCCCTGCTGCAGTAGTGCGTGCAATCAGACACAGTGCGGTTGGCGAAGGCGCGATCAAACGCGGAGTTCCGTAATCGAACGCCCCCCTTTCGAAGTGGCGGGTGGTTGTCGGACCGCGACCATGTTGCGTTGAAAATGGGTAGCACGTCGGCGCCCGCTTGCTCCACAAGCCTGGTGATGTTGCGATCATACAGCGGGAACGCCGAGATGCTTTCACTCACGTCGGGTTGCGTGCAGCGCGTCGTGTTGAAAACATCACCAATCGTGCGATACTTTCCGTGGGGTGCCGCCCAGTGCTGTGGGCTGATTTGACGCCACAGAAAGCGTGGTGCTTGATGCAAAGCTCGGCCTTTGGCCCACCAGGACAGCACCCTGTCCATGTGCTGCGGCAGCAATGCATCGGGATGCAGACCCAAGTTCATCATGACAATGTCGCTACTCCTCCACTCTCTAGGAGGAGTGCCGATCCCTCCCAAATGAACCAACGCATGAATAATAGCCTCGACTAGCCTTGGATGCTTGCTGGTCTGGCTGGAGCTGGTCTCGCCATCGCTCGGAAATAAATCAAACCGCCTGAAGTCGACGTGGCCACCATTGCTTCCGATATTGCAGCCGCTACGATACCATACATTTCCGTGGCGCTGCCTCAAGCGGAAGATCGCCTCCTCGCTTGTCTTGTTCTCGAATCCTGCATCCTTCAGCCCACGCAACCACTTGTGGCGCTCGCTGGGAACGGCGAGGGAGATCGTAGTCTGCTTCAGCGGATAAGTCTCGTTACACCCGAGCAAACACCGCGTCAGATATGTAAAGTGATCCGCGCTCAAGCTATCCCCGATGATTCGCAGAGCTCGTCCTCCTAATGCACCGATGAACGCTGTTCGCAATGCTGACGCCGTTGTGAAGATGTTAGTGTTACACCCATCCACATTGCTGGGATGAAAGCTCATCAGCTCGTACACACTCTCGTTGCAAGCCGCACGATGGCCGTCTCCGTCCCAGAAAGGGCAGGCATCCCCGTGGGCGAATCCTGCACGAGCCCAAACGCCGCGTTGCATGTCGCATCGCATTGGGACCGGTGAGCTACTGTACCGGTAAAAAGACACCGGGGACACTGACGAACCTCAGAACCGTCCCAAACCACCAACGCACCCGCACGACCGCGCGACGGAGCTACCGGTACTGCACCGGTCCTGTACCGTATAGGTATACGCGTCTGCCGCGCGCGCCATTTACGCCTTCATTTTGCCGTCGCCGTCGAACAGGCGCGGGGAGGCGCTCTGGGAGCGGGTGGCGGCAGGGTCGGGTTCGCTGGGGGCGGCCTCTTCTGAGCTTCTGAGTCGGCCGCGGGGAGCGGTCGGCTCCGGGGCTGCGGCTGTTGAGTCGGCCGCGGTTTCGGTCGTCGTGCGGGTCGTGCGGGTCGTGCGTGTGGGTGCGTTGGTCCGTTGGAGGGTTGGGATTGTTGTGAGGTTCGTCATTGTGATCCGTGTGCCCGTGTGCGCCAGTGCGTCCCGTGTGTGTCCCGTGTGTGTCCCGGCTCCCCCGGTGTCTTTTTACCGTACCGGTGTCTTTTTACCGTACCGGTATAGTGTCTGTCCCGTGTGTGTCCCGGCTCCCCCCGGTGTCTTTGTACCGGTATACCGGTAGATCCCTGTGTCCCGGCTCCCCCCGGTGTCTTTTTACCGGTAGATCCCTGTGAGGGTTCCTGTGTGCTCGCTCGCGCGGCGGGCCGGGTGCGCGGAAGCTCGGCTCTCTCGTCGTGTGAGTTCTTGAGGTCGTCGGTTCCAAGGAGAATCGCCACTCGGTGGTGTTCAGATGGCGGCCGATGAACGCTGCATCGCCTTTCAAGGTCTGGCACTTGATCAGTTCATGCTACCGACAGCGACACAAGCTTCGAGTCTGACCCCGACGGCATTCAGACTTGCTGGCGAGCTGTCGCATTTCCAGCCACTCGACAGCAGTGAGTACGTTGCGTCGCGATTTTCAAGGCAGCTAAATATCACGCACTTAGACGAGGCCAACGTTGTGTATTCGTCGCTTCAGGATCGTGAGCGCTTGCGCATCAACTCGCGCAACAGCACACTTCGCATCGTCGTTCTTGGTGTCTCACCAACTGCTGGCTGCGGTGGAGCGGAAGCTTACGGACTGCTCCATAACGAATCAACCGCCAAGCTCAGTCCTATCTGCGACCCATCGCGCGGCTGGCCACGCCGGCTCCAAGATCTATTGGATAGGATTCTCGAGCCAGTCGGCGTGAAAGCTGAACTCAACGTGTGGGCAAAGAGTGCACAGCACGCTAATTTCTTTGCGCAATGTGCACACTCGCGCGTACCTCGTGACACGGACTTGATCTTGATCGAGTTTGCAAACAATGTATGGGGAGCTGATGTCGACCACATCGTCCACACTATTCGCAAAGCTGCGCCAGAGGCACTAGTAGCCTTTGTCGTGTGGTCAAACCAACGCGCAGTGTTGCAGGTGCAGGCGGCGATCAGAAATTCATCCCATGCTCCTCAAAGGTGCGCGACCTCGTCAGGTGAGGTCGAAGAAATTGATCGCGTTGCTGCTACGCAAGGGCTGGACGTGATAAGGGTCGACTGCATCATCGCTTGGTTGATCTCGTCGGGCGCATCGTTCTCAGACTTTTATGCAAAGCGCGGATCTGATACATTTCATCCTAATCCAGCCGGCCACGCGCTCATAGCCGGCATGACGGTTCGGCTTATTGCATCGCATGTTTCCACTGCACTGTGCACCCGCTCAGACCATGAGCTGGATCGTGCGCTTTTATTGCATACTACGAAGAGTGTAACCAACATTCAGCGCGGTACGGCCACGAGCGGCAAAGGCGTCGTCGATAAGAGCGTATGGAATAATATATGGGAGCAGTGCTTCGATCGCGCGGACATGTTGCCCGTCCGCACGCCACTGCAAGGGTGGGCATTGGTGGACGATGGCGCGCGAAAGGGCGTACAGAAACTGGGATACGCTTCCGCGTTGCCAGGTGCTAGCCTGTCGATCGGGCCCCTGCCGATGCCTGCCGGCTATGGATGTGTTTGGATGTGGGCCAAGCTCGGCTACTTGTTGAGCTCTCTCGAAGGGCAAGGCACATTCTCGCTGCGTTGCGCGGGCTGCAACTGCACTCACGCCGGACCTGCACGGGCGGTGTGGTATCGGAAGAAGAATCTGGCATTCCCACTGGTTAGCACGGATGCGCGCCGGAGTGGAGATAGTGCCATACGTGCCATGAGCCAGGTCAGCAACATCTCGATCACGGCCATGACTGAATTCTATGCGACGATACACGCCGACCGGGAATGCTTCCTGGACGTGACGCACGAGATCCCCCAACATGAGGGGCAGCGAAGCAGAGTGCGCATCGACTACCTCATGCTACGACCCGCGGTGGGGCACGACATCCATATGATGCGGACGCGATTCGGAAGTGGCGAGCAGAATGTGCTAGCGAGCATGAACTGCTCTGTGATGGACTTCAGCTACAGGTAGCGCGCTTAGCGCGCATTCTCGAAATTAGTATATCTGTCGCTCCATGATCAACAGCCACCGTTCACAGCCAATGTTTACTCGATTCACACGCCACATTGTTTGTCGTGGGAGATGGCCTTCCGGAACCTCGACACGGGTAAGTGCTGCACTCTCGAGCAAGCTCAAGCGGAGCTCAGAGACCCTCGAGCAGTGACGACGCTCACACCACGTGCATTGTCCGATGACAAGCGCAAGACGACAGCCACTCATTTGTCCCAGAAGGCGCTCAAACTTGCGAATACCGCCGTCGCCGCGGACACCAACGGCAACGTCAAGGCAGCGCTCGACGATTACAAGAGTGCCGTGCACTATCTTGGGCTGGCGCTGCACGTGCAGCGAGATTCAAACCTCGTCGACACCGGAGAGCTCCAGGAGTTCCACCGTGCCTACTCCGAGCGGATTGAGCAGCTGGAAGCGAAGCTCAAGGGCGGCGGCAGCAGCAAGGCGCGTGCGCCGCTTCCTGACGCCGCAGCCGATAAGCAGCCATCGACTCCACGCCGGATGCTCGGCTCGCTCTTTGCCACGAGAAGCTCCGCCGCGGCCGCCACGCCGATCGCGCACGATCTAGCCCGCGTGCGCGAGAGCATGGCTTGCGGCGGCGGAAGCAGCGTGCCAGGTGCGAGTTGCGGCGGCGGAAGTAGAGTAGCAGGCGCGAGCCACGACGGCGCACGGCGCGGGCGCCTCTCGCACGCCGAGGCGGGCCGCGGTTTCTTCGTTGCGCTGCAAGCGGCGCAGGAGCACCTGCACAGCTGCGAGGAGAGCGCGGTAGAGGTGTGCGCGCTTCTGAAGGATGAGGAGGCCGACATGAGGCTTTCGGCCCTCGGCCCGGCTGACCTCGAGCAGCTGCACGACAATGCGGCGCTGCGCGTGCAGAGCCACACGCGCTGCTGGCTCGCGCGGCGCCGGCTCGAGTACATGCGCACCCTCTGCCGTCTCATCTTGCTCATGGACAGCCGCGAGCGTAAGGCGGCCCGCATTCTACAGACCAGCTGGCGAGAGCATCGTCGTCGACAGCTGGCAGCCTTGTCGTTGATTCCTTTGCCACTCGCGCCTCCAATGGTGCCTGCGTTCCGAGGGTCGCTGCGGGGACGCTCCTCGCTTGATGCGTCGGCGCTCGTGCAGATGCATATGATCACGCCGCGTGGCGACGCGATGCTCGATGGTGCGATGCTCGGACTTGAGGGGGCGACCCCGCGCCGTACCGAGCACGCGATGCAGCAGTCGATCGGGGCGCTCACGGGTGCCAAGCGTGCGCCGGCCCACATCCCCGCGGCCCTCGCAGACGATCTCGAGTTCATGCAGGCGCTGACGATGGCCGTGAAGGCGTCCCAGATCCTTCGCTCGACAAAGCCAGCCGCGGCAACCGGCGCCCGCATCCTTAGCAACAGCGAGAGCAAGCGTGGTCGCACTCCAAGTGCGAAGGTTTGACAAGACTTACGAGTTTAAGATTAACCTTCTGCAAGTGCGTTCCGTTTTTGAGTGCCGCTGCCGGCTCGCCGTTCGCGCGGGACACGACCGGACCGGCGCCGCGTTATATAACGTAACGGCCCGCACGCGGGTCGCGGCCCCCCGGCCCGTACTCGACTGTACGCGCGCAACAACGAACAGTGCGGCGCGGAGCGGAGCACGCATGCCTGCGCACGACTACAGTAGTACTACACCGCACACGACGCACGGTTCTAGAGGGGCCCGGCCACTTGTAGGTACGTGTACGGGCGAGGTTCGGTACTAGCCGAGCGCACCTTACACAGACCGGCTTACAGCGCGGCTCAGCTCTCAGCTGTACACACGAAACTTCTACCCGACTGCCCACGCCTCAATGGTGTCCGCATTCGCGCGCATCGTCTTCAGCATCGCGGGCTCCATCTCCGGTGCCGCCGCGTATGCCGCCGCCGCGTGCAGCAGCCGGCGGCGCAGCTCCGCCTTTGACGTGGCAATCGACCTGCCATCTTTGGGTCGGAAGGCGATCAGTATGCAATTCTTCTCGTGGCCGACGACGGGCAGCGCCCAACTCCGCAGCCCAGCGTCGCGATCGAGGAGCTGTGCGAAGCCGTGCGCTGCAGCGCGCGCATCGGCGGTACCATGCCATAGGTTAGCGATCACGCAACCACCGGGCGCGAGCGCGGTCCCGAGCGCGCGCACAAAGGGCACTGCCTGCAAGTGCGTGGGGACACGCCCCTTGGCATCATACGCGTCGAGCAGCACGCAGTCGAGCGTGCCTGCCGCCAAGCCGTGCACGTGGCTCGCCGCGTCAGACAGGATGACAGGCACGTGCGGCACCTGCGGTGGAGGCGACCCCACACTTGCACGAAACGACGAAGTCGACCGATGAGGCAGGTGCGCGCCACCGCTGCTTTCTGCTTGATGAGTGGTGGCCGTAGGAATGCCGCCGTGTTGGGCACTTGCGGTGCCGCCTCCTCGGCGGAGCACGCTCAGGCCGTGAACGTTCACAGCAGCGTGGACCACAGCCTCGTCAATCTCGACCACCTCCACCTGAGAGGTGCTGCCGAGAGCCCCAAGCGCCATCATGAGCGCCGCTGCACAGCTGCCTGCGCCGAGGCCGACGACGAGGATGGAGGGCGGCGCATGCATGCTCGCCTTTGATGTGATCGCCTTCGGTAAGGGCGGCGCATGCATGCTCGCCTTTGTTGTGATCGCCTTCGGTAAGGGCGGCGCATGCGCGCTCGCCTTTGATGTGATCGCCTTCGGTATGCTCGCCTTCGGTCGCCCTGGCAGCCCTGTCGCGCACGGCTCGGCTGGCGGCTCATGAGGTCCTGTACTCATGAGTACTGATGAGAGCTGATGAGTCCTGTACTCATGAAGTCCTGTACTAATGAGAGCTGCGGCCGCGCTCACCATCGTACGTTGATAATCGAAGCCGACCACCGCGGGGAGCAGACGGCCGTCAGGTTCGTGGTAGGTCATGCCCTGCTCCACGCCATCAAACCAGAGCACACGCCAAGGACCGTGGGAGACGACGCGCAGCCGCCCGTTGGCGGCAATCGACGATCGGCAGCGGAGCAATGTGCGCGGCGGTGTGAAGGCCAGGTGAGCATAATACCCCTCCTCAGCGCGCAACTCAAGCAGGCGGCTCAGCCACGCTGGCCGGCTCCCGGCCGGCAGCGTCACCAGATGCGCATAGCACACGGTCAGCTCCGTGCCCTCAGCCACGCCCTCGCCCACACCGCCTCCACCGCCGCCGCCGCCGGAGAGCACGCGTAAGGCGCTGCATTGTCCCAGGCGCGGGTGCTCGAAAGGAACCAGCTCGCAGTTGGCCCGCCAGCCAGCATGATTGGCCTTATGGCCCAGGGAGGCCACGTAGCTTGAGCAGTCGCGCCATGCCTTGGGCAGCCAGATGAAGGTGCCGTCGGCTGCGACGGTACCCCAATCGGGCTCCGCACGTGCCGCCGCGACGTGGGCGGCGTCGACCGAGTCGACGACCGCGTCGTCCCCACAGCCCTTGTCAGCACCGCGTTCGCACTCCGCATCGCCATCACTGTCGTTGGCATCACGATCCTCGGCGTCACACTCGTCGGCTTCTTCACACGCCTCGTGCTCCAGGGTGCTGTTGTTGGCATCACGATCCTCGGCTGCACACTCGTCGGCTTCTTGACACGCCTCGAGGGTGCTGGGGCCGAGGCGCACGCCACCACCAAAGAAGGCCACCACCTCACCAGGTCGCAGCTCGCGGATCGCAAAGAGTCCGTCACCCACATCCGTCAGGCCGTCCAGGATGCGCTCGCTGGCGCGCACACACACGCGCCGCGCCTCGTATGGATCCCTCGTGAGCGCCTCCCGGCTGCCTGGTCGGATTGCAGCGCGGTGGGGAGATCGGTGGGGAGATCGCGCATCGTCGTGGCAACGGTACTCGGGCGCATCGGCGCCGCGCGTGGCGCGCAGGCCGTGCAGGGCACGGAGCGCCGTCAGCAGTGCGCCGGGTGCGCTCGTGCATAGCGCAAGCAGGCTTTCCAGCGCGGGGTGCACCGCAGCGTGAGGCAGCCGATACGTGTGCCCATGGGCTGCTGCTGGCGGCGGCGGCGGCGGCGTGGGCCTCGGCATGGGCGTGGGTGGCATCGCTATGCGCCTCGCGCGATGCATTCGGCCATGGCGCCACTCTCCGAGCAATGCTAGGCCTTCTGCCGCGTCCGGATATAGGTACGCACAGCACTGCCCGTGCAGAGCGCCAGCAGCCCACGAGCCCACCAAGCAGCCACCGTCAGCTCCAACCTGTACGCCCTCGCCGCTGCGCTCGCCCTGAGCGTAGCGTCCGATGTAGCGCAGCGATCCATCGGCGTACTCTTCGCGCACTAGCCCGCGCAGCTCACCATCATACCAGTGGCCACTCACACGGCCGCCGTCAGGCTCCACCAAGGAGCCGACGCCGTGCGGCACATCGTGCCTCCACGTAACGCGCAGCGCGCTCTCCTCTCCATCTCCCTCATCGATGAAGAGCGTTCCAAGGCCGTGCCGTTCCTCGTCGTGCACGCGACCCTCGTACCTGGCGCGCTTGCCGAGGTGTACTGTTGCTCGGCGATTCACAGAGGCCGCCATCATTGCGACAATCAGCCCCGCCTTTTTCTCATTGTGAATGTGGGCATCCCAGGCCGACTTCCTTGCGGGGAAAACGGAGAGGAGTGCGTGCATTGTGAGTTACGGACTACACGCTGAGTGTCGTGTACCTTTAGCATACCGTAAAGCCGGGCCGATCCGTGGTGTTATGTTGACGTATGTCGTATCGACCCGAGTACTTACATGTACGCGATGTAGTCCGGATGTATTTTATAGGTCGCATAGGCAAAGCTCTTATGTCGTTCTGTGTGGTGTCAGTGTATACTCGCAAGTTAAACTCCGCCGCATGATTCCCGCTCCCGAACTCCGTCGGCCGCCTGTTCGACGATAAGGCTACGCCTA
>Ga0164294_10006084_pt1 | contig 10319 bp, 9 predicted proteins | sample GEODES005metaG_FD_111479 | JGI IMG/M metagenome (GOLD analysis project Ga0164294, IMG submission 111479) | Oligotrophic lake water microbial communities from Sparkling Lake, Wisconsin, USA - GEODES005 metaG | ecosystem: Environmental > Aquatic > Freshwater > Lake | place: USA: Sparkling Lake...
CCCCCCTGCGTGCTTCTGCTTCCGAGCAGTCTCAATCACGGCAGAACAACGGAGTGGTCCTTGTCACGGCGCCTAGAATGCCCTCGCTCAAGGGAAGATCGTTGGCGGAAGACCGTTGGCCACGGAGGGTGCCATGGAAACCATCAAACACTACAGCCTCAACGCCGTCAGTTGGAACACCGTGATTCAGGGGCTGGTGCTCATCCGACTGGGACAGGAACTGGGCACGCAGTCTCAGTTGGCCCGCGCCGTCCACGATCTGGTGTCGGCACTGTTCGCCCTGCGGTAGTCACTCGGGCGAGTCACGCCAGCGTGCCCTTGGCGAGGCAATACGCGATCAGCGTTGTGCGGGTGTCGAGCGTGGTGAGCGCGCGTTTGGCCTCCGGGCGGCTGAGCAGGTCGCAGAGCCGCTTGAGCCGCCGGCCACCCGATTGGGAGTCGTAGCTGTTGCAGCAAAAAGTGAGCCTGCGCCCGGGATCGACCGCTTCGCCAGCCAGCCGCAGTGCCGCAGGCTGGCCGTTCTCACCACGGATCGTTTCAAACGGCCAGAGCATACGGTCCGATTTCTTGTCAGCCGCATCTTCCCGGAGGATCTCCAGCAGTTCGCCGGCAGATAGCTCGGCTGTCACGAGCAGATTCTCGTAGGGAAGAATCCGCCAGCAGTCGGCCACAGTGACCGGGCCGGCAGCCAATTCGCCGGTGCCGAAGGTGCCATGAAACACGCCCTCCACCGGCGTGCCCTGCCGGGCCAACGCGGCCGCAAACGCCTCGCACAACAAGCCGCCCAACCGGCTCCCTCGTCCGCCTCCGGCAATCTTCTGTGTCGCCGTGGCCACGGTTCTGGCCAGCTGTGCGTCTGCGGCGGCCAGGTCGGGCTGGGCCAGCTGCATCACCAGCGGATCAAGGTCGAAGCGGTCGTCCATCAGCAGCGTGAAGGCCCGCCTGTCGATCAGCTTGCGCGTTTCCAGATCAAAAGTGAGATCGACCCGGCCGCAGTGGATGCCGTAGTAGCTGGCCTGGGAGCAGACGACATTATGGAGCATCCAGGAGGGCTGGTTCTGGTGGGAGTGCCCCGCCAGATAGACGTCCACCTCCTTCGTGTCACGGAGGATAGCCCGCACCGGATTGGCGTAGTCGTCCTGAAAGCGCCAGCCCATGTGGCCGAGCACCACCACCGCATCAGCGCCCGCCTCCCGCGCCTCAGCCACGCTTGAGCGCAGTGCCTCCACTGGATCGGTCGCCTCCAGCCCGCCGAGGGTTTCGGCGGCCAGCCAGGAGGAGAGCCCCGGCGTGATCAGGCCCACCAGCGCGATCCGGAATCCACCCACCTCCCGGATCATCCACCGCTTGATGCCGCGCCAGGCCCCGCTCCCCTCCCCGCCGTCCGCAGCGGGAATCGCCAGATTGGCGGAGAGCACGGGGGCCTTGCCGAGGGCCATGTTGGCCAGCAGCTTCTCCGGCCCCCAGTCGAAATCGTGGTTGCCGAGCGTCCAGGCGTCGTAGTCGAGTTGGTTGAACAGCTCCATCATCAGGTTGCCGCCGCGGTCGAGGCTGACGGCCGTTCCCTGCACCACGTCCCCCACGTCCACCGTGAGCGAGTGCGGGCTCTGGGCCCGCCACTGGCGCAGGCAGGTGGCGCAGCGGGCAAATCCGCCCACGTCATCGAGCCCCTCGTAGGTGCTCGTGGGCAGAATCCTGCCGTGCAGATCGGTGGTATGAAAAATGGAGATCGTCCGCGCTCGCCCCAGGTCGCCCGCCATCGCGGACAGGGGGACGAGTGCCGCCGACTGCAGAAGCGCGCCTGTGGCCGCCACGCTGCCGGCCTCGGCCAGAAATCGACGGCGGGGCGTGGGGGAAAGCCGCATCGCAGGCTCCGCAACCGGGATTTGAGGAGGATGTACAGAAGCCGACAACTCTCCCTCCAGCATACTATTTTCCTTTTCCGCTGCGGCCGACGGTTTCCGCCCCATTGGCGCTCACAATCCCCGCGCCGTCCCCTGCCCTGTCTCCTGCAAGTGCTGCGCGAGGATGCGCTCGATCTCGAGAATTGAGATCGGGTGGTGGTGGACCTGCGTGTGCTTGGCTGGCACGGTCACTTCGCTCACCACGCCCGGCAGCCGGGTGCTGGACGCGGGCACGATGCAATCCCCCGGACCGCTGATCAGCGAGGTGGTGCTCACGCCGAGAATGGTGTGCGTGGTGACCCAGCATGGTGGCCGCAGGTCGTGGAGGGCCCGCAGGATCGTGGAAGTGGGGCGCAGGATATCGACGGTGGTGGGATTCGCCGCGACATAATCGGGGTGAAAGGCCCCTGGATTGGCCGCCACCACCTCGTCGTGGATTGCCACCATCTCCTTCGGTTGCTGGACGGTGCAGGAGGCGATCCGGCCGATCCCGAGAGAGGCCAGCGACGAACCTGCATGCGGCGTGGCGATGTAGATGACCCGCTTCACAAACGGCAGCGGCTTGAAGAAGTAGCCGGGGCCGACGAGCTGACGGATTTCCGGCCGGATCGTCACTTGGTCGTAGGGGCGGTAGGAAATGGCGTTCCAGAGGGCGTTGCCCGGGTCGACCACCTGCAGCTTGGCATGCAGTCCGCCCATGCTGTGGCCGATGAGCACCATCTGGGAAAGCGCCTTGTCGGTGCCGGCAGGATCGAGTTGCCGCACTGCCGCGGTGAGTTCGCGGCGCAGCACCGCAGCCGACTGCAGGAACGAGGCACCGGTGGGATAGTGGTAAACCCACGGCTCGAAAGAGCTGTGAAAGGTCGGTGAGGTGCGCAGCTCGTTGATCAGGTCAAACCAGGTGCCCTCGTCACTGGCAAGGCCATGGATAAAGACAACCGGGATCCGCCCCGGCTGGTGCGGCTGGAGGAATTCCAGCTTCGGCTGCGTATCGCCGCGGCCGTAGGGCTGCACGAAATCGCGCAGGTTATCCTTGGGCATTCCTTCGAGCATATCCAGCAGCGGCGCCGTGAGATCGGCCGCAAGCATCGGTGTAGCGGCGCCGATGTTCACAGCAGCGATTTCCACTGGATTGGCCAAATCGAGAATTGCCGGGGCGGGGTTCCGCGCGAGCGGGCCGGAGAGTTTCTGGATCCGGGTCTCATTTCCCGGCATGGTGAAACGCAGCACCGCCGTCGCGGCGATCGACTGCCGCGGCGGCGCAAACGCACGCTCTCCCGCCTGCCGCGAAAGGCAGCGGAGCGACACCGGCAGCCCAAATCCCCCCCGCTGATGGCGCCGCGAGATTCGATTGTCGGCCGGCGCGGGGACGGCGATGATCCGCTCGATGCTACTGCCCCCCAGCGGCAGACCGCGGGTCTGGATCGGCACGCACAGCGGCTGGAAGGTTGGCCCGATGAGCAGCCCCTCCCCGGTCAACCGGCCTTGGCTGTCGGCACTGGCGAGCAGGCCCTCGAGGGCCTCGGCATAAATTGTCGCCGCTTCACACAGCACCTCAGGGGAACCAGGACAGGTCCACACCGCATTCCACGCCGCTTCGGCAGCCGCATAGAAGCCCTCGACGGCGCGGGGATTGCACTGCTGGGCAAGTTTTTCGGAGGCGAAGCCCCAGGCGCAGGCCTGCTTGAGATAGCCTTGGGCCACCTCCTCTGGCGTTGGCTCCTGCGCCGGCGGCCGCCCGGGAAACTGGGGAGCCACCTCGGCCGCCGAGAGGGAGACAGGCAGCAGCACCGCCGTCAGCGTTAACAGGCAGTAGATAAAGTGCACCATTGCAATGCGCCGCATCGAAAGCCCCCCCTTCCCTTGCCCGCAACAGCGGTCATCCCTACGGAAGAATGGCGGCAGAACCTCGGCTTGGGCTCGGCTGCGCGCAGTCCGCGCCTGCTCGAGGGAGGTATCGGCGGTCTGCCGCGGTCCCCGTCACAGGGCCTCTTGGCGGCCGACAAGGGGCGCCCGGCTTCGCCCAATCCTCAAAGCCCGCAGGTGTCACACAGGGAAGTTTGCGAAAGTCCGGCAGACAGGGGCGAGGGTGTGGGGCATCGCACACACGCGAGCGCCTCCCTCACACCCGTGTGGCGGCATGTTCCTCGGCAACCAGCTCCAGGTCGGAACTGAGGTACTTCACGGTGGCGGAGGGGGCGAGATTGAAATAGACCCGCCCCTGTGTCACCCAGCGGCCCGTATCGTAGAGAAACTCTGCAGTGGCAGCCCGGATGTTGGAGACAGCCTCCACCTCCTCCATGCCTCCCCCCTCGATCGCTTCAAAACTGACCTCGATCGCCACCAGTGCCTTGAGCACACCGGTGCGCCGATCGCGGGCGTAGAGAACGTCGTCGTCAAAATGGACGTCCGTCCAGCGGAGGCCCCGTGGCTTACCGGTGCTCCCTGCCTTGTCGATGAATTTCGCCTCCAGCTGTTCCCGCTGGCGGTGAAAATCCCGCTGTGCCCGAGCCAGCTTTTCTGCCTGACGGGCCGCGCGGATCGGCCTGAGGGCCCACTCGGCGGCGCAGCCGGCCGCGCACACGGCAATCACGGTGATGATCAGGTTCAAGGCAATCCCCACGGTAGTCCGCTCCTGCAAAGGCTCTCACGACAGGCCCCCGTCGCTCTGGCCGAAGTGTACGACCGCGGGCAACGACGTCAAAAGTATTTTTGGGAAACGGGGCTCCTCGGGCCCCCACAGTCATTTTTTCTTGGGCCAAACGCCGTAGACTGCCCCCGCCGGTGCCGCTGGCCCACTCTTCATCCCCTGCACACCTCCTCCCCCGCACCACCATGCCATCGCGCTCGCCCCGCCGTCCCCGGGACTCCGCCCCCCCATCCCCCCGCCAGGCCAAAAAGCCCGCCGTGCACCCCCTGCCAGCCCCGCACCACCCGCTGGTGGGTGCCCATCAATCGATCGCCGGAGGGCTGTCGAAAGCGGTGGAGCGGGCCCTCGACACCGGCTGCCACTGCCTGCAGATTTTCACCCGCAACATCAATCGCTGGGATGTGTCGCCGCTCGATCCGGTCGAGGCGGAGAAGTTTCGCCACGCGGTGGCGGCTGCCGGGCTGGCGCTCGTTGTGGCCCACGATTCCTACCTCATCAATCCCGCGTCTGCCGACGACACCCTGCGGGAGAAGTCGATTGCCGGCCTCGTCACCGAGCTGGAGCGGGCCGCGGAGCTTGAGATTCCCTGGGTGGTCGCGCACCCTGGGGCTGCGGGAACGCAGCCGCGCGAGGTTGCGGTGGCCCGCGCCGCCGACGGCATCGCCGAGGCGCTGCGCCGCACGCCTGATCTGGGCACCGGCATCCTCATCGAAACCACCGCCGGACAGGGATCCTGCCTGGGGGACACGTTCGCAGAAATCGCCGCGATGTTAGCCCGCATCGACGCCGCTGACGGTCTCGCTGCCCGCGTGAACGTCTGCCTCGACACCTGCCATGTATTCGCAGCTGGCTATGCCCTGGAGCCGGCCGCCGAGCTCGACGCCACGCTGCAGAGCTTCGACGACTTGATCGGCCTGCAGAGGTTGGTCGTGATCCATGCCAACGATTCGAAAAAGCCGCGCGGGTCGCGGGTCGACCGGCATGAGGAAATCGGCGCCGGGGAGATTGGGGGCGAGGCCTTCCGCCTGCTCATGAATCATCCAAGTCTGGCGGGCATTCCGCTGATTCTGGAAACGCCCAAAGAAGGCGCTGACGGAAAAATTTCGCCGGAGAACGATCGGAGAAACCTGCTCGCTTTGCGCACGCTTGTGGCTGGGCTGGAAGATGGTGAGCCAGGGGCGTGGCGGTGATCTCAGCCCTCGGGTGGAATGGTTCGGCCGTGTGGATCACCCGCGGGCTGCCCCACATCAGCGGCGATCCTTCTGCGCACCTCCGAGCCGAGATGGTGCTCAATCCATTCGGCTGGCGGATGGAGATGGTCGAGGGGTAATTCCGCATGCCGCCCCAGCCAAGCCTCCCAAAGCCGATGCGACCGCACGATCAGCATCGCTTCGGTCTGGCCCAGAGGCAGCAGCCTCCCATCGGCCGCGATCCGGCCGCTAACCCGTAGCCACAGACACACCAGCCGGTTGAGCACCCCAGCCTCAGCGGCTCGCTCTCCCCCCTCCTCTGCCCGCCACTGCACAGCGAGCCGATCTTCGCAGGCCACACGCCACGCCAAGCCAGCCGCCGCCCAAGCCCGCGCAAGAATGCCATGGCCGGGGGCAAACAGCACCGCCAAGGCATATTCAATCCCCAGCACAACAGCAATCATGCCGGCGGCGCTGGTGTTGAATTGCCACGCGGCGAGATATCCCACAATTCCTCCCAGCACTCCCAAGGCGATCGCCACGCCCATCACCAGATGCAGCCGATGGACCAGCAGTTCTGCCGCCGCCGCGGGCACCACCAGCATGGCTACCACGAGGATCGCCCCCACCGCCTCAAACCCCGCCACCGTGGCCAGCGCCGTGGCGGCCAACAGGCCCGTGGTCAGCCCCGCGACAGGCAGTCCGGCCGCGGCCGCGGCCGCCGGATCGAAGGCACTGGCGAGGAACTCCTTCCACAACAGCGTCACACCCCCGAGCAGGCAGAGAAAGACAAGGCCGGCGGTCAGAAATGCCCGGGGCACTTCCACTCCCCCAAGCAGCAGAGTGTCAAACGGCACCAGTTCCAAAATGCCATAGAGCACGCAGGAGGGATCGAGATCGATCCGGGATGCTGCCAGCGTGATCAGCACCACCCCCAGAGCGAAGAGCGTGGTGAAAACCACGCCGGCTCCGGCATCCTCGCTCATGCCCACCCCCTCATGCAGCACCTGCGTGAGCCAAACTGTCAGCAGGGCCGCCACGACCGCTCCCACCAGCACCCACAGCCCTCCCGGGCGTCCCCCCAGCAGAACCGCCACCACGATCCCTGGCAGAACCGCATGGCTGATCGCATCCCCCAGCAGGCTCATCCGGCGCACTACCAGCAACGTTCCCACCACCGCACAGCCGGCAGCCACCACCGCCGCTGTGGCGATCGCCCAGAGGTGCATGCCGGCTAAGCCCCCCAGCAGATTCAGAATGTTCATGGGCCGCTCCTCCCCGCGGCTTTGGTCGGGGCCTGCGTCGGATCCCGGCCTGCTCTGCTCCACTCCTGCTGCAACTCCCGCTGCTGCCGCCACCGGGCCCACACACCACGCTTGGGGGCCAGAAAAAAGGACGCGGCAAAGATGGCCGCGGCGGCGAGCACCATCACCGGGCCGGTGGCCAGCCGGGGCACCGCGGCGCTGATCGCCACGCCGACCAGCGCCGCCGTCAGGCCAAATGCTCCCGAGAGCACGAGCATCGTCGCCACCCGATCGGTCCACTGGCGGGCGGCCGACGGGGGAATCACCAACAGCGCCGTCACGAGCACCGCCCCGGCCGCCGGCAGTCCCACAACCACCATGACGGCCAACAGTGCCACCAGGGCCGTGTCGATCGCAAAGACCGGCCAGCCGCTCGCCGCGGCAAAGGGGGCATCGAAGGCGACCAACACCACCTCCTTCAATCCCACCCAGACCAGCGTTACCGCCGCCACTGAGAGGCAGCCCAGCAGCATGGCATCGGCTGCGGTGAGTGCCGCGGTCTGGCCGAGGAGAAACTGCTCCAGGCCGGCGCTGCCGGGAATGCCCCGGGCGGTCATCCCGGAGAGGAGCGTGATCCCCAGCCCAAACGACACTCCCAACACGATCGCGGTGGCGGCATCCTCGCGGGTGCGGGTAAAGCGGCGCAGCATGACCAACACCACCAGCGATCCAATCGCTGTCAGCAGGCCGCCGGCCAGCAGCACCGGCAATTCTCTCCGGCCGGTGGCCGCCAGCGCCAGCGCCACTCCCGCCAGCGTGGCGTGGGAAGCCGCGTCGGCAGCGAGGCTGCGGCGGCGGAGCACCCCCAGGCAGCCCACCACCCCCGCTGCACATCCGACCGCGGCCATGCCGCCGGCGACCACCAGTGTGTTGTAGGGGAGCGGGAAGGGTCCGGTCACGGTGTGCGTTCCCTGCGGGCGACGGCCCGACCCAACTCGTCGAGCACATCGAGTGGGCCAGCATAGGTGCGCTGGAGATTCTCCGGAGTGAGCACCTCGGCGGCTGGGCCAGTGGCGATCAGCCGCATGTCGACCAGCGCCACCCTATCAAACCACTCGGAGGCACTCCGCAGATCGTGATGCACAACAACGATCAGTTTGCCGGCGGCACGGAGGGCGGAAAGCACGGCGAAAATCTGCTCCTGGGAGCGGGCATCGACGCCGGCCATCGGCTCATCGAGAAAGTAGAGATCGGCCTGCTGCGCGAGTGCGCGGGCGAGAAACACGCGCTGCTGCTGCCCCCCCGAGAGCCGACCGATCTGGCGGTTTGCGACGTCGGCCAAGCCCACGCGCGCCAGGCAGTCGCGGGCCAGTTCACGCTCGCGAGGCCCCGGCCGGCGAAACCATCCGAGCCGGGCGTAGGTGCCCATCAGCACCACATCAAACACACTCACAGGAAAATCCCAATCGACCGTTTCCCGCTGGGGAACATAGCCCACCCGCGTGCGTACCGCGCGGAGCGGCTGGCCGAAAAACTGCACGCTCCCTCCGGCCAGCGGCACCAGCCCCAGCGCCGCTTTCAGAAGCGTGCTCTTGCCAGCACCGTTGGGACCGATGATCCCAAACAGCCCGGGGCCATCGACTGTCAGATCGATATTCCAAAGCACCGGCCGCCTGCCGTAGGCCACCGTCACATCGTGGAATTCGAGGCAGTGAGGGCTCGAATCGGGCTGTGGACGGCTCATGGCTGCGGCGATCCTGTGGCCGGCGACTCGCCCCCTCCCAGCCCCGCGACTATTGTTGCCACGTTGCTCCGCAGCGCCTCCTCCAGCGTCTGGGCGCCACTTCCCGGCCCGCCAAGGGAATCGGAGTAGAGTCTGCCCCCGAGTGCCACCGCGTGCCCCCGTGCCGCTGCCCCTTCCCGCAGTGCTGCCACATTGCGATCGGAAACGCTCGTCTCCACAAACACCGCCGGAATGCGGCGCTCGACCACCAGATCGACCAGCCGATTGATGTCGTTGAGGCCAGCCTCGCTCTCGGTGCTGGTGCCCTGCACGCCCACGACCTCCACGCCGTAGGCGCGGCCGAAATAGCGGAACGCATCATGCGCCGTCACCAGCACCCGGCGCTCCTGCGGCACCGCCCCCAACTGCGTGGTGAGTTCACCATGGAGGGCCTGCAGGCGGGCGGCATATTCCCCGGCCCGACGCCGGTAGTCGGGGGCATGCACTGGATCGAGGCTTGCCAACTTCTCCGCCAGCACAGCCGGACACCCTGCCCAGAGTGAGGCATCAAACCAGACGTGCGGATCGTAGAGCCCTGGCGCCAGCTCCAGAAGTTTGTTCTGCGGCAGGGCATCGGCCACCGACACGACTGGCAGCCGCTTTCCGAGCCGGCCGAGCAGTTCGGAAAGCTTGCCCTCCAGATGCAGCCCCGAGGCAACCACCAGCTGCGCCCGCGCGAGGCGATCGGCATCGCGGGGCGTGGCCTTGTAGCTGTGGGGATCGACGCCCGGCCCCATCAGGCAATCGAGCGCGACCAGATCGCCTGCCACCTGCCGGACCAGATCGGCCACCACAGTGGTCGTGGCCAGCACCCGCAGTGGCGTGGGTGCCTGTGCTGGAGGGGCCGCGGCGACGTCAGCGGCCCACAACGCTCCCCACAGGGAGCAGGTAATCCAACCAGCCAGCCTGGCCGCACGCCCCGGGGAGCGGCGGGGGGTCCAACGGTGCATTGCTCACCTCCCCCGCGAGACGGCGGGCCGACGGGATATTTTTGATGAGTCAAAAAACATTTTTTGATGCCTCAAAACCTCCAGCATACGCCCCCGTGTGGTCGCTCTACAAGCGGGGTTTCGCGACCAGCCGGCCAGAACGCTGCCGCAGCGAAAAAAAACGACGGCCTTGGACACCAGCACGTTGACCAAATTGCGGCCGGCTCCTATCGTCAGAGAAAGCGCAGCCTTTGCGGAGTTCAGCGATGGAATCGGCCTATTTCAAGCGTTTCCGCATGGAGTTCGATCTGACCCGGGTCGGACTCGGCCCCGATCTCCCCGGGGGCTTCCGGATGGTGCGGTGGAATGCGGCGTTGATCGACGCCCACGCCCGCACCAAATACGCCTGTTTCCGCGACGAAATCGACGCAGTCGTCTTTCCCTGCTTGGGTGATCTGGAGGGATGCCGGCGCCTGATGCGGGAGATTTCCAACAAGGCAGGTTTTTCTCCCTGCGCAACGTGGCTGGTGGCCCGGGGAGGCACGCCGGCTGATCCCCATCAGCCCGCCACTCCCCACCCCGGGCTCGAATTGCAGGCTTCAAGCAGAGGCGTGCTGGA
>Ga0164294_10006085_pt1 | contig 10318 bp, 7 predicted proteins | sample GEODES005metaG_FD_111479 | JGI IMG/M metagenome (GOLD analysis project Ga0164294, IMG submission 111479) | Oligotrophic lake water microbial communities from Sparkling Lake, Wisconsin, USA - GEODES005 metaG | ecosystem: Environmental > Aquatic > Freshwater > Lake | place: USA: Sparkling Lake...
CCGGTGGACGAGCACCATCCACTCGTCGGCGGCCGGCGACAATGGCGAGGTCTCCATTGGACAAGATGATGGCATGGGAGCGCCCCCGCGGCGACTCGCAGAAGCCGTTCGAACCCGGCTGGGGTGACAATCGATCGCTGCCGCAGAAGCCAAGAACTCCCATCAAGCCGCAGTTCCAGGACGAGGCTCAGGTTGAGCCCTTCCAATTCATGACACGCAAAGAGATGATGGCACAACTCGGCATCGACTCCATACGTAGCGGCCCCTCACTGGGATCGCCGCCACGAACGCCCGCGGATGACCCGTACGGAGAGCATATCCGACAGCAAGCAATGGGCTCAGCGCCATTTCTTCCAAGCGGGCAGCGTGTGATGGCGGCAAAGTCGCCCGGAAAGGGAAAGGGTGCATCCACCGCAAGGAGCTATATTGCCGGCAAGGGCTCATCGCCATCGCCACGCGGGCAGCGTGAGAGGGCGCCGCCCAGCCCATTCAACAAGGGTGGCGGGAATGTGGCAGCGGCAGTGGAGGTAGCGGGCGGCAAGGAGAAAAAATATGGCAGCTGCAATACCGACCGCAGCTCGAGCCGCAGCAAGAAGGAGCGACCTGCTGTGAGACCTGCCGACGACATCGAGAAGGGGATTTTGCCTGGGCCGTCGGCATTCGGCTGGGCCTCGCAGGCCAAGCAGCCCCCTCCTGCCATCACCATTGCCGCAGAGCCGACATCTCCGCCGAAAGCCGTCGTGATCAAGGCCGACGACACTGAACCGCTTCTACCTTCAGGATCGACGTCGAGCTCCGCGTCATTCTCGAAACGCTCACCGGCGAAAAAGGCCAACCCATTCGCATCCAGCAAGGGGGCACTCCCACTCGGTGGCAAGGCTTTGGCGCCCGCCACCGGTCCGATCGGCAACCCCTTTGCCGCGCCGAGTCGGAAGACAACGTGCCTGTCTTGCTGCGCTCGCCTGCTGTGCCTCGCTGTGTGCGTCGCCAGCTTTGTCTTCTTGGGCGCTGTGGTCTTTCAGACCGGTGCCTATTCGGCCTACATGCTCACTGGATCATTCACGGTCGCGCAGGGACTCATGCTCACCCAGGGTCCGCGCGTCAGCGCAGACATTGCGCAGAACACCTACCAGCAAGCGATCGTGCTGCAGGGTTCGGGCATCGATGCAGTGCAGGGCGTGCTCGCTAGTGGCCCCGTCCAGAACGCGCTCGACAAGAGCAAGGATATCACCGCAGGTGCAATCGATGCAGTGCAGGGCGTGCTCACCAGTAATGCCATCCAGAGCGCGCTCGACACGGGTAAAGAAGGCCTTGACGGCGCCGTGCGCCTCGCTCTCGACGAGGGGTGGAATCGCACAAGCAGCATCCGTGCGACTCTCAGCGGCACCCTGGACGCTGCGGTGCAACACCCAACCGTCGTGGCCGCCCTCGACCACATCAGGGGTTTGCCGGCAGATGTGATGCAACACCCAGCCGTCGACGCCGCCGTCGTTCAGGTGGCCGGTGCGATGCAACACCCAGCCGTCGTCTCTGCCCTCGAGCAAAAGGATGCGTTCGTTCGCAGCGTGCGCGACGCCATCGCACCAGCTCTGCAAGAAGACTCGATGAGTGATGATGCGAAGGCGCCGCCGCCGCCGCCGCCGCCGGCCCCGCCCCCGCCGCCCCCGTCGCCGCCTCCTCCTCCTCCGCCGCCGCCACTACCGCCACCGCCGCCACGACCACCGACGCAGCCACTGTGGCGTCGGCGCAATGACGTCGACGCCAGCTGAGATCGGTGACTTGGCGCTGCGGGGTCCTACTGCATGGAGCATAACAGACATCGTGAATCATTAGTGCGCCGATACCCTGTGGTGGTGGTGGGCAGGAATGCCTTACTGTTGGGTTTGTCTGTAGAGACGGTCAGCTCAGTGTACACACAGGTCGCAGTGTAAAAATGCGCATCGACCTCTTGAGCGCATGTCGTAAGCATGTTCGGAGGTCAGTGTCGAATGGACGAGTCGTATACAGTATGTGTGGCAATAGATCAACCACACATCGATCATCGCATCGCGGTTCGAGGACATTGCATATTTGGGTGTCCACTCCAAGCGCTCTCTCGAGCACGACGTGCGTCGAAAACATGTCGCAGGCGGTGGACGACACCGACGGCCAGCCGGAGCCCATGCTCGAAGAGGTGCCCGCGGATGGCGGCATCGACAAGGCTCTAGTGATGCAGCTGCTCTCAGAAAACGCGACGCCCGTACCACGTGATCAGTTGCAGATGCCATCGCGGATGGTGCTTTGGCACGCCTACGACGCAACGCACGCGCCTGGCTGTGCCTTGCAAGAAATCAAGTACGGCACCAAATTTGCCGGCGCGATCATGAGCAAATCTGTGCGCATGGCCGCGTGTCTCGAGCTTTATCGCAAGCTGACTGGCGACCAGAGCACGCCCAGCAAGCTGCTGAGTGCCGAGGCGGATGCCATCGCCAAGAAGCGGCAGGCTGGGCACAACACGCCGAGCGCATCGATGCGCCGCTGGCTCTTCGAAATCCCGCTCGCGTGCAGCCAGCAGGGACCGTGGTGCGAAGTGCATCGCACGTGGAAGCACGTGTGCCACTGCCCGACGGTCGCCGATCCGCTGCCACGGTCGGCCAGCCCCCGTACCGCCAGCCCAGCACCGCAACGTCCGGTGCTGGGGATGCGCTCGCCATCGCCAGCCCCGCGCCGAGCGCCCGAGGATCCATCCTTCTCACCCGGGCCAGGCGCTTACCACACATCCGGACATTTCGACATGGCTAAGAACATCCAACTGTCTTCGCGCCCCTCACCAGCGTTTGCAGGCCCCACTGCCCGTGAGATGCCGCGCGGCTCCTCGCCTGGCAGGGATCCGCGAAGCGCCCGAGCCGCTCTAAACACACCACCGCCTGGCGTGCAAGACCTGACACAGCTCGAGTCGATTGCGCGGCACACCCAGTTCAAGGGCCAGGGGACAGCAGCATTTTCTTCTCGGACGGGGATGGCCATGGGTGCGCACCAAGACCGCATCGTCAGGCAGGAGGACCACGGCACACTTCATGGCTCGGCACCCGGGCCGGGAGCGTACGAACCGGAGCGAAGCTTCCAGACCTCGATTAAGTCGCACGCCGTCTCGCACGCCGTCTCATCGCACTTCGGCCAGTCGGGCTTCCTGTCGACGTCCAAGCGCGAGTCGGGCGTGCTTGAGCCGAAGTGGCTGTCCGGGCCGCTCAAAGGGCGCTTTCTGCCTCTGGTCGATGACGTCCCCTTTTCGCAGCACGTGCAGAGAAGCTCATCGCCACCGCGATCCCAGATGGGGTTCGGCTTTGAGGAGTCGGATGCCGCCGCTGCCGCTGCGGCAGCGCGTAACGCCGAGAGAGTTTTGGAAGCAAAGCAAGCTTACGCAGCCCTCGAGCGGTCAGCTTCGCGTGGCTCGCGCGCCTCATCTGCACCGCATTCACGGCCGCCCCCCGAACCGTTTGGTATCTCAGAGGAGACGAGACGCGAGGCGCACCGGCAGATGGGCGATCACGCCCGCGCGCGGCAGCAGGCGCAAGCGCGCTACAACGCGCGGGCGGCTGCCGAGCGCGAGCGCCAAGAGCAATTGGATCGCGAGAACGAGGCGCGGCTGCGCGACGCAGAGGCGCGCGCCGCCGCTGCCATGGCTGACTTGGCCAGGGTGCACGAGGAGCTCAACAAAGCCGCGCGGGCCGGCGCGAGCCCCGCGAGCCCCTTCATGCGCGCGCCTGTGTGGAGCCCAAGCGTTGCGCGGGCCCAGTCCCCAGGAGCCTCCACAGCCAGGAGCCCGTTCGCTCCGACGGAGCGATACTAGGTCGAGTCCTGGCTTCTATGACGCCGCACGGGGGCCCAGGCCTCTCTACTCACTACTGGCTCCGGCCCGTTGGCAGTGCCGCGCGCACACTGTCAGTCACCGACGCGAGGAGTCGAGAACGACGCAGCGGAGCGAGACGATGAGTCTGCCTCTTTCACTCCGAGCGTCCCGCGGTCCGTGAGACGTGGTGACGACTGACGTCAGACGTGACTCGTGACGGACGTCGTGGCGGGCGCGGTGGGAGTCCGACCTGTCCGCCCGTCCGCGCCGGGCCCGTCGCTGTTCCGACCGTCGCGACGTGTCGTTAGGACTCAGTGTATGGTTTCAGATGATTACGATAGTCGAGTGAGTACGACGCACGCCTGGCGGCCTTTACACCTTACCGCTGGCACCCACCTATACCATTGTTATTTCAAGCCCGAGAGAACCTGGTGAAAGCTGTCTCAGGTGCCTAGCCCTATAGGCTTGCGCGCACACCGCGCCCATCTCGGCGCCTGCGCCACGGTCGGAAAGGAGGGGCGCGCGGCGAGCCACGTGCGGCCTTCGGCCAACACATCGCACGCGGCGCGCGCCTAGCGCGGCAGCAGCAGCAGCAGCATGGCGTGCCTACCCTGGGACGCTTGGGCCTTTCATTTGGGTGTTGGCACGGCGATCATCTTATGGGCGCGCTCGATCATCCTCGCGTCGGCCTCTAGGGTCTTCTGCGGCTCGAGATCGCCGGGCTTGCGCGCTGCAGGCCCACCAATCTTTTTGCGCAGGTTCTCGCTCCTCTCCGGCAGCGCGTGCCCCTTGCCATCGTACCCCTTGATGGAGAGTTTGAGCGAGGCGATGTCGACCTTCTCATTCTTTCGCGAGAGCAGCTGCGCCTTCTCGAGCGCGGCGCGCGCAACCGATACCGAGTCGGTGATCTTGCCTGTTCCCCTTTTCGATCGCCTCACGCAGATAGGCTGCGCGCGCTTGCCTCTCTTCCAGCTCTTTCTTGAGCGGTGCCTGCGTCGCCTGGATCGCTGCGATGCGCGCGTCGATCGTCGCAATCTCTGCGTTGCCGTCCTCGATGAACTTTTTGCGCGAGGCGTATTGCTGCCGCATGCGTCGCACCACGCCGTCGAGCACCACAACCAGGATGTCGAGCGCCGCCGGCCGCGCGCGGTTGCCGCCGTTGTAGAAGCGGTCGATCAAAGTCATCGACTCCTTGACGCTCGTCTCCAGCTGCTTGGTCTCGTTTCCACCCATGGATTTTGTGGCGTTTAAGCTGGCGGCCGTGCTCATGCCCGCGCTCTGGGCGCCCATAGATTGGTCCATGGAAGAGGCAGCAAGGAGGGCGGCAGCAAGAGGAGCAAGACGAGCGAAAGTGGCCTTGTGGAACGTCCGCAGTGTCCGCAAAACGGCGAGGTGTGAAATTATGAACAATGGCTATGAAATAAACAAAAGAACAAGAATCCTCAGTGCAGCGACGCGATACGCGAGGATCGCTTTGCATCGATTCGACCTTCGTCGAAGATTTCAGAACATCGGGGACGTCCATTTCCGGAAATGGAGCAAATCGCGCCGTGCGTCGGCAAGGGTCACGGCGTGCCGAAGGTCGTGCGTCGCGGCCGTACTTCATGTACGGGCAATTCGCACGCTCGGCTGCTTCTCGTGGCCGCCGCACTGCCACTGGGCGCGTCGCTCGCCGACCGTGACCGCTGGTTCTGCGGCTCGGCCGCCTCAGGCAAGCTCTTCTCGCATGTGGAGCTCGCCGACGGCAAGTGCTACTTTACCGTCTCGCTCGCAGTGAAGGAGCTGACGAACGCTGGCGTGGTCACCTTTGGCGAGCAGAGGTGCGCTGCGCACGACCGTTCATCTATAGTGTGCACTGCGTGCCGCGCGTGCGCCCTATCCATTGGGCCACTCACGAATGCTCTGCACCTCTCGTCTCGCACTCTTGCTCCATCATGCTCAGTGCATGCGACTGCCAGTCGCGGCTACCATCGTCGCAATTGCCGTCCTTCCATAGATCAATGGCAGGCGGCGATCGGGACGAGCACGGGTGCATCCCATCCGCAGGTTACTCGTGGTGCGAGGAGCTCGGCCAGTGCATTCGCGCCTGGGAGACGAACTGCTCCCATGTCAAACGAGCCGCCAGCGCCATGCCGCTACCGCCGCCGCCGCCGCCGCCGCCGCCGCCGCCTCCTCCCAAGGAGTGCCATGCGGCGGATGGCCTGCTCGAATGCGTGTCGAAGGGATGCTTCGGCCCCTGCGCCTACTCTTTCGTAACGACATTCGGCGCCTTCAGTGTCATTGCCATGGCATGCCACACGCTGAGTCAGCTCTTAGCGCCACTAGGGCTGCCATTAGTGACCATCTGCATCGCGTTTGGCGTCTCGTGTGGACCGTACGGCTTCGATCTCATCCACGAGGTGAGTGCATCTGATTGCATCTGATTGCATCTGATTGCATCTGAGTGCATCTGAGTGCATCTGAGCGCATCTGAGTGCATCTGAGTGCATCTGAGTGCATCTGAGTGCATCTGATTGCGCCCGAGACCGTACGGCTTCGATCTCATCCACGAGGTGAGCAGCGCAGCGAGGCCCGACGCGGCGCAGCGTGTGGCATGGGTATTCGTCGCAGCTGAGTGCGGCTGAGTGCGGCTGAGTGCGCAGGAGGACATTCTCATCCTCGACTGGATCGGCGACATGGCGCTCGGGTTCATCGGCCTCTTAGCCGGTGGACACCTTCGTGTGACCGAGATGGCGTCATCGCTCAGCACGGCGCTGGTCTTGGTGGCCGTAACGGCTCTCGTCACCTACCTTGGCATGTTAGCCGTCATCCTCTCCTTTGGCGGCCTCTTCATTCCCTTATTTGGGGTGCTCAGTCAACCCCAGGAGCTCGCCATAGCTATGCTCGTCGCCTCCCTCTCCGTCGCCCGCTCGGCCGACGCGCTCATTGCGATCATCACCGAGCTCAACGCGAAAGGACCCTTCACGACGATCATCCTCGCCGTCACCATCATGATCGACATCATCGTCGTCGTCGTCTTCGCGATCACGCTCGAAGTGGCGAGGGTCATTGACCAGCACGCGATGGCCGCCAACGTGCTGGAGGTGGTCTCTGACACAATCTTCGGAGGTCGAAGATTAGAAGGAGAAATCGGCGACATGATCCTTGACGATGCGATCGGCCGACGACGGCTTGGATCCACCGACGAAGCGCCCATGACGGCGCCTTCTTCTGCGGACGGCCACGCTCCTCATGGCCACCTCGTCCAAACGATCCTCTTTGACTTCAGCTCCAAAATGCTCGTCTCGTTGGTGCTTGGCTACTTGCTGGCCCACCTGCTGACCCATTTGCTCACGCGCAAGGCGCAACCTGCCACGTGGCCCGCTCAGGGAGCCATGGACGGAGGGCTCGGCTGCACGGCGCTCGGCATGGCGCTCGGCCTGCTGCTGCGCGCGCCTCTCGCCGCGCTCCAGACGGCGTCGCTCCCCACAAGCGGCTGGCTCCTCTTCTATGGACAAGAGGTGTCGGAGGAGGAGGGCTGGGCATGGTCGTTCGATCCGCTGTTCACTGCGATCGTGGCCGGCTTCATTATAGTAAACTACACAAGGGGAGGTCAGGCGTTCGATGAGACATGCCACGTGATCTCGCGGCCCATCTTCCTTCTCTTCTTCGTCTTCATCGGGGTCTCGATGAAGCTTGGTCTGCTGGTTCACAACCTCTCCGCGTGCCTCTTCATCTTCTTCTCTCGCATGGCGCTCATCATCATCGGCACTCGCCTCGGAGGTCATTTAGCAGGCTCGCCGGTCGAGCACAGCAACATGTACTGGATGGGCTTATTCACGCAGGCGGGCGTGACGATCGGCCTCGCGCATCATGCCGCCTTCTACTTTGCCTGGGGCCCAGACTTTGCCGCGATGATCATCGGAGCAGCGGTGCTCAATCAGATCTTCGGGCCGCCGCTGACCAAGTACGCCATCCGTGTCGCGGGAGAAGATTCTGCGGCATTGCTGTCGCCGAGCGCGGCAGTCGGGGCGCCGAGCGCCGAGGCCAGGGTGACAGAGATGCTCTGAGAGACCCGCTGAGATGCAGATGGGCGGCGGAGCGAGAAACGTCTCGAGGCTTCCCGAGGAGATCATTTGTAAATAATAGATCATGCTCACATAGTCATAGACTGTGACGGCTCAGTTGCGAGATTCACACTTACCATAGGATGAGTAAATATGCGACCATCTCATGCTACTACAGAATTATAACTTCACTGCGACAGTGACGAACACATTACAGACACGCAAAGTAGAGAGGAAGGGCGCGAGGTCGTGCAGCGTACGGTACAGGCTCGCACGCTCCGCTGCGGTTGCCCTGCTCAGCAGCCGCGGCCAAGCATCTCGCACATCTCATCTGCTGTCAGCTTACGCAGCTCCTTCTTCTCCTTCTCGGTGAGGTCTTTTTTGGCCTTGAGCTCCTTAAGGCGGTCGGCGGGCGTGAATTTCTTTGGCTTCTTGCCACTCGCGTCAAGCGAGACGACACCAATCTTGACAGGTTCTCCAAAATCCAAGTCGTTCACGCTGCTCACCACTCCTGATCCGGCCTCCATCTCGCCCATGTCGAGGTCCGACAGCGCGCGCGCCTGCTGCGAAAGCGCCAGCGCCGCAACAAAGGAGGCAGCCTGCGCGGCGACTGCGCGGCGGCCAAGCAGCGACATGCGAGAATCTGCAGCCGCGCGAAGCTGGCCACTAGGAATCCTATGCAGCTGCGTGGATGGCTGCTGGTGCAGCGCTGCCGTGAAGGCTGAGCATTGCGCAAGGAGAAGCAGAACGCCGACCATTCCCGGTATCTCTCACGGAGATAGTTTCGTCAACGCGAAAATGAGCGAGTAAGGCTCAGTTGCGGCCAAATGTTCCAGGCATGTGAATGTTTGTCTGCCCCTACCCACACACGAAACCCTCAATGCGAATCATCCTCGCCATCCTCGTCCTCAATTCGCTTCCATCCAATGCCGCGCGCGTTGCTAGCGGCTCGGTGCTCGTCGTCGGCGGATCCGGACGCGTCGGCGGCTCGACTGTGCGCTGGCTCGACCGCCTTTCATCCGCCTCGGGCGGTGCTCCGCTGCAGATCGCCATCGGTGGGCGCAGCCAGCAGTCCTTTGAGCGCACGTCCGCGCGCCTCGGCATCGACGGGCTGAGCTTCGCGAATGTGAACCTCGATGGCCCGTACAGTGCGCTAGTTGATGCCGTGCGCGGCCGGTCGCTCGTCGTGCACACCGCCGGCCCATTCCAGCAGCGCGAGGACCCGGCCTTGCTGCGCGCGTGCATCGAAGCGGGCGTGCCATACTGCGACGTGTGCGACGAGCTCGTGCTTAGCCGCAACTCCAAGGCCCTCGCGGCCAAAGCGAGCGCTAAGGGCGTGCCCGCGGTCGTCTCGTGTGGCATCTGGCCCGGTGTGAGCGCCCTGATGGCAGCGGAGGCGGTGGCCAAGCTCGGCGGCAAGGGTGCGTGTGAGCGCCTCGAATTCTCATTCTTCACCGCGGGCACGGGTGGCGCCGGGCCCACGATCGTCTCAGCGACCTTTCTGCTGCTCGCGACCGAGGTCGCCGCGTACGTCGATGGCGAGCTGCGCGCTCTCGAGCCTTGGACGGATCGTGTGGTGCGTGATTTTGGGTCGGGTGTGGGCGAGCATGAGGCCTTCTTGCTCGACAACCCGGATGTGCCCACGACGGCGGAGGCGCTCGGAATCCGCACTTGCTCGTCGCGCTTCGGCACGTACCCGACGGTGTGGAATGGCCTCTTCGGCGCGATGAAGGCGCTTCCCAAGCCTCTGCTCGCCGACCGTGCCAAGATGCAAGGGCTCGCGCTCTTCTCGATGCCGATCATCCGCACAGTCGATGCTCTCGTCGGCGGTACGAATGCGATGCGGGTGGATGCGTGGGGCGTCGATGGGCGCCAGGTGACCTTACGCGTGGCGCACTCGGACTTGGAAGACTGCGTCGGGCAGGCGACAGCCGCCTTTGGCATGGAGCTGCTGCGCAGGCGTAGCGGCGGCCCCAGCAATGGCGACGCGACGATCTCAGCGACGATCGGTCCGGGCGTGTGGTACCCGGCGGAGCTCGGCGCCGACGCGCGCGCCAACATTCTGCGAGTGGCGAGGGAGAAGGCGTTCGTGTGGGAGCTCTAGGACGGCTGAGAGAGTCAGCGAGTGGTGCACACTAAACAACCATGCTGCCGCGATAGCTCAGCCGTTTGACACGGCGCTGTTCATAATGAATACACACAACACGTAAACGGCACGACAGTGAAAATGATTACAACAATACAGGCCAAAGAGCGCTGTTCATGGCTATTTTGACGGTCGGACGTCTCACGAAAAGAGTGGAAGGCGCCGTAACAATCGCCAAACCGCCGTGCCGAAGTGCCTGGTGCTTCGTACAAACCTAAGGGCGCCGTAATGAGCATCAGGAAGAAAGCGAGCGTCCCGTCGCAAGTGAATGCGCTCGAAGCTCGGGCCCTCCGCGGC
>Ga0164294_10006086_pt1 | contig 10318 bp, 4 predicted proteins | sample GEODES005metaG_FD_111479 | JGI IMG/M metagenome (GOLD analysis project Ga0164294, IMG submission 111479) | Oligotrophic lake water microbial communities from Sparkling Lake, Wisconsin, USA - GEODES005 metaG | ecosystem: Environmental > Aquatic > Freshwater > Lake | place: USA: Sparkling Lake...
GCTGGAAAAAAAGGAATTATTTTTGGTGCATTAGATGAAAATAGTATCGCTTGGAAGGTCGCTTTAGAAGCAAAAAAACAAGGCGCCGTCTTTACATTAACCAATGCACCGGTAGCGATGCGTTTTGGAGAGATTAAAAAATTAGGCGAAATCTGTGATGCCGAAATTATTGCGGCAGACGCCACTTCGTTAACAGATCTTGAAAACCTTTTCACCCAATCGATGGAGATTCTTGGCGGAAAAATCGATTTCATTTTGCATTCTATCGGCATGTCGATCAATGTGAGAAAAGGGTTTGCCTATACCGATTTGAATTATGATTTTTTCTTAAAAGCGATGGATATCAGTGCCCTTTCATTTCACCGGGTGATCCAAACGGCGCGTAAACTCGATGCGATTAACGATTGGGGATCGATCGTGGCATTGTCTTATATCGCTGCCCAACGTGCATTTCCAGGGTACAACGATATGGCCGATAACAAAGCAGCGCTAGAGTCGATAGCGCGTTCATTCGGTTATTATTTAGGAAAAGAGAAAAAAATACGAATAAATACCATCTCTCAATCGCCAACCATGACCACCGCAGGGTCTGGTATTAAAGGATTTGATAAGTTCTTTAGCTATGCCGAAAAAGTGTCACCACTCGGAAATGCCTCGGCAGAAGATTGTGCCAACTATACCGTGATGATGTTTTCGGATATGACCAGAATGGTGACCATGCAGAATTTATTCCATGATGGTGGTTTCTCATTTACAGGGGTGAGCGAAGATATTTTGGAGATGTTATAATCTTATCCAACTAAACAAACCTATATTTTGCAGGAGACCTCCACCTTTATCCCGATTACAACATGGCTTGCACAGATTTCTAATTTGGGGATGATTGTGTTTTTGATGGGTGCCTTAATGCAATATGTTGTATTGCGTTTCAAAGGCCAAATAAATATCACTCAAACATTTCCTATTTTGGTCATCAGTCGTATCATCAGTATCATTTTGGCGTGGAGTATTTCTTTTTATATTCCCGCGCAACAGCAAATGGTACGGGGGTTTGTCTATATACCTGCGGTAATTGCAGAGCTATTTTTAATGCTATTTACTTATGCTTTGTTGGTGTGGATGATCAAAAAGGCGCAAAAAAGGTAGCATATCACAATAGGTTTAGGTGAATGTTAAAAGGTTCGGAATTAAGAAGTGTGGATGTAAACCGACCCACCCTCTTTCAAACAATAAACAATTTCTCTTCCCCACAAATTTCCTAGCCCTGATAGCAGCCGGCATCCTTTTTTGGCAGCCGAAGAATAGCGACAGTGGCACACGTACCATCAATTTAATACGCCAAAAAAGATAGAGGCGAATAGCAGGATAAGCTACAAAAAAAATGAACCCCATGAATGAGGTTCATCTATACTTTAAATGAAGATCGAAATGACCGTTATACAAGCATTCTAACCGGATTTTCAATCAAGTTTTTGAGTGTTTGTAAAAACTGTGCCCCTTTCATCCCATCAACCACACGGTGATCGCAGCTCAGCGTTACCTTCATCACGTTCGTTTCGGTAACGGCGCCATTTTTCATGGTCAATATTTGCTTAATACCACCCACCGCTAAAATACATGCATCTGGTGGATTGATAATGGCTGTAAACTCTTCGATACCCATCATGCCTAAGTTAGAAATGGTGAAGGTATTGCCTTGCATTTCTTGGGGTTGAATTTTTTTCGACTTCGCTTTTTCTGCAAAATCTTTGCTGCTCGCAGCAATCTGACTCAAACTCATTTGATCGGCAAATTTGATCACTGGCACCAACAAACCTTCTTCAACCGCTACTGCCATGCCGATATGAATATGATTGTTGAAACGAATTTTATCACCCAACCATGATGAATTAATCGCTGGGTGTTGACGTAAACTCATCGCCACGGCTTTAATCACGATATCGTTAAAAGAAATTTTTACTGGCGATACTTCATTAATCGATGTTCGATTTTTCATCGCTTCGTCCATATTAATTTCCATCGTTAAATAGAAATGTGGTGCCCCAAACTTGCTTTCTGCCAATCGTTTGGCAATGGTTTTGCGCATTTGCGATACCGCTATTTCGGTATAACTTTCTTGACCAGCCATCATAGGCGCGGCCATCATACCACTATTGGTTGATTTATTTTGTAAAGCGGCTTCAATATCTTTTCTAACAATTCTGCCTTCTTCGCCCGATCCATGTAAGGTCGAAATATCGATGCCATTTTCTTTGGCAATACTTTTAGCGAGTGGACTTGCTTTTACGCGTCCATCTGCAGTTCCATTCGTAGCCGTGGTAGCCGTAGTGGTTAATGGTTGGCTTGCTACGGCCATAGGGGCAGGAGCTGTGGTGGTCGAAGTGGCCACTGCTTCTTCTTTTTTAGCAGCTGGGGCTGGTGCTGCTGCGCCATTTAACAACGCTTGAAAATCTTCACCCTCTTTGCCTAAAATAGCCACCATTCCTTCCACAGGGATGGTATCGCCGGTTTTAGCTTTAACGTGCAATACTTTGCCACCCACAAAACTTTCCCATTCCATGGTTGCCTTATCGGTTTCAACTTCTGCAATCACATCACCGGGTTTGATCACGTCGCCTACTTTAATTTTCATATTTGCAATTACACCCTCTTCCATGGTGTCGCTCATACGCGGAAGTGTTAATACCTGTGCCATCTATGCTAATTTTGTTTTTTTGATGAATTGATTATTCGACAAAATTATAAATATTCGAGCAAAAGCGTAGATAAATCACTGATTAAAGTGGAAACGATAAAGGCGTGTACCTAAAATGTTTTATTTATAAAACGAATGACTTCGATTTGGGAGTGCCCCTCAAGCCCTCTTTCTATTTTATAAGAAGTGGAGATGGCTTGAGGGTCGTGCTTTCCGCGTCTCGTCTTGCGAAAGCAGCAAGACGGAGACCTGCTGCAATCACTCACTCGCTTTGTATGCGCAGGTAAAACAAAATTCTTTGTTGGTAAAAAAAGGGATGGTAGCTACTTACCTTTTATTGGTTTTTTGTTGCTTACTGCTTCTTTTTGAAGCGTCGCTTTTTTTACTTCGGTGGCTACTGGTTTTTTAGCTGTAACCACGGGCGTTTTAGCGGGTGCCGGTGTTGAAGCTGCTTTTTTGTCGGCACTTACGGCAGGTTTATTATCTGTCGACTTCATGTTTTTTACCGTGTCTTTCACGACATTGGTGGTGGGTTTATCAAACTCCTCCCCATAATCGTCTACGCTATACCCGGCTGCCGCTTGGTACTTGCCACAGTCTAATTCAATGGTCATGTTTTCTGGTTTTTCGAATCGTTTCAATAGATCGATACCAATGGTAGAATCGGCATATACTTTTTGGAAAAATCGTCCCCAAACAGGCAATGCCTGCACCGCTCCTTGTCCGTAGGTAATCGATCGAAAGCGCACAAACCGATCGTCGCAACCCGACCAAACCCCCGCAATTAAATCAGGCGTAAGACCGATAAACCAAGCATCAGATTGATTTTGGGTGGTACCTGTTTTGCCCACGATATCTGTTTTTAAGTTGTATTTATAAATCAACCGTTTGGCGGTACCTTCGTTCACCACCCCACGCATCAGCTCTATCATCGCATAGGCGGTATTTTCATCTAAAATCTCATGTCGTTCTGCCGAAAATTCTTGTAAAATATTTCCGTTCTTATCTTCTATTCTTTCTACAAAAATAGGTTTGGTGTACACGCCTTTATTTACATACGTGGTATACGCCCCAATCATTTGCTCTAAGGGAATATCGGCCGAACCCAAACAAATAGAAGGGGATTTCGGAATGGGTGCCGTAATACCCATATCGCGCACCATGGTAATCACCGCCTCTGGCGTCATTTCGTGCATCAAATAGGCCGATACGGTGTTCACTGAATTGGCTAAGGCATGCTTGAGCGTCATCATACCTCCTTCATGTCCACCCGAATTATGTGGTGTCCAATCTTGCGATAAATGCCATCGTGGGTCGCTCTTATGAAAGGTGATGAGCGACGAAGGTACCATTTGACAAGGCGAAAAACCTTTGTCGCGAATGGCTACCGTATACACAAATGGCTTAAAGGTAGAGCCCACCTGACGGGCCGTACGACAATGGTCGAGCTGAAAATATTTATAGTTGATACCCCCTACCCATGCTTTTACATAGCCATTTTTAGGATCTACGGCAATAAAGCCAGTTTCTAAAAACATGCGCATGTATTTGATCGAATCTAAAGTACTCATCATGGTATCTATTTCGCCGTGCCAAGAAAATACCTTCATTTTATGCGGTATTTTTAGGAGCGCATCAATTTCGGCAGGCGTTTTACCTGCGGCTTTATAAGCCCTATACCAACTGCACGCTTCTACTGTTTTTTTCCATTCATCAGGATGATCTTTCCATGGATTACCGCCCTTCCAATGCTGAAAAAATATTTTCTGTAATTCAGTAAAATGCTCACCAACCGCCTCTTCGGCATATCGCTGCATTCTCGAATCGATGGTGGTATATATTTTTAATCCATCTCGGTAAATATTATATTCAGTGCCATCTGCTTTTTTATTTTTATGACACCATTCTTTTAACCATTCTTTGAGGCTCATTCTAAAATAGGGTGCTAAGCCATCGGTATGGTCGATTAATTTAAAATCTAATTTAATGGGTATCGCTTGTAAACTATCTTTCTGCTCTTTTGATAAATAGCCATATTTGTACATTTGGCTCAATACTGTGTTTCGACGAACAGTAGCTGCTTGTGGATGCAGCCTTGGATTGTATTTGTAAGGTGCTTGTAGCATGCCCACTAGCACAGCGGCCTCTTCAGTGCGTAACGAATCAGTCGATTTATTAAAATAGGTTTTGGCAGCCGTTTTCACCCCAAAAGCATTGTCGCTAAATTCTACCGTATTAAAATATAAAGTCATGATTTCATCCTTGGTAAATGACCGTTCTAATTTTATGGCGATGATCCACTCCTTTAATTTTCGGAAGGCCAATTGAAATTTGCTCAGTTTTTCACCTCTAGGAAATAAATTTTTGGCCAACTGTTGTGTAATCGTGCTGCCCCCTCCTTTCGAATCGCGCAATAACACCCCTTTTATCACCCGAGCAATGGCTTCTGCATCCACCCCGGTATGATCGTAAAAACGAACATCTTCAGTGGCCAATAAGGCATTTTTTAAACTAGGAGGGAAGTCCTGAAACTTTGAATTAGAGCGGTTTTCATCGAAATAAGTACCCAAAGTAATATTGTCGGCCGATATCACTTCTGATGCTAAATAGCTATTCGGATTTTGTAAATCTACGATTTTAGGCATATACCCAAAAGCCCCAACATCAATGCATATAAATAAAATGATGATAAGAACATTGAAGGCTAAAAACAGTAACCAAAACTTTTTAAGAAATGGTAAATAAGGTCGTTTGGTCGTACTCATTTATGGCTGTAAAATTAAATAAACTGGGTTGATAAATCTGGAATATTTTCCACAAAGTTTTGGTCGTGCGGGATGTAAGATAGTCAATTATTTAGCAGATTAAATGGAGGAGCTGACAGACTGCATTTGGTCGGTCTCGAGTTTGTCTTTACGATAAAATTCAACCAATATAAAAAAGTACGAGATGAGTAAAGGACCCAAAATAATGCCTATAAAACCAAACAAATCGATCCCTAAAATCACCCCAAAAACTGTGATTAGCGGGTGTACATCGGCTAATTTTTTTTGTAGCAATAGTCGTACTACATTATCGATATTGGTGATGATGATGACACTATACAGCAATAAACCAATGGCTTGCGGCGTGTTGCCTGCGATAAATAAATAAGCACATACCGGTAACCAAATAAGGGTGGTACCTACAATTGGTATCACAGAGAATAGGCCGGTTAAAATAGCCCACAAATAGGCATCTTGCACCCCAAAGATAGCATAGCCAAGCCAAGCAACCAATCCTTGCACCACACCTAAAAGGGGAATCCCAATGGCATTGGAGTGAATGTTTAGTTTAAATTCTTTTAGAATTATTTGTGTTTTTAAAGGAGAGAATGGCGTGAAATGTAATATCCATTGCTCGAATTTTCGATTATCCTTTAACATAAAATAAAGTATAAAATACATCAGTAATAACTGCGAAACGGTTGTTGCTGTTGAATTCATAAAGGAAGGCGCTACATTAGATAGATAGGGAATAGCGCTAGACAGCATATCAAAACCATCCATTTTGATGCCCACTTTGTCGGCTAATAAAACCAATTGCGTTTGAAAAGCATCTAAAAAAAACTGATAATTATTGGTGAGCATAGATACTTTCGATACGAGTAGAAATGAAATTAGAATGATGGGCAATAGAAAAATCATGAACGATAAAAGTAGCATCAGTGCGGCGGTTAGCGAGGCATTCCATTTTTTCTTTTCGTTGAAATAAAACACCAGCGGACGCATTAACACATAAATAATACCTGCCCCCAACAAACTATTGATAAAAACAGAAAGGTAATAACAGATTAAAAATCCCAAAACCAATACAGAAATATTTAGGATATTGATTTTTGGCAATCTTTGTTCCATGCTTAAAGGCTATTTGAGGTAATTTTTTTTGAAGAACCAGAAGGCCGCATCGATTGAATTTGAACCCACCGCGATGCCTTGATTTTTAGCAGTACAAATAAAAATTTTAAAATCTTTTTTATTCAATCCTTTGAATATCTCTTCGCTCTTCATAAAGGCGTCGTAATAGGTGAGGGCTGTGGCTTCGTCGAGAAATTCCTTCACCACCACTAATTTATTTTCGGCATTCAGTAGCAAACTAGACACTAATAATTTTTTGAATGCAGGTGTTTTGGTATCAAAATCCTTTATTCGATTCAATAAATCGGTATTGACTAATGATGCCTTAATAGGTTTGATGATTAAACGGTGCACTGCCTTTTCGTCTTTCGCAAAAATGCTGAGATCCATGCCAGGCGGCATTAATTCTCCGATTCTTACCAGTGAATCAATTCTTGCTATGGCTTGCATCGAATCGGTGTATGTGGCAATAGAATCTTCGATATGCTCTTTTAATTTTTGTGCTTTCTTTTCTTTCTCTTTTTCTTTTTTATCTTTTTTGCTATCCTCTTTTACCACGGCTTTCGATTCATCTGGCTTTTTAACAGCGTCTTTTTTTACCACTACTGCCGAATCTTTTGGAATCACTTTTACGGCATCAGGTATTTTGCGCGACACGTTGGCGAGTGAATCTTCGCGTTTGTATTTGTCGATATCGCTTAAATAAAGCATTAATTCTGATGCCTTGTCTTTTAGTGGATGCGTAGGGTAGGTGCTAATGAAATGATCTAATGCCATTTTGTATTCCTCATACTTTTTGTTGTATCCTAACGAAATGGCATTCAAGAATGCAAATTGTGGTTCTAGTTTAGTGCCTTTGAAAGTGGTAAGCGCCTCGTTGCTTCTGCTGGTTACTACACCGTATTGTTTTTGATTAAATAAATCATACGTCGCATTGTAATAGGCGGTGGCCTCTTCTTCACGCGATTTTACCTTGATAATCGATTTGGGGTCTGTAATGGCTTGCGCAAATTTGGAAGAGGCATACTCTTTTAAAATTTTATCCTTGTAGGCCAATGATTTTGCACTGTTGTTCACCTTAGCATATAATAAATACAAGTTATAATACGATTCTACTTGGTATTTATTGTTGGGATATTTACTCAATAATTTTTCGAAGGTCTCAATTGATTTGGGCCAGTTGTTAAAATCATCTTTATAGCCATTGGCCAATAAGAAATAAGCATCAATAATTTTGTCGTCGCTGGCTTTTATCTGCGCCTCTGAGATAGGTAATAATTGGTTGATTCTGTCTATTTCTTTTTTCTGTTCAAAATTAATGGCTCCACCATCAGCTGCGCTATCGCTAGCCCCACCGCTCGAAGCAGTTGAGGAGCCATCAAAGCTTTTCTCCCCTCTTCTCCAGTTATCTTCTAGTTTTCTGTCGCCCCATAATCGCTTAAAGGTGCTATACCCTTTTGAACGGGTGGTTGAATTATAAAAATAAAAAGAGGAATTAGGGTCACCAATATCTGTTTTGCTGGTTAAGGAAGCACTCTCTAATTTTTGTTTGTCGTCCGCTTCTTTTTCTTTGGCTTTTAATTGATTAAAAACGATATCCTGCACTCGCTTTTTTCTCTCTGCCTCGCTTAATTGAGCAATTTCAGTTAAGCTATCTTGTGTTTCGATGATATCGATTTGGGTGATTAAATTATCTAATTTAGTACTTCTCTCTTTGATGATTGAATAGTTGGCGGCTTTGTTATTGATAACCGCTAAGGTACTATCGTAATAATTTCTAGCATCTCTATAACTTTCGTCGTCATAATAAATATCGGCCAAGGCTAGCAAGGAGAGTCCTTTTTGGCGGGTATTTGATTTGTTTTTGGCGAGCGATTTTTTAAAGTTTACAATGGCTTCAGGCGTATTATTTTCTTTTTGATATATTTTTCCTAGCTGATAATAAATCTGGTCTAACATATCGGCATTCTTTCCATCTCGTGCCATTTTTACCAAAATTGATTTCGCTTCGGGTGCATCGGTTCCACTCGCAGCGAGTTCGGCAATCTTTAGTTTGGCAGTAAACTCCATATTATAATCGGGGTTACTTTTTAGCACTGCTTTATAGGCCATTGCGGCTGAATCTTTTCTGTCTATTCTTTCATATAGTTGCGCTAAAACAAATGTGGGACGAGCCTTTGTCTTCTTTTTTTTGATGCCAGCGATGGCTTTTTTGAGGGGAGCGATGGCTTTTTCTTCGTTGTGCAAGGCGATATAATATTCAGCTTGTGCCAACAAAAAATCGGACATGTAATTATCAGGAATTGTTTTGTCTGCCTCGATAAATGTAAGCACAGATGAGGCTTTATCGAACTCTTGGCTTTTGATATACGACCTCGCTAACATTATTACTGCGGCACTTCTAGAAGGATGCGAACCCAATGTTTTTTCGTGTGGACGAGCATTCAGTTCATCCTTGAGCGCGGCTTTATCTTTACTGTTTTTCTCTTTTTTTATTTTCGCTTTCAGTTTATTTTTTCGCTCTTTCTCTTTTTTTAATTTCTTTTTGAGCGTTTTTTTGTTGACGTATTCGTTCTTGTATCCGGTTTTATATTCAGAGGTGATATATTGAAAGTGGTCCGCCGATTTAAGGAAATCGCCTTTCAAAAAATGCGCCATGCCCATCAGTAAAAAATTATTGTCGCTCCATTTACTGATTTCGTGTTGTTGGATAGACGTTGTTGCCTTTTTAATAATGGCATCGTAATCGGCTGTAAAGGCTGCTGCGGTTGACTTATTTTCGTATGAATATAAATTAATCAAAGAATCAAAATCATCCCCAGGATTATGGTCGATATTTTTAATAACGGTTCTATATTTATCGTTGGCATTCCAGTTCGAGTTGTAGTGGGCAGTTAAATCGTGATATCCTTGCGTGAGGGCAGATTTATTGGTTTTGTTACAGCCGTACAACAACAGAATGATACAAAAGGGATATAGCAAATTTAATTTCTTAGCTACCATAAATATATTTACATTTCATATTCAAATCCTTATCAATAAGTCAATATAGACTTAACAACAAATTTAGTTTTTTTTATCTGTACGGACTTAACTTTTTTAACAATCAACTTCTCCAACGAATAATGACAACTTTTATTTTATTGATAAGGCGTTAAATCTTTTGCTTTTCGACAAAAAGATAGGCTCATTTGTTATCAATGCATTAATTTAGCACTCTTTTGATAGGATATGGACATAAAATCGGGGTTTGATCTTTTTAATACCAACAAGGTAAAACGCGTAAAATATCGTTTTGTGGTGTTGCGGGATGACTCATTTAAAGAAGTGGCCTCGGTAAAATTGACACAAAGAAATATCGTCATTCTGAGCTCTACCATTTTTGTTTCGCTCGTGTTTGTTACGGCCATGCTTATTATCTACACCCCCTTGAAATATTATATTCCGGGCTATCAGGGCGACTTTGGTTATAGAAGTAAGATTTTAAAGCTTGAATATGCCACCGATTCTATTATGACCGCAATGACGGCTAATAATATGAAAATCGAAAACATTAATAACGTGTTGACTGGCACCTTCGACTCGACCTACAATAAAAAAGGAATGAAACCACAAGTGAAAACAGATACTATCAATTTGTTTTCAATTTCGCCTGAGGATGAGGCCCTGCGCAATGAAATGAAAGCCGTGCAGGGCACGAGCTTGAAGTATTCAGACAAAAAAAACA
>Ga0164294_10006087_pt1 | contig 10318 bp, 7 predicted proteins | sample GEODES005metaG_FD_111479 | JGI IMG/M metagenome (GOLD analysis project Ga0164294, IMG submission 111479) | Oligotrophic lake water microbial communities from Sparkling Lake, Wisconsin, USA - GEODES005 metaG | ecosystem: Environmental > Aquatic > Freshwater > Lake | place: USA: Sparkling Lake...
TACTGCTGGCCGGCGAAACCGTCGACTTTGAACACCCGATCGAGATCCCACAGCGTCAGGCCGTGCGTGAGCACATCGAGGTCGGGATGCATGCGGAACCGGCTTTTGTCCAGACGCAGCGGATCAATATCGGCCATCAGGTGGCCGCGATTGCGGTATGCCGCGATCAGTTCGATGACGCGCGCGTTCTTGTCCAGGGGCGAGTCCGGGTTGTCGGTGCGCCAACGCACCGGCTCATAGGGGATGCCGAGTTCGAGGAAGATCTCATCGAAGAAGTCATCGGATAGCAGCAGTTCGTGGATGGTCCGGAGGAAGTCGCCAGACTCCGCGCCCTGGATGATCCGATGGTCGTAGGTCGACGTCAGCGTGATGACTTTGCCGATACCGAGTTCGGCGATGCGCTCCTCGCTGGCGCCCTGGAACTCGGCCGGCAGTTCCATCGCGCCGACGCCGATGATGGCGCCCTGGCCTGCCATCAGTCGTGGCACCGAGTGCACGGTGCCGATGGTCCCCGGATTGGTCAGCGAGATGGTCACGCCGGAGAAATCCTCGGCGGTGAGCTTGCCGTCTCGGGCGCGCCGTACGACGTCCTCGTAGGCGGCGACGAATTGGGCGAATCCCATTGTCTCGCAACCCTTGATGGCGGCGACGACCAGGGAGCGTTTTCCGTCTTTGCCGGGCAGGTCGATCGCCAGACCCAGATTTGTGTGCCTCGGGGTGACCGCGTTGGGCTTGCCGTCGATCTCGGCGAAGTGGCGGTTCATATTGGGAAACTTCTTGACCGCCTGGATGATCGCGTACCCGAGCAGGTGGGTGAAGGAGATCTTGCCGCCGCGGGTGCGCTTGAGATGGTTGTTGGCGACGACCCGGTTATCGATCATCAACTTCGCCGGGATCGCCCGAACGCTGGTGGCGGTCGGGATCTCCAGCGAGACGTTCATGTTCTTCACGACGGCGGCCGCGGCGCCGCGCAGCACCTGAGCGTCGGTGCCGGCGGTCTCCGCCGCAGGAGCGGGGGCGGGAACAGCCGCGGCGACGCCGGGAGTGGGGGCTGGCATCGGGGCGGCGACAGTCGGCGGCGGGGTGGCAGCGGGCGCGGCCGCCTTCGCGTGACCGTTTGCGGCCGTGGCACCGGCGGCGTCCGGGCTGTATCCGGCAAGGAACTCGTGCCAACTCTGGTCGACGGAGGCGGGGTCTTCGCGGAATTTGCGGTACATCTCTTCGACCAGCCACTCGTTTTGGCCGAATGGTGAACTTGTGCTGCTCACAGAGCCGCTCGCCTCAATTCCTCTGCCGGGATTCCACAGCCAGTGGATGCCGTCTTAGGTTATCGCGTCTGGGTGGGCGGCGATGCTGCTCAGTGCATACCTGAGGCGGGCGTTTCGTCCTGCGGACGGTCCTGACCGGCCGGCAGCAGCCGCAGGGTGCCCGGCCAGCGTGCGGGCGCCGGTCCGAAGGCCTGCCGGGCATTGGTAATGATTCGCTTACCCATCAGCCGGTTACCGCCACCACCGATGACCGCGCCGATGCCCACCGGCAGCACCTTGCCGAACGCCATCGCGGACCGCTTGATCGCGAACTTTTTCACGAAGTACGACATGAGCTTGGAGTTCAGCTGCGAGACCGCCGGCAGTGGCAGCAGTTCGGTCTCGGCGAGCCAGGCCCCGCTGGTCCGGCTTGGTCCGAGGAACTCGGTGATGGCGCCCCGGCTGTCCTCACCGACCAGTACGCCGAGCACCAGCGCCCGGCGGCGGTCTCGCTGGTCGACCGGGATGCCGTGGACTTCGGCGACTGCCAGCACGAACAGCGACGTTGCTTCCAGGAACACCAGCGTCTCGCCGGCGACGGCCGAGAGTGCAGCCAGGGTGCCGATGCCGGGGAAGGCGGCCGCCGAGCCGACCGCCGCTCCGCTGGCCATCACCGCAGCCAGGTAGTGCTTCTCCAGCTTGGTGACGATGTCGGCCGGGGTGGCGTTCGGGTTGGTGCGGCGCAGCCGGTCCACGTAGGCCGTGACAGCCGGAGCCTGCACCCGGCTACTTGACTCGAGAATCCCGGAGAGCACCCGCGCCGACATCGTGGCCTCGGTGGGCCCGGTCGACGGATCCTCGCTCTTCTTGCGACGAAGCCTCATGACGCGCCTTCCTCTCAGGTTCCCGTGTGAAGGTTAACGAACGCCACGTTGCCCACGATGCCCGATGGTGATCACCATCACTCCCGCGGGCAGGGGCGCGTGGCAGCATCGTCATTCATGACCGCGACGACAGGACGTGACCAGCCGCAGCAGCCCGCGGCCGGGCTACCCGCGGACCCCCGACACGCCAACCCGTGGCTCACGTTGTGGGCCATGCTGGTCGGGTTCTTCATGATCCTGGTCGACTCGACCATCGTCGCGGTGGCGAACCCCGCCATCATGGCCGCACTGGACATCACCGACTACGACACCGTCGTGTGGGCCACCAGCGCCTACCTGCTGGCCTATGCGGTGCCACTGCTGTTGGCCGGCCGACTCGGCGATCGGTTCGGCCCGAAGAACCTCTACATCGCCGGCCTGGCGGTGTTCACCGCGGCATCGATGTGGTGCGGATTCGCCGACTCGATCGGCATGCTGGTCGCCGCCCGGGTGGCGCAGGGCATCGGCGCGGCCCTGCTGACCCCGCAGACCCTGTCGACGATCACCCGGATCTTTCCGGCGGACCGGCGAGGCGTGGCGCTGAGCGCATGGGGTGCCACCGCCGGCGTGGCCACCCTGGTCGGCCCGTTGGCCGGCGGAGTCCTGGTCGATCACCTCGGGTGGTCGTGGATCTTCTTCGTCAATGTGCCGATCGGGATCATCGGTCTGATTCTCGCGGTGTGGCTGATTCCGGACCTGCCCACCCATCCCCACCGCTTCGACGTGCTCGGCGTGGTTCTCTCCGGCATCGGCCTTTTCGGAATCGTGTTCGGCCTGCAGGAAGGCCAGACCTATCACTGGCAGCCGTGGATCTGGGCGATGATCGTCGGCGGCGGGGCATTCCTGGCGGCGTTCGTCTACTGGCAAGCGGTCAACCCCAACGAGCCACTGATCCCGCTGGAGATGTTCCGAGACCGCGATTTCAGCCTTGCCAACATCGGCATTGCGGTGATCGCGTTCGCCACCACCGCGATGATCCTGCCGGTGATGTTCTACGCCCAAACCGTGGGCGGCTTGACCCCGACCCGGGCCGCCCTGCTCACGGCCCCGATGGCCGTCCTCAGCGGGGTGCTGGCCCCCTTCGTCGGCCGCCTGGTGGACCGTTCCCACCCGCGACCGATCATCGGATTCGGATTCTCGGTGCTGGCGATCTCGCTGCTGTGGCTGTCGGTCGAGATGAACCCCGGCGCCGCAACCTGGCGGCTGATGTTGCCGCTGGGCGCGATGGGTGTGGGCATGGCTTTCATCTGGGCCCCGCTGGGCGCCACCGCAACTCGCAATCTGCCCGCCCGGTTGGCCGGAGCCGGATCCGGGTTCTACAACACCACTCGCCAGGTCGGTGCCGTGCTCGGCAGCGCCGGTATCGCCGCGTTCATGTCGGCGCGCGTCAACGCCGAGATGGGGGGTGCCGGACGGGGTGCGGGCTCGGGCACGACGCTGCTTCCCGCATCCCTGCACGAGCCGTTCGGCGCCGCGATGTCGCAGTCGGTCCTGCTGCCCGCGTTCGTCGCCCTGTTCGGTGTGCTGGCGGCGGTCTTCCTGCTCGGATCGCCGCAGCCGGGACCGGACGTCAGTCGAACAGAACAGCGGGGTTGAGGTAGCCGGTCGGGTCCAGGGCATTCTTGATGGCGCGCATCGCCGCGATGTCGGCGGATGTTCGTGACATCGTCAGGTAGCCGCGCTTGCGGCTGCCGACGCCGTGCTCGGAGCTGACGTTGCCACCATGTGCAGCAATGAGTTTCATCATCTGAGGGTAGATCCGCGACTCCGCATCGGTGTCGCAGCGCAAGACGTTGAGGTGCAGGTTGCCCTCACCGACGTGTCCGAACAGCAGCGGGATCGCATCAGGGGAACAGCGGTGGATCAGACGGGTGGAATCGGCGGCGAACGCACTGATCGCCGAAAAAGGAAGCGAGACATCAAATTTGACCGGTGGGCCGAATAGACCCACCACCTCGGCGACGGACTCGCGGGCGTGCCAGAGGCGGTGCTGGGCGGCGCCGTCGAGACCCACTGAGGGTTCGGCGCACGCAACCACGCGATCCAGGGCGGCGGCGAGGCGGTCGCTCGGGTCATCTGCGGCGGCCAGTTCGACCAGGAGCAGCCACGCGTCGCCTCTCGGAGCGGGAAGGCCAAGGTGCTCGTCAGCCAGTGCGATGGCCCGGCCGTCGATGAGTTCGAGTGCGGCGATGATCTCGACGTCGCGCAGGATCCGGGCGGCCGAAACCAGGGCACTGAGGTCGGCGAATCCGCACAGCGCGGTCGCCCGGTAAGCGGGTATCGGATGCAGGCGCAGGTCTACTGCGGTGATCACGCCCAGTGTGCCCTCCGCGCCGGCGAACAGTGCGGTCAGGTCGTACCCTCCGGTGCCCGCGCCCTCCGCGGCGGAGGAGTGCAGCACCGATCCGTCCGGAAGTGCGACCTCAAGGCCGAGTACCTGTTTGCCCATGGCGCCGTAGCAAACCGTGCGGAGTCCACCGGCGTCGGTGGAGACCATCCCGCCGATGGTGGCCGAGTCGCGGGCGGTGAGGTCCACGCCGATGAGCAGTCCGGCCGTTGCTGCGGCCCGTTGCGCGTGCGCCAGTGTGACGCCGGCGCCCACCCGGACTCGCTGTGCGGCGACGTCGACGTCGCCGATGCCGTTCAGTCGTTCGGTGGACAGCAGGACGTCGTCGTGCTCGGGAACCGTGCCGGCCACCAGCGAGGTGCGCCCGCCCTGAACGGTGACGGCCACGCCGGCGTCGCGACAACTCCGCAGCACCGCGGCGACCTCATCAGTGCTGCCCGGCCGGACCAGGGCACTGGCCCGGCCCCGGTAGCGGCCGGTCCAGTCGGTGCTGCGGCCGGCCAGCACGTCAGGATCGGTGCTGACATGGGCGCCGCCGACGACGGCCGCAAGCTGACCCGTCAGCGCGGTACCCACGATCGTGACTCTATTCCTGGCTCGGCGCGGCGAATCCCTAGCGGGTGTTCCCGATCAGTTCGACTCCGGCACCATTCCACCGGAACTTGACGACACTGCTCAGTCCCATGCCGCCGGGGAAGCTCAGTGCCACGGTGTCACCGGTGCTCTGGGTGCTGTCGATGCCGTTGAATCCGAAGGTGTCGGGCACGCCGGTGGGGATGAACTTGCCGAGGTGAAACAGCACCGCGCGGGTGTTGGCGTTTCCGGCGTTGGTGTTGGCTCGGACAATCACCGCGGACAGTTGCGCGCACTCGTTGTAGTTGCCGGCGATGGGTTCGGGGTTCCAGCCCTGTCCGCTGCGCGGGTCGCGGGGCAACTCCGATACCGCGCGGGCTATTGCGGGTGCGGAAAGGTTCACCGCGCAGGGATCCGGTGGTGCCGGCGTCGGAGTCGGGGGTGATGACGCCGCGGCCTGGCTGGACGGGCTTTCCACAGAGGGGCTCGCGGAGGTCGTCGTCGATGCCAGTGGGGTCTTGGAGACCGTCGAGTCCCCGGAACCGCAACCGGCAAGCGCGGCGACGGCCACCCCGGCGATCGCCGAGGCCGTCAGGCGATTCCCCACATCGCGTCACGGTACCGGCTCGCCCACCGCCGACCGGGGTGCGACGCGCACGAGCGAACGTGACGTGCGTTGATGGCACTAGACTCCGAGTCGAAATGACAACACCCGAAGATGCAGATGGCCCCGCTGGTGAGCCCGTGCGCACGTTCGCCGACCTGCAGATTCACCCGGCGGTGTTGCAGGCGGTAGTCGATGTCGGCTACGAAACCCCCTCGCCGATCCAGGCGGCCACCATCCCAGCCCTGATGGCGGGTTCCGACGTGGTCGGCCTGGCCCAGACCGGCACCGGGAAGACCGCTGCCTTCGCCATCCCGATCCTGTCCCGGATCGACACCACGAGTAAGAACACTCAGGCGTTGGTGCTGGCGCCGACGCGCGAACTTGCCCTGCAGGTCGCCGAGGCGTTCAGTCGTTACGGCACGCACCTGCCGAAGGTCACCGTGCTGCCGATCTACGGCGGCCAGTCCTACACGGTGCAGTTGGCCGGACTGCGACGCGGCGCGCACATCGTCGTTGGCACGCCGGGCCGTGTCATCGATCACCTCGAGCGCGGGACCCTGGATCTTAAGCATCTGGACTATCTGGTGCTCGACGAGGCCGACGAGATGCTGCAGATGGGTTTCGCCGAGGACGTGGAGCGGATCCTCGCTGACACCCCGGAGTACAAACAGGTTGCGTTGTTCTCGGCAACCATGCCCCCGGCGATCCGAAAGATCACCACGAAGTACCTCCACGACGCCGTCGAAGTCAGGGTCAAGTCCAAGACAGCCACCGCCGAGAACATCACTCAGCGCTACATCCAGGTCGCCGGGCCGCGCAAGATGGACGCGCTGACCCGGGTGCTTGAGGTCGAGCAGTTCGAGGCAATGATCGTGTTCGTGCGGACCAAGCAGGCCACCGAGGAAGTGGCTGAAAAGCTGCGTGCCCGAGGGTTTTCCGCAGCCGCCATCAACGGCGACATCGCCCAGGTTCAACGCGAACGGACGATCGCCGCGCTCAAGGACGGTGGTATCGACATCCTGGTGGCCACCGACGTTGCCGCCAGAGGCCTTGATGTGGAACGCATCTCGCATGTGCTCAACTACGACATCCCGCACGATCCCGAGTCCTACGTGCACCGCATCGGCCGTACCGGCCGCGCCGGGCGGTCCGGAAATGCGCTGCTGTTCGTCTCGCCGCGGGAACGGCATCTGCTGACGTCGATCGAAAAGGTGACCCGGCAGAAGGTCGTGGAGATCCAGCTGCCGAGTGTCGAAGACGTTAATGCCCAGCGGGTGACCAAGTTCCGTGACTCAATCACCGAAGCTCTGCGGGCACCGGGCTTCGAGATGTTCCGCCGTCTGATCGAGGACTACGAGCGCGATAACGACGTGCCGATGGGCGATATCGCCGCAGCGCTGGCACTGCAGTCCCGCGACGGCGCGGAGTTTCTGATGACCGAACCCCCACCGGTGTCCCAGCGGCCTCGCCGCGATGATCAGCCCGAACGTGAACGCGCGCCGCGACGGACCCGAGATGACCTGGCCACCTACCGGATCGCGGTGGGTAAGAGACACAAGGTCGGCCCCGGCTCGATCGTGGGTGCGATCGCCAATGAGGGCAATCTGAACCGAAGCGATTTCGGGCACATCACCATCAAGAGCGATTTTTCTTTAGTCGAACTGCCGGCGAAGTTGCCTAAATCGACACTCAAAGCCTTGGAGAAGACCCGCATCTCCGGGGTATTGATCGACCTCAAACCGGACCGCGGCAGCCGACCGCCCGGCGGGAAGCCGCGGCGCCGGGTGCCATGACGGCCACCGGTACGGTCGATCAGGACGGCCTGGAGGCAGTCAACGGCCGCGATCGGGTTCCGGCGCTGACCGGCGTTCGCGCTCTCGCGGCGATCTTGGTTCTCGCCACACATGCGGCCTACACCACCGGCAAGTACACCCACGGATATCTCGGCGTCGTCTACTCGCGGATGGAGATCGGAGTACCGATCTTTTTCGTGTTGTCCGGTTTTCTGTTGTTCGGCCCCTGGGTCCGGGCGGCGGTTGCCGGCACGGCGGCGCCGTCGCTGTCGCGCTACGCCCGCCATCGCGTCCGGCGGATCATGCCCGCCTACGTGGTGACGGTGCTGGCCGCTTACCTGATCTATCACTTCCGCGACGCCGGCCCCAACCCCGGACATTCCGTGAACGGCCTGCTGCGCAATCTCACGCTGACGCAGATCTACACCGACTCCTACCTGTATTCCCACCTTCATCAGGGTCTGACCCAGATGTGGAGTCTGGCAGTCGAAGTGGCGTTTTATCTGGTGCTGCCCGGCCTGGCCTACCTACTGCTGGTCCTACTGTGTCGGCGGCGGTGGCGGCCGGGCCTGTTGCTGGTCGGCTTGGCCGGCCTGGCGCTGATCAGTCCGGCGTGGATGGTGCTGGTGCACGAAACGGAGATCCTGCCCGACGGAGCCTCGCTGTGGCTGCCGGGATATCTGGCGTGGTTTATCGGTGGGATGATGCTCACGGTGTTGGCAGCGATGGGTGTCCGCAGTTACTGGTTCATCGCGATTCCGTTGGCAACGGTGTGTTATTTCATCGCCGCCACCCCGATCGCCGGTGAACCGACCACCTCACCGACCGGTCTGGCTCAGGCGGTGGTGAAGATCGCGTTCTACGCGGTCATCGCGAGCTTGGTCGTTGCTCCGCTGGCGCTGGGGGACCGTGGCTGCTACACCCGACTGCTGGCTAGTCGGCCAATGGTGTGGCTCGGCGAGATCTCCTATGAGATCTTCCTGGTACATCTGATCGTCATGGAGTTGGCGATGGTCGAGGTCCTGCATTGGCGGGTCTACACCGGCTCGATGCCGGTGCTGTTCATTGTCACGCTCGCATTGAGCATCCCGGTGGCGTGGGTGCTGCACCGTTTCACCCGGGTGCGGACGACCTAACCCGCTCCGCCGCCAGCCGGTTGCGGCAACTAGCCCGCTATCCGCACCGGCACCGACAGCGGCCGGCGCACGTAACTGCCCTCCGCCCATTTAATCCCGGACTTGTCGACCTCGAAGTCCGGGCAGCGGGCCAGCAGTTCGGTCAACGCGATCCGGGACTGCAGTCGCGCCGCCGCGGCCCCCAGGCAGTGATGCGCGCCGTGGCTGAAGGTCAGAATGTTGCGTGGTCGGCGGGTGACGTCTAACTCCGCGGCGTCGGGGCCGTATTGCCGTTCGTCGCGGTTGGCCGAACCGTAGAGCAGCAGCACCTTACGGCCGGCCGGGATAGTGCGTTCGGCGATGGTGACGTCCCGGGTGGCGGTGCGGGCCAGGCCCTGAACCGGGGAGGTCAGCCGCAGGAATTCCTCAATCGCGTCGGTCATCAACTCCGGCTGCCGGGCCAGCAGCGCGCGTTGGTCGGGCCGCTGATCCAGCAGTTGTACTGCGCCCCCGAGCAATCCGGTGGTGGTGTCGTTGCCGCCGGTGACCATGGTGAAGGTGAAAGCGAGGATGGACAGCACGCCGGCGGTGTCGCCGTCTGCGCCGACGCCGGCCGCCACCAGATGCGACACCGTGTCGTCGCCGGGATCGCGCCGGCGGCGCTCGATGAGTTCGGAGAAGTAGGCCATCATCGACAGCACCGCGTCCCCGGCACCGACCACTCCGCTGGGGCCGGAAGCGCCTGCCGCGACGATGGCGTCGGTCCACCCGTCGAACTGTGCCCTGTCCGCATCGGGCACGCCGAGGTAGTGCGCGACCACCATCGAGGGCAGCGGTTTGAACAACTCGGTGATGATGTCGCCACCGCCCTGGGTGCGCATCTGTTCGACGCGCTCGATCACGAACTCGCGCACCTTCGGCTCGACGGCCTCGACCTGGCGTGGGGTGAACCCGCGCGCCACCAGCTTGCGGAACTCGGTGTGCACGGGCGGGTCCTGCATCACCATCGGCGGGTTGTCGGCCAACCCGATGAGTTCGAGCTCGTTGTAGTTGACGGTCAGACCTTGTGCCGAGGAGAACGTCTGGTGGTCGCGGGCCGCGCTCCAGATGTCGGCGTGCCGAGACAGCACCCAGTAGTCGTGCTCGGGACTGTGCGCGGTGACATGGTGCACCGGGTCGTGGTCGCGCAGCGCGGCATACATCGGCCAGGGGTCGGTCCAGGTGTCGCCGGCTCGGAGCTCGAAGCCTGCCTTGTGAGATGCATCCACTGTCATGCCTTGGTCCTATGGCACCGGTACGTGGAATGTCAAACCCGGCGCTGCCCAGATCTGCGATGATCGCGCCCTCAGATCACTGCACCCGGGTTGAGGATGCCGTCGGGATCCAGGGCGACCTTGATCCGCCTGTTGAGTTCCATCGCCTCGGGCCCCAACTGGCCGGCCAGCCACGGCTTCTTCAGTCGGCCCACGCCGTGTTCGCCGGTGATGGTGCCACCGAGGCTGATCGCAAGGTCCATGATATCGCCGAAGGCCTTGTGAGCCCGCGCCGTCATCGCGGCGTCGCTAGCGTCGTAGACGATCAGCGGGTGGGTGTTGCCGTCTCCGGCATGCGCGATCACCGAGATCATCAGCCCGGCGTCGGCGGCGATCTTCGCCACCCCGCCCACCAGGTCGGCCAGTTTGGGCACTGGTACGCCCACATCCTCGAGTAGCA
>Ga0164294_10006090_pt1 | contig 10317 bp, 13 predicted proteins | sample GEODES005metaG_FD_111479 | JGI IMG/M metagenome (GOLD analysis project Ga0164294, IMG submission 111479) | Oligotrophic lake water microbial communities from Sparkling Lake, Wisconsin, USA - GEODES005 metaG | ecosystem: Environmental > Aquatic > Freshwater > Lake | place: USA: Sparkling Lake...
GATGATTGATGTGACGTCAGGGTTATGTTAGATGATTGATGAGACGTCAGGGTTATGTTAGATGATTGATGAGATGTCAGGGTTATGTTGGATGATTGATGAGATGGGTCAGGGTTATGTTAGATGATTGATGAGATGTCATCTACCTACAGCGATCATCACGACAGATCATCATGTCATTGAGTAGGTACGAATCCAAATTCAAGCCCCACCTCGCTATGGGACAATCGCAGCACGTGATGGTCTATGAGGTACTTGACTGACTGACTGACTGACTGACTGACTCATCTCACTCTTGATTGGCTGGTCACCTTCAAACCGAATTATCCATCATCAATCCATCCATCCTTCATGCATACATCCATCGATCATCAATCCATCCATCCTTCATGCATCCATCCATCGATCATCCACGCATCAGGGGTCCTTCCTGGACTACGACTGGAGCGACGGAGACCTGGTGTTCGCGAACTCGACGTGCTTCGACGACTTCCTGATGGGATCGCTGAGTGACATGGTGGGTGGCTCAATGGATTGATGTATGGATGAGGAACTGACTGTGTCATCGATACGAATGACCGCATCAATCAATCACTTCTTATGATCTTCTGTAGGCTGGTCGGTTGAAAGCTGGTGCGATCGTAGTGACCTTCACCAAGGGCATGACCAACTCCTCCTTCGAGCTGCTCGAGCGGAAGAGATACCGCATGTCTTGGGGTCCCGCGACGGTCTTCATCCACCGCAAGCTGAATGCGGATGGATCTGCGGTGGGTCCCGCGCTGCTGAACATACTGCCCAGTGACTCCATCACATACGACGATGACAAGCCGTCCGCCACCGGGGATCACGGACCAATATCCCCGTTGGATGATATCGACGACGATGATATCGACGACGATGATGATGAAGATGATGAAGATGATGAAGATGAAGATGATGAATATGTCAGTGATGGAAATGTCGACTACGATGATGACATAGATATGTATATCAGTCAGAAGTCTGCTCATGTCCTCAGCAGTGAAGAGCTAGTCCATGATGCTCCCGCGCCATCTCCGCTCTCGCAGCCAGGGTCTTCCGTCGGCAGTCCCACTCCTCCGGGCTTGGGCATCGGGTCCTCCTCCAAGTCCTCTTCCTCCTCGAAGACCTCCATGAAGGCTAGTCCATCCACCTCCTTCGTGGGAAACAGATCTTCTCCATCCACCTCCTCGTCTACTGCTATGGAAGAGACGCCTTCATCTGTTGTAAAGTCGACAGCATCATCATCCAAGAATCCTCCTACAGAATCATCTGCATCATCTAAGACCCCTCCTACGGCGAAGCAGCAGTCGCCGACAAAGATTCCGAAGCCGGAAACGCCTCGTAAGTTGACTGTACAGCTCAACTCGTTAATTTTTTGTGTCACTCACCTACCTACCTCACTCACTCACCGCTGTTTGTGTTGGTCTTGTTTGATTGCATATTTGATTGTTTGTTGGTTAGAAGCCCACTCGGTGCTTAGTCCCCAGCAGACAGCCAGGTCCCTCTCTAGTAGTTCAGTAGGAAGCGGGATCGCGCTGAGCAGCACAGGTGTAGGGGAGCTGTCTTCGCCCACTTGCATGAACAGTCCGTTCGACTCGGGACTGCTCGTGCGGAAGAGAGCCGCGCCACGCAAAGCAGTCACGGTAGCATCTACGGCCATCTAGATCGATTACTAACTAGCTAACCGTATCTAACTTCACCAGCCGAACTGTATGAGTTCTGTCGCCTATTGTCAGCTAGTGTTATGTACGTACAGTACAGCAGCAAGCTACAAAAGACTTCGTAAGTTTACTTCTCTCAAAGATACACAGTACATGTACTCTCACTGTATTCACATTTCTTTCGGCAGAAGACTTTAACCAATCATCATCCTGCGTTGTTGTTGTGATCGCTGTCTCCTCGGACAGACAGACAGTATAGTACAGTTGCAGCGCTGACCGATGCCACCCAAAGTGAGCAAAGTAGAGGTGGAGCTGAAGAAGCTGACCAAGCTGGACGGAAACAAGACATGCGCCGATTGCCCTGAGAAGGCGAGTTGTATGTTTGCTGTATTGGTTATCTGTCTATATCTGGTGATGTAGTAGTGATGTCACCTCCTCATGTTATTCAGATGCCCTCCTACGCTGATCTATCACATAACAACTTTGTTTGCACGAAATGCGCCGGGATCCAGTAAGTTGAGATACTTAATCCTATTGATTGATTGATTGACTCCGATCACTGTCCAGTGTCATCATTATTCTCACTTTCTTCGCTGTCTGTTTTTCTGTCTGTCAGTCGAGACTTCCAATTCAAGGTCAAGGGCCTGTCCATGAGTGTGTTCACCGAGATCGATGTAGCCATGCTGGCCAGTGTGGGCAACACTGCTTTCAATGCGAAATATTTAGCGAAATACAGCTTTGACAGGGAGTTGATCCCCAACCTAAGCAGCGATCCGGTGAAGCTGAAGGAGTTCATCAGGATGAAGTACATCGATAAGAAGTGGTATTCGGAGTCTGCTACAGCTGCCACCTCCCATACCAGCAGCTCTACCAGTGCAGCGGCTTCCACAACTAGTGCAGCGAATGCTTCTGCTCCTCCCTCACTGCAGCTGCAGAAGAGGTCCTCCATAGCTGCTTCTGCTGTCCCAAAACCAAGCTCTGCGACTAGTAGCTCTTTCGGAATGGATCTCCTGAGCATCGCGGAAGGAGCTCCCACGCAACCAGCTGCTGCAGCCGTGAAGCCCACCAATGCTACTAGTAGCTTCGACCCCTTCGGAACCACCAATGCTGCTGTCCCTACTGCCAACGCCCCTACTACCAACGTGTCTCACCGCCCTGCCTTCGATGCATTTGGCAGCGAGCCGGTGAAGAGTGGCACATCATTCGACCCCTTCGGGACCCCCTCAGGGGTAGGAGGAGGTACCGGTAACTCCTCGTTCTCGGGTTTCGATGCTTTCGCGACTCCCCCTGCGGCTCCTTTCCAGCAGCAGTCGAATGGCTTCTCTAACTTTGGACCCGCCCCCACTGCTGTACCCGCCCCATCTGCTGCGCCCCTGCCCTTCATCAGACTCGCTCCTCCCCCTGTCCCATCTCAGCCCAACCCGTCGATAGCTGCAGCAGAACAGCCAGTGAGGCCCGCCGACCCGAAGAACTTCTCCGCCTTCGACGATCTACTGGAGGCGACTCCTCTTCCCCTTCCTCCTACAGCTCCTACAGCTGCTGCCATGCAGAATAACCCATTCGGCGCTCCACCTTCTCAGGCGGTTGGGGGGTACCAGAGCTTTCCCCCTCAACAACAGCCAGGCTACCCTCCTCAACAGCAGCCAGGCTACCCTCCTCAACAACAGCCAGGCTACCCTCCTCAACAACAGCCAGGCTACCCTCCTCAACAGCAACACAGTGGTTACCCTCCTCAACAACATCCTGGCTACCCTCCTCAACATCATCCTGGCTACCCTCCTCAACAACACCAGCCAGGCTACCCTCCTCAACAGCACCAGCCAGGCTACCCTCCTCAACAACACCAGCCAGGCTACCCTCCTCAACAACAATACCCAGGCTACCCTCCTCAACAACAGTACCCAGGCTACCCTCCTCAACAACAAGCGAAGGCAGAGCCTGTTCCTACACCAGACCCCTTCGCTGCAATGAGTGGAGCCGCGTGGAGCCAAGCTGCTGGAGGAGGATCCGCCCCCAACTCGACGCGGTCTTCCCTCATCGCCCCTGCTCCCGTGCAGCAGCTGCAGCCCACTAACCCTACCCCTACCCCTCTCACCCCTTCCACATACACCCCTTCCACAGCTCCTGCACCAGCGTCGGTCAATCCATTCGATATGTTCTAAGCCTCACCAGTAGAACGTATGTTTTTGTTGTTGCTGCTACTGGCTGTTGATCGATCACAGCTATGGCTATGAATGACATTGTTAAGTTGAAACAGCACCAAGTTCGTAAGTTTACTCATGGCTAGCACATCATCTATCTTCTCACTTCACATCATCTATCTTCTCACTTCACATCATCTATCTTCTCACTTCACATCATCTATCTTCTCACTTCTTCTTGATGGGAGTCAGCGATAGCTGTGCCTTCTGTGACATCTTCAACTTGAACTCGGCCAGCACTGCGTCTGGTGAGGCCTGCTGGGCAGTGTGGAACATGCCGAACAGGTTGTCTGCGTGCTTCATCTTGTTCTCCGACCCCTTCCCACTAGCACCGTTAGTAGGTGAGGGGTCTTTGTTTGCTCTGTTCTGTAGCCTCTCCAATTCGCGCTCCTGAGCTAACCGCAGTTTCAGCTTCGCCTCCGACACGGTCAAAAGCGCCCGCGCAAAGTTCGCGATGCAGCTGAAGAAGCCCTTACAGCTGTCGTCGTCGCTCGGCCTGCTGATGGACTCTCCGAACGCCTGCATCTCCTTGTCCACCTGCTGCTCCACCAACGCCTTCTGCACCTTCATGTGTGCGATGCGTGGCTTCGCATCGTTGAGGAACAGGTTGAGCCTGTTGTAGAGAGGGTTGAAGGTGGGTCCGCGCGCATCTTCCAGCATGCCATCCAACCCGACGTTCTCTCCCGCCAGCTTGATCAGGATGAACTCTTGGTTGAGCTTGTTCACTTGTCCCTCCAATCTGTTTATCTCGGAGCACAACTGCTTGTAGTTGACATCCGCCGCGGCCCACACAGCCACCCAGTCGCTTGATAGGTTCCTGATGAGGTGGCTGTCGCTCAGCTCTATCTGCTGCACAAGGAAGTCCAGCAGAGATTCGTTGGGCAGACCCGGCTGGGGAATCGCTTTCAAATTCGCGAATTTGGCGAACACATCCAACTGCACGCCGTACGCCTGTCAGTGCATCGATAAGTTATGTCATTGCATCGATAAGTTATGTCATTAGATTGATAAGTCATGTCAGTGCATTGATAAGTTATGTCAGTGCATTGATAAGTTATGTCATTGCATTGATAAGTCATGTCAGTGCATTGATAAGTTATGTCATTAGATTGATAAGTTATGTCATTGCATCGATAAGTCATGTCAGTGTATTGATAAGTCATATCAGTGCATCGATAAGTCATGTCAAGTCATGTCAGTGCATTGATGACCATCGCACCTGTCCTCTCGAAGTGCCGCCATTCAGATAGTTTCCGATGCTCAACACGAAAGCCAGTATACTCTGCATATCCGACTGGCTCCGCTGCAGCTCCTTGCAAGCCCCTTCGATGACTCCTAGTTGCGACAACGCAATGCTCGCCTGTGCGCCCCAAGTGAACACTATTTGGTGGCATTCTACCCGAGGGAGGATGCGCGGCAGACGATTGAAGTGGAACAGCAGCTGGCTCGCTTTGTCGAGCAGGTCGACCTGGCTGAAGGACCTCACAGCAATCAGCTCTTCGGGGGTGGGCAGGATCTCGTAGATCATGCTGGACACCTCGGCTCCAAGCACCTCAGGGTCCAGGTCCACGATCATCTTCAGCACATCCAGAGGCTCCACGCGCAGCTTGCCCAGTAAGATCATGATGTTCTGGGCTCGCCGCGGCTCCAGTACCGACAGTAGCTTGGTCTTACTACTATCTTGTTCGGAAGCCGACTTCCCTAACCCTGAAGCTGCCGCCACGTCACTGACCTTCGCTGCGAACAGCACCTCTAGCTTCTGTAATTCCTCCGGCGGTAGAGTGGCTTCTGACACGCGACCCCAGATGGTGCGGCTGATATCCGAGCTCTTGATCTTGCTCCAGAAGAGTCCTTTCAGCTTGATGGTTGGAGTGATCTTGGGCTTGGCTGCCATTCCTATCATCAGTAGAGAATAAATTTTGTTAGCATATCATTTAATAGATGAATAGCTGGATGGACTCACCTTCAGGAGGTAGATCCTCGACCACTGATGCACTCTTCTTCGGACCAGAGGTGGAAGAAGTGGAGGTGGAAGTGGAGGCGGCGAAGAACCTGTCCACCTCCGCCTCCGCCAACCCATCCGCCGACATCTGCAGGCGGACTGCCTCCGCGCCGGACTTCTTCAACAGCTTGTCGTACTTGGAGAACTTGATCGCTTCTGCGGGTGACAAGGAGGTGGTTGCCTTCTTCTGGCTACTGACTGATGATGCTGATGGTTGGCTACCATTGACTGATGATGCTGATGGGTGGCTACCATTGAAGAATCGGTCGATATCAGCATCGGAGAAACCGTCGACTTTCATCTTCTGTCTCAGGGCCCCCTCAGGCAGCATCTTCCTCATCTTCTCGTATGTGTTGTAACGGTCATCACTCGGAGCTGGTGGGGCTACTACAGCAGTAGCCACCGCAGCTGGAGCGGAAGGTAGCAGTGGGGTACTGAAGAATCGGTCTATCTCAGCATCGTTGAACCCCTCAAGCGCCATCTTCTGTCGAACAGCCCCCTCAGGCAACATCTTCCTCATCTTGACGAACTTATCGAGTGCTCGCTCATCACTTAGTGGTGCTGCCACTGAGATGATTGGTGTATTGTCGGCCACCACCACCCTGCAGCTGCTCTCCACTACTGATTGGCTGCCGCCTTCTTCGCGCACACCCACAGCAGCAGCATCAGGAAAAGATAGGGACTTGTCCTTCTTCAGTCTGCGGACCTCGTCCTCGGCTGCCAGGGTCGCCATCGCCAGCTTACTCATCTGCGAATAGGAGGCTCCGCCCTCAACTCCCTTCCTGTTGAGCAACGCGGTCACACTCATGTCCTGGAAGCACTGCTCCCCCTCCCCGAAGGAGGCAGACGAGATCATCTGAGATCAGTGCAGGCAGCATGGCGATCAGCGAAGCACGCATCATCATATCAAGTTACCCAATTACTGTATTAGTTACCTTAATCCCTCTGAGAATCCCCTCCCAAATCTTCCTGGCTCCGATAGGAATCAGCAGCAGCTCCTGCAGGATCGCCAGGAAAACATCGCCATCCCCGGAGGCTAGCGTCTCGCACTGCAGGAAGCGCATCACCTGCTGCAGGTCGCCCACATTGATGCCGTTGTCAGTGGTGGCGCCTCTGCGGTGCTCCGTGCAGATGGACCGGTATAAAGACCCCTGCTTCTCGAACATGTCGAAGAACTTGCCGACATCGTTCGCATTGAGCTCCCTGCTGCTGAGCTTGAAGGATCCCTTCATCATCGTCTGGTGGTCCAATACCACCCGCAGAGCAGAGACCCACTGGTCCTTCTGCTCGGCGGTGCTGCAGGCGAGGCACATGACTCGCTCGGAGGTCTCTATTTCGAATGCGAATGTGTTCTGCTTGGAGGCCAGCGACGGGTCCGTGGAGTAGCTGCGCACATCGACGATGCTGGAGCTGGGCAGCGAGTTCTTCATCTCAGAGCGACTGGCATCCGAGTACCACCGGAAGCTGTCCAGGTCGAGCTCATAGTACCGGTGCTTGGTCCGCTTGCCGCCCCAGATGGACTCCTTGATGACCTTGTCGTTGTTCTTCACGGCCAGCAGCTCCCCCATCATGATGCCGCTCAGCGGGTCACTGCTCCTCACGAAGCTAGACCGACCGCTGCTGCTGTGTGGAAGCATAGGGGGAGGCATCATCTGCAGCGACCCTCGCTCGTTGACAGTCGACATGATCGCCGCGCTGCCCAGTATCTCAGCCAGCTTCTGCTCGCTGATGGCCTTGGGACCGCATAGCATCACCAAGCTCTTGCGGCGCACCCCGAGCTCCTTCCGGATGGCGTCGTTGGACCCGGCCAGGTCAGCGCTGAGACTGGGAAGCAGCGCGGCCTCGGAGCTTACCTGTGCAGTGGCCTTGTCGAAGCTCTCTCTGAAGAGCGCATTGTTCAGGTCGTTCTGCAGCAGACTGTGGGAGTTGACGTCCGTGGCGCTCATGAGCATGCTGTTGACGAACTGTAGCACGGCCGCCTTCACTTCGATGTCTTGAGAGAGCAGCGCATTGCTCAGGCACATGAAGGGGGCCTCCTTCGATAGTCGGGCGAGCAATCGCATGCCCTCCCCTACCTTGGAGGCCGCTAGCTCTGAATAGAAGCAGCACACCGACAGGATCTCTATCACCTGCACTGTGAGGCCGCGGTACCCGTCGAAGCGTAGCGACTGAGCCACCGCCTCGATGGCTCCCTCCACTGCCAGGAATCCCTCCATGCCGAGGGAGTTGTTCATGGTGTACTTGCAGCAGGTCATGATCTCGAAGAGGATCGAGACGTCCAGGTCCGAGTAAGTAGTCTACACGCGATGTGGGGTTAGATTGGTTCATGATGGAATGCCATACCAGCATAGCTTTACTTCCCCATAGAAAGCGACTCACTCACTCACTCACTCACCCTAGACGTCCTAGCTCGGATCATCTTGACCAGTATCCCCACGCCATTGGCAGCGAGGAAGGCCGCCATCATCTCCCTGTTGGCGGAGGACAGGATGGTCTTCAGCTTGGACAGAGCCTGCACGTCCGGAACCTTAGCTTTGTCGATCACAGCCAACAGCGACAGCTCCTTATCGCCGAAGCCGCCTTGACGATGTGTGTGCAGGGTTAGGGTTGTGCGGAAGGTGTTAACGTTAGGCAGGAGGGAGGGAGGTGGTCATGGTCAACGCATCGTATTGGAAGCATCCTATACTGTTCAATCGAAGCGAATGTATACGCACCTGACTTGGTCGCATGCTCACCATCGAACAGCTTCTTGTGCATAAGGATGGTCTTCCACTTCTTCTCAGTGGACTGCGACTGCATTAGCTGCTCCTTCACCTGTGCAGGGGTAAGCAGGTGGTCCAGCACCTTCTCATACATCGACACCACTGTCGCTTCGTCCTCGGGCATGTCGTCATCGAGCATGGACAACTTCTTCATCCGGTCTACAGTATCTATCAGTTTACCTACTGTACGTACCTACCTGTCTGTCTATCAAGCTATCCGACCGCACAGCTAGCAGTGGTATTGATGATCGATGGTATAGAGCCTCAATCTCAGTGAGTTAAGTCAGGGGCATATCCGTCGCACAGTACGGCAGCAGTGTGTAAGATGGTAAGTTACCTGTACCTTACTCTCACCGGTAATAAGATGCTGACCGTTACTGTGATGCACAAACAGTAAGTTACGTAACTTAACATAAGTACAGTACTGTGTGGTGCGATGATGAGCTCGTGAAGCGTTGAACTGTTGAGATGTCGGTGTTATTGGCAGCTCTCATATGTGCGCTCACGTGCTTGAGCTACATAAATAGTCTGTTAGCGACTGGCATAGCGGCCTGTAGTCGGAGGGGACCGGGTCTACGCAGTAGTGTTGCACACGGGCAAAGGATGCTAAGCACCGAGGAGTACGGCCCCGACGACTTTGGTGAGGTTGAAGCTGCTGTCTGCTGCACTGTGTCATTGCTCAGTGGACTCTGTATACCGCTGCAGGCGACATCATGGGCGCCCGAGAGACCTACACCCGGGTCCCGCTCTCTTTCTCACCCGTGGAGCGAATCATACTCACCGCCAATGGCAACCTGCAGAGGGTGCTGAGGTGAGGTGAGGTGTTGAATCACTGTCCATTCTTCATTGTAGAATGTCTAATCACTGTCCATTCCTCGTTGTTGTGCTGCTAATAGCGCCTACTACGGCAAGCCCATCAACATAGTGATCAAGAAATGCGACCTGGTTCAGGAGTCTCCGAGCGCTACTGTGTTCGACAGGGAGGTAGACCTGACTGTGGATGGGAAGGTGAGACAAGATCTACATTGCTGACCGTATTGTGATTGAAGCCATGACCCTTTTCTTTCCACTGATCGCTCAGGTCGTCTGCACAGCTACCGGCAAGGTACAGTTACAATCCTATTAAGGTATCTGCAGCTCTTTGAAGCCTCGTACCTCTCCGTAGATATGGATTTTCAGTGAGCGCTGCTCCACGGCTATAAGGGAGCATCGGGTGGGGGTGGGTCAACTGTTCCGGTACTTTCAGATCCTGCCAGCCTTCCAATTGCTGGCCCTGGGTAGACAGTTTCCTCCGGCAAGCCTATCCCCGGAGGAGGGGGGCAGCAGCTGCTATTGTCTGTGGAGGGAGTATGAGCTGTCCTGTCCGGACATGCACTGTCGCTTTCTGGAGAAGTTCGCCGAGGGGTTCCTGGACTTTGGCAATGCACTGGGTGAGAAGGAGGCGACTGATAGTGGAGATGATGTCCGAGTGAGTGATGCAGACCAGTGGAGATGATGTGTGCAGATCAGCTTCAGCAGCTGTGATTTCAGGGAGCTACCACTATAACTCCAATCTCCCTCCCTCCTAACTCATGTTACTGCCTTACATCATCCCCCTCCACTATCCGTCACCCTCACTGATGCTGATATTACCTCTTTGGCCCACCTTCACTCATGGTTTGTACTTCATA